>SXGQ01099589.1_pt1 | contig 11228 bp, 5 predicted proteins | sample 3178371 | NCBI WGS metagenome assembly SXGQ01 (sample SAMN11356859, study PRJNA531348) | freshwater metagenome | isolation source: freshwater sample F1-20 | place: China: Fuxian Lake, Yuxi | collected 2017-12-25 | reverse complement strand
TTCACGTGGAAAATCGGTGCCTCGATCATCTTCGCCACATCCGTGCAGTACTCCGTGCTTCGCGAGTCCGCAGGCAGCGTGGTGAATCCAATCTGATTGTTCGTTACGATATGGATCGTCCCGCCCACGCGATAACCCTGGAGCTGCGACATGTTCAGCACCTCCGTGACGATTCCCTGCCCCGCGAAAGCAGCGTCGCCGTGGATCAAAACGGGCACGACCTTCGTGCGCTCCGAGGCATCGCCGCGAATCCGCTGCCGCGCGCGCGCCGTGCCCATCACGACGGGATTCACTGCTTCGAGATGGCTTGGATTCGCAGCCAGCCGGACTTCCACTTTCGCGCCGCTGGGCTTGATGACACGCTCCTGCACGTAGCCGAGGTGATACTTCACATCGCCGTCGCCGAACACGGAATCCGGAATGTAATTCGGATCAAATTCCTTGAACATCATCGCGTACGGCTTCTTCAAAAACTCCACAATCACCGAGAGCCGCCCGCGATGTGCCATGCCCATGCAAATCTCCTCCACGCCAAGGCGCGGGCAGTTTTCCAGCACACCATCAAGCGCCGAAATAAGCGATTCGCCACCCTCGATGCTGAACCGCTTCACGCCGAGAAAGCGGGTGTGCAAGAACTGCTCGAAAGCCTCGACTTTAATCAGGTGCCGCAGCATCCGCGTCCGCGTCTGTGCATCCAGCGCCCACGTGCTTCGCGCCTCGATCCGCTCGCGCAGCCAGTTCCGCACACGTGGATTTTGGATGTGCATGTATTCAAAGCCGATCTCGCCCGAATAAATGGCCTTCAGCTTCGCAACCATGTCGCGCAGCTTCATCGACTGTCCGCCGAGGAAGAATTTCGACGCCACAACGAGATCCATGTCCTTTTCTTCAAACCCGAGTTCCCTCAGCGCGAGCAACGGATGTTCCGGAGGCGCCTCCTGCAACGGATTCGTCCACGCGTTCAAATGACCCAGCGTGCGATAGCTGTAAACAAGCCCGTCCACGCGGGTCTGCAACGCGCCATCGCCACCGCTCGCAGCGACGGCGACCGCGCCGTTTTTCTTCGCCGGCTGGAGCGAGCCGAGCTCAAAACCCTCGAAAAATGCGGCAAAAGCAGGCTCCACAGACAACGGGTCGCGCTGCCAGCGCGCGTAAGCGTCGTCGAGCACGTCAGCATTAAAACGGGTAGCAAAAGTGATGGCCATAAATGGAAAAAGATATTCGTTCTATTACGTCCGGGCCGCGAGGGGAAGTACGCGATTCCGTAAAATCGCGCGCCGCCGCCGGATAACCCCAATTTGTCCCGGGCCGACCGCACATCCCGGGCATTACTGGATGCGCTGCGGTCGTTCTTCCGGACATCGACAAAAATCGCTTGAGACCGATCTGAGCCCATTCCGATAGGGCAAGACCGTCGGAATAATTTACAAATTCCACGCATTCTGGAGCCTCAAGATTCGACCCGCAAAAAACAGAAAAATATTTTTAAACAATTCAATTTAAGTGATTTATATCAACTTTACCGACACAAAAAAGCCGCGTCGCACGCAATGGCACATCCATTGCTTCAGGGCTGGTGACATTATCCGACAATGATTACGATTTCCAAACTCAAAGCCCTGTCTGTCGCAGCAGTAGGACTGCTCATCGTCGCCCCCGTCACCGCACTGGCGGTTCCCACGATTCGAGTTTCAGACGGCGTCAACGCTCCGCTTCTGGTGGTTGACGAGTCGGGCGGCGATCTTTCGTCGGGGATGCCCGGCGCGGTGGCACTGGCGGGGATAATCTATAACGGATGGACCTTGGATCTTGTGCTTGGGATGTCCAAGCCCCTCACCGGAAGCGCAACCGCAGCCGATTTCTCCCTTTATGCTTCTGCGATTTCGAGCGGAGCCGGTTCGCTGAAGATTCAATTCTCGGACGACAACTTCAGCCCGATCTTGGGCGGATATTCACTTTCCTACGGCGGCGAGACGGCGGCAACCTCAAGTTCTGCCTACAAGGCCTACGTGGACAACACAAACATACTGTTCGGCGGATCCCTGCTGGCGGGCTCCATCGACTCGGGCGCCTTCAGCCACAACGTGTCAGGCAGCCTTGCAGGGGCGGGTCCGTATTCGCTGACGCACGAAGTGCAGTTCACCCACACTAGTGCCTCCTCCAGCAGCATTTCGGCGGGATTTGTCTCCGTGCCGGATGGCGGCTCAACAATCGGAATGCTCGGGTCCCTTTTCGTCGCAGTAAGCGCCGTGCGTAGAAAAATCCGGTTTTAATCCACCGAACCTTCTACCCGGTCGGGGCCGCACGCTCCTGCCGGGTTTTTTTGCCCTTTTAAATTATGAAAAATCTACTCGCTATAAATCAAATCAGGCTAGCCAGAAAGACCGCAGCCCTGCTGGCACTCGGCATCGCAGCTCTCGCCGCCGCGCCCGTCGCAACAGCCGCGCCTACGCTCCGCCTCACGTCGGGCGCAACAGTCGTCACCGTCATTGACGGCGGCGCAAACGACTCAAACCCCGCCGCGGGCGCAATCACCTACGTGGGTCCGGTCGGCACGAACTGGATCATCTCCGCGGATACCGCGCGGACGAAGCCGGGACTCGGCACGGCCACGGAACCCGAAATTACACTCGGAACCAGCAGCCGGTCGCTTCTCGCCGGGACGCTGACCATCGAGTTTTCCGATGACGGGTTCGGTCCTTCGCGCGGAAACGCAACGGTGACTTTCGGTGGAACAATTGGCGGCAATACAAACAGCACTTTTACAAATACCACGCTCGTTAATGACGCAAACGTGCTTTTCGGCGGTGCCCTGCTCACAAATCTCGGCCCTTACATGCGGCCGGCAGGTGTGAGCATTTACGCATTTAATGGGACAGCCACGGCGGCACTGAACCGCGCCGGAAACTACTCGCTCACCCAGCGCATGGTAATCGTCCACACTTCAGGCGGCACCTCGGGTGCCGATTCCGCCCTGCGATTCATCCCAACGGCACCGACGCTCGGGAAAATCGGGAATTTCGTCTGGAACGATCTCAACGCAAACGGCGTACAGGATCCCCTCGAACCGGGGATCGACGGCGTCACGGTTGTTCTTACCGACGGCGCAGGCACCCCTATCACCTCCACTGTCACGGGACTCAATGGTGCATACGAGTTCCCCGGCCTCGCGCTCGGCACTTACAAAGTTTCGGTCGATGCAGGTTCGGCTCCTCTCGCCGGCTATCTTCCCTCGCCCACAGGTGCGGGAACCCCGGCGACCGACAGCAATGCGAGCCCTTCGACGGTTACGCTCACCGAGGAGAATCCGAACGACGACTCCGTGGACTTCGGTTTCTATCTTTATGTCCCACCAACGGGCAAAATCGGCGATTATGTGTGGCTGGACTTGGATCAGGACGGCATTCAGGACCCCAATGAGAGCGGCATTCCGAATGTCGTCGTAATCCTGAAAGACGGCGCGGGCCAGTTCATTGAAAGCACGCATACCGCAGCGGATGGATCGTATCTTTTCACCGGCAAGACCGCCGGCGATTACATTGTGCAGGTGGATACTTCGACCCTGCCGCCGGGACTCATCCCGACTTACTCCTACGTGCTCGGCTCGTTTGATTCGAACGACAGCAATGACAACCCATACCACGTCACGCTCGCTTCCAAGAGCGACATGGATTTGACCGTGGACTTCGGCTACATTCCCGCGCCGGCCGGTTCGATTGGCGACTATGTGTGGCGCGATCTGGACGGTGACGGCATTCAGGACAACGCGCTTCTCGAACCGGGGATTCCCGGAGTCCTCGTGGAGCTATACAACGCGGACGGCACCATGCTGCTCGACACGGAGATTACCGACACGGACGGCTACTATCTCTTCACCGGCCTGGCAAAGGGCACCTACATTGTCAAAGTCCCCAACTACGTCACGCTCGCTGGTTACGTGTACAATCTCACCACGCCCAATCACGCCGGCAGCACGACGGCAAACGACAGCAACCCGAATCCCTCCACCGTCACACTGCCGCTAAATACGTCAGCAATTACGGACGTTGATTTCGGATATACACCGGTTCCGGCGAGCAGGATCGGCAATTTCGTATGGAACGACGCCAACGATAACGGCATCCAGGACCCGACCGAAACCGGGATTGGCGGAGTCAGCGTTTACCTTTTCAACGGCGATGATTTGAACACCGCGATACAGACCACCGTGACGCTTCCCGACGGGAGCTATTGGTTTAATGACCTGAGCAGCGGCATCTACTCGGTTGCCGTCGACCTCTCGTCGCCCAGCCTCGCCGGATTCATTGCAACCACCCCGAATTCGAGCGGAGATCCCGCGACGGACAGCAACCTGAATCCCGAAACTGTCACCCTTCTCACCAACACCGAAACGAACGACGCCATCGATTTCGGATTCCTCCGGCCTGCGGGAGCAATCGGCGATTTTGTGTGGGACGACCTCGACTTTGATGGCGTCCAGGATGCAAACGAACCCGGAATTGGCGGCGTCACCGTCGATCTCTACGATTTCGACAATTCCCTCATTGCGAGTCAGGTGACCGCGCCGGACGGCAGCTATCTTTTCACCGGTCTGACGAAAGGCTCCTATGTCGTCGTCGTCGAAGCCGCGCAGTTTGACGGCACCGGATACCTGCCAACGCAGGTGAACGCCAGCGGCAACCCCGCCACCGACAGCAACAACAATCCGCAGGCGGTCGAACTCCTCACAAACATCTCGGTCGATGACACCATCGATTTCGGCTACTTCAAGCCGCGCGGACGCATCGGCAACTTTGTCTGGTTCGACGCAAATCAGGATGGCCTGCAATCCAACGGCGAAACCGGAATCGCAAACGTGCCGGTGAAACTCCTTGATTCCACCAACACGGAAATCGGCAGCGTCCTGACCGCCGCCGACGGCTCTTACGAATTCTCCGGGCTGCTCAAAGGCACCTACACCGTCGTGGTGGATAATGCCGCACTCCTCACCGCCGGCTACATTCCCACCAACACGAATGCCGGAGCGCCCGACGTGGACAGCAACGTGAACCCCGCCACAGTCACCCTCGATTTCAATGACTCGGTGGACCTCACCATCGACTTTGGCTACGTGCTCACTCCGCGAGGTTCGATCGGCGATTTCGTATGGAATGATATCAATGCGAACGGCATTCAGGATGGCAGCGAGTCCGGCATTCAGGGCGTCACCATCCGCCTCAATGGCCCGGGAAATCTTGTCATGACGACAACTACGGACACCGGCGGATTGTATCTCTTCGATGGCCTTAGCGCCGGCACTTACACGGTGACAGTCGTCACGAGCACACTGCCCGCAGGATTCATCGCATCCCCGACTTCCGCGCCCGGCAGCAACTCGGGCAACGACAGCAACGTGAATCCAGCGACGGTCGTGCTCGCGACGAACACCGCGTCGAACATGACAATCGACTTCGGCTACAATAAACCTTCGCCATTGTCGGTCACCTGTCCTGCGCGGGCGGCGGTCTTCGGCCAGCCGTACACTTCGTTCGCCGTAGCCTCGGGCGGAGTCCAGCCTTACACATTCACCGTCATCTCCGGCGCGCTGCCTCCCGGCGTTACGCTGAATTCCGCCACCGGGGAAATCGCCGGCACTCCCACCTCGGAGGGAAGCTACTCGTTCACCATCCAGGTCTCCGATTTCACCCGCGCGACAGCCACCACCGGCATCGATTGCTGCGGCGGCGGTTCGGCGACCATCGTGAGCTTTAATACTCCAACCGGAACACTGCCGGCGTCGCAGACCTACAATGTCGCAGGCGTGCCGATTACGGCCTACGGCTTTGCCAACGATGGAACGCCAAAGGCGCTCTTCGGCAAGAATCAGGGCGGCACGGAGTCCGGTCTCGGCATCTCCGGCAGCAACTCGGCAAACGAAATCACTACAGCCAATTTCGTCCAGCTCGACCTCCGCAATCTCATCACGAGCAACGCCACCGGCGTCTGCCTCCTCGTGAACAGCGTGCAGTCCGGCGAAGCCTACAACGTTTACGGCTCCAACACGCTCGGCAGCATCGGCACGCTGCTCGGCGGAAATCGCACGCTCGGCAACAACTTCTTTGCGATGCCCGGCTTCCCAACCTACCGCTACATCAGCGTCCGCGCGGCAAGCACGGCGACGAACTGGTGCACGACGACTGCGTCGGACGTCCTCGTCGGTGCGGTGAGTTTCTCCCTTCCAAATTGCTGCGTCATCAACGTCGCGCCGCCGCCAAATAGCGGCATCATCGGCGACCTCGTCTGGAAGGATCTCAACAGCAACGGAATTCAAGACTCGGGCGAACCGGGAATCAACGGCGTGGCCGTGACACTCGCCGGTCCGGGCAACGTTGTCCTCGCGACGCAGATCACTTCAGGCAATGGCGGGTATCTCTTCACGGGCCTAGCTGCGGGAACTTACACGGTGACCGTGAATACCGCCACTCTGCCTGCGGGCTTGATGGCGACCACCACGACCGCTGCAGGAAGCACCACGGCAAACGACAGCAACTCAAACCCGGCAACCGTGACGCTCGCGACCAGTAGCTCTTCAAACCGGACGATCGACTTCGGATACAAGCCGATCCCGAGCCGGCCGCTGACCACTTACACGATGGGCGGCTGGGGCTCCTCACCATGCGGAAACAACCCCGGCACACTGCTTGCCCGGAATTTCGCGACAGTATTTCCGAACGGTCTCACTGTCGGCGGCGGCAAAACGCTGAAATTCACCTCCGCGCGCGGGATCGAGAACTTCCTGCCCTGCGGCGGAACCGCAGCCAAACTCCAGCAAAGCTACATCAACCCGACCACAAAACTCGGTGTCCTGGCCGGGCAAGTCGTCGCACTGCGCCTCGGCGTCAGTTTCTCAAATGCGGGCGTCACTGCGGGCGGCCTCGCGAATGCCACATTCGTTAGCGGCAAATTCGCAGGCCAGAGCGTCGGTCAGGTCCTTGCTCTCGCAGAAGCCGCGCTCGGAGGCGCACCATTGCCTCCGGGAATCAGCTACGCGGACCTCAGCAACGCCTGCGCACTCGTCAACGAAAACTACGACGAAGGCAGAAACCTCGGCAACCTGAACCCGTAATCCCGCAACCTCGGGCTTCAAGGCCGGCGTCCCGCCAAGTGACAGTCCGATGTGTAAATCGGACAGCAATGGCAGGCGCCGGCCTTTCCGTTTTGCAAAGGTCCGGCGCGGATACGCTCCCGTCGAATGAAAGCGCGGATGACAGAGAAAACCGTGGACATTCCCGCTTCCCCGCATAGTCTTCCGCCCCTTTTCCCGCGGCGTGCTGGGGGCATCATAGCCTGAGCTGTCGCGGACAGGAAAATCTACGATCATGATCCACAGCTTCACTTTTTCGATTCTCGCTCAATCCGCTCCGCCAGCCGCTCCGGATAATACGACCGGCCAGTTGCTCATGATGGGCATGATGATCGTGGTTTTCTGGCTCTTCCTCATCCGCCCGCAGCAGAAGCGTCAGAAGGAAATGAATGCCCGCATCGCCGCGCTCAAGACCGGCGACAAAGTCGTCACCACCGGAGGAATCCACGGCACCGTGAGCAACGTGAAAGACGGTCCGACACTAGTCCTCAAAGTCGATGAGACGACAAAGCTCACCATCGACAAATCAGCCATCGCGGTCGTCCAACCCAAGGAGGCATAAACACGCCGCCCACGTTTTTCCAATCACCCCTTTTTTAGACCACTCCACCATGTCACCAGCAGTCATCACTTTCTGTCTCGGATTTCTGATCCTGATTCTCTTCGCGTGGTATCTCGCCACGGCTTCGGAGCGTGCGAAGCGAATTCTTGGCTCGTTGCTCACTGTGCTCGTCACCGGGCTCTGCATTTACTCGGCATTCCCGCCATTCGATGAATTCACTACCGATGCGAACGGCAACAAGACCCGTACGGTACACGGGAAGATCCAGCAGGGCATCGACCTGAAAGGCGGCATGTCCTGGCTAATCAAGCTGGAGCCTGCGAAGGATAAGGACGGAAATGTAAAAGCCATCACCCAAACCATGGTGGAGCGCGCCATGGAAACCTTCCGCAAACGTGTGGACGACGGCGGTGTCGGCGAACCCGTGATCGCACCGGCAGGTTCGTGGGAAACCGGCCGAATCCTGATTCAACTTCCCGGCGTCGATGCAAAGGTGGTCGCCGAAAACCAGAAGAAAATCGAGCAGGTCGCAAAGCTCGAGTTCAAGATGGTTCATCCCCAGAGTTCACCGGCGATGGTAGCTCAGATCGAAAGCGGTGCCCAAGTGATGGACCCAGCCTACGAAATCAAGGTCCTCAAGCACGAATCCAAGGACAAGCTCGGCAACAAGACCACCAGCGAGGAGAAACTGCTGGTCAAACGCGAGGCCGACATACCCGGCAGCATGGTGACCGAGGCCTATCCATACTTCGGCCAGAAAGGCTGGGAAATCAGTCTCCGCTTCAATTCCGAAGGCGCGAAGCTTTTCGCTCAGCTCACCACGGAAAACGTCGGAAAGCGCTTCGCCATCATGCTCGATAACGAAGTCCACAGTGCGCCGAACATCAACGAACCGATCAGCGGCGGCAGTGCGAGCATCAGCGGCGGCTCGATCGACGAGAACGAGGCACGCAACCTAGCGAGCATTCTAGAGAATCCTCTCGAGAACCCCGTGAAAATCGAATCGCAGAGCGAAGCGTCCGCATCGCTCGGTCAAGATGCCATCGATAGCGGCAAATTGGCCGGCCTGCTCGCAACCGCCATCACCGTCTTCCTCGTTCTCCTCTACTACCGCTTCGCAGGCTTCGTGGCGAACATCGCACTCATCATATTCATCGTCATGCTCTTCGGCTCGATGGGCATGTTCAAAGCAGTGCTCACCCTCCCGGGCATCGCGGGCATCCTGCTCACGCTCGGCATGGCCATCGACGCCAACGTGCTTATTTACGAGCGTCTCCGCGAAGAGCAGGCTGCGGGCAAATCTCTTACCACCGCGCTGAATGCAGCTTACGACAAGGCGTTCTCCGCGATTTTCGACTCCAACCTCACGACGCTCATCACCGCCGTCATCCTGTATTACAAGGCCACCGGTCCGGTGAAGGGCTTTGCGGTATCGCTCATCATCGGCGTCGTCGCATCCATGTTCACAGCGCTCGTCGTTACACGGAATCTATTCGAGTGGGTCATGAGCAAGGGCATCCTCAAGTCGATGACGATGGCAAACCTCATCCCGAATACGAACTTCGACTTCATGGGCAAACGCAAAGGCGCATTGACGTTCTCAATCGTCATCATCGTTGCCTCGATGGGAATCTTCGCGATGCGCGGCGAGAAGAACTTCGGCGTCGACTTCAAGGGTGGCGATCGCCTCGTGCTTCGTGCTGATGGACCGCAACCTGCCCTCGACGCCGTTCGTGCCGCGCTGAAAGAAATCAACTACGGCGAAGCCTCGGTGCAGACGGAAAAGTCCGCGCAGGCGGAGTTCCTAGTCGTTCGCGACGCGGAAGGTTCGGCAGAGAAGGTCGAAGCCCACCTCAAAGCGAAATTCCCCGAATCGAAACTCGTAAAGCAGAGCGTCGAACGCATCGGATCGCTCGTCGGCAAGGAGCTCGCAACGAACTCCGTTGTCGCGCTCGTGCTCGGTATGTTCGGCATTCTGATTTACCTCACAGTCCGGTTTGAGTTCTCGTTCGCGATTGGCGCGCTCGTCGCACTTGTGCACGACGTGGCAATCACGATCGGCGTCTTCGCCCTGCTCGGTCGCGAACTTTCACTCGTGACCGTCGGCGCGATTTTGACGATCGCCGGTTACTCGGTGAACGACACCATCGTCGTGTTCGACCGCATTCGCGAAAACATCAAAGCAGAACGTGCCGGCAGTATCGCGAGCATCATGAACATCTCGGTGAACGAGACGCTGAGCCGCACAGTCCTGACCGGCGGCGTCACACTCATCACTACGATCATTCTGTTCTTCCTCGGTGGTCCGGTGCTGAACGACTTCGCGCTGTGCATGCTCATCGGCATCATCGTCGGAACCTACTCGTCCATTTACATCGCCTCGCCGATCGTCCTCTGGTGGTCGGGCCGCGGTGGAAAAGATCTGAAGCGCGAAGTGCGCAAGGGCGACGAGGAAGCGGTGGTCCCGGCTTAATATCCGGTATCATTCCCAGATGTCGTCGGGCGTCTCAGCACGGCCGTCCGGCCCGATGGAATACAGATCAATCCCGCTTGGATTCTTCGTGCCCGGATTCCGGTAAATGAATGGCTGCTCGAAGCCATCGAGCACGGGTTTTTCCGATTGCTGCTGCCAGCTTCGCGGCTTGGGGTCGCGTTCCGGTCGGGTCACCAGTGCATCGAGTCCCTGCTCGGTGGTCGGCATTCGACCCGAGAGAATCTGATATTGAAGAAGCGCCGTCTTCGCACGCTGCAGATTCGTACGCGTAACGGCGATCTTTGTCGTAATGATCGAGCCGGGACCGAATGCGTGAATCGCTGCGGCCGCGAGGATCGCGATGATCATTACGACGAGCATGATTTCGAGCAGGGTGAATGCGTGGAGTTTCCGGTGTTTGAGTTTGGATTTGTACATGACGGCGCCTTGTTGTGTTGTTTGTTTTTCGGGGACTTTCCGATGTCAGGATTGGTTCCGCGATTTTCCTCGCAGCGGATGTCAGTGACCCAGACTCAGACCTGCTAATGCACAGAACGTTCAAAATCGACGCATCCAGCCTTGCCTTGTGCGCGGACATCCTGCATCGCCTCACCCGACATGACCGCACATCTCACCGCAAAAAATCTCCGCCGCTCATTCAAGATGGGCCAAAGGACCATCGAGGTCCTGCGCGGAATCACCATGGAGGTGAAACCCGGCGAATCCGTGTTTTTATGCGGTGCGAGCGGCGCGGGAAAAAGCACGCTGCTTTACACGCTGGCCGGCCTGGAACGCCCCGAGGACGGCGAGGTTTTTTTTGAAGGAACTCCGCTTTACGCACAACCGGAGAGCGCTCTTGCAGCAATGCGTAACAGCGCCTTCGGCTTCATCTTTCAAGCGTACCACCTGCTCCCCGAACTCACGGCGCTCGAGAATGTGATGCTCCCCGCGATGATCGGCGGCACCAGCAAACGAGCCGAAGCCGAGGCCGCACTCCAGCGTGTGGGACTTGGCGACCGCACCGGCCACCTTCCCGCCGAGCTCAGCGGCGGCGAGCCCCAACGTGTCGC
>SXGQ01555426.1_pt1 | contig 11229 bp, 8 predicted proteins | sample 3178371 | NCBI WGS metagenome assembly SXGQ01 (sample SAMN11356859, study PRJNA531348) | freshwater metagenome | isolation source: freshwater sample F1-20 | place: China: Fuxian Lake, Yuxi | collected 2017-12-25 | reverse complement strand
GTCGAACCAGAACCAGCGCTCGGGCTTGGCCGGGTCCAGCCCGCGCGGCTGCGCGCCAGCGCCCAAGCGCACGTCGGCGATCAGGAAGCGGTCTTCGAACACCTGGCCCTGGAACGTCAGGCCCAGCAACTGCCGCGTGGGGCTGCGCGCGCCGTCGCAGCCGATGACCCAGTCGGCGCGCATGTCGAACAGGCCGTCGGGCGTGCGCACGTTCAGCGTGACACCAAACTCGTCCTGCTCCAGCCCGATCAGCTCGTGCCTGCCGCGCAACTCAATGCGCTGTTCCAACTGCACCGCGCGCACGAGTCGCGCCTCGACCTGATCCTGCTGCAGGTTCACCATCGCGGGCATCTTGTGGTGCGCTTCAGGCAACAGGTCAAAGCGGTAGGCCTCGCGCTCGCCGTGGAACACGCGGCCCAGCTGCCAGCGCACGCCTTCGCGCGCAACGGCTTCGCCCACGCCGAGGCGGTCGAACACCTCCAGCGTTTTCTTGGCCCAGCAGACGGCGCGAGAGCCCTCGCCGATGCGGTCGCTGTCGTCGATGACGACGACCGGCACGTCGCGCCTGGCCAGGTCCAGCGCCAGCGTCAGGCCCACCGGGCCGGCACCAACGATGACAACCGGCCGGCGCTGCGGCTGGCCGGATCGTTGCTCCAGCGTCTGGTGGTACGGGTAGCGCGGCAGGTCCATTCTGCTCAGGCGCCTTCCAGGGCCTTCCACATTTCGACGTCGCGCTCGGCGGTCCAGATGCGTGGGTGGCTCGTGCCGCCCGCCTCGTCATAGGCGCGCGTCACGTCGAACGGCATGCAGTGGTCGAAGATGACCCAGTGGCCGTACTTGGGCCGCAGCGCAGCCATCGTGCGCTGGTAGACGGCCTTCAGTTCTTCCTTGGCCTGCACACCGCCCTGCACCGCAGCGTACAGCTCGCTGACGAAGGCGCGCGTACCGCTCAGGCCAGCGGCCACCTGCTCGGCGCCCTTCAGCGCGGGGCCGCGGCCGGGCACCAGCGCGGCGGCATCCAGCGCAGCGATGGCGTCCAGCGTGGCGGGCCAGTCCTGGAAGTGCGCGTCGCCGCAGTACGGCGTGGCGTCGAACTCGACCAGGTCGCCGCTGAACAGCACACGCTCCTCCGGCAGCCAGGCCACCGTGTCGCCCGCCGTGTGGCCGCGGCCGGGCGAGAACATCTCGACCTTCACGCCGCCCAGGTCCAGCGTCAGCTTGCCGGCGAAGGTCAGCGTGGGCCAGGTCAGGCCGTCGGGCACCGACTCGACGTTGCGGAACAGCCGCGGAAAGCGGCCGATCTCGCTGGCCTTGTCCTGCTCGCCGCGCTCCTTGATCAGCGCCAGCGTGCCTTCGCTGGCAATGACCTGCTCCAGCCCCTCGGCCTTGAACGCGGAGGCGCCCAGTACGCGCACCGCGTGGTAGTGGCTCAGCAGTACGTACTTGATGGGCACATTGCTGACTTCGCGGATGCGGCGGATCACGTCGGCCGCCATCACAGGCGTGGCCTGGGTGTCGATCACCATCGCCGCGTCCCGGCCGATGATGATCCCGGTGTTCGGATCGCCCTCGGCGGTATAGGCCCAGGCGTGTTCGGACAGGCGCTCGAAGGTGACCTTCTTTTCTTCCAGGTCGGCTTGCGAGGCAAAGGCTTTGGTCGTGCTCATGCGGATCTCCAACGTCGAGCCCGAAATTTATCCTAATCCAAATCAATTCACCAATATAGAATTTTCCACATGACGGATGGCATCACTCCCACCAAGGCGCCGCGAGGCATCCAGAGCATCGAGGTCGGCGGCCAGTTGCTGCTGGCGCTGGCCCACCAGGGGCGGCCGATGGCGCTGAAGGATCTGGCACGCGCAGCCGGCATGGCACCGGCGAAGGCCCATCCTTATCTGGTCAGCTTCATCAAGCTGGGGCTGGTCGCGCAGGAAGGCGGCAGCGGGCCTTACGGCCTGGGGCCCTTGGCCATGCAACTGGGCCTGATCAGCCTGCAGCAGTACGACCCGGTGCGCCTGGCCACGCCAGTCATCGAGGAATTGGCACTGCAACTGGGCCACACGGTGGCCATCGCCGTCTGGGGCACCCACGGCCCCACCATCGTGCGCGTCGCCGAGGGGCCGACGCCCGTGCACATCAGCATGCGACATGGCACGGTGATGAGCCTGGCCGGCACCGCGTCAGGGCGGTTGTTTGCAGCCTATAGAACGGAAGAGGCAACTGCGTTGGGTGTCGCATTGGGCGAACCGCTACCAAGCGCTGCCATTGCCGCCGAGGTTGGCGCCGCCGGCATGGCGACCTCGCGAGATGGGGTGGTTGCCGGCGTGAGCGCAGCCGCCGCCCCCGTCTTTGAAGCTTCTGGCCGCTTGGTCTTGGCCTTGACCGCCATCGGCCCCAGCGCCGCCTTCGACACCACGCCACATGGCAAGCTCTGCACCGTCTTGAAGGAAGCCGCCCACCTGCTCTCCCGCAGGCTCGGGCGTTGATGGCACTGGCCGCACCCTGACAGGCGACGGACAGGATTTCCTCCGAAATCCACTGCAAACTTCTGTTGCTGTCGCTTCATCAGGTGACGCGCCACCCGCATCAGCGTTGCCCCCACGCGACGCGCAGGCCGGCCTCCGCCATTGTTAACTTTGGTTAAGCAAAGTTTCCAGTTGGATAAGCACATCGCCCACACAGCTTTACGCCGGTGTCGCCATGCGGAGAAATCCCTTTGCAATCAATGCGTTGGAACAGCCTACCGCAACGCACACGTTGAATCCGGTAGTCACCCCGAGCATTCCCTAGTCCCTGCACGTTTTCGCGCGCCAGCAGAATTTGCGCCAGCCACTCCCCCGACCGGGTGAGTAGTCTTTGGCTGAGCCGTTTGGCAACACACCCCGCTTGCCAACCTTTTCTGGAGCAGTGATGCATAAGCAAACCAAAATCGCCGCCGCGGTCATCTTGACCGTGAGCGGTTTCAGCGCTTGGGCCCAACAGTCCGAGCCGCAACAGATCGAACGCGTGACCGTGACCGGTTCGGCGATCAAGCGCATCGATGCTGAAACCTCTGTTCCTGTGACCATCATCAAGATGGACGACCTGAAGGCACAAGGCGTGACCTCGGTCGAACAGATCCTGGGCACCCTGTCCTCCCTCCAGGCCACCCAGAACATGTCTTCGGCCATCGGCTCCGGCACCGGCGGCGTCAGCTACGCCGACATGCGCGGCATCGGTGCAGACAAGACGCTGGTGCTGCTCAACGGCCAGCGCATCGCGAACAGCGCCACCGGCGCTGCCGCGCCGGACATCAACATGATCCCGTTCTCCGCCATCGAGCGCGTTGAAGTGCTGCGTGACGGCGCTTCCGCCCTCTACGGCACGGACGCCATCGGCGGCGTGATCAACTTCATCACCAAGAACGACTTCACCGGCGGCACGCTGAGCGTTGGCTATGACATGCCCTCCAAGGCGGGCGGCACCACCAACAGCGCCAGCATCGGCTACGGCCTGGGCAACCTGGGCAAGGACGGCTGGAACGTCTTCGGCACGTTGAGCCTGAAGAAGCAGGACTTCGTCAACGGCGACCAGCGCGACTTCAACAAGCGCATCGTCGGTGGCCTGTCCAACAGCACCTTCCCGGCCAACTACCAGATCGCCAACGGTGGCACGTACTACAACCCTGCCGCTCCGAGCTGCAACTCGCCCAACCTGATCCCCAACGCAGCGACCAACGCGCCGGGCTGCCGCATCGTCACGCCTCCCTTCGTGAGCATCAGCCCGCGCAGCGAGACCGTGTCGGGCCTGCTCAAGGGCACGTTCGACGCCAGCACCAACCTGCGCCTGGGTGCAGAACTCTTCTACTCCAAGAACTCCGTCGAGACGAAGATCGCACCGGTTCCCTATGGCGGCTACTGGATCAACCCGGGCACAACGTACTTCCCGACGGGCGCCCAGACCAACCCCAACTTCGACCCCTATCAGAACGACGGTCAGCCCTTCAACAACCCGACCACTGCCTTCCCCAATCCGGTGAATCTGCAAAAGGGTGGCGTGCTGGTCTGGTGGCGTGACCTGGTCAACGGCCCGCGCCAAGACAAGTCGGTCGGCGAGCTCTACCGTGGCATGCTTTCTGCCGAAGGCAGCGCTGCCGGCTGGGACTACAAGGCCAACCTGTCCCTCAACCGCACGCAGAATGACCGCCACCTCACCGGCGGTTACGCAGACGGCGACGTGATCGGCGAAGGCTTGATCCGCGGCATCATCAATCCATTCGGCGAGCAGACGCCAGCTGGCCTGGCCCTGATCCAGGGTGCAGCACTCAAGGGTCTGCTGAGCACCAGCATCGGTAAGGTGTACAGCCTCACCGGCAGCGCGGGCCGCGAACTGGGTGACTGGTTCGGCGCGTCTCGCCCGGTGCAATTGGCCCTGGGCGCCGAGTATCGGCGCGAAGACTATAAAGACTTCAACCACAAGGACTTCGCGACCGCGGTGTCTGCCAGCACCGGCGTGGACCCTGAAGCTCACTCGGAAGGCACGCGCAATGTCTCGGCGGTCTACGCTGAGCTGAACATGCCGCTGACCAAGCAGCTCGAAATCACGGCCTCGGCCCGCTTCGACAAGTACAGCGACTTCGGCAACACCACGAACCCCAAGCTGAGCTTCCGCTACCAGCCGACCAAGGAAGTGCTGGTTCGCGGCTCGGCTTCGACCGGCTTCCGCGCACCGTCGCTGTATGAGCTGAACGCCAGCACTGGCTTCACCAACACAAACAACTACAACAACCCGCTGAACTGCCCGAACGGCGTGCCCAACGACCCTGCCACCGCAGGCGCAAACTGCAATGCGCAGTTCCAAGCCTACTTCGGTGGCAACAAGGACCTGAAGCCCGAGAAGTCGAAGAGCTTCACGCTGGGCCTGGTGTTCGAACCCGTCAAGGGCCTGAGCACGAGCGTCGACTTCTGGTCGATCAAGGTTGAGGACCTCATCGGCTCGATCTCTGAAGCCACCCTGTTCGGCAACTACCAAGTCTTCCAGCAGTACTTCCACTTTGTGCAGCCGGGCAACATCCTGCCGCAGAGCACCCGTGCTTGCGCCAACGGCCCGACCTCCCCGACCTGCGGCTACGTCGACGAACGTACCCAGAACCTGGGCGGTATCAACACACAAGGTATCGACCTGGGCGTTCAGTACCAGCTGACCACGTCGATGGGTCGCATGGGCTTCGGTTACGAGTCGACCTACGTCAACAAGTACGAGTACCAAGACTACAAGGACGGTCCTTGGAACCAGAACGTTGGCGTGTACTCGGGCGGTGGCCCGGTGTTCCGCTGGCAACATCACCTGAACGCCACTTGGTCGAAGGACGGCTGGGGCGCAGGTCTGGCCGTGCACTACAAGTCTGGCTATCAAGACATGCTGCCGGGCAACAACGTGAAGGCTTACACCACGGCAGACGCTTACGTCAGCTTCGCACCGTTCAAGGCGTTCTCGCTCGTTGCTGGCGTGCGCAACCTGACGGACAAGGCACCGCCGTTCTCCAACCAAACTGCCCTGTTCCAAGGCGGCGGCTGGGATTCGCGTTTCTACAGCCCGCTGGGCCGTACCCTGTACGTCCGCGGCACGCTGGACTTCTGATCGCGTAAGACGCCATCAGCGCATCAAGACGGGGGGCTTCGGCCTCCCGTTTTTCTTGCCTGCCCCTCTCGCCTGAAGCAACTGGCAAGGCGGCTGCACGCCGCTTCTCGCCGAGCTTCACGGGAGAGCCCCATTGAAAAAGGCCTTCACTGAAGGCCTTTTTGCAATCGCCACCCCAACGGGGCCTTGAGCCTCAGCCCAGCTTGCCCAGCATCTCCGCCTCCGTCTGTGCATCCCACGCCAGCGGGTAGAGGTTGCGAGCCGAGGCCAGCAGGTCAGGTTGACCACCCCACAAGGCAATCTGCTCACGGATAGTGGCGAAGTCGATGCTCATCAACACGGCCGGCGCATTGACGCGAGGGTTGTGACGCGCCGTCGTGTACGGCAGCATGCCCAGCCAGCGGCGATAGAACGCCACATGCCGGGGGTTCACCTCGATGATCAGCCGCTCGCAGCGCGCGCGGCGATGGGCGTGCAAATAGCCGAGGTGGTACAGCTGTGCCAGGACACGCTTGGGGTTGTGGGAATGCTTGTCCACAGCCAGCCCGCCGAACTCGCACAGCTTCACGCCGGAAGCGCGCCATTCAGCCAGTTCCTCACCGAACAGCGAATCCGCATGCAGGCCACCCTTGCCGTCGAAGCGCACCGACAGCGTGCCGACGATGGCATCGCCATCGCGCGCCGTGCAAACGATGTCGCCATCCTCGTCACGGCTGCTGAACTTCTCGCGTGCCACGGCCAGGCCGCGATCGTTGTAGCGGCGCTCGACCAGGCCCAGGGCATCGCCTTCCAAGGCACCGAAGTCACTGTTCAGCTCCAGTGGCGGACCGCCAAAGGGGTTGAGCGGCGTTCGGCTGCTTTCTTTGAAGATGGGGAACATGCAAGGGCTTCCTTGGGCATCTGACGCGCTGAGCGGCGAAGTCTAGGGATAGGACTGTGACTTTTCCCGAATGCTCACCAACCGATACATGTGAATTCCCGGGTTGACCGCCCTGTCAACGTCACCCAAACAGGTGACGCCTTGGCGGCATGCCGGTCGCTCCATGCACTCAATCCGGGCGAATTCTCCCGCACCCACGCTTTCGCCGCCCTCCTGAGATCATGGGGCGCCCGCGTCGGCCGCGTTAAAGAACACACAAAAAGGCCACGCCATGCGTGACCTTCCGGAACCCGGCCGATCAGGCCGCGTACTTGCTGGCCAGGCGGTTCATGTTGCCCAGCGAGAGGCGATGCATCTCGATCAGCGCGATGAGCCCGTTGCGGTGCAGTTCCAGCACCTTGTCGTCCGGCAGTTCGGCGTACTTCTTCTCATCCAGCGCCAGGAAGCCTTCGACGTCCAGCTTCTCGCCGTTCGGCAGCGTGGCTTCAAAGCGCATGTCCTGCAGCAGGTCCATCTCGGCCAGCAGGTTGCAGATCAGGCGGGTGCGCTCGGCCTCCTGCTCGAAGTTCTCCAGGAACGCCTTGGCGTTCAGCAGGAACTCGGACGGCTGGCCGTCGGTGAACAGGGCTTCGCCGGTGCTCTCGTTGAAGCCGTCCCACTTGCTGTCGTAGCAGACCGCCAGGTTGTTGGGGTTGCCATCCAGGCGCGCCATCGCGAAGGGGTAGCGGCGCACGTAGGCGGGCACGTAGCTGCCGGTCCACTTCTCACCTTCGACGTACAGGTTGGAGCCCTGCTTCAGGCCCAGCACGGCCAGCGGCGCCACGGGCTGCTTGCCATCGGCACCCGGCTCGCCGGCGCGCACGAAGACGATGGGGTACTCCTTGCAGGCGTCACCGAACTCGACGGCGGCGAGGAACACGGAGTTCTGGTCGGCCACGCGGGCCACGACGGCCTTGGCGGTGTCCAGCTTCAGGTTCTTGTGGACTTCGCGATCCAGCGGCAGCAGTTCGCCATACATCGGGGGGTTGCTCATGATTCTTTCTCTCCAGGTTCGGTCAGACGACTGACCAGCACTTTGTCTACACGCTTGCCGTCGAGGTCCACAACCTCGAATCTCCACGCGTCCCACTCCACGACATCGGTCGTGCGCGGCAAGCGCCCCAGCAGCAGCATGATCATGCCGGCCAGGGTGTTGTAGCGCCCACGGTCCTCTTCGGGCAGTTCCTTCAGCTCCAGGCGGTCCTTCAGCTCGGGCACGGGGATCAGGCCGTCGATCAGCCAGCTCCCGTCCTCGCGTTGAATTGCCCAGGCATCGCCATCGCTGGGAGCACTGAACTCCCCGGCGATGGCTTCCAGCACGTCGCGCACGGCAATCACGCCCTGCACCTCACCGTACTCATCGACGACGAAGACCAGCGGCGCGTCCGACACGCGGAAATGTTCCAGCAGCTCCATGCCCGACAGCGTCTCGGGCACGAACAGCGGCGGCTCCAGGCCTGCGGTCAGGTCCAGCGGCTGGCCTTCCAGCATGCCGGCCAGCAGCGCCGGCGCGTTGGCCACGCCCAGCACCTCCGTCAGGCCGCCCCGGCACACCGGGTAGCGGCTGAAGCCGTGCTCGCGCAGCACCCCCAGCACTTCGGCAGGCGTCGCGTCCACATCCAGCCACGCAATCTCGGCGCGCGGGATCATCATGGAGCCGACCTGACGTTCGTCCAGGCGGAACACGTTGCGCACCATCTGGTGCTCGTGCTGCTCGATGACGCCAGCGTCCAGCCCTTCTTCCAGGCTAGCGGCGATCTCTTCTTCCGTCACGCCCCTCGAACCCTTGTTGCTCAGGCCCAGCAGGCTCAACGTCGCTTCCGTCGAGATGCTCAGCGTGCGCACCAGCGGGCGGGCCACGATGGAGATCAGGTTCATTGGCGGCGCCACCAGGCGCGCCACCGTTTCCGGGTAGATCTGGCCGATGCGCTTGGGCACCAGCTCGCCGAACACGATGGTCAGCAGCGTGATGATGATCACCACCAGCGCCGTCGCGGCGATCTGCGTGGCATTCGGGTTCAGCTTGAAGGTTTCGCTCAGCCAGGTCGACAGCGGGCCCGAGAACGCGGCATCGCCGACGATGCCGTTCAGCACACCGATGCCGGTGATGCCGATCTGCACCGTCGACAGGAACTTGGTCGGGTTGTCGTGCAGGTCCATCGCGGCCTGCGCGCCGCTCTCCCCGCTTTCCACCATCACCTGCAACCGTGCCTTGCGGCTCGCGGTCAGGGCCATTTCCGACATGGCAAACAGGCCGTTGAGAAGGATCAGAAAGAGAACGAGTGCGGTGTCCATCGAAGGCGCCATGCAGGGAAAACCCCGGCGGCGCGCGGTCAAAAACGAAGCCCGGGAGACTAGCAGAACGCCGTGACACAGCCCACCGTGGCTTCCCTGGCTTTCGGGACTGCTCATTAGAGAGGTGCCTCCAGGACCGGGAGAATCCGGGGCATGAACTACCTGATCGGCGACCTCCAGGGCTGCTGCGACGCCTTCGAGCGCCTGCTCCAGCGGCTGGACTTCTCCCCCTCACGCGACCGCCTGTGGCTGCTGGGCGACCTCGTCAACCGTGGCCCGCAGTCGCTGGCCACGCTGCGCAAGCTCATCGCGCTGGGCGACGCCGCCACCTGCCTGCTCGGCAACCACGACCTGCACCTGCTGGCCGCCGCCCACGGCGTGCGCCACGTGCACCGCGGCGACACGCTGGACGACATCCTCGCCGCGCCCGACCGCACCGCGCTGATCGACTGGCTGCGCCACCAGCGCATGGCCGTGTTCGACGCCGGCTGGCTGATGGTGCACGCCGGCGTGCCGCCGCAGTGGACGCGCGACGACACCCTGGCCTTGGCCGGCGAGGTGGAAACCGTGCTGCGCGGCCCCGACCTGCTCGCCTTCCTGCACGAGATGTACGGCAACGAGCCCGACCGCTGGCACCCGGACCTCACCGGAACCTCCCGACTGCGCTTCACCGTCAACGCCCTCACCCGCATGCGTTTCTGCACCGCCGACGGCACCATGGACTTCAAGACCAAGGACGGCGCCGGCGCGGCCCCCGAGGGCTTCCAACCCTGGTTCCAGCTGCCCGACAGGCGCACGGCCGGCACGCCCATGGCCTTCGGCCACTGGTCCACGCTGGGACTGCTGAACGAGCCCGACCTGCTGGGGCTGGACACCGGCTGCATCTGGGGCGGCCAGCTCACCGCGGCGCGCGTGGACGGCGCCGCGCGGGAGATCATCCAGATCGAATGCGAGCAGGCGCAACAGCCGGGCCAGCCGCCGCGCCCGTAGAATGCGCGTCCCTCGGAAGCTTGGGGGAGTGGTTTAACCCAACGGTCTTGAAAACCGTCGGCCGGCAACGGCCCGTGAGTTCGAATCTCACAGCTTCCGCCACCTGGCCTTCCCTGCCAGCGTGCCCCGTGCAATGAGCCGTTACCCGCATGCTCAATCGCATCGACGACGAGATCACGTTCCGCAAGCTCGAAATCCTGCTGGCCTTCATGGAGAGCGGCAACCTGGCGCGGTCGGCGGAGCGCCTGGGCATCAGCACAGTGAGCGTGCACCGCGCGCTGCATTCGCTGGAAACCGGCACCCGCTGCAGCCTGTTCCGGCTGGAAGGCCGCAACCTGCAGCCCACCGATGCCGCCCACGCGCTCGCTGACGTGGCACGCGAGGTGCTCCAGGCCATGTCCAACGGCATCCGCGCCACACGCGAGATCGCCGGCTACGCCGCCGACCGGATCCGCATCGGCTCCCTCTATTCCCTCACCAGCGTCACGGTGCCCGCGCTCATCATGGGCCTGCGGCTGCGCAAGCCGGACATCCAGACGGAATTGGTGCTGGGCTCCAACAGCGACCTGCTGCGCAAGCTGCGCGAAGGCACGGTGGACGCCACCGTGATGGGTGCGCCCGAAGGCGCCAGCGACGTCGAGTCGCAACTGCTGTTCGAGGACGACATCTTCTTCGCCGCGCCGGCCGACTCGCCCTACGCCCAGCAGGCCGAGGTCGACCTCAGCACCTGTGCGGACGAACGGTTCGTGTCCCTGAGCGAGGGCTATGTCACCCACGACCGCTTCCTCGACGCCTTCCAGGTGGCGGGCTTCACGCCCCACGTGGTCATGACGACCGCCGACATCTTCTCGCTGATGAACCTGGTGGGGGGCGGCATCGGCTGCACGCTGCTGCCCGGGCGCGTGCGCAACGTGCTGCCGCGCAACGTGCGCCTGGTGCCCCTGCAGGCGCGGTACCAGATGCGCCAGCAGATCAGCGTCGTGTTCCTGCGCACGCGGGAGCGAGACCCCAACCTGCTGTCGCTGCTGGCGGCCTGCCGCAGCCACACCGCCGACCTCGCGCGCTGACCTTTCCACCGGGCGTAAACATCGCCCGGCCAGGTTGATTGATCACGGCCGGGCCGACGCCCACACTGCAGCGCATACCGCCACCAAGGCGGAAGGCTGGAGACGCGATGGATCAGACACGACGAGTGCGGCGCGTGGCCGCAGCCACCGGCGCGGCGTTGCACGGCACGCGGGGCGGTCGTCGATGAACGCCCCTGCCTGGAATCTGCGAGCGCAGCAGCGCCGCGAACGGCTGGCCCGCGCGGCCGAGGTCCTCGGCCCGCAGCTGCAAGGCCGGCTCGTGGCGACCGACGCGGCCGGGCCGCTGTTGGAAGCCGTGCTGCAGCCCGGCGACCGTGT
>SXGQ01776864.1_pt1 | contig 11231 bp, 9 predicted proteins | sample 3178371 | NCBI WGS metagenome assembly SXGQ01 (sample SAMN11356859, study PRJNA531348) | freshwater metagenome | isolation source: freshwater sample F1-20 | place: China: Fuxian Lake, Yuxi | collected 2017-12-25 | reverse complement strand
GGCTCGAATCGCCGTGCCAGCCGTCGAGGATCGGGGTGACGTCGACGTTGACGATGTCGCCCGATTTGAGCGGCTTGTCCGACGGGATGCCGTGGCAGACGACGTGGTTGATCGAGATACAGGTCGAGTGGGTGTAGCCGCGGTAGCCGAGCGTGGCCGGGACGCCGCCGGCCGCCAGCACGAAGTCGTAGATCAGCCGGTCGATCTCCGCGGTCGTCACGCCCGGCACCATGTGCGGGACGAGCATGTCGAGCGTCTCGGCGCACAGGCGCCCAGCCTTCCGCATCCCCTCGAACGCGGCGGGGCCGTGGAGCTTGATCGCGCCGGTGCGGATGTCGGGGACGTCGGAGGTGACGGTCACGTAGTCGGTCATGCCGGCGATATAGCGTGACGGACGTCCTTTTGCGAGGCTAGGACGGCGGGCATGGATCGCATCTGGGCCGCCGCGCTGCTCGTCATCGGGGACGAGATCCTCTCCGGGCGGACGCAGGACAGGAACGTCGCGCAGGTCGCGGCGTGGCTCAACGTCCAAGGCATTCGACTCGCCGAGGTGCGCGTGGTCGGCGATCGCGAGGAGGCGATCGTCGAGGCGGTGAACGCGCTCCGCGCGCGCAACGACTATCTGTTCACGACGGGCGGGATCGGGCCAACGCACGACGATATCACCGTCGACGCGATCGCGGCGGCGGTCGGCGTGCGCGTCGTCCACCACCCCGAGGCGATGGCGACGCTGGAGCGCTATTACGCGACGCGCGGCGGGCTGACCGAGGCGCGCGCGCGGATGGCGCGGGTGCCCGAAGGGGCGAGCCTGATCGTCAACAAGGTGTCGGGCGCGCCGGGCATCCGCTGGGGTGATATCTTCGTGATGGCCGGGGTGCCGCACATCACCGCGGGGATGCTCGACGCGCTGACCGGCACGCTGGAGGGCGGTCGGCCGATCGTGTCCAAGTCGGTCGGCGGCTGGATCGTCGAGAGCGAGGTCGCCGACCTGCTGCGCGGGGTCGAGAAGGCATGGAACGACGAGGCGCGGGGCGGCGTGGCGATCGGGAGCTATCCGTTCTTCCGCGAGGGACGTGTCGGCGCGAACTTCGTGGTGCGCGGGCCCGACGAGGGGCTGGTCGACGCGTGCCTGGCGGACCTGGCGGGGCAGTTGCGCGGGGCGGGCTACGCGGTGGTCGACGGGGGCGTTTGACCCCCTCCGTCACCCCGGCGAAGGCCGGGGTCTCCCGCGGCGAGGCGGGGTTTTCGATCTCGCGAGATCCCGGCCTCCGCCGGGATGACGGGTTTGGAGCGGATGACGACTGTCGAGGCCTCTCAGGCCGTCAGGAACCAGCGATCCTCGCCCTCGAGGCCGATGGCGGTGAGGGGGCCGCCGGCGTAGGCGCCGGTGTCGATGCCGATGCGGTTGGTGCGGACGTCGGGCTCGGCGGTGATCGTGTGACCGTGGATCACGAAGCCCTCGTGCGCGCCGCGGTGCGAGAGGAATGGGTCGCGAATCCAGCGCAGGTCGGCGCCAACCTGCTCGGCAAGCGGCAGGCCGGGGCGGATGCCGGCGTGGACGAAGAGATAGTCGCCGACCGACACGTGATCGACGCCGGCGTCGAGGAAGGCGCGGTGCGAGGCGGGCACGTGCGCGGCAATCGCGTCGCCGAGCTCCTCCAGCGATGCCTCGTCGTAGGCCGCCTCGTCGACGCCGTAGCTCAGGAGCGTCTCGCGCCCGCCGTAGCGGTTGAAGAGCTGGAGCGAGGGGCGGTGGCCCTCGGCCGCCCGGAGCAGCATCTCCTCGTGATTGCCCTTGATCAGGGTCACGCGCGGCGAGGCGGCGGCGAGGGCCATCACGCGCTCGACGACGCGGCGCGAGTCGGGGCCGCGATCGGTGAGGTCGCCGAGCAGGATCAGCGTCGTCGCGGCGGGCGCGCGCGCGGCGTCGTCCGCGTCGATCGCGGCGAGCAGCCGGTCGAGCTGGTCGGCGCAGCCGTGGACGTCGCCGATCGCGTAGACGCGCGCGCCGGCGGGTATCGACGGCGCGGCCGCTCTCTTCGATCGGAACAAGGACTTGAGCACGGATACGCCAACCGGAGGGGAGCGGCGCGCTATACGGGCGCGACCGCCTTCGTTCAACTGCGGGACGGTGCAGCCGGGGCGGGACGATTGCCTCGCGCGCATGCCTCCCCTATGGCGGCGCCTCACCGGCCGGCGGGGGCCAAGCGGCCGGCGACGGGGCGTGTTCGAGCGGATGGATCATGAGTCCCAGTAACTTCCAGCCGGCGGGGCACCTGGCCCGGCTGCGATACCAGCTCGGCGGGTGCATCATCGTCGCCGCGGTCATCCCCGCCGCGATCCGCGGCTGGACGCTCGAATATTCGCGCCAGTTGCCGCCGGTCGAGCACGCCTTCTACGCCAGCGTCATCGCGATCACCTTCGGCATCTGGCTGTTCCGCAACGTCAGCACCTATCCCGGCATCGAGCGTGCGACCTATGTCGTGCCGTCGTTCAGCGCGACCTTCGGGCTGGCGCTGCTGTTCTTCATCGTCAGCCGGCTCGACTACAACCGCACCGTGCTGATCGCGGGCTACGTGCTGAGCGTCGCCTGGTTCGTGGCGATCCACTCGCGGCTCCAGCGGCGGACCTTGCTTCGGATCGGCGTGCTGCCGTTCGGCGAACGCGGGCGGCTGGAGTCGATCAACGGCGTCGATTGGATCGAGCTCCAATCCCCCGACGACGACGTGCGGCTCGATGCGGTCGGCGCCGACCTGCGCACCGATTTGCCGAGCGAGTGGGACGCGCGGCTCGCCGACTACGCGCTCGCGGGGACGCCGGTCTACCACACCAAGCACCTGCTCGAATCGCTGACGGGCCGCGTCGAGCTCGAGCATCTGTCGGAGAACAGCTTCGGCTCGCTGGCGCCGGTGTCGGCGTTCATGTCGTTCAAGATGGCGGTCGATTGGGTCGTCGCGCTGGTCGCCGGCGTGCTGCTGCTGCCGGTGCTGGTGGTAATCGGCATCGCCATCCGGCTGGGATCGCCGGGGCCGGCGCTCTTCCGCCAGCAGCGGATCGGCTACAAGGGCGTGCCCTTTACCGTCTACAAGTTCCGGACCATGACCGTCGCAGTGGAGGGTGGCGACCTGCGCGCCGAGGCGATGACGCAAGCGGCCGACGCGCGGATCACCAAGCTCGGCCGCTGGCTCCGTTTCACGCGGCTCGACGAACTGCCGCAGATCATCAACATCCTCAAGGGCGAGATGAGCTGGATCGGCCCGCGGCCGGAGGCCGAGGTCCTGTCGCGCTGGTACGAGGTGGAGATTCCCTTCTATCGCTATCGCCACATCGTGCGGCCGGGGGTGACCGGCTGGGCGCAGGTCTGTCAGGGGCACGTGACTGACATCGACGACGTGCAGAGCAAGCTCCACTACGACTTCTACTACATCAAGCATTACAGCGCGTGGATCGACCTGCTCATCATCGCGCGCACGGTGCGGACGGTGGTGACCGGGCACGGCTCGCGCTGAGGAGTGTCGGTCCGTAAAGCCATCGCTTGGTCGTTCGCCGGGCAGATCGCCTCGTTCGCGGCGAGCTTCGCGACGATGGTGGCGCTGGCGCGGCTGCTGACTCCGCGCGAGGTCGGCATCTACGCGGTGGGCCTCGCGGTGACGGGGGTGCTGCAGGCGATCTCGGCGTTCGGGGTCGGCACCTACCTGGTGCGGGAGGAGGAGCTGCATCCGCAGACGATCGCGACCGGCTTCACCGTCAACGCGATCGTCCAGGCGTTGCTGGCGGGCGCGATCCTGCTCGCGAGCGCGCTGCCCGCGGTCACGGGGGGCGAGCCGATGGTGTCCGCGGTGCTGCGGCTGCTGGCGATCGTGCCGCTGATCGGCATCCTCGAGTTCCTGCCCGCGACGATGCTGCAGCGGCGGATGCGCTTCCAGGCGATCTCGGTGATCGCGGTCGTGCGGACGGTCGGCAACGCGGTCGTCAGCATCACGGCGGCGTTCCTGGGGGCGAGCGCGCTCAGCGCGGCCTACGGGGGTATCGCGTACGCGGTGATCGGGGTGGTCGCGTTCTGGACCGTTGCGCGCGGCGACGTAGGCTTCTCGCTGTCGCTGCGCGGGTCGGGCGCGATGGCGGTGTTCGGCCTACGGACGCTGTCGATCGGCGGCGTGTCGGCGCTGGTGACGCGATTGTCCGACGTTTTGCTAGGTCGGCTCCTCGGGCTGACCGCGCTCGGTTTCTACTCGCGCGCGAGCACGCTTGGGAACGTGATGTTCCAGAACGTCTACGGCAGCATCGCGCGGGTGATGCTGGTCAAGCTGTCGGACGACCGACGGGCGGGGCGGCCGCTCAGGGTCAGCTACCTCGTCGCGCTGGAGAACATTCTCGGGATCATGTGGCCGCTCCTGGCCGGGGTGGCGGTGCTGGCGGGGCCGGCGGTCGCGATCCTGTTCGGCGAGCGATGGATGCCCGCGGCGGTACCGCTGTCGCTGCTGATGCTGGTCCAGCTCCTCGCCCTCAGCTTCGCGATGCACCACGAGCTGTTCATCATGGGCGACCGGATCGGCCACCAGGCGAAGCTGGAGGTGGTGCGGTCGCTCGTCGGGCTGGCGGCGTTCACCTACGGCTGCCGCTACGGGCTGGAGGGGGCGGCAGCCGGGCGGCTGGTCGACTCGCTTGCCGGCATGGCGCTGTTCCTGCCGCTTATTCCCGGCCTGTCGGGAGCGGGGTGGCGCGAGCTTGCCGCCGCCTACGCCCGGAGCGGCGCGCTGACACTGGCGACGATCACGCCGCCGGCGGCGCTGATGATCGCGCACGACTGGCGCCACGACGTCGCGGTGCTGCCGATCGGCGCGGCAGTGGCGGCGGGAGGGGTATGTTGGCTCGTCGCGCTGCGGCTGACGCACCACCCGCTGTGGCGCGAGATCGAGCGGTTCAGGAGTTCGCGTCGCTAGGATGCCCCAGCCGCGCAAGCGCGGCGGCGGCATGGCCGTCGGGATCGAGGTGCGCGAGCTTGCCGACGAGCGAACGCTTGAGGAAGGGCATGCCGTCGTCGAGGAGCGCCACCGCGAGGCCGAGCGTCGGATCCTGCACGCTGCCCGGCGGTGCGTAGCGGAAGGCGCCGATCGACATCGTCCGCGCGGCGACGCGGGTAAAGGCGGTCTCTTGCGCAGTCACCACGTCCCAGAAGCGGTCATATGCCCAGCCGGTGGGAAGGATCGACGCCAGCGCCGCCATCCGCGTTGACGTCACGTCCCGCAGGATAAATGCGTAGCTTTGGATGTGGTTCTCGACGTTGGCGGTCGCGGTGAAGCCGGTGAGATCCCACCGCGCGTCGCGTCGGAACGGCTCGAGGTCGACGAAGGGACCGTAGACCGAGTCGTTGAGGACGAGCACGTCGCTTCCGGGGGCGTGTTCGGCGATGCCGTGGAGGCCGAGCGCGTAGGCCGAGAAATCGAACCCCGGCATATCCTTCCACGCGAGAGCGTCGGCGGCGGCAGCCAGTTCCGCCGGGATCATGGTGGGATCGGGCGTCGAGCAGACGACGAGCAGCTGCCCGGAAAGGCGGCGCAGGCGGTCTAAGGTGAATCGGTGCGCCGACGTCAATACACCGTCGGGCAGGAAGACGAACCAGCAGGTCCAGGCGCCGGCGCGTTGCGGCAACTCGAGCCATCGGTGGGCGGGGGCGGGAACGCGCTTGGTCAGGCGCGCGCGCAACCGCAGCGCGCGCACGGTCAGCGACGCGCGCGGGCCGGGTTCGATCGTCCAGTTTCGCCGGAGAGGCTCGGTCATCATCATCCGGACGGCTGATACCGCGAGTGGCCGGCAAGTCGATCCCCGGCAGCGCAGGACTAGCGCGGACGGCCGCGACGGGGCATAGGCGGCGGCATGGCGACCTCGCTGGAAGCGCCCCGGGACAGCGGCGGCGCGGCGTCCCCTCGGGTGGACATCATCACCGTCAACTGGAACGCGGGCGAGCAGCTCGCGTCGTGCATTGCGTCGATCGAGGCGCACGGCGGCGCGGCGGTCGGTCGCGTGTTCGTGGTCGACAACGGATCGACCGACGGATCGGACCGGGTGAGCTCGGCGAGCCTCGACCTCGAAGTGATCCGGACGGGGCGGAACCTGGGGTTCGGGCGTGCGTGCAACCTCGCCGCCGCGCGGTCGACCGCTGATTTCTTGCTGTTCCTCAACCCCGACGCCGAGCTGCGCGACGGGGCGATCGACCGGGCGGTCGCGCACATGGCGACGCATGCGGAGGTCGGCGTGGTCGGCATTCGGCTCGTCGGGCGCGAGGGCGAGACGCACCGGCATTGCGCGCGCTTCCCGACCTGGCGCAGCTTCATCGGCAACTCGCTGGGGCTGACGCGGATCGCGAGGGCGTCCTTCCCGCCGGTGACGCTGGTCGAGTTCGACCACCAGACGTCGCGGGCGGTCGAGCACGTGATGGGCGCCTTCTACCTGATTCGGCGCGCGCTGTTCGAGCAGGTGGGTGGGTTCGACGAGGACTTCTTCGTCTATCTGGAGGATCTCGACCTGTCGCGCCGGGTCGCCGAGGCGGGCTACGGGTCGCACTACCTCGCCGAGGCGGTCGCCTACCACAAGCAGGGCGGCACGTCGGAGCAGGTCAAGGCACACCGGCTCTACTACGCGCTCCAGAGCAACATCATCTACGCTTTCAAGCACCGCCCCAAGGCGGAGGCGATCGGGATCGCGGCGGTGACGCTGCTGCTCGAGCCGGTGTCGCGCGTCTCGCGCGCGGGCTTCCGCCGGTCGATCGAGGAAGCGAAATTCACGATGCAGGGCTTCGGGATGCTCTACCGCGCGCTGCCGTCGATCGCGCGCACGGTGCGCGGCGTTGGCGACAAGGGGTCGCGCTGATCATGGCGACGCAGCCGATCGCCGCGGTGCCGCTCTACCGCAACGAGGCGCAGGCAGCCGCGATGCGCGTCATGCGCGGATTGCTCTTCGTGGCGCTGGCGCTTGCCGTCGTGGTACCGCACTCGTTCCAGCTGGTCGAGGCGGCGGTGTTCCTGTTCGTCTCGGCGCTGTGCGCAGTGATGGTCCGGCGCGACGGCTGGCTCAACCGGATCATGATCACCTACTTCCTGGGAGTGATCGTGACCGCGATCTACGTCTGGGTCGGCTACGTCAACGGCGCGCCCAGGGCGGCGACCAACCAGACCTTGTTCATCTATATCGTGTCGCCGTTCATGTGGATCGTGATGTCGACCGCGATGATTCAGTTCGTCGGCCTCACGCGGATCGTCCAGTGGCTGATCTGGCTGACGTGGGTCGCGCTGTTCTCGATCGCGGCGTTCTTCTACCTGTTCCTGACGATCGGTCCGGCGGCGGTGCGCTTCCTGATCGAGGATCCCAACGTCAACGTGCAGGGCGGCTTCGCGGCGGCGACGTTGCTCGTCTACGGGTCGATGATCTTCCTGGCAGGCGGCATCTTCGCGCAGCCCGACCTCATCAGGAACAAGTGGGCGCGGGTCGTCCTGCCGGGGCTGACACTGCTGGCGGCTATCACGTCCGGCAGGTCGGCGTTCATCCTGGCCATCCCGGTCGGCCTCGCCATCGGCATCGTGCTGCGCGCGCGCCAGCGGGTGCGGGTCGGCGAGCGGAAGAAGCGGTCGATCCTGGTGCCGACGATCATCCTGGGGCTGGTCGGTCTGCTGGTGATGGGCGTCATCGACTTCTTCGTGAAGTCCGTCGACCTGCTGCTGATCTTTCAGTCGTTCTGGGACGAGCTGAAGAGCGCGGGCGGGTCGGAGCGCTACGAGCAGAGCGGCGCGCTGTGGGAGGGGTTCCTCGACAGCTACGGACTCGGCCTAGGCCACGGGAAGGGCGTGCAGTACATCCGCAACGTCAACTTCCCCTGGCGGTACGAGGTGATGCCGCTGGCGACGCTGGTCCGCGTCGGATTGGTGGGCACGCTCGTCTACATGTCGACGTTCATGGTCTACGGGCGGGGCCTGCTCGATCGGTTCAAGGCGCGCGACCTCAGCGCCGAGGACATCTACATGATCGGCGGCTTCGTGCCCGCGGCGATGGGCGTGGCGACGAACCCGTACATCGAGTCGTTCGTTTTTCAGTGGATGTACTTCCTCCCCGTCATGAGCTTGGGGGTGAAGCCGATCGCCGACTGGGCGCGACGCGAGGCTTGATCGTCACATCCCGAGCAGGCGCGTGATGGGAATGGTCGCGGCGGGCTGACGGTTGTCGCCGAGGCGAAGCGTGCCGCGGTCGAGTTTGGCGTCCTGGAACAGCAGCACCGGCTGCGCGGTGCGGCCTGTCGGGCTGGTGAAGATGTTTCCCGAGAAGGCGTAGCGGCGCATCGCGCCGGTGACGAAGGCGACCGCGATGCCGTCGCGCCGGCCCGCCGCCCCCGCATCGACGAAGCGGTTGCCGGTGATTGCGACGTCGGCGCCGCCGCGGACCCAGAGCGCGTTGCCCGGCGGTCCGCCGACGCGCTCGAACAGGTTGTTCGACAAGGTGACGTCCGCGAGCGCCGAATCGTAGCCGAGCTCGGCGTGGCCGGCGCAGTCGACGAAGCGGTTGCCGGTGATCGTCAGCCCGCGCATGCCGTTGGCGATGAACGGCTTCTCGCAGCCGCGGAAGGTGTTGTCGCGGACGGTGATCGCGTAGCCGCGGTCGCTCTGCACCGCGCCGTCGCCGCGGAAGCCGAAGGCGTCGAAGCCGCCGTAGCGGTTCTCGACGACGTTGCCCTCGATCGTGATGCCGCTGATCGGCACGCGCACGTCCTTGTTGGGAAGGAGGAGCATCGACACCGCGTAGCCGCCGCCGCCGGTGAAATGGTTGCCGCGGATGACGATGTCGCGGATGATCGCGAAGTCGTCGGCGTTGGGCTCGATATCGATCGAGCCGGGCTGGCCCAGGCCGGTCAGCGGCTTGTGCGGATCGCCGTTCCCCAGCGTGCCGTCGCCTTGGCGGGTGGTGTTGCGGAAGCGACAGCGCTCGATGACGACGTCGCTGCCGTCGATGATCGAGATGCCGTTGCGGTTGTTCGCATTGATGCCGTCGAAGATGCAGTCGCGGACGACCACGTCGACGTTGTGGCGCTCGATCTTGCTGATCGTGCCGGAGCCGAGATGGAGCCCGTCGCCGCGGAACCCACGAAAGGCTACGCGCTCGAAGACGACGTCGGTGACGCCGTTGAGCATGACGAGGTAGGAATAGGGCTCGAACCCGCGCGCGATGTCGTCCTCGAACGAGAGGTCGCTGAATCGTAGCCCGGTGATGTTGCGGCGGACATCGGGCGAGCCGCTGTCGCAGTGGAGGATGAAGGCGAACGGCCCGGTGTACGAGCGCGTGAAGACGGTACGCCCGATGCCGTCGCCGGTCAGCGTCGCGCCGGAGGGGAGCTGGCTGTCGCCGCCGTTGCCGACGACGTAGCGGCCGCCCGGCCCCGACCCCTTGCCCGCGGGCGCGTGGACGGGGCGCCCGGTCGCGAAAGCACGCTGGAGCGCGGCGCTGTCGTCGCGGTCGCCGGGGCGACGGAAATCGGGAAGCGAGACGGTCTCTGGCTCCACCGGTGCCGCCGAGCAGGCGTGGGCGAGGAGCAGCGCGGGCGGGCCGCCGAGCAGCGCGGCGAGCATCGTCCGGCGGGAAGAATGGGCGAGGGGCATGGTACGCTCCTGATCGATACGCGAAACCCCGCCGACGTCGGTCGGCAGGGCTGAACGGCGGCTGAGCGTCGGCCCGGCCGCTTGTCCTACGCGCGGGCGGCGGAAGCGCTCCCGCCAACGCCGTCACCGCTCGCGGAAGGCGTCCTCCGACAGGCGCGTGAAGGGCGTGAGCAGGTAGCTCATGATCGAGCGCTTGTCGCCGATCAGGTTGACGTCGGCAAGCATGCCGGGGCCGATCGGCAGCCGCTGGCCCTGCGGGTCGACCAGCGCCTCCGACTTGGTGCGGATGCGGATCGTGTAATAGGTCTCGCCGGTCCGCTCCTCCTGGATCGAGTCGGGCGAGATGCCGATCACGGTGCCCTCCATGCCGCCGTAGATCGAGTAATCGTAGGCGGTGATCTTGACGAGCGCGCGCTGGCCGGTGCGGACGAAGGCGATGTCGTTCGGCTTGACCCGTGCCTCGATCGTCAGGCCGCGCTCGTTGGGGACGATCTCGACCAGCGGCTCGCCTGGGCGGACGGTGCCGCCGACGGTGCTGACGAGGACGCGGTTGACTCGGCCCGACAGCGGGGCGCGGACGACGGTGCGCGACACACGGTCCTGCAACGCAGGCAGCGCCTCGCGACGGGCGGCGAGCTGCCCTTGCGCCTCGGCATAGTCCTGCGCCGCCTTGGCGCGCCAGTCCTGCCGTGCCTGCGCGACGGAGGCGCGCGCCTCGGCGACGCCTGACTGCGCTCGCGCGAGCCCGGCGGTCGCCTGCGTCGCCTGACTGGCGGCGACCGAGGCCTGGCGATCGGCCTGAATCAGCGAGAGCCTGGGCTCGATGCCATTGGCGACGAGCGGGCGGAGCATGTCCGCCTGCTGCTTGGCGGCGTCTCGCGCGGTGACCGATGCCTCGCGATTGGCCTCGGCCTCCGCGACGGCGCGCTCGCTCGCCGAGAGCCGTGCGTTGGCGGCACCGAGCAGGCTCGACAGCTCCGACTGGCGCGACAGGTATAGCGACTGCTCGACCGCGACCTGCTGCGCGACGGCGGGGTCGCGGCTGGCGGGGAAGGACGGCGCGCGGCCGGCGAGTTCGGCCTCCAGCCGCGCGACCTTGACCGCCAGCGCGTCGTATGCCGACTGATTGGAATTGAAGTCCGATCCCGTCGCGGTCTGGTCGAGGCGGATCAGCGGTGTGCCGGCGCGGACCATCATGCCGGGACGCGTCAGGATCTCGCGCACGATGCCGCCCTCCAGGTTGGAGACGACCTGAAGCTGCGCGGTCGGCACGACGCGGCCGGCGCCGTGGACGGTGCGGTCGAGCTGGGTGAAGATCGCCCAGATCAGGAAGATGACGAAGAATGCGACCATCGACCAAAGCAAGGCGCTGGACGCCATGCGGGGCTTAACCCGGTCGGTGAGGTCTTCGAGCGTGGTGGACATGTCAGGCGGCCTTGGGCTGCTGGAGACGGCGCAGGATCTCGTCACGCGGCCCATCCGCCAGGATGCGGCCGTCGCGCATCAGGACGACGCGGGTGGCCAGCTTCAGGAGCGAAGGGCGATGGGTGATGACGATGACCGTCCGGTCGGCGAGCTCTGGCATCAGTC
>SXGQ01745494.1_pt1 | contig 11231 bp, 13 predicted proteins | sample 3178371 | NCBI WGS metagenome assembly SXGQ01 (sample SAMN11356859, study PRJNA531348) | freshwater metagenome | isolation source: freshwater sample F1-20 | place: China: Fuxian Lake, Yuxi | collected 2017-12-25 | reverse complement strand
GTCCCGCGGGTCACCCCGGATTGCCGTTAGCAATCACCCTGCTCTGTGAAGTCCGGACTTTCCTCGACTCCTTCGGAGCCGCGGCCGCCCGGCCAACTCGTCCGCACATCACAACGTACTGGGGTCCGGGCCTCTTCCGCGAGTCCGCTGAGGGCGCGGCGCGGCGCACCACGATGATCAGGTGCGGCGCACCACGACGATCAGGTGCGGCGCACCACGATGATGTTGTCGATCAGGGTGGCGTCCTCGCCGTCCGGCCCTCGCGCGATTCGTTCGGCGGTCTCCACCCGCACCCGGTCCCACTGCGCGGGATCGAGGTCCAGTCCGGACACCACGGCCTCGGCGGACGGGAACTCGTGGTGATGCATCTTCGAGGCCCACGGCGGGGCCGCCGCATGGTCGACGATGAGCAGGGTGCCGCCGGGCGCCACCAGGGCGGCGGCGCGCCGCAGGATCGCCGGGCGGTCCATCTCCAGGGTGCTGTGCAGGAACTGTGCCGACACCAGGTCATAGCTGCCGCCGGGCAGGCTGCGGGTGAGATCGTGCTGCTGGAAGTCGATGCGGTCGGCAACCCCGCGCGACTCGGCCGCGGCGCGGGCCCGGCTCAACGCGGTGTCGGAGACGTCGACGGCCACGACCGCCCAGCCGTGTTCGGCCAGCCAGATGGCGTCGGCGCCCGCCCCGCAGCCGAGATCCAGCGCCCGGGCACCGTGGATCTGCGGCGCGATCTCGGCGAGGCGGGCGTTCACTTTGCCGCTCCAGACCTGCGGCTTGGCGCCGTAGTGCTCCTCCCAGACGGTGCGCGCCTCGCCGGTCGGGTCGTGCATGGTCGGTCTCCTTCTCAGCCGCTCAGATACGAGGTGTCGTTGACCAGTCGCACCGAGGCACCGTTGTCCGGGTAGAACTCGGCGATACTCAGCGAGGCCAGATCCAAGTGCAATCGGTGCAGGATCGAGGGCCCGGCGTCCAGTGCCATTCGCAGCATCGTCTTGATCGGCGTCACGTGCGAGACCACCAGAACCGTGCCCCCCTCGTGTTCGGCGACGATCCGGTCCCGCGCGGCGCGCACCCGCTCGTGCACCCCGGCGAAGCTCTCCCCGCCCGGGGCGGGCAGGCTGGTGTCGCGCAGCCAGCGGCCGTGCAGGTCCGGGTGGCGTCGGGCGGCCTCGGGGAAGGTCAGCCCCTCCCACTCGCCGAAGTCGGTCTCGATCAGATCGTCGTCGACCCGCACGTCGAGGCCGAGCGCGCCGGCCGCCGCGGCGGCGGGGTCGTAGGCGCGCCGGAGCGGCGAGGTGACCACGGCCGAGATACCGCCCTTGCGCGACAGGTAGCGCGCGGCGTCGGCGGCCTGCCGGCGTCCGATCTCGGTGAGCTCGGGGTTCCCACGGCCGGAATAGCGGCGCTGGCGGGACATCTCGGTCTGGCCGTGCCGCAGCAGCAGCAGACGCGTCGGTCCGCCGACGTTTCCGGTCCAGGACGACGGCGGAACGGCGACGGCATCGGGCGGCGGGTCGGCCGCCCGCTGGACCGACCAGCCCGGATCCGAGGCCGCGCCGTCCATCGCCTCGTTGGCGAGTCGGTCGGCGTGCTTGTTCTGCTCGCGGGGGATCCAGCCGAAGCGGATCGTGTCGAAGGTCGATGCCAGCGCCCTGGCCTGCTGGTGCAGTTCGGCAAGCCCGGGGTGTTTGACCTTCCAGCGTCCGCTCATCTGCTCGACGACGAGTTTGGAATCCATCCGCACCACGACCTGATCGGCTCCCAGCCGGCGCGCCTCCTCCAAACCGGCGATCAGTCCGCGGTATTCGGCCACATTGTTGGTGGCGGTACCGATGGCCTGCTTGTGCTCGGCCAGCATGGTCGCGTGGTCATCGGCCCAGACCACGCACCCGAAGCCGGCCGGTCCGGGATTGCCGCGGGAACCCCCGTCGGCTTCGACGACGACCTTCACCCGGGCGACCCTGGGGACCCGGTGACCCGCAGCAGGATGGCCCGGCACTCGGGGCAACGCAGCACCTCGTCATCACCGGCGGCCGAGATCCGCGACAGCTCACCGCGGTCGAGTTCGATCCGGCACGCCCCGCAGCGCCCGCCCTGAAGCCGCCCCGCCCCGATCCCCGATGAGCCCCGTTGCCGCTCGTAGAGATCCAGCAGATCGGCGGCCAGGCCGCCCGCCACCTCCGCCCGGCGGGCGGCTCGCACGGTGCGGTCCTGCTCGATCCCGGCCAGCGCCTCGTCGCGGGCCGCCCGGGCCGCGGTCAGCTCGGCCTCCAGCCTCTCCAGGCCGGCTCGCTCGGAGTCCTGTTCGGCGGCCAGCTGTTCACGGCGTTCCATCACCTCCAGCAGGGTGTCCTCGAGGCTCGCCTGGCGGCGCTCGAGGGTGCCCAGTTCATGCTGAATTTCCTGCAGCTGCCGGGAGTCGCTCACCGAACCGGAGTTCAACAGCCCGCGGTCGCGGTCCTCGCGCCGGCGGACCGCGTCGACCTCGGACTCCAACTTGGCCACCTCGGCCTCGACGTCCTCGCGGGCGAGCCCGGCAACCGCGAGCCGGTCGGCGACCGCCTGCCGATCGGCCTGGACCTGCTCGTAGCGCTGCTGCTCGGGCAGGTGCGCCGCGCGATGCGCGAGCCGGGCCAGCTCGGCATCCAGATCGACCAGTTCCAGCAGCGAATGTTGCTGCCAGACATCAGCTTTCATTGTCAACTCTCTTGTCGTCGATATTCCACGGATCGGTCCGGATCGGGCACACCGTGACTGCCAGCGCCGCGCCGAAGTGCCGACGCAGCAATTCCGCCGCCTGTGCGCACCACGGGTGCTCGCTGGCCCAGTGCGCGACATCGACCAGTCCGACGTCGCTGCCGCGCAGGTGCTCGTCGGCGGGGTGGTGACGCAGATCGGCGGTGACATAGGCCTGCACGCCCGCGGCCGCCGCGGCAGCCAGCAGCGAATCCCCCGAGCCCCCGCAGACCGCGACCCGGGAAATCGCCCGGTCGGGGTCACCCGCGGCGCGCACGCCCCGATTCGTGGGTGGCAGAGCCGAGTTCACCCCCGCGACGAAATCGGCGAAGCGCTGCGGCCGGGCCAGCGAACCGATCCGGCCGATACCCACCTCGGCGGGCAACGCCGCGAGCGTCAGCACGTCGAAGGCCGGCTCCTCGTACGGGTGCGCGGCTCGCATGGCGGTGAGCACACCGGCCCGCATACGCGCCGGGGCGATCACCTCCACCCGCTCCTCGGTCACCCGCTCCACCGTCCCGGCAGTCCCGATCGCCGGCGCGGCGCCCGGCCCGGGCAGGAACTGGCCGGTGCCCGGCACGCTCCAACTGCAGTGCGAGTAGTCGCCGATCCGGCCCGCCCCCGCGGCGAAGAGCGCCTCGCGCACCGCCTCGGCGTTCTCGGCGGGGACGAAGACCACCCACTTGTCCAGCGCCGGTCCGGCGGCGACGGGATCCAGCACCGCCTCCACCTGCAGGCCCAGCGCCTGCGCGAGCGCGTCGGACACCCCCGGATTCGCGGCGTCAGCGTTGGTGTGTGCGGTGAACAACGCTGAACCGGTACGGATCAGCCGGTGGATCAGCGCTCCCTTCGGCGTGCTGACCGCGACGGTGTCCACCCCCCGCAGCAGCAGCGGATGATGCGCCAGCCGCAGACCGCGCGGGCCTACCGTCGCGGCCACCGCGGCGGTGGCATCCACGGCTACCGTCACCGAGTCGATCACCTCGTCGGGGTCACCGCAGACCAGCCCGACCGAATCCCAGTCATGGGCCAGGCCCGGCGGGTAGGCCTCGTCCAGTGCGGCGATCACCTCGGCCAGTCGCACACTCATCGCAGCCCCTCGGCTACCGCCGCCACCAGGGCCGGCCATTCCGGGCGCACCGCGGCCCGCAGATACCCCGGTGCCAATCCCACGAAGGTATCGCAGCGGCGCACCGCGATACCGGCACTGCTGAGATGTTTGCGCATCAGGACGGCGTCGGGGACCGCGAACAGGACGAACGGCGCCGCGCCGGCGACCACCTCCAGGCCCAGCCCGGCCAGCGCGGCGGCCATCTCGGCCCGCAGCACCGACAACCGGCGGGCACCCGCGGCGGCCTCGGCGAGCGCGCCGGGCGCGCAGCAGGCGGTGATGGCCTCCAGTTGCAACGTGCCCAGCGGCCAGTGCGGCCGGCGGGCGGCCAGCCGGGCCAGCACCGCCGGATCGCCCAGCGCGTAGCCGACCCGCAGTCCGGCCAGCGCCCAGGTTTTGGTCAGGCTGCGCAGTACCAGCACGTCGAGCAGCCCCAGCGCGGCCACCGACTCGGGCTCACCGGGCACCGCGTCGGCGAACGCCTCGTCGACCACGATCAGCCGGCCCGGCCGGCGCAATCCGAGCACCTCCTCCCGCGGGTGCAGCACCCCGGTCGGGTTCGTCGGGTTGCCGAGCACCACCAGGTCGGCGGACTCCGGAACGCGGGCGTCGGCGAGCCGGAACGGCGCGGACAGCACCACCTGCTCGAACCGCACCCCCGCGGCGGCCAGCACGGCCTCCGGTTCGGTGAAGGACGGCGCGATCAGCGCGGCCAGTCGCGGTTGCAGCGCCGGAAGCAGAGCGAAGCCCTCGGAACCGCCCGCCAGCAGCAGCACATTGTCCGCACCGACTCCGTGACGGCGCGCCACCGCGGCGACCGCGGCCTCGTGGTCGCCCGCCCGGGGGTCGCCGGCAAGATCGGCCAGTCTGTCGGACAGCCGGCGCAACAACCATCCGGGCGGCGCGGCGTGCCGGACGTTGACCGCGAAATCGAGCATCCCCGGGGCGACGGCCTCATCCCCGTGATAGCGCGCGGCCGGTCTCGGGGTCGACCCGTGGGCCTGCTCACTCACCCGTCAAACAGTAGTGCGCGACAATGGTCGGGTGACGCTCAGCGCCGGGGACACCCGCCCGCAGTTGGTGATCTTCGATCTCGACGGCACGCTCACCGATTCGGCCGCCGGCATCGTGGCCAGTTTCCGCCATGCCCTGGCCGAGGTCGGCGCCGATATCCCCGATGGCGACCTGGCCGGCCGCCTCGTCGGGCCGCCCATGCACCTGACGATGGCCGAACTGGGACTCGGCGACCGGATCGACGAGGCCGTCGCCGCCTACCGAGCCGACTACACCCGCCGGGGCTGGGCGATGAACACCGTCTACGACGGTGTCCCCGATCTGCTGGACGACCTGCGCACCGCGGGAGTCCGCCTGGCTGTGGCCACCTCGAAGGTGGAACCGACCGCGTTGCGCATCCTCGAGCACTTCGGCATCGCCGGTCATTTCGACGTGATCGCCGGGGCGAGCCCCGACGGGTCCCGCGCCGCCAAGGCCGAGGTGCTGGCCCACGCGCTGGAACAACTGCATCCCCTGCCCGAACGGGTGCTGATGGTGGGCGATCGTGCGCACGACGTGCAGGGGGCCGCCGAGCACGGTATCGACACCGTGGTGGTGGCCTGGGGATACGGCGGAGCGGACTTCGGCGAACCGCTCGCCGCCGAGCCCGTCCACGTGGCCACGATGGCCGAACTGCGGGAGGTGCTCGGTGTCTGAGGTGCACGTGACCTTCGTGTGTTCGGGCAACATCTGCCGCTCGCCGATGGCCGAGAAGATGTTCGCCCACCAGATCAGCCGGCGCGGGCTCGCCGAGGCGGTCCGGGTGACCAGCGCCGGCACCGGAGGCTGGCACGCCGGCGACGGCGCCGATCCGCGGGCGGTGCGGGTGCTCGCCGAGCGCGGATACCCCACCGACCACCGCGCCGCGCAAGTCAATGACGACCATCTGTCCGCCGACCTGGTGGTGGCATTGGGCCGCAACCATGTCCGGCTGTTGACCGACTACGGGGTGCCACCCGAGCGCCTGCGCATGCTGCGATCCTTCGACCCCAGGTCCGGTGCCCACACCCCCGATGTCGACGATCCCTACTACGGCGGTCATGACGACTTCGTGGCGACGTTCGAGGTGATCGAGGTGGCACTGCCCGGTCTGCACACCTGGGTCGACGAGAGGCTGGGCTGATGCGACGACTGGCGTTCCTGCTGCGACCGGGGTGGATCGCGCTCGCACTGGTGGTCGCGGCCTTCACCTACCTCGCCCTGACGGTGCTGGCGCCCTGGCAACTGGGCAAGAACACCCGCACGTCCAAGGAGAATCAGCAGATCGAGGCGTCCCTGTCGGCCGCCCCGGTGCCGGTGACATCGTTTCTGCCCCAACAGGATTCGGCCGCCCCGGAGGCGCAGTGGCGTAAGGTCACCGCCACCGGAGAGTATCTCGGCGACCGCGAGGTGCTGGCCCGGTTGCGCTTCATCGGGGGCAAACCGGCCTACGAGGTGCTCACCGCGTTCGCCGTCGAGGGCGGGCCCACCGTCCTGGTCAACCGCGGCTACGTCCACCCCGAACAGGGCACCGCGGTACCCCCGATCGCCGCCCCGCCGAGCGGGCCGGTGACGATCATCGGCCGGCTGCGGGACTCCCAGACCGCACCCGCCGACGACAAGCAGCCGTTCACCGAGGACGGATTCCTGCAGGTGTACGCCATCGACACCGACCAGATCTCCGCACTGACCGGGACCCCGCTGGCCGGCTCCTACCTGCAACTCACCGACGACCAGCCGGGTGTGCTGGGCGCGCTACCGCTCCCCCAACTCGACGCCGGGCCATTCCTGTCCTACGGGATCCAGTGGATCGCCTTCGGCATCGTCGCGCCGCTGGGTCTGGGGTACTTCCTGCACTCCGAGCTGAAGGTTCGGCGTCGCGAAGCGGCGGCCAAGGCCGCGGCGGCGGCCGCGGCGGCGCCACTCACCGTCGAGGAGAAACTCGACGACCGGTACGGCCGGCGCCGCTGAGCCCGACCGCCACGAGGGCCGACACCAGGGCCGCCGCAGTCTGGACCAAGCGCGACAACCGCACCGCCCGTCGGAGGTCCTCGACCCCCGGCGCCGGACCGTCGCCCAGAGTCGGCCGGATCTCCAACTGATGGCGGTACTGGGTGGGCCCGCCCAGACGCACGCCGAGTGCACCGGCGAACGCGGCCTCGACCACCCCGGCGTTGGGGCTCGGATGCCGTGCCGCGTCGCGCCGCCAGGCCCGTGCCGCACCCGCCGGCGATCCGCCCAGCGCCGCCGCGCACACCAGCACCAGAGCCCCGGTCAGCCGGGCCGGGACATAGTTGGCGAGGTCGTCGAGCCGCGCTGCGGCCCCGCCGAACTGGGTGTAGCGCGCCGAGCGGTGCCCGATCATGGCGTCGAGGGTGTTGATCCCCCGGTAGGTCAGCACGCCGGGCACACCCGCCAGCGCGGCCCACAACAGCGGCGCAACATGGGCGTCGGAGGTGTTCTCCGCCACCGACTCGCACGCCGCCCGAACCAGTCCCGCGGCGTCCAGGGCCGAGGGGTCCCGACCGCATAACGCGGGCAGCACCGCCCGGGCACCGTCGAGGTCCCCGGCGGCGAGCCGGTCGGCCATCGCCCAACCGGTCCGGGCCAGCGTCGTCCCGCCGAGAGCCACCCAGGTCGCCGCGGCCGTCAGCACGCCCAGCGCGGGGCCGCCGCGGGCACGGCGCTGGGCCAGGACGCTGACCCCGGCCAGCCCGCCCACCAGGACGAGGGTGTGCGCCGCCCCCGCACCGCGGCTGTCCCGGTAGGTCCGCCGCTCCAGAGCCGTTGCACACCAGCCGAACCCGGCCACCGGATGGCCGCGACGCGGATCGGCCCACACCCGGTCGGCGAGGTGACCGGTGAGAACTCCAGCCGCTGCCCACCCTCTGAGCTCAGCCATCGGGGCAGCCTTTCACATGCGTCGGCGGTCGGCGGTGGACGGTCCAAACGTGTCGGTGGGGCCACGGGGCTGGGCTAGGGTCTCCGACCATGGACACGGTGCTGATCTTCGGACACAAGAACCCCGACACCGACTCCATCTGTTCGGCGCTGGCCTACGCCGACCTGAAGGCCAAGATCGGAGCCGACGTCGAGGCGGTCCGACTCGGATCGGTCAGTGCCGAGACGCAGTTCGCCCTCGACGCCTTCGCGGCCTCGGCCCCACGGCTGGTCGAATCGGTCTCCGCCGAGGCCTCGCACGTCATCCTGGTCGACCACAACGAGCGCCAGCAGAGTGCGACCGACATCGCCGAAGTGACCATCACCGAGGTCATCGACCATCACCGCATCGCCAACTTCCAGACCGCGGGCCCGCTCTATTACCGTGCCGAGCCGGTCGGTTGCACCGCGACGATCGTGCGGAAGATGTTCGCGGAGAACGGGGTCGCGGTCAGTCCGCAGACCGCCGGGTTGATGCTGTCGGCGATCATCTCCGACACACTGCTGCTGAGGTCACCCACCTGCACACCCGAGGACGTCGCGGCCGCGAACGAACTCGCCGGGATCGCCGGGGTGGACCTGGCGGCGTACGGGCTGGACATGCTCCGGGCTGGGGCGAGTCTGGCCGAGAAGTCGGTCGCGCAGCTGATCTCCACGGACTCCAAGGAATTTCAGCTCGGCGGGGCCAGCGTGGAAGTCGCCCAAGTCAACGCCATTGATCTCGACGAGGTGCTCTCCCGCCAGCCGGAGGTGGAAGCGGCGCTCGGCGAGGTCGTCGCCGCCAAGAATCTCGACCTGTTCCTGTTCGTGGTGACCGACATCCTCAACGGCGACTCGGTAGCCGTCGCCATGGGCCCGAGGGCCTCGGCGGTCGAGTCGGCCTTCGGCGTGACGCTGGTGGACAACCGCGCACACCTGGCGGGCGTGGTGTCGCGCAAGGCACAGATCGTGCCAGCACTGACACGCGCGTTCGCCGCCGACTGAGTGGGCGCGGAGGGTTTCGAACCCCCGACCGCTGGTGTGTAAAACCAGAGCTCTACCACTGAGCTACACGCCCGTCGCGGGGCAGGTTACCCGCCGCGTGCGGGGCTTAGGAAATTGCGCCTCAGGATGCCACCGAGGACAGCGCCTCGGTCCACACCTTCTGGTCGCGGGGCTCACCGGGCTGTTTGCACTCGGCGAACCGCACCACACCGGAGCGGTCGATGACGAAGGTTCCCCGGTTGGAAAACCCGGCATCGGAGTTGAACACCCCGTAGGCCTGCGCCACCTCGCCGTGCGGCCAGAAGTCCGAGAGCACCGGAAAGGTGAACCCGCTCTCGGTGGCCCAGATCTTGTGCGTCGGCGGCGGTCCGACAGACACCGCCAGGGTGGCCGTGTCGTCGTTGTCATAGGCCGGCAGGTTGTCCCGCACCTCGTCGAGTTCGCCCTGGCAGATCCCGGTGAACGCCAGCGGGAAGAACACCAGCAGCACGTTCTTGCGACCCCGGAAGTCACTGAGCGTCACCGGTTGGCTGTTCTGGTCCTTGAGGGTGAAGTCGGGCGCCTCGGCCCCGATCGCCACGGTCATGAATGCCTCCCGGCGGCCTTGGATTTCGGTTGCACCAGCCGGCTGCCGATCCAGTCGCCCAGTTTGGCCGAGGACGTCTGCATCAGGCCGGCCGTGGGCGCGGCCTCGGCGATATCGGCCGGCAGCACATGTCCCGATTTACCGGTCTTGGGGGTCAGGACCCAGATGATGCCGTCCTCGGCGAGCGGGGCGATGGCGTCCATCAAGCGGTCCACCAGATCCCCGTCGCCGTCCCTCCACCACAGCAACACCACGTCGATGACCTCGTCGGCGTCCTCGTCGAGAAGGTCGCTGCCGCAGGCCTCTTCGACATCGGCGCGAATATCGTCGTCGGAGTCGTCATCCCAGCCCAACTCCTGGACGATCTGATCGTGGTGGATGTCCAGCCTCTGGGCGTAACTCCGCCCGCCGTCACCCGCGGCGACCACCGTCGCAGACCTCCTCCTGTGTCGACCGCCAATCGTGCGCCTATCGTCGCACGGCGGGCTCCGGTCGTTGTCCTTGCGGTCGAATTATCGGTACGCGGCGTCGCAGAGGTCCAGGGCGCTGGCCCTGGCGTCGTTGAGATCGCTGATGATCGAGTTGAACTCCTCCGGCGGAGCCTGGGTGACGATGGCCTCGGAGGTGACCGAGGCGCCGTCGACCCAGGCCATCAATGCATCCTTGAGCTCAACGGGGATGGTGTCGCCGATACTGCTCTCCACCGCGTCCGCGCTCTGGTCGAGCGCATCGACGGCCGGGCCCTCGGTGGTCGCGACGTCGCCGCCCTCCTCGTTGAACGCGTCGACGTAGGCGTTGACCGCGTCGATTGCGTCGGCACTGGTGATCGACAACGTCTCACAGCTGGAACGGATGGCCTCGGTGGTCATCTCGGCCTGCCGTTCGCTCTCCCGCGCGCTGGAACTGGCCGCGGCCGCCGAGGACGACAGCGATACCGAGGTGCGGTAGGCCGGCGCGTCGCCGGCATTGACGGTGGCGCCGCCACCGGTGACGGTGGTGCAGCCCCCTACCGCCAGTGACACCGCCGCCGCACCGGCGAACAGCAGTCCGGCGATGCGCACCCCGCGCGCAGTTCCGCTTTGCACAGACGCAGACGTTACCGGGTGGTCGCCCCGTTCGGCGGGCAGCGCGAACTCCGCGTCGAACACGGCGTCTGTGCGGCACGATAGATCTGGTACCGGAGAAGCACCCCTGCCCCCAGCGACCGAGGAGCGGAATTGACCACCCAGTTCGCACGTGACGACCGGCCGCAGAGCTCCATCAGCTCCGCCGAATCCGACCGGGTCCGGGTGATCCGGGACGGCGTCGCGTCGTATCTGCCCGATATCGACCCCGACGAGACGTCGGAGTGGCTCGAGTCGTTCGACGACCTGCTGACCCGGTCCGGGCCGGCCCGCGCCCGGTATCTGATGCTGCGCCTGCTCGAGCGCGCCGGGGAGCAGCGGGTGGCGATCCCGGCACTGACCTCGACGGACTATGTCAACACCATCCCCACCGAACTGGAGCCGTGGTTCCCCGGCGATGAGGAGGTGGAGCGCCGCTACCGCCGCTGGATTCGGTGGAACGCCGCGATCATGGTCCACCGCGCTCAACGTCCGGGGGTGGGGGTGGGTGGACACATCTCGACCTACGCCTCCTCGGCCGCGCTCTACGAGGTGGGTTTCAATCACTTCTTCCGCGGCAAGGCCCACCCCGGGGGCGGGGATCAGATCTTCATCCAGGGGCACGCCTCCCCCGGTATCTATGCCCGCGCCTTCCTGGAGGGCCGGCTCACCGCCGACCGGCTCGACGGCTTCCGACAGGAGCACAGTCATCCCGGTGGCGGCCTGCCGTCCTACCCGCACC
>SXGQ01490670.1_pt1 | contig 11231 bp, 8 predicted proteins | sample 3178371 | NCBI WGS metagenome assembly SXGQ01 (sample SAMN11356859, study PRJNA531348) | freshwater metagenome | isolation source: freshwater sample F1-20 | place: China: Fuxian Lake, Yuxi | collected 2017-12-25 | reverse complement strand
CTGATATCGCCGATGTGCGCAATCACTCCGGCCGCGACGCGCAAACGCGCGTTGTGGTGGTGCTGAAGAAAGGCGCGGACCCCGCGATCGTCGAGAAGCAACTTTATGAATACACGCCACTGCAAAGCACCTTCTCCATTATCAACATCGCGCTGGTCAACCACCAACCGCGAACCCTTGGCGTGCGCCAAATTATTCAATGCCACATCGACCACCGAAAAGAAGTCATTCGCCGCAGAACTGGCTTCCTTTTGCGCCAAGCCAAACAGCAAGCGCATCGCCTTGAGGGCTTGATCTACGCGGTGTGCGATATCGACGAGGTGATCCGAATCATCCGCGAAAGCCGTGAACGCGAAGAGGCAATTCTGAGCCTCATGCAACACGCGTTCCGCATTACTCCGGACCATCGATATGCGCCGCTTATTCCAACGCGCGTCGCCGAGGCCTCGCGTGTTGGCGACGGCGCGCTGCTGACTCGCGTGCAAGCCGAGGCGATTGGCGCCATGCGGCTCATTCAACTTGTTGGTCTTGAAGTTGAAAAACTCGCGGCGGAATTTACCAAGGTGCTTGAGGATATTGACGGACTTGAATCTATTTTGGCGGATGAGAAACGCGTGCTTGACATTGTGCGTGAAGACGTGCTTGAGCTGAAAGAAAAGTTCGGTGACGAGCGCCGTACCGCGATTGAACAGGGCGAGGCCGAGGACTTTGAAATGGCCGACCTGATTCCAGAGCACGAAGTGGTGGTCACCATTTCGCACGCGGGTTGGGTGAAGCGATTACCCGCCGACGCCTACCGAACACAAGGCCGCGGCGGTGTTGGCGTGCGCGGAAGCGACGCCAAAGATGGCGACTTCATTGAGCAAATTTTTACCGGCTCCAGCCACGACGATCTTTTGTGTTTCACTACAACTGGCCGTGTTTTCCGCATGAAAACCTGGCAAATTCCAGAGATGTCGCGCACCTCCAAAGGCCGCGCCATTCAGAATTTGATCGAGTTGCGCGACGGCGAAACCGTGCAGACATTCTTGTCGGTATCCAATTTTGAAACGCGCGAGGACTTTCTCTTCTTCGTCACGCGCGAGGGCCGCGTGAAGCGCACCGCGCTGCAAGAATTCCGCAACGTGAACAAAAGCGGAATCATCGCGCTGAAACTGAACGACAACGATCACTTGGTGAATGTGCTTTTAACCAGCGGTAAAAATGATGTCCTGCTGGCAACGGCGCAAGGACTCGCCATTCGCTTTGACGAGAACGACGCACGCGTGATGGGCCGCGCCACCGCGGGTGTGACCGGAATGAACTTGCGCGAGGACGACTACATCGTGGGCGCGGTCCGCTGCGATCCCGACACTGATCTGTTGACCGCCACCGTGAACGGCTTCGGCAAGCGCACCGCGCTCACCGAATACATGGTGCAACAAGATGATGGCTCCATGCGTTGTCAAAATCGCGGTGGCAAGGGTCGCTACGACATCAAGACCGAGGGCCGCAACGGCCTTGTGGTTTCTGTCCGAGCAGTCACCGCAGCCGATCAACTGATGCTGCTTTCCAAAGAGGGCATGGTGGTGCGCATCCCAGCCACGGCCATCGGTCAAATTGGTCGCAACACCATGGGTGTGCGCATTATGCGCCTTGGCGAGGGCGATTCCCTTATGGGCGTTGCGTTGGTTGCCGAAGTGGACGAGACAACTCCACCAGGCGAACTGCCACCAACCGAGGCGACTTCGGAAATCCTTCCAGAAACCCCGCCAGAAACCCCGCCAAACGCAGCATAAACCTTCACGGAAACAAAACCGAACTTGGCTACTATTCACGCATGTCAATTACCGAATGGTCCGAAGAAGTGTTGTTGGTTGATCTCTTTCCCGAGCCATTGCTTTCGGAAGATTTGCAACAACTGTTGCTTGCCATCGATGGACCAGGCGCGCCGGCGAAACATGTGATTCTGGATTTTCAACAAGTCAACAGCCTCACCTCCAGCAACATTGCGTCGCTCTTGCGCGTGCGCAAGCGGGTGCTGCAACAAAAGCGCAGGCTATTTGTGTGCGCCATTAACGACCGAGTGTGGAGCATCTTTATGACCGCGGGTTTGGATGATGTGTTTGAAACTTCCGCCGAAGTTTCCACCGCGTTGGCCAGCGTGCAACTGGGAATTGAATAATTCATGCGTCGCATTCGCCGTGATCCACCGGAGGCCCGCATTGAGCTCAATCCACTGATTGATCTCATGACATTCTTGTTGACGTTCTTCATTTACGCCGTTGTGATGATGGTACGCGTGGATTTAGTGCCGATGGATTTAAAGCAATTTGCTAGCGGAAAGCCCGCGAAACCCGCCACGGCCGCCACGATCAGTGTGTTGCGCACGGGCAAAATTTATTTCAACAAGGAAGAAGTTGAAATGAAAGATATTGAAGTGAAGGTGCGCGAGGCCAAGACAGCCGACCCAAAGACCGTTGTGTATTTGGCCATTGAAGATGGCCAAGGCGTGACCGACCGCGCGCCCCTCTTGCAAGATTTGTGGGACCGACTGCAAGACGAGGGCGTGAACATTCAACTGGTTGGCGGCGCCAAAGCCAGCAAGCAGTAATGCCTCCCACCGCTGTGATTCCAGTTTCTAGGGACACGATCTACGCCGAGGTTCGGCTCAATCAACAACTTCGTCGGCTCGAACAAGAGAGCGTGTTCAGTTGGCCGTTGGCAATTGGATTTTTCATCGGCATTTTTGTTGTGTTGGCGGGCGCTCCAACCATGCTGATCGTGGGCAGCTATATGGATAAATATTCCAACGAAAAGAAAGCGCGCCAAGCGTCCTTCAGCGTTGAAAAAGAAATGGAGAAGTCAAAGCAGTTGACGCCCGAGGAAGAAGAACAGCTGCTGAAACTTGGAATTGAGGAAGGCACCGAAAAATCCACCATGACTTGGATTGGATACAAGGATTATCAAGAGCAATTTGCGCGCAAAAGCGAAGTGGAACAAGCCGCGTTTAAAGAAACTGATGCCGGCGGTCAGCCCGCGCAAGCGCAACCAAATCAACAAGCGTCCCCGCCGGCTCAGGCGCAGGCGCAAACTCCACCGCCAACTCCACAAACACCACCCGCTCAACAACCCGCGGCGCCAACCGTGGTTGCGCAAGCCGAGCCGCCCACAACTGAAACCGCGCCCGCGCCAACCGAAACTGCGCCGCCGGTGCAAGCCCCGGATACCACCAAAGCTGTCGCGCCGCCACCCATGCCAGTTTCATTGGCGCTGCCTGAAACACCTAAAGTTGCGAATCCATCCGCGGTGGTTCCTCTTGCGGATGAACGCAAAATTGAAACACAAGTGCTGCCTATTGAAAAAGTGGGCGACTCCAAAGATGACAAAGTTCCGCCAGAGCCGCTGAAGATGCCGCCACCAGATTCCAAGCCAACGGATGAGAAACCCAATGAATTAAAGCCAAATGAGGCGAAACCAACGGATGCAAAACCGATTGATGAAAAGCAACCAGAGAAACCCGCGGATGTGAAACCCACCGATGAGAAGCCGCTTGAGGCGACCAAGCCAGAAGTGAAACCGCCTGACACAAAGCCGCCAGAAAAAACCGCTGAAGCAAAACCCGCGGAGGCGAAACCCGCGCAGCCAACAACTCCGCAGCAACCAACGGTTGCTACGCCACCGCCGTCGCCAGCCACTCCGCCACAACAACAATCACCCGCGAGTCCGCCCGCGAATCCAAGCCAGCAAACTCCGGCGACGCAACCTGGCTCCACTCCCGGTCCGCCCGCGGATGGAGAGAAGTCCGATCGCGAGTCGGACGCCACTAGCATTGTGGATGTTCCTCAGTCCAAGTGGCGCAACGGCCGCCCACTTGCGAGCAAAGGCTTGAACGTTCGCACGCAACGTCCCGTCTTTGACGAGCTCACAACAATTTCAACCGCTCCCGCAAATCCAATCATTGAAATTGATTTTGACAAAGATGGCGTGCCCACAAAAAACACTCAAATCTTGCAGAGTTCTGGCTCTCCATTGATCGATCAACCCATCCTTGATTGTCTGTTTCGCTGGCGCGCTTCTGGTAGTCAATTGACGAATTTGCCCGAAGGCAAGACCCTGAAGTATCGCATTCGTATGATCTTGAAATAATTTCAGGCGACTAAAATTATATTCGTAATATCACCGCGTAACAATTTGCGTCAACAAATCCGCAAGACGCGGCTCACTCTTTTGCAACGCCAAGATTGCGCAAACGCTCCAGCAACATGCGGTCGGTCAAATCGTAGAACAATGGCGTGATGGTGATGCAACGCGCGGCGAGCGCCTCCACATCGCTGCCTTCGGCGGTGTGATAAAATTCCATCCCATTTCCAGAGGACCAGTAGTACACCTGTCCATCTGGCGCGATACGTTTTTCATAGCCGTCAATTCCCGCGGAAGTGTTCATCGGAACAAGTTTGATTTGTGGCATTGGCGCGTCGGCTGATTCAGTGTGCGGAACATTGATGCTGATCACACGGTGTGCGTGGGGCAAGCCAGGCTTGAGAACATGATCAATGGCGTAGCGCGCAATCGCAGCGGCGCGCGGCCAATTGGTTTTGCTGCGATCGCCAATATGCAGGCTGACGGCGATGGCGGGCACGCCCAGGAAAGCGGCCTCCACAGCGGCCGCGATGGTGCCGGAATAAATCACGTTTATGCCCACATTTGAGCCATTATTCATGCCGCTGATCACCACGTCGGGCTGAGAATTGGGGCCATATTTTTCTTTCCACAACGCGCGCAAACCCAACTTCACGCAATCCGCGGGCGTGCCCACCACCGCGGTTCCGTTGGCGCCGTTGAGCAACGCGCGGGGGCGCGTCATGAGTGGCGTGTGAAAAGTAATGCCGTGGCTTTCCGCGCTTTGACCATTGGCTGGCGCAACAACCATGACTTCACCGAGCGATTGGATCGCCGTGTGCAATGCGGAAATTCCTGGCGCGTCCAAACCATCGTCATTTGTCAAAAGTATTTTCATTGTTTCACCAATTTCCTACTACGGGGTTCAAGAATATATTCACGACCACCCCAACGAACTGGAGTGCGATTGATCAAATCTTCCGCGGCGCCAAAGAAGCAGCGCGCGATTAAGAATCCGCCAAGCGGATGAAAGAACGCAGCCAACATTGGTGCGGCGCACAGTTTGTGGATCCATGCTGCGGAGGCTAAGAATGAAAGCGTTCCAAGAAGTCCCGTCCACATCACGGCGGACGCCAGTGGTTCAAGCGAACCCCCATTCCATTGACCACTCCAACCTGCCCCCGCGATCAACGCCGCGAAACTACCCAGGGGCAACAACGCGGCGCCAACGCCAACAATCAGTCCGCTGCGGCGCAAACGCGCCGGTTTTCGTTGCGAGCCTTCAATATAAATACGCTTCCAGCCTTGCAGAAATTCGCTTAATTTCTCGTACATTTCCACCATAAGCATGCCGTCTGCCACGGCCAAGCCTCCGCGACCACCGCTGTCTTTTACGCGCCGAGAAAATGCGATGTCCTCTAGCAAATCGTCTTTCACCGCGGCGTGGCCGCCTAACTTGTCATAGGCCGCGCGCTCAAACAACATGAATTGTCCATTTGCGAAGTAGCGAGGATTCTGGGCGCGATTCACTTGCGCCACAGGAAACATACGCATGAGTTCCATGACGGCCACGGGTTGAACCACGGCCTCAAACCAATGTCGAATGCGCGGCGTGCTCATCAGCGAAAGCAGCTGTAATCCACGCTCGTTCAACATTCCCATGGAAGCGCGAATCAGTTGCGGCGAAAATTCAACATCGGCGTCGGTGAACAACACGTAGGTTCCCTTGGCTTGCTCCGCGCCAACGCGGCCCGCGTTGCATTTGCCCGCCCAATCAGTTGGACAGGAATTATTGTCGATCAATTTCAGTCTTGCATCACGCGCGGCGATAGGTTGTAAGTTGGCGCGCGTGGCGTCGGTGCATCGATCCAACACCACAATCACTTCTATGTTTGTATACGTGCTGCGCAAAATACTTTCAATGCAACCAGGCGCGTGTTTTTCCTCGTTGTGCGCTGGAATAACCACGCTCACCAACGGCTCGCCCGGCGGCAAAGCGAAAGCCAACCCCTGCCCAATTCGGGGAATTCGGGGCAAATCCCGCGCAACTCGAATAGCCACGGTGATCCACCAGAAGGCGCAACCACCCGCCATCACAAGCAACACCCAAAGAATCACAACGCGAAAATCCATTTGGCAAGAGTAGTCGAAGTTGTCGCATTTGCTCCGCCACAATTTCAGCCAAATCACAATCCAAATGAACACCCGCATGCGCCTTCAACACTCTACTATCTCTCGCGTGTATCCAGTCCAACTCGCCAATCGATATCTCACCAGCCGCATCATTCCGCTGATCGCTGTTGCAGCGGTAGCTTTGTGCGTGGCGTTGGTGGTGATTGTTGTAAGTGTGATGAGCGGATTTCTTGACATGCTGCGCGCCAGTGGCCGAACGCTCATGGGCGATGTTGTGATCAGCTATCCCATTCGCGGAATTCCTTGGTACGAGCAACTCATTGACACCATTGAAAAACTTCCCGAAGCCCAGGCCGCCACGCCGCTGATTGACACCTACGGACTTGTGCGCATGCCGTATCCCGAGGGAAGTGAAAAAGAAGTTGTGACCGCGAATGTGTGGGGAATTGAGCCGCAAAGCTTCAACCGCGTCACCGATTTTTCCAAGGCGCTTTACTGGAAACCACCCATCACTCCAGAAGCCGCCGCGGCCATGCTGCCCGATGATCCGCGCTTGAAGCTGAGCCAAAATATTCTCAATGACGGCTTGGATTTAATGAAGAGCGCCACTGGAGAACCCGGACTTGTGCTTGGCATGCACGTCTCCATTGCCAATGAGCGCATGCGTGATGGCAGCTATCGCCCGCGCTATCAATGGTTCATGCCGCGCCAATCCGTCACGCTGACTTTGGTTCCAATCAGCGCCAAAGGAACAATTGCGGAACCGCGCGAGCGCGTCTTTCCAGTGGTGAATGAATTTAAAAGTGGCGTGTATCAAATCGACAAGAACCGCGTGATGATTTCACTTTCCGAGGCGCAGAAATTATTGCGCATGGACGCGGGCACTTTGTACGACATGCAAGCGCCGCCGAACGCTGACGGAAGTTTGCCAGTGCTGGGAACAAGCCCCGCGAAAGTGCACAAGGTTTTGGTGCGCGCCAAGCCCGGCGTGACTCCAGATCAACTTCAAGCCGCCGTGTTCAGCGCCTATGAAAAATTCGCGTTCGATATTTCCCAAGATCCATCCAAAGCGGTGAAGGCGCCTCGCGTTGAATCCATGACCATTCTGACTTGGGAGCAACACCTGCGCGACCTGATCGCCCCCGTTGAAAAAGAGCGGGAAATGATGCGGATTTTGTTCTCCATTGTGTATCTGGTGTGCGCCGGATTGGTGTTGAGCATCTTCTGGGCCATCGTGCAGGAGAAGACCCGAGATGTTGGAATTTTGCGCTCCGTGGGCTCAAGTCGGCTGGGCATTTTGTGGATCTTCTTGCAATATGGATTGGTCATCGGCGCCATTGGCGGACTCTTTGGTGTTGGACTTGGTTGGCTGGTGATCCATTACATTAATTTTATTCACGAGACCATTGGTCAAGACGCGCCCGCGTGGAGTTACATGGCGAGTTTCTGCATTGCACTGGTGAGTTTGGCCATGTGCGTGCGCGGCGCGATGACCGGGGTTTTATTAAGCACACTTTTGTGGTTGGTGCTTGGCATCACGCTTGCCATCGTTGGCGCGGGTTTGATGCTGCACCGTGGCACATTGATTTGGGATCCAAGCGTCTACTACTTTGCAACAATTCCAGACCAAGTGGATTGGTTCACCGCCATCAGCACTTGGTTTGGCGCGGTCATTTTCAGCGTGCTTGGCGCCAGCATTCCCGCCGCCAAAGCCGCAGACATTCATCCAGTCAGGGCGTTGCGCTATGAGTAAGTTTCTGCTTGAAGCCAAAAATTTACGCAAGACCTACACGCTTGGCCGCGTGAAAGTGCCAGTGCTTCGCGGCGCCAGTTTCACGCTGGCCCAAGGCGAGTGGGTCGCCATACTTGGCTCATCTGGCAGCGGAAAAAGCACGCTTTTGCACTTGCTTGGTTTGCTTGACGAATGCGACGCGGATTCCGGCGGCGTGTGGTTTGATGGCAATCCAGTGGCCGACTTGAAGTTTTCCGCGCGCAACTCCTATCGAAATCAAAGCGTGGGATTTGTGTTCCAGTTTTATCACTTGCTTCCTGAACTTTCTGTTTTGGAGAACGCGCTTTTGCCCAACATGGTCAACGCCGGCATGGGCTGGGCAAGCAAGCGCGCCCAAGCGCAACAGCACGCCACCGAATTGCTCGACGCGTTTGGCTTGTCGCATCGACTCACGCATAAACCAGCGGAACTTTCTGGTGGCGAGCGTCAACGTGTGGCCATCGCGCGCGCGCTGGCCAATCAACCGCGCGTGCTTCTGGCGGATGAGCCAACTGGAAATCTTGACACAAAAACTGGCGGCGAAATTCTGGACTTGATCGCCGCCAAGCATCGAAAGGGATTATCCATTGCAATGGTCACGCATGATCCCGCCGTAGCCGCGCGCGCCGACCGCGTTGTGAAATTGGTCGATGGCTGCGTCGCGGGCTAGCGCAATTCAAATTTAATCACGCGCTCGGTAGCGCACTTTCACTGCCTGCGCCAACTGCGCCGCGCTCCAGCCAAAACGCTTTTGCAGGGCTTCTTCCCAAGAAAGACCCGCTTTCACATCCTTCACCCACTCTCCAAACCCTTGGCGATTTGTCTGCATCAAATAATCCACGGTGAGATAGCCAATCGCATATCCAATGGCGTCGGGACCGGGCCATGAACCATCCTCGTAATTCATTCGAAGCACATTCAGAACATTGTTGGTTCCACTTCGAATCCATTGCAACCCTTGTGGTTTGCGATCGCCCTTGGTGGTTGAATTTGGAAAACTTTCCGCGGCCACATATTCCGCATAGCCCTCATCGGCCCACGATGGAAGTCGCGAAGGCGAGCCATATCGATGCATGAATCCATGCGACGCCTCATGCACCAAAGTTGCCATGAATCGATTCGCGTCATCACTTTTATACGCGGTCACCACAACTTTAGGGCCGACCATGTGGCACAAACCAATCGCGCCCGGCGGCGGCATTGAATTGAAGGCCGCCATTTCTATGGCGCGGTAATGCGGCTCGGTGGCCGAAATAATTACCACCGCCTTGCCGTGAAAAATATTCAACCCCTCTGGAAGCGCGAACATTTGCGCGACAGTTTGATACATGTCGTCCATGCGACGCGCCAAATCTTTTGTCTCGTCAATTGACAAATCAGCGTACACAACCCAGTACTTCGCCTCCACCACTGAATAGCGCAAATTGACTTGCTTTAACCAGCGATCAGCGTCGGCCTTCATGTCTGTCAAGGCTTCCGCGCGTTGCGCGTCAGTGGCCACGCTCCAAGGCTGCGCGCGGGGCGCGTCGGTGGCCACGCTTGCAGGCTGCGCGTGGGGCGCGTCGGGGACCACGCTCCCAGGCTGTGCGTGGGGCGCTGGATCTTTTTTCACGGCCGCGTCGGCGCCAACCACCTTGGCTTGAAAATCTTTTTCTGCGGCAATGCGCCGATCTTCAACAATCTTGCGGCGATGCTCGGCAACCTCCGCGCGCAATTTTTGAATTTCAGGATCAAGCTTTTGATCGCGCTTCATCGCGTCGCGCAGGGCGGCTTCGGCGAGTTTGTCGCCACCGTCCAATGCGAACAACATGCGCGCCAATTGGATGTACTGCGAGCCTTCCCTCCAATCCATCAACTTTTTGCACATGCGATTGGCATCGTCGGGTTTGAAACTTGTCCACGCCGCGTGCCCGAATGATCCATCCACCCCGGCGAAATCCCACTTGGAAATTGTGCCTTTGAGGGTCTCCCCAGTGATCAATTTCACCTTCCACGGAAGTGGTGGTTCCACCACGCCTTGGGCACGAGCCGAAGCTGATGAAATTGCGGTAAATGCCAACAAAATCAAGAATTGTGCAAATCTGATCATCCACCACCAAAGTACTCGGCTACCATCACCGATGGAAGGTCAATTCCGCTTTTCTATAGACCATTTTTAGGAGATTTCGATGTTTGAACGTTTGACGGATCGTGCTCGCAAAGTGATGGCTCTCGCAAATCAAGAGGCCCAGCGCTTTAACCATGAATACATCGGCACTGAACACATTCTTCTTGGCCTTGTCAAAGAAGGTTCGGGTGTTGGCGCCAATGTGTTAAAAAATCTTGGCATTGATCTGCGCAAGGTTCGCCTTGAAGTTGAGAAGTTGGTTAAGAGTGGTCCCGAGATGGTGACCATGGGCAAGCTTCCGCAAACTCCGCGCGCCAAGAAAGTGATCGAGTACGCGATTGAGGAAGCGCGCAATCTGAATCACAACTATGTCGGCACCGAGCATCTGCTGCTTGGTCTGCTGCGCGAACAAGATGGCGTGGCCGCGCAAGTATTGTTGAACCTTGGCATGAAACTGGAGGAAGTCCGCGAAGAAGTGCTGAATTTGCTTGGCGCGGGCGGCGAGAGCGAGCAGGAAAATCCGCAGCAAGCGGAGACGGCAGCGGAGCCTGGCGCGGGTGATGCGCCCGCGGCGACAGGTCGACGTGGCAAGAGCAAGACTCCAGCTTTGGATTCATTCGGCCGCGATCTCACCGAGCTCGCGCGCGCTGGCGAACTTGATCCGGTCATTGGCCGCTTCAGTGAAATTGAAAGATTGGTTCAAGTGTTGTGTCGACGCACCAAAAATAATCCCGTTCTTCTTGGAGAAGCTGGAGTGGGTAAGACCGCGATTGTTGAAGGTCTTGCGCAACAAATTATTTCGCAAGAAGTTCCAGACCTTTTGCATGACAAGCGACTTGTTGTGCTTGACTTGGCGATGATGGTTGCTGGAACCAAGTACCGCGGCCAATTCGAGGAGCGCATCAAGGCGGTCATGAATGAAGTTCGACGCGCCAAGAACATTATTTTGTTCATTGACGAGTTGCACACGTTGGTTGGCGCGGGCGGCGCCGAGGGCGCGATTGACGCGAGCAATGTGCTCAAGCCAGCGCTTTCTCGCGGCGAAATCCAATGCATTGGCGCGACCACATTCGATGAATATCGCAAATACATTGAGAAAGACGCGGCTCTGGAACGCCG
>SXGQ01317900.1_pt1 | contig 11232 bp, 10 predicted proteins | sample 3178371 | NCBI WGS metagenome assembly SXGQ01 (sample SAMN11356859, study PRJNA531348) | freshwater metagenome | isolation source: freshwater sample F1-20 | place: China: Fuxian Lake, Yuxi | collected 2017-12-25 | reverse complement strand
CAGCAGAGTGGCATCCTAGCCGAAATACTCAGGGCCATGCAGAACAACAACAGCATAGCATCACAAATTGCTATGAACACTGTTTAGGCTGATAAATACTCTAAACAAAAGAGATTCCCACTATGCCAGGATGGAAAAAGTATTTCAAAGCAGCAAGTCCAACGACCAGTGGTCTCATGAGCCCTTTGGGCAACAGCAGTAATGCTGTTGATCCGGGATATCGCAACTTCGCCAGCAAGCTACCAGAAGTCTATATCGGACATCCAAATCGCACAGAACGCTACAACCAATATGAACAGATGGACATGGACAGTGAAGTCAATGCGGCCTTAGATATCATCGCTGATTTCTGTACGCAGAATAACACTGAAAATGGCACAGGCTTTGATTTGTTCTTCAAAGAAAAACCCACTGACAACGAGATCAAGATACTCAAAGATCAGCTGAACCAATGGTGTACCTTAAACAAATTAAACAAGCGCCTATTCAAACTGTTCCGCAACGTGATCAAATACGGTGATCAGGTATTCCTGCGTGATCCGGAAACATTTGAATTATATTGGACTGAGATGCACAAGGTAGTCAAAGTTATCGTTAACGAAGCTGAAGGCAAAGAACCCGAACAATACTTAATTAAAGACATCAACATCAATTTCAAGAATCTCACAGCAACCAGCGTCAGTGCCAGCGATACTTATATTAATCATCCACAGGTGGGTGGCCCTAGCGGCAGTTACGTGCAACCAAATGCACCCTACAGTGGCGGTACACGCTTTAGCCATGCACAAAACGAAGCACCCATTGATGCTGAACATGTGGTACACATCAGTCTTACAGAAGGTCTTGATCTAAATTGGCCTTTTGGCAACAGTATCCTTGAAAGCATTTTTAAAGTATTCAAACAAAAAGAACTATTAGAAGACGCCATATTGATCTATCGCATACAGCGTGCTCCAGAACGTCGCGTATTCAAGATTGACGTAGGAAACATGCCTAGCCATATGGCCATGGCATTCGTTGATCGTATCAAAAACGAAATACATCAACGTCGTATTCCCACGCAGACTGGCGGCGGACAGAACATGATGGATGCCACATATAATCCATTGAGTACCAACGAAGACTACTTTTTCCCTGTAACAGCAGACGGACGCGGATCTAGCGTAGATGTGTTCCCAGGTGGACAAAATCTAGGTGAGATCACAGACCTGCGATTCTTTACTAATAAAATGTTCCGTGGCCTGCGTATTCCCAGTTCATACCTGCCCACAGGTGATGACGAAAGCGAGCGTGGCTATAGCGATGGACGTGCTACTACAGCATTGATCCAAGAATGGCGCTTCAATCAATACTGCAAGCGCCTACAGATGTTGGTAGTTGAAACACTAGATCAAGAATTCAAGATGTTCATGCGCTGGAGAGGCGTCAACATTGACGGCTCAGTGTTTGAACTGCGTTTCAATGAACCACAGAACTTCGCCAAGTATCGCCAGGCAGAAGTGGACGCGACCCGTATCCAGGCATATGGTCAACTAGAACAGATACCATACCTAAGCAAACGTTTCTTGCTCAAACGCTATCTAGATCTCAGCGAAGAAGAGATGCAGGAAAATGAAGAAATGTGGAATGAAGAAAACGGCGAAGCTGAGCAGACCACAGCCCCAGAAGCTGGCCTGCGTGCAGTTGGAGTGACCACAGCCGGTCTACAGCAAGATATGGACAATCTAGCACCAATAGAGCCCATACCAGGTGAAATACCAGCAGGTGCAGCCCCGGAAACCGCAGGCGCAGCCCCAGAGGCTCCCGGCGGCAGTCTAGGTTTGTAAGCAATTTGGTAAATACTCTTATGAACATCCTTGAAATATTTGACACTAATCCCGCTGGTTATAGCACAGAAAAAGAAGACAACACTGTGCCAACGCTCAGCGATCTTCGCAAGACCAAATTGACTATCAAACAGATCAATCGCCTGCGTATCATGAATGATGTGCGCAAGTTAGAGCATGAGCAAAAGCTAGAAAACGTAAAAAATCAATACAAACAGCCTGCAGCACCTGCACCAATGATGTAATTATCCTTCCAAATCAATCAAAAACACAGCATTTAACCCCTTTTTTGTAATCAAAGTGTAAATATATAAACATAATACTGATCACTTGAGTATTAGTCCGGATTAAATATTTTTTAAGGAGTTCTTTCATGAACAAATATGAACAACTGATCGAGCACATTATCAACGATGAAACTGATAAAGCTCGTGAATTATTCCATACAATCGTAGTAGAAAAATCACGTGATATCTACGAATCACTAATCGACGAACAAGACCTAGCAGAAGTCGGTGGCAACGAAGTTGAAGACCTAGTAGACGAAATTTCAATCGACGAGCAAGGCATTTCAGAAGAAGAAGACGAAATGGGTGACGAACCAGCACTTGACTCTGACACAGAAATGGATGACGAAGAAGATCATCACGCTGATGTTGGCGGTGAAGAAGAGCTTGAAGATCGCGTGGTTGATCTTGAAGATGCCCTAGACGAACTTAAAGCAGAATTTGATGCACTGATGGCTGGTGACGACAACAACGACGAAGCTATGCCGGGTGCCGATGATGAAATGGCAGAAATGCATGGTGGTATGCATGCTGGTGAAATGGAAGGCATGGACCAAATGTATGAAGAAAAAGAAGATGAACTTGATGAAGCTGAAAAACAAGACAAAGAAGAAGATGACCTAGACGAAACAATCGTACGCGAGTATGTAGAAAAAGTTGCTGATCATGGCCAAAAGTCAGAAAGTGGTAAAGAAGCTGGCGCACATGGTTCAGCAAACGTTAACAAATCATCTACTGTAGCTGGTAAGAATGACATGGGTGGCAGTTCATCAAACATCGTTAAAGGTGGTGCAGAAGTGGCTCCAGATGGTACAAGTCCAAAAGCCGCAGTAAAACCAAAAGGTCAATTAATTAATGATCCTTTGAATAAACCTGGTGCTAAAGCTGGTCAGGCATACGCTAAAAAAGAATCAGCAGTTAATAAAGAAGAAGGTGCTGTTAACAAAACAACACCAATAGCAAAATAATTAGGAAACTATAATGGCATTTTATCTTAAAGAGAACTTAACTTTTGACGCGGCGAGGATGGAAGTCTTGACTGAAGACTCGCACGATGGCAAGAGTAAGAATCTTTACATGAAAGGTATATTCATCCAAGGTGGTGTTAAAAATCACAATGAGAGAGTTTACCCAGTGAATGAGATCGAAAAAGCCGTTTCTGCATTAAATGAACAGATCAAGGGTGGTTACAGCGTCTTAGGCGAAGTCGATCACCCTGATGATTTGAAAATTAATCTAGACCGCGTCAGCCACATGATATGTGATATGTGGATGGATGGTCCTAACGGTTTTGGTAAATTAAAGGTTCTTCCTACTCCAATGGGGTTACTTGTAACAACCATGTTGGAATCAGGAGTAAAACTTGGTGTTTCATCTCGTGGTAGCGGCAACGTGAGCGAGGGAGACGGCAAAGTAAGTGACTTTGAAATAGTCACGGTAGATGTAGTTGCGCAACCCAGCGCACCAAATGCATATCCAACAGCGATTTACGAAGGACTGATGAACATGCGTGGTGGTAGCAAGGTATTCGAGATGGCTAAAGAGGCCAGCGCAGATCAAAAAGTACAGAAGTATTTGAGAGAAGCTGTAACAGGCTTGATCAAAGATCTAAAAATTAAATAGGAGATCACAATGTTAGACGCTATCAAACCATTGTTGGATTCCGGCATCATCAATGAAGAAACCCAAACTGCTTTAACAGAAGCTTGGGAATCTAAATTAGTTGAAGCTCGTGAAACTATTCGCGCAGAATTGCGTGAAGAATTTGCGGGTCGCTATGAACACGACAAAAATGTAATGGTTGAAGCTCTAGACAAAATGGTTACTGAAAGTCTCACCGCTGAACTCAATGAGTTTGCCGAAGAGAAAAAAGCTCTAGCAGAAGATCGCGTGAAATTCAAAACTCACATGATCGAAAGTGCAGGTAAGTTTAATGACTTTTTAGTTACTAAACTTGCTGAAGAAATCAAAGAGCTACGCGGAGATCGCAAGACTCAAACTGAAGCAGTCGCTAAGTTAGAGAAATTTGTAATCCATGCCTTAGCTGAAGAGATCAAAGAGTTCGACCAAGACAAGAAAGCAGTCGTTGAAACCAAAGTTAAATTAGTAGCAGAAGCTAAATCTAAACTAGCAGAACTACAGTCAGCTTTTGTCAAACGATCAGCTAAACTTGTTAAGGAAGCAGTAGCAAACAATCTAGGCTCAGAACTAGCTCAACTTAAGGAAGACATCCAAAATGCTCGCGAGAACATGTTTGGTCGTCGTATCTTCGAAGCATTTGCTAATGAATTCGCTGTTACACACCTAAGTGAAAACAAAGAATTTGAAAAACTACAAGCTGTAATCGCAGAAAAAGACGCAATTATCGCTGAAAGTTCTAAAGCAATAGCTGAAAAAGAAGCTCTAGTTGAAAGCAAGAATCGTGAAGTTAAAGTGATTACAGACAGCATTACTCGTAAAGAGAAGCTTGCTGAATTATTTAAACCTCTAAACAAAGAGAAAGCAGACGTAATGTCTAGCTTGCTCGAAAGTGTGCAAACTGAACGTCTTCAGGCTGCATATGAAAAGTATCTACCAGCAGTTCTAAATAACTCTAGTGTTAAGAAAGCTGAAAAGCCAGTACTAGCTGAGAGTCGTACAGAAGTGACAGGTGATAAATCTGCTAAAACAGACGACGAATCACTCAACAATGTTGTAGAAATTCGACGTTTAGCAGGGCTAAAATAGTAGTAAATTTTTTTAAAGGAAAATAAGAAATGACAACCCAACTATTAGAAGGCCGTTGGAACGAGACCAAAGACGCCCTGTTAGAAGGTCTACAAGGTTCGAAAAGAACCACAATGGCTGTAATTTTAGAAAATACAAAGAAACACTTGGTTGAAAATGCAACTAGTGGTTCTACTAGCGCAAGCAACGTAGCAACACTAAATCGCGTTATTCTTCCAGTGATTCGTCGAGTAATGCCAACAGTTATCGCTAACGAAATCGTTGGTGTACAACCAATGACTGGCCCAGTAGCTCAAATCCACACTCTACGTGTACGTTATGCTGATACAAATGACGCAACAGGTTCAGCGAACGACGTAACAGCTGGTGATGAAGCTCTAAGCCCATTCAAGGTTGCTGTTGCATATTCTGGTGATACAACTGCTGGACTAGCTGCTGCGACAAGCACACTAGAAGGCGCACCAGGTAAGAGAATCAACGTTCAAATCTTGAAACAAACTGTTGAAGCTAAGACACGTAAACTAAGTGCTCGTTGGACATTTGAGGCAGCTCAAGATGCACAATCAATGCACGGTTTAGATGTTGAAGCAGAAATCATGGCAGCTTTAGCTCAAGAAATTACTGTTGAAATTGATCAAGAGATCTTAGCATCTCTACGTTCACTTTCAGGTAGCACATTTAGCTACAATCAAGCTACAGTTTCAGGTACAGCAACATTCGTAGGTGACGAGCATGCTGCTCTAGCGGTTACAATTAACCGTGCAGCTAACTTGATCGCTCAACGTACACGTCGCGGTGCAGGTAACTGGGCAGTTGTAAGTCCAGCGGCTTTAACAGTACTACAATCTGCAACTACTTCAGCTTTTGCTCGTAGCACAGAAGGTACTTTTGAAGCTCCAACTAACACTAAATTCGTAGGTACTCTAAACAGTGCTATGCGCATTTATGTTGACGGATATGCATCAGACACACAAGAAGTTCTAGTAGGTTATAAAGGTTCTAGCGAAGCTGATGCAGCTGCGTTCTATTGCCCATATGTACCACTAATGAGCTCTGGTGTTGTTCTTGATCCAGCTACATTCGAACCAGTAGTAGGCTTCATGACAAGATATGGCTATGTTGAATTAAGCAATACAGCTTCATCTCTAGGCAACGCAGCTGACTACTTAGAAGAAGTTGGTATTAGTAATCTATCATTCCAATAATATTAAGTTATTGAGTTTGGAACGATCCAAAAAGCCCGCTAGTCGGGCTTTTTGTTTGATCATTTGATAAATACTAGTGTTCACTCTTAGATGAGAGTTTATGCGGTCCCCACCGCGTAGGCGTTGGAACGCTAATATATTAAGGAGAAACAAATGGGACGTCCTATTAAGAAAAGATTTTTTGGAACAACAGTCGGTGGTGCATCGCTGGCTGGTGGTGAAGGTGTATCAAGCGTAACGGTAAAAAATGCAAACTTGTTCTCACAAGGTACAACTCTTTCATTTGCCGCAAGCCCGATTGGCGGCACAACAGCAACAGGTACTATTGCTTTTTATACAGCCAACGGTAACGTTAGTGGTGTAACAATTACAGAAGCAGGTACTGGCTATACGTCAGCACCAGCAATCACGCTAACTAAACCAGCTAACGTGGTAGTAACAGCAACATATTTCCCAGACCCTGGTGTAGCAGATGGTGACGCAACTACAAATAGACTATCAGTTTCAACTACGACTGGTCTTTTTGTTGGTATGGTAGCAAACGTAGGTTATAGCGCGCCGCACGGAGCAAAAATTACTAGTATTTTTACTAATAACTCAAATATTATTCTAAGTGGAGTTAGCACTGCCAACGTCCGTAGTTCACCAATTAGTTTTGGTGACATTGGTAGAGGGACACTTGCTGGTACACCAGTAGTTGCAGCCGCTGACCTGTTATCAGTGTTAGTTCCAGCAGTGAACACTGCTAATACTATCCAAGCTAATGCTTTTATCACTGGTGGACTTGGTGGTAGACTCAGTGATATCAATAGCCAACGTGGCTCACGTCGTTATAGAGTAACTAACGATCAAGGCTCTGGTACAGTTCGTTTGATTTTCTCAACAGAAGTTGCGGCAGCTAATACAGGAGTAGGTCCACACGCAGCAGGACTAATGACTATTTCAGCTACTGACAGCGCTGGTGGTACATATTTTGTTACCAAGATAGATAGTCGAACAGCAACAGTGTCTCCAGCAGGAGCAGCACCTGGTGCACAATTTGCCGCTAATGCGCAAGTATCTTGGACACTGAATACCGCTGTAGCAAGCACATCAGTAAAACTAGCAACAAACGACTAATCATAGTCAACTTAAAAATAGCGGCTCCGGCCGCTATTTTTTTATCTATAGTTCCGAAGATAAATAATAAAAACGGAATAATTTACGATGGCCGCAGTAAAAAAATTTAACAGCAATCTTTTAATACAGTCTACTGGCCTAAGTGCTAATATCACTTTAGATGCAGAAACTCTATTCATTGATGCTGGAGATGCTTTTATCACTGGAAACTTGCACGTTGCAGGTGTTTATGATACAACTACTGTAACCAATACTAATATCCAAGATAAAGACATAGCACTGAATGTAGGTGAAACTAGTTATGGTGTTGGTGGTAATGCCACCCCAGGTTCTAGTGGAATTATCATCGATCGTGGTCTTCAGGCCAATGTATCCTTGCGCTGGAACGAGATATATGAAAACTGGGAAGTAACCACAGATGGAACCACATTTTCTAATATCCTAACTGGGGCAGGATCGGGTCTGACAGCAGTGGTACAAGACACCACACCAAGGCTTGGTGGCAATCTCATAACCAACGGATTCAATGTACAATTTCAAACACTTCTTACAGCAAACCCACCAACAGCAGTAGGTAGTAATGTTATATTATACTCAGACACAGTGGGCAGTGCAGGCAGCGGATTGTTTGTAGTAAACAGTGGAACAGCAAGTGACGAATTAGTAACCAAATCGAAGGCCATAGTGTTTTCGATCATATTATAGGACAGTAAAATGGCAATAACCAACTCTTTAATAACAACAGGTGCGGCAGCTAACGTTTACGTTAGTACCGGCTCAAGTGCTATCACAGCCATGTATCTATGCAATCTAGACTCAACTGCTAGGACTTTTAGCATATTCGTATGCCCAGCTGGGATGAGTGTGACAGCAGCAAACACACGCATATATTCAGATATACAGCTACAATCTGGTGATACTTATGTTGTTGACAGTGAAAAACTAATATTAAGCAGTGGCGATATGATCAAAGCCAATACCAGTGGTGCTAGTGCAATAGCAATGACAGTTAGCTTTATAGGAATCTAAATGGGACGCTTTGCTAAAAATACCTTATTTGACTCTGGCAACTATGCTCTAGGTCTAGCGGCTACATCTAGTAGCTTTAGACCAAACGTAGCAGGGTTTACTAGCCAAACAGCCTTGCGTTACAGCACTTCAAGTGACAAACTTGAATATTATAGCCATGCTGGTAATGTCTATCAGACAGTCAGTAATGTGGGATCCGGTACAGCCCGTATTACCAAAGACAGCTTCACTGGTAATGCATTGACCAGTGATTACGGTCCACTGAGCTTCAACTACAATACCGCTAGTCCACAACTATATGCGGCAAATATCCTAGTACACGTTGGTACTGTTTATCAGATTCCTGGCACAAATTACGAATTTGCAGCCAATGCAATCGCAGGTACAGACATTCATTTTGCTTCAAATCCCAGTGATGGGGCAGCCATCACAATCATCCACGGACTAAATTCTACAATCGCCTCTTAACTTTTCTGATAAATAGTAGAAAGGTTGGAAGATAAATGGCAATTAGTCGCGTTCCCGGGTTTTCTCTATTAGCTAATTTAGATCGTCAAGGTACAGATCTCTTCATCTCCTCTAACGGTCAAACCCTATTCTATTGGGACGTTAATAATTACAGAATTGGTATAAATCAATCAACTCCACAGCAAGCATTACACGTCAGTGGCAATATCCTAGCAGGAAATGGACATGTCTATACTGGAGCAAATGTACAATTTGACCTAGGTAGTCCAACTAATCAATGGCGAGCATTTTATGGTGGAAACGTCTATGCTACCATAGCTACACCCGTACAACCATATATTACCAGCTTAGGTAATTTAACCGCACTAAATGTTGATGGCACGACCACACTATCAAATACGTTTGTGAACAGCGGATCAACGATCAGCGTAGGTAACAACAAAATAACCTACTTAGCTACTCCTACAGCATCAACAGATGCCGCTAATAAAGGTTACGTTGATTCTATAATTGGAGGCAGTACAGGAAATGCAATCGTGTTAGGAGCTCCAACAGATGGTAATTTAACTAGCCCAGGAGCATATGGATCTTGGTCTACTGGCACTTATGTAACTGACGCTATAGATGATCTAAATGAAATGTTGGAAAATGTACGTGCTAATACGTTTGTAAAGAGCGTGACATTTTCAGCTAACAGTGTAGCTGGTGGTGCTGGACTATTAGTACAGCTAACTATAGTGCCAGTAGGCACAGCCACACTCTATGACATAGATTGGGGAGATGGTGGGTACTCTAATGCCGCAGTAACCACTACCCCCACACATCCATATACTACCAATGCAGGCAGTCCGTATACGGTTATCGTCCGTGCTTATGGCACAGGCAGTGGTACAGGCAGTGAAGCCAGCCAGACACGCACGGCCTATATCATAATTTACACAGCAGATCCTGTGATGGGATTTGAATTATATAGGGCACCCAGTGGTGGCACCGCGCTGTCAGGCAGTACCTTGTATGTCACAGAAGGTGAAACATTTTATCTTAAAAATACCACGACCAATACTTCAATGGCCACAGTGGCCTACGTGGCAAATTTTGGTGATGGAGTCGCGAATACCAGCATAGCCAGTGATGCGGCCGCTGGTGGTGTTTCTGGCGCTAGATTATCCTATGTCTACGGCTATACCAAATCGTCAGGCACTGGTACGTTGCCAGTGATCCTATGGTTGACCAGCCATACCACTGCTAACCCAGCCAGCATACCAAGGAATACAAGCCTAAATCTTAAGGTCTATGATGCTAACATAGCCGCACCTGCTGGATTGAATACCAAAGTCTTGACCTTTAGTGGTAGTGTTGGTACGAATGCTACACTAACATCACAGGCCACGGACAATACAGGTGGCTCAGCACTTGCGGCCAATGCCAGTGTCAGCAGGACAGTGTCAACAGGAACCACACTGATCACTACTACAGGTAATGTCACATCAAGTTACACTTATGATGCTAATGTTGGATTTTTACAAGCAGTTGTAAATGGTACTGTGCGCGGTAATGTAAACATAGCCACAGTGACATCAGCTACTATATCAGGCAATCTAGGTGTTATTGGATTCAGTGACTATCATTTGCTCACAGCCGCAGGTGCTGCAACTTCATTCGCCAGCTCGATCTATAGTCCAGGATATTATTTTGGATTCCAAGCAAACGTAGTCTTACAAGCAGGCAGTGTGCCATTTGGTATCAACAGATTAGGCATGAATCATAGCTCAACAGGCATAGTGGCAAATATTGAATTCGTCAAAGATGATGTGACATCAGCGCCAACCGTAGATGGCGGCAATGTTGCTATCAAGGCTCCTGGTACGTTTAGATATATTTCAGGTGTGCCATACTTTAACACAGGTAGCCCACAACTTTGGTTGCAGGACATTCTTCTCAGCAGTTGGATAGGACAGACATGGAATAACACTGCCAACGTGATACTGGTCAACAGCGGAACGAATCTTGAAGGATCAACAGGCAATGTGGTCCTGGCAAATACACATGCTTATGTAAATCTCAGCAACATCAGTAGTCCAATGTTGGCCAGCGGTACTCCCATAGCAGGCTCAGGCAATGTAGCCGCATACAAGATTGGAAATCTCACAGTGGCAGTAAATCAAGCCAGTGTCAGGGCCATAGCCAACATACAATTAGTAGCCACCAATGTCAATGGCTCAGGCACTGCTAAAAATGTCAACACCAAACGCATACAGGTACATACTGCGGCACAGAATGGCATAAGTGAGATCAGCGTGAACGTATCAGCCGCACTAGGCAATGGTGCAATATCCAGCAATGGTATACGTAGCACATATTTTATCAGTTCGACCACTAACAATCCAACCTACGTTGGTGCTACTAATTTCTTTACCGCCAATGTCTATAGTGAATCTAGCGATCCAGGAGTAGCAGGCACTAAAGAGGCCACGCTCCGCATTGGCGCAATCAAACATGATCTCACGGACTATGGTAACTTGTTCCTACCAGCAGGACCAAACCGCAGCTCAGATTCAGGAGGACAATATT
>SXGQ01058005.1_pt1 | contig 11232 bp, 11 predicted proteins | sample 3178371 | NCBI WGS metagenome assembly SXGQ01 (sample SAMN11356859, study PRJNA531348) | freshwater metagenome | isolation source: freshwater sample F1-20 | place: China: Fuxian Lake, Yuxi | collected 2017-12-25 | reverse complement strand
GCGCCTCGCATCGCTCCGACTTCACTGAAAAGGGCGCCAAGGTCTGTCAGGCAATTGTTCGATCTGGCCGGGCGTAAGGCCATTATTACCGGTGGCTCGCGCGGTCTGGGTCTGCAGATTGCCGAGGCGCTTGGTGAGATGGGGGCCGAGGTCCTGGTTGCTGCACGAAAGCAGGCGGAACTGGACCAGGCTGTCGCGCAGCTTCAGGCACGGGGCATCGGCGCATCGGCGCTTACCTGCGACATGACTCAGGTTGATGCGGTTCGCCTGTTTGCAGAGCAGGCGCTGGCCCGGCTGGGGCATTGCGATATTCTGGTTAACAACGCTGGTACCGCCTGGGTGGCACCGGCCGAGGACCATCCGCTCGAGGCCTGGCAGAAGCTTGTGAATCTGAACCTGACGGGAGTGTTCGTTCTCACCCAGGAGATCGGTCGTCGGTCCATGATTCCGCGTCGCTACGGTCGCATTCTCAACATTGCGTCCACCGCTGGGCTACGCGGCAATCCACCTAATTCCAATGAAGGCATTGCCTACAACACTACCAAGGGCGGATTGGTGAATTTCACTCGAGCGCTGGCCGGGGAATGGGGTGAGTTCGGCATCACGGTGAACGCGCTCGCACCCGGCTTTTTTCCTTCGCGTCTCACCCAGGTTGCGCTGGAGCAGTTCGGTCAATCCATCATCGACGCCACGCCACTTCACCGGCTGGGCCATCCGGAAGACATGTCGGGTGCGGCGGTGCTCTTCTGCTCAGAGGCAGGGCGTCATATCAGCGGTCAGATCCTTGCGATCGACGGCGGTCTCACCGCGGTCTGACAGCATGCTGGTATCAGATCGTCCGTCAGGCTTCGATGTCGCAATTCCCTTTGTGGAGTACAGCGGGATCCGATTGCTCGAAACCACCGTCAAGCGAGTGGTCGCCGAGCTCAACCTCGCCGACCATCACCTGAATTCCGCCGGCTATGCCCATGGCGGGGCGGTGATGACGCTGCTTGATGTCACCATGGCGATTGCCGGCCGAATGGTGGCGCGCGACCCCGGTCCGCAGGATACGGTGATGGCCACCATCGAAATGAAGACGAGCTTCATGCAGGGCGGCCAGGGCAGGCTTCGTTGCACCGGATCGTGCGTTCATCAGACGCGGACACTGGCGTTCTGCGAGGCTGAAATTCGCGACGAGGCCGGCAAACTGGTTGCTCGGGCGTCGGGCACGTTTCGCTTCATGGCACGCACAAGGAGTCCCTCCAATGGTTGAAATGAACCGCCAGTGGCGGCTTGCACGCCGCCCGGACCGGGAGGTCACCCCGGATTGCTTTAAATGGGTGGAGAGCCCGCTCGAGCCGCTCGAGGCGGGTCAGGTGCGCGTTCGCAACCACTGGCTCTCACTCGACCCCTACATGCGCGGCAGGATGGATGACGCTCGATCCTATGCGCCGCCCCAGGCGCTTGGTGAAGTGATGCAGGGCGGAACCGCGGGCGAAGTCATCGAGAGCCGGCATGCCGATTTCAAGGCGGGCGATGAAGTGGTGGGGCGGCTTGGGTGGCAGGCCTACGCCAATGCGCCGGCACGCGAACTGCGGCGGATCGACACGCGACGCGTACCGATGCAGGCATGGCTTGGCGCGGTAGGGATGCCCGGCGTCACCGCCTGGTATGGCGTGAACGACATTCTGTCGCCCCAGCCTGGCCAGACGCTCGTGGTGAGCGCGGCAAGCGGGGCTGTGGGTTCCGTTGTGGGGCAGCTTGCTCGCGCCAAGGGCGCCCGGGTCGTGGGCATTGCGGGCGGCGCGGAGAAGTGCCAGATCGTCGTGGGCGAGTTCGGCTTTGACGCATGCGTCGACTACAAGGCGGGCAATCTTGCGGGTGATCTCGACCGCGCGCTCGGCGGGGCGCGTATCGACCGACTGTTTGAGAACGTGGGTGGCGTGTGCCTGGACGCATGTCTGGCGCGCATGAACACCTTTGGCCGGATCGCGGTCTGTGGACTGATTTCCGGCTATAACGGTGAACCCATCGCGCTTGGCAATGTGCGCTCGATCCTGGTGAACCGGCTTCAGGTGCAGGGCTTCATCATCTCAGACCACATGGATCGCTGGGCGCCCGCGCTTGCCGAGCTTTCCGAGCTTGCTGCGACCGGCCGGCTGCACTGGCGGGAGACGGTTGCCGAGGGGCTCGAACGCGCACCCGAAGCGTTCATCGGCCTTTTAAAGGGCCGGAACCTGGGTAAGCAGCTGGTTCGGATCTGAGCGACGCGTATGGACCGTTTTACAGACCGGGTCGCCGTCATTACTGGCGCTGCGAGTGGGTTCGGACTCGCGTTGGCCCAGCGCGCAGCAGCGCTGGGCATGCGACTGGTACTGGCCGATGTGGAAGCGGTGCCGCTTAAGCGAGCCGCTGCCCAGCTTGCCGCCACCGGCACCCACGTGCTGGCGGTCCAGACCGACGTCTCTGACGCCGGGCAGGTGGCCCAGCTTGCTGATCGGGCGTTTTCCGAATTTGGCGCGGTTCATCTTCTTTTCAATAACGCGGGCGTGGCGCCGGTGGGCCTCATCTGGGAGCACAGTGCTGCTGACTGGCAGTGGGCGCTCGGCGTGAATGTGATGGGCGTTGCCAACGGGCTGCGCAGCTTTGTGCCGCGCATGCTCGGCCAAAGGGATGATGGCCACATCGTGAACACCGCCTCGGTTGCGGGCTTCATTTCCCCCACCACCATGGGGCTCTACAGCGCGAGCAAGCACGCGGTGGTCACCCTCAGTGAAACCCTGCACCACGACCTGCGCGCAGTCGGGTCGTCCATCGGTGTCACGGTCTTGTCTCCCGCCTTTGTGCCAACCGGTATCGCACAATCGGAGCGCAACCGGCCGGCTGCGCTCGCGGAGAACCCGACTCAGACGGAGGCTACCCTGCGAGCCCGTGCATCAATGGAGCGTGCCGTGTCATCGGGTCGGCTATCGGCAACCGATGTCGCAGCGATGACGTTTGAGGCCATCGCCGAGCGGCGCTTTTATCTGTTCACGCATCCCGCGATTCTTCCCTCAGTTAACAGCCGGCATGCGGCCATTGCATCAGGGCTGGACCCCGATGACCCGTTTGCAAGAAAGCCCGCGCTTGCGCCTGTCGCCGCTAGCGAACCGCCCAAGGTGCGTATTGAAACGGGCAGTTGGAAGCAGCTCCGGGAGGTCTGCAAGTCCGTTCGTTTCCAGGTGTTTGTACACGAGCAGGGCATCGACCCTGAGCTCGAGCTCGTTTCGGTTGACGACGCCGGCCTGCATTGTGTGGCGTGGTCCGAGGGGGGGGCGGTGGGGACGGGCCGGCTGCTACCCGATGGCCATATCGGTCGCATGGCGGTTCTGGCCGCGTTCAGACGCTCCGGCGTAGGCGGACAGATTCTTGAGTGCCTGGTGCAAGAAGCGCGTGCGCGAGGCCACCTGCAGGTTGAACTCAGCGCCCAGGCGTATGTTGAGCCGTTTTATCGCCGCCACGGGTTCACGCGAGAAGGGCCGGTATATCTTGAAGCCGGGATCGACCACGTCAGGATGTGGCGCAAACTCTAGCCCGTTGTGACGCGCTCGCGTTAAAACTCAAGCCTGCGCTCGCCCACGCACCGAGCGCCATCGGGCGACCACCGCCACGCTCGCTCGACGAAACAAACGCGCCCGTCATAGCCCACCGAAACCACCGTAGAGGCGCGAGTTCCGTAGCGTGCATCGAGGATGAACGGAGTCCGTGTCAGCACGTCGGGGTCGGTGTGATCGGCGTCTGTGGGCACCTCCTCGGGGCTCACGGGACGCTGATCTGCCAGCGCCTGGAATAGTGGTTCGATCGGATCGTGGTCATCGGCCACACGCTCCACCACGCCACCGAGACGCAGCGATTTGGGCCAGCGCGTATCAAGCAGGTGATTGGAGAGCGTGTGAACGCCCGGCGCGGGCGCTTGTAGCGGGGCGTGTGGATGACGATTCGACAGATACGCACATGAGAGTTCTGCGCCCGCCCAGTCAAAGAGCAGCAAATTAAAGCCAGCGTAACGATCGGCGCTCGCGTGCAGTGTCCGCGCATGGTGTGTGGCCGGATGATCGCCCGCGACGAAGCCCGCGCCGAGTTCACCGCGAGAGCGCTCGCCCGGACCGCTGTGCGGCCGCTCCCGATAGTTGGTGACCGCTGCAAGCTTGCCGTGCCGGCTAATCGCGAGCCAGGTGCCCCCCGCATTCAGGTCGCGCCCGCCGTAGACCATCGGCAGGTCACTCCACCAGTGGGCGGGCAGGGCAGGTCGGTCATGGAACTCATCGCGGTTGGCCGCAAGCAGCAGGCGGTATCGCGAACTGGCCTGCCAGGCGAATGCGATCAGGCACATGGTCAGGGGTCGACCCGCTCGAAGCGCTCGACATGGCGAGGCCCCTGCGCAAGCGCGGCCAGGCCGGACGCTGACGCGCTGGCGTCAATGCACGTCTGAAGCGACTCCATCGAGCGATTTCCGACCTCGTAGGTCTCCATCCAGGTGGCAATACCGGCCGTCTCACCATCGGTCCGGCGCCAGAAACCAAGAACGATCCCTTGAGCGAGCAGCGTGTCACGATGGGCGCTGATCGACGCCAACACCTTCGCGTTATCAGCCGCGTTCGCCTTGAAATAGATGAACACAGACAGGCGGGCAGGAGCGCCCGTCATCCGCCAGAGAGTGCGTAGGGAAGGTCGAGCCGACGAAGCGCACGGCCGTCTGCCAGGCGAGCGGCGTCTGCGGCAGCGATCTGTGACTCAAACAGCACGCTCGCACCGCCTGAGGGCGAGGGCGCTGACAGCACCACCTCGCCGCATGGCTCCGTTCCTTCTGGTCCCAGCACATCGGTGCCCGCTTCAGGCGCGCTGCCCTCCACCTGCGCGACGAACATCCGGCGCTTCAACTTGCCCAGGTAATGACTGCGTGCGACCACTTCCTGCCCGGGGTAGCACCCTTTGCGAAAGCTCACGCCGTCAACCAGATCGAGATTGACCATTTGCGGCACGAAGCGCTCAACGCCCGCAGCGACGATACGAGGAAGCCCCGACAGGATCTCGGTCCAGCGCCAGACTGTTGACGGGACAGGGGTGAGCCCGGCACTCAGTACACCCCACGGGTGCGCGGCGTCGTTGACGCGAACCAGCAGCAACCCCCGTGCGATGGGGGCGGGCGCCGCTGCGCTGGTCGTGTTCGATGCGGGACACGGCGCGCAACCGAGCACGTAGCCGTCTCCGAACGAGATCACGTCTTTCGGACCGGGCCACGGTGCACCCAACTGTCGAAGCGTTTCAGCGGCCCCCTCGCCACCGATTCCGAAAAGAAACCAGCGATCGGATTCGTCGCTGATCCGGACCTTGGCGCGGAGCACAAACATGGACAGTCGCTTGCGAAGCCCAACCAGCAGCGGCTGCGAAGCCACCATCCGGATGCCGTCGGAGGCGCGCCATATCATCACGCTGGCGAGCAGGCGTCCCTTGGCCGAGCAATAGCCCGAGAGCTGCCAGGTGTTCTCCGCCAGCCCCTCCAGATCATTGGTGAACTGCGATTGGAGAAAGCGAAGCGCGTCGTCGCCTTCGATATGCAACACCCCCAGGTCTGCAATCGGCGACACCCAGCCGCGAGCCGTTGAGAGGGGATCGACCGGACGGTCGGGATAAAGCACCTGCGGCCCGGACGAATCGGACGCCAGGGCGCCGCCACACAGCGTGGCGAGCGCGTGCGCATGGCCCGTATCATCAGTGGGTGGGATCAGAGAAGCATTCACGGTGCGTATTATACGAAGGGCTCTGATTTCGCTGCTCATTGAACCCTGATGCCAATGTTCCGAATCCTTCCAACGTTTGCCCGGACCGTGCTGGTTGGGGTGGCGTTTGCGTTGGGCGCCGCATCGGGCGCGATGGTTTCGTACCGGCTGACACCGCTACATCAAGACCCCCAGCCGAGGCGAGTGGTGATTCCGCTCGGATCTGGGCCCGCAGCACTCGCCTCTGCGTTTGAGCGGGCAGGCTTTACAGTCTCGGCCAGCAAACTGGCCTGGATCGTCAGGCTTCGTGGCGATGGCGCCCGCTATCGCGCGGCGCTTTACGATGTGACGGCGGGTCTGCCCCTCAAAGGCTTGCTGGATATGCTTGCCAACGGCGAGGGGCAGCCTGCGACCCTCCGGCTGATTGAGGGGCTCACCTTTCGCCAAGTCCGAGAACTGCTCGATCAGCACCCCCACCTTATTCCGGATGCGCGCGCCCTTGATGAACCCTCGTTGCTCGCCCGAATCGGTGCGCCGGGTTCAAGCGGCGAGGGCCTCTTCTTGCCCGACACCTATCATTTCGCCCCGGGAACCAGCGCAGTCAGCCTCTATCGGGACGCCTGGCGGGCGATGGATCGCGTTTTGCAGCGCGAGTGGAACCGTCGCTCAGCGGGGCTTCCAATCGAGACGCCCTATCAGGCGCTGGTCCTTGCTTCGATGATTGAAAAGGAGACCGGACGCGCTGAGGATCGCGCGATGGTCGCGTCCGTCTTTGTGAACCGGCTCAAAAAGGGCATGCTCCTTCAAAGTGATCCAACGACCCTGTATGCGCTCGGCCCAAGCTTCGAGGGGCGTTTGCGCCGTCGTGACCTCCAGCTTGACCATCCGCATAATACTTATGTCCGCCCCGGACTCCCCCCCACTCCGATTGCGCTTCCAGGCCGCGGGGCAATTGAAGCTGCGCTCCGGCCGGCTGACTCAGCAGCCTTCTATTTCGTGGCTCGGGGTGACGGCAGCACCGAGTTTTCAAATGATCTCAAAGCGCATCAGCGCGCGGTCGAACGCTTCATACTCAAACGATGAAACCAGGACGATTCATTACCTTTGAGGGGATCGATGGCGCGGGAAAAAGCACCCACATCGCCCCGTTTGCGGCACTGCTCGAGGCGCGCGGACATCGCGTGGTCATCACCCGTGAGCCCGGCGGCACGGAGCTCGGCGAACAATTGCGCGAGCTCACGCTCACCCAGTCCATGGCGCCACTCACCGAATTGCTGCTGGTCTTTGCGGCGCGAGCCGAGCATTTGGCGGCCAGAATCCGGCCCGCCCTTGCCCGAGGCGAATGGGTGGTCTGCGATCGGTTCACTGACTCAACCTTCGCCTACCAGGGATCGGGACGAGGCATTGGGACTGATCGGGTCAGAGTCCTCGAGGCGCTGGTCCATCCCGACCTTCAGCCGGATCACACCTTTCTGTTTGATCTCGCCCCCTCGGAGGCCGCCAGGCGCCGAGCGGCTGCGCGCGCGGCGGACCGCTTCGAGGCCGAGGACCTGCATTTTTTTGAGCGGGTCCGGTCGGGTTACCTTGAGCGAGCGCACGAGTCTGCCGGTCGGTTTACCCTGATCGACGGTATGCGAGGCATTGAAGATATCAAGAAAACACTTGAAATAGTTGCTGCAACCTTATGAATAAAATACCGATTTGGATAGAAAGTCGATTGCGTTCTCTGCTCGCCTCACGCGATACGCTGCATCACGCGCTGCTCTTCTCCGGTCCCGAAGGCGTCGGCAAGGAGTGGCTTGCCAGGTCGCTTGCGGCCGCCTTGCTCTGCGACCAGCCGCGCGAAGATCGCACCGCCTGCGGGCAGTGTGCGGCCTGCCGATGGCTGTCCCAGGATTCCCATCCTGATTTTCGGGGGCTCCGGCCGTCGGCTGATGAGCCCGTGGCGGAGGAGGGCGAGGCACCCACAACGCGGCCAGCCAAGGTGTCGCGCGACATCCGAATTGAGCAGATCCGTGGGCTGGCGGGCTTTGTCGAGGTGGCCAGCCATCGGGGCGGTGCGAAGGTCATCCTCATTACGCCAGCCGATGCGATGAACAGCGTAGCCGCCAACGCGCTGCTGAAGACACTCGAGGAACCCCCACCGAACACCTACTTTCTGCTGGTTAGCAGCCGGTCGAGCCGACTACCGGCCACCGTACGGTCGCGGTGTCGCCAGGTGCCGGTCCCGACCCCGCCGCATGTGCAGGCCCTCGCCTGGGTCATGGCCCAGTCGCATGCAGAGGAGGAGAGGGCGCAGCAGTGGCTTGCCTTTTGCGGAGGCGCGCCGCGACGCGCACTCGATCTCGGTGCGAGCGAACAGGCGGTGCTTCATCGTGATCTGGTCGAGACCTTTGCCAACTGTGAGCATGAGTCGCTGGTGAGTTCAACCGACCGGCTCAATGCGCATGAGCCCCGCGTCTGGGTGCCTGTGCTTCATGCCTGGTGCGTAGACCTGTCGCGATGCGCTGCAAGCGCCGCGCCAAGCTACTTTCCTGCCGAAGCGGCGCGACTCAAGACGCTTGCAACGCGCTTGGATGTCAATGCGCTGCTCGACTTCGAGCGGTGGTTACAGCAATTGCAGCGGCTGATTTCTCACCCGCTCAACCCGAGGTTGGTGGCCGACGACGCCCTCAGTCGGTACCTCGCGGCATTTAAGCGTCGCCGTCAGGCGGCCTGAGCCTGCCTCAATTGCTGACCTGCGGCGAACGCGGGATCCAGGCGCTCGGATACCGCGGGCCGGTAAAATGCGGCATGCTGATCGATTCCCACTGTCATCTCGACTTTCCGGATCTGCTCGAACGATTCGAAGATATCCGTTCGAACATGGCCGCGAATGGTGTGACGCGCGCGCTTTGTGTTGCGGTCAGTCTCGAGGATTTTCCCAAAGTGCTCGATCTGGTCGAGCGCGCGCCCGAGCTGTGCGCCTCGGTTGGCGTTCACCCGGATTACGCCGATGTACGGGAGCCTGATGTTGATACCCTGGTGCGGCTGGCGGATCACCCCCGAGTGGTTGCAATCGGCGAGACCGGGCTCGATTATTACCGGGTCCCGGCCGAGGAGCTCGACTGGCAGCGCGCGCGCTTCCGTACCCACATCCAGGCCGCACGCGCCTGTGGAAAGCCTTTGATTGTTCACACTCGTTCGGCCTCAGCCGACACGATCTCGATCCTGGCGGAGGAGGGCGCACGTGAGGCAGGGGGCGTGATGCACTGCTTTACCGAAGACTGGGCGTGCGCGAGTGCAGCAATTGACATGGGCTTCTGTATCTCTTTTTCGGGGATCGTCACATTCAAAAGCGCGGCTGCGCTACGCGAGGTCGCGATCAAGGTTCCTGACGATGCACTCCTCGTTGAAACCGATTCGCCTTATCTGGCGCCTGTCCCTCACCGGGGCAAGACCAACGAACCGGCCTATGTCCGACACGTGGCCGAGTTCCTCGCTCAACTTCGGGGCGTATCGCTTGAGCGGATCGCGGCGCTTACCACCGCGAATTTTGAACGCGTGTTCGGCGCCACTCGGCCGGACCGGGAGTCGCCATGACGCTATCGCTTCGATGCTTCTGCAACGCGGCCTCAGTTGCCGCGGTTTGGCGCCTGGGCTGGGCGCTGGTGTTCGGGCTATTGCTCTCCCAGGCGGCGCAAGCGCAGTCACCCGCTTTCTGGCGTGCAATCGAGAGCAACGATATCAATGCGCTTCGCACTGAACTGATGCGCGGAGCCAATCCGAATGCCCGACATCCTGATCATGGGCCCGCCATTGTCGCAGCGGCGCGGTTCAAGTCATTCGACGTCGTACGTGTGCTGGCCTCACTGAACGCGACCGACGTGGATGCGGCCAGCGTGGCCGACGAAACAGCGCTGATGCTGGTGTCCACGCTGGGCGACCGGCGCTCATTCGATGCGCTGCTGCAGCGAGGCGCGCAGGTCAACCGCCCCGGCTGGACGGCGCTGCATTACGCAGCAAGCGGCGGGCAACTCGAGCTTGTCAAGGTTCTGATTGAGCAGCATGCTTTTATCGATGCGCAGTCGCTAAACAACACAACCCCACTCATGATGGCCGCCCGCATGCGCGCGTTGCCGGTCGTTCAGTACCTCATCGACCAGGGCGCAGATCCGTCGCTTCGCAATCAGGCAGGGCTCGATGCCGCCGCCTATCTCGAGCGTAATGGCGAGCGACAGTGGGCTGTCTGGATGAAAGAGCGCGTCCAGCGTTACGTCGCCCTGTACGGTACGGTTGAGCAGCCGCGCTGGACGGCGAGCGAGAATAGCGACAGCGGGGGCCCGGGAGGAAGCGCGCAGACCGATCTTGCGCCCGTGCAAATGAATCGCGAGGTGAGCGTGGCGCCCGAATCGCGCCCGCCAAGTACCGCCGGTCCAGCCGGTAGCGCCGGCAGTGCGCCGGGCCAGCCGGGAGGCGCTGCCCTTCCGGCGGCAGCGTCGCAAACGCCAGCACAACAGGGCGCGGGTAGCGTAACAAGCGGCACAAAGCCGCCAACCGCTGCTGCGCCAAAGCCATCCTCTCCGGGTGCATCCGCGTCGGTTGCGCCGTCGCCATCGCCGTCGCCTCAGTCCGCCGTCCCGAAGCCAGCCGCGCCGCCTGTTTTGTCGGCGCCTACGCCAGCGAGCCCGGTGGCACCCGCGGCGAGGGTACCCGCCGCCTTGCCCGCGCCGGCTGTGCCCGCGCCGGCTGTGCCCGCGCCGTCTGCGACCACCAAGCCCGTTGCGCCTATTCCCCCCGCTGCCTCGAAGCCGGTTGCGCCCACCGCACCGACTCCAACAGCGGGGGCGGGCGGGGCGACCGCCTCGCAGCAGCCCAAGGATAGCGAGCCCTTGTTTTTCTCACGTACGCTCAGTATCCCCGCTGACCCGCCGAGTGTCACGCCCAGCCGCTAGCGGGCATGACGGAGCCGCAGCGCGCCCATACGCACTGAGTCGGATCTGGGATCTGCGCCCTCAGAGGATGACAGCGTGCCAGACGCGAGCCCAATGCCAGTAATCGAGCTCCAGGGCCTCTCCCGTACCTACAAAACCGGTGCGGGCGATGTTCTCGCGCTCCGACCCATTGACCTGCGCATCGTGGCCGGTGAATTCGTGGCGATCATGGGTCCGTCAGGGTCGGGAAAATCCACCTTCATGAACCTGGTTGGCTGCCTGGATACACCCAGCGGCGGCAGCTATCGTCTTTCAGGTCAGCCGGTTCATCAGCTGTCCGGGAATGCGTTGGCTGCCTTGAGAAACCGGAGAATTGGCTTCGTATTTCAGCAGTTCAATTTGCTGGGCCGGGCCAGCGCGCTTGATAACGTTGCCATGCCGCTGGTCTACGCCGGCGTCGGCCGGCGCGAACGACAGGAGCGCGCGAGGCGCGCCCTGGATGATGTGGGTCTCAGCGATCGTTGGCACCACACGCCGGCACAGCTATCGGGCGGACAGCAGCAACGCGTCGCGATTGC
>SXGQ01206578.1_pt1 | contig 11233 bp, 15 predicted proteins | sample 3178371 | NCBI WGS metagenome assembly SXGQ01 (sample SAMN11356859, study PRJNA531348) | freshwater metagenome | isolation source: freshwater sample F1-20 | place: China: Fuxian Lake, Yuxi | collected 2017-12-25 | reverse complement strand
CAGGTGAGGAAACAGGTAGACTTGGGGGGAAATTGGGAAAATCCAGAGGCTACAAACCAGGGGGTTAGAAAGAGAAGGAGGGAGGGAGTAGAATTACCAGGATGGCTGAGTACGTGGGGTGGCTGTTAGAACGTCTTTTTTGTCAATAAATCCTACTAAAGAGATAAGGAATCGAGATTTTCGGCTTGGTGTACTCAGGAGTAAACAGTTATTCTCTTGCAAGGAAGAAAGGGTACTTACATTTAAATAAGGCAGACTTGCTATTTTGATAAGTCGTTAATTTCAGCATTCTTTCGCGAGTCGGGTACTTCTAATTCAGGCCTAATATTTAATGTTTTTTATATTTTGACCCAATATGTCACACAATTTGAATAAATAAGGCGCATAGGTTCCAATTAAATCGAAGAAAATCATTTTTAGAGGCTTGGTAAATTTGTTTTAAATTAAATGACTTATCTTAGCGTAATACAAAACCCTATAAAATCATATTTTCAAAATAGTATTTTAAATTAAGAGCATAAAATTTATAAAATAATGAAAAACCTTATATTTTTAGTTTTGATAGTCATTACGATTTCGGGTTGTACAGCCCACCAAAAAGTCGTTATGGTAGAGAAACAAATTACTGAAATCAAAAATCAAGATCGGAATTTAAAACGTAAAGTAGCTATAGCTAGATTTTCAAATGAAACTCAATATGCTAAAGGAATTTTCTATGATAAAAACAACAATAATCCAGTAGAAAAACAGGCAGCAGATATTTTAGCCACAAAACTGACGACTTCGGGAAAATTTCTTCTATTAGAGAGGCAAGATTTAGATAAAATTCTCGATGAGTTTAAACTTAGTGAGAATGCTCAAAGCATGCAAAAAATCGGTGCCGACTATCTAATTATTGGCTCTGTAACGGAATTTGGTCGAAAAAATGTTGGCGATCAGAATGCATTTTCAAGAACAAAGACTCAAACAGTTTATGCGGGAGTGAGCTTGCGCTTAGTTGATGTTTCTACAGGTGAAATTATCTATTCTGAGGAAGGCAAGGGAGAAGCAAGTACTATTGCAAAAACCTCAATGGGGTTGGGTGAATCAGCAGATTTCGATGCAACACTCAGTGATAAAGCAATTTCAGTTGCAATTTCAAAATTGGTTGAGAATATTATAATTAATTGCATGAATAAACCATGGAAATCTTTTTTTCTAGCATATGATGAAACAGGCATAATTATATCTGGAGGCAAGAGTCAGGGCCTTAAATCTGGAGACATATTTGAAGTTCATGAAAAGGGAAAATCCGTAAAGAATCCGCAAACTGGAATGATGATCGAATTACCAGGTAAAATTGTCGCTAAAATTAAGGTAGATATTTGTAGTGGTGATAATTCTCAAAATGAGTATTCTTTTGTATCAATAATAGAAGGTAATATCGAAAAACAAAATTTAACAAATTATATTATTAAAGAACTACCAAAATGAATAAATTATTTTTTACCTATCTGATTTCCTCGGCTATTTTTCTAGGTTGTACTGGAGTAAAAACAACCTCATCTGGTCTAGAAAAAGCAGGTTTTTTGGAATTTATTGGTAATCCGAGCCTGTATGACGGAGGCGTTGATATACAACTTGATAACAAATTGAAGTTTAAAGCCGTTGTGAATAAGAAAAATACAGATAGACCGAAAGGAACAGTTTATTCTATATCTCCGGGAAATCATTTGATAACGGTTTCTTATAATGGTGAGATTGTTTTTCAAAAACAAGTTTATATTTCATATCAGGAAACAAAAATGATTGTCTTGCCATGAAAAATCTTTTTGTATTTTATATTTTTTGTTTATTATTTACTTCTTGTGTTTCAAAAAAAGAACTATATTTTTGGGATAAATATGATGTTTCTAGCTACTTATATTTAAAGAATATAGATGAAAAATCGACTCAAGATTTAATTACAACTTACGAGGCGATTATTTCTAGACAAAATGAAATTAGAAAAGTAGTGCCACCTGGAATCTATGCAGACTATGGATTTATTTTATTGCAAACTGGGAAAACCGAGAAAGGCAATTTGATGCTTCAAAAAGAAATCAATCTTTATCCTGAATCAAAAATATTTATAGATAGAATCATCAAAATTCAAGAAAAATGAGTGTAAGAGTATGTTTTATTTTGTTTAGTTTGTTTTTATATGTGAGTTGTGAAACAACCTCAAATATTAAAAAGTCGGTGGCTTATAAAGGAATTTACGAAGAGAAACCGATATCAATTCTGTTGATGCCGCCAATTAATAGAAGCACTAATGTTGACGCTAAAGAATATTTTCATTCCACATTGTTTGTTCCACTTGCCAATAAAGGTTATTATGTTATACCGCCATTTCTTTCAATGGAAATTTTAAAAAGGGAAAGTGCATATGATGCCGAATTGTTTTTAAACGATCCTATAGTTAAATTTGGTGAAGTTTTTGGTGCTGATGTTGTTATTTTTACAATTATCCATAGTTGGAATAAAACTTATGGAAACGTAAAAGTTGAAGTGGAATACATAGTCAAGTCAACGCGAACTAATAGGATACTTTTTGAGCGGAGAGGTACTATTAATTATAATACAACAGTTTCTGGAACTTCAGGAGCTTATGGGGCGCTTATTGACTTGGTTTTAACAGCTGCGAGTACAATAGCAACTAAATATGTTGATGTCGCAAGAATTTGCAACACCTATACATTTAAAGACCTTCCGGTCGGAAAGTATGGCGTTTTAAATCCATTAGAACCTGATGAATTATCCGGAAAAAAAGTTTTTACTGCAAATTTAAATTCGCAATCCAAATAGCCAAATTTTGTAAATTGTGTAATTTGAAATTTAAAATGTTTCTATAACATATTCCAAGATTGCTTCCGATGTGCTGATTTTTGGATCGTAGGGTGGGGGGGGCAGGTAAGGAATTGGAAGGGTTTTAGGCAAACTTAGTAGGATCTGCCAGCTCAGTTCGAGTAGGATAGTTTTAGAACATGTTTGATGGATAAGTTGGCGAGGTGGCTGGTAGAATACCCTTGTAAGTGCTCCTAAAAAGCAGATAGTTAAAAAGCACAGAATTCCCATTTATTTTAAAACCATGAAAATTCACTTTTTGCGTTTTGGTATTCGATCAACCCTTGCAGAGCATACGACTCATAGCGGAAAAAATGCAAATTCATAACAATCTTAAAAAATTATTTCTATATTTTTCAAAAACACAGTTATCGAAGATTATTGTTCATGTTAATTCACTTAATATTACTTTGTGAAATATATTTTGATTCTTATTACTATGCTTCTTACGGTTAATTTATCCAATGCGCAGAGGATGTATGATGGATCGGGAAGTTAGATTGGAAGGGCGGACGGCGATCGATACCATGATGGTTCCGGGAGACAAATTGGAAGGGTCAATTCCCAGAAGGTTTATGACGGATCGGGACGGCAGATTGGCCGAATTGATGGGGATAGGGTCTATGACGGTTCTGGTCAACAGGTGGGGCGAATAGATGGCGAAAGGCTATATGATGGTTCCGGTCGGCAGATGGGTCGATTAAGCGGGGATAAGGTCTACGATGGTTCCGGGAGGCAAATCGGAAGGGCAGATGGGTTGCGAAGAATGCAAATCATCCTGTTTTTTTACTTTTTTATGTAGGCGCCTCCATTCTAGGTCCCCCTATTTTAGGTTCCTCCATTTTGTTCATTGTCTGGCTTGCCGTATATTTAGAAAAATAGCATTAATTTTTGTCATAAATGGTGTCCAAGGCGCAGCCTTTGCTTATCAAAGTGGATATCCCTGGAGGGAAACCTGAGGAAGTGGCCTATTTGATCCACGGTGCCCCCTTTGAATTTCATTGCACATTTGAACACTATGCCGCAGCTTTGATTCATAATCCAATTCCTGTTGGAAAATGGAATTGGCTGAAATGCTGGCACGCGATAGATCCCAAAGGGGTTTTTGAGGGTACGGCCAATTATTACCAACCTTACGTGGAGGTTTTTCTTTATCATAAGCCTTGGTTTAAGGCCTTTTGGTGGTTGTGGCTTTCCAAAGGTTGGGCTCAGCGAATGAAGATTCAACTTAAGGTGGAATTCCCCAATGTCATCGAGCAGGACATACTGTTGGCGCTTCATCATCAGGATTTCGAAGTTGCCGAAGTGATGAAAAGCGCCCCGTCGGTACATTCTCCCGTCACGTTGACACCAGATCTGAATCGGTTGCAACTTGGCTTTAAGTTGCATCAAGATGCCCCACGTTTTAGCATGCCTAGCATGGTTATTAATCCAAATAGCCTTCAAAAAGACTTGAATATCTAAACACTTACTTAAAATCAATTTATGAATTCTCAGCAGTATCAACTCAAACAACCTTCCCGAATTACTCGCTTCCTGTGGTGGTGTGCCGGAGCGGATCCTCATTTTATGAACGATTCCCCTATGCAGGATAGGGTAAAGTATGCCGGTATTGGGGGGATTGTTTTTGCGACAGGGGTATTAGCGGCATTTTCCGGTGGCTTTGCATTTCACACCATTTTTGGGCCCAAAGGAGATGCGGTTGATATAGGGGCGCTCACCACTCTTGCAGACATTCTAGGGAGCTCGGTTTTTGGATTTTTTTGGGGCTTGATTATATTTAATTTGGATAGGTTTATTGTATCGAGTACTGGAAAAGGTGATGGAACGGATAATATTACTCTCAAAGAATTTTGGCAAGCCATACCCCGTATTTTAATTGCAATCGTTCTAGGCATTGCGATTTCCGCCCCGCTAGAAATTCGAATCCTTCAAAACGAAATAGATGCCGAACTCCAAAAATTTCAGGAGAAATATGTTCAGGAATTAAATAATGAAACCGATAAGGTTGCAACTCAGCAAAAAGCCGTTTTGGAAAAAAGAAAAGCCGAATACGAGCAAAAACTCGCCGCTTACAACAATGAACTAAAAACATTTGACGATGATATCGACAACCTGATCGATAAAAGACAAGCGGAAATGCAGGATAAACGAGCCTACGGAGAGGGTCCGGTTGCCAAAGCCATGCAAAGAGATATTGATAATAAAAAATTAGAAAGAGATAATTTTATTAAAGGCAAAGAGAAAGAACTTCAGGGAATAAATACCCAACTAGAAAATGTCAATAACGAAATTAGCAATTATGAAAAAGAATTGCGTATGGCCTATGCCAAAAACAAGAGAGAGGCTGGGAATTACTCAGGGTTGTTGAAAAGGATACAAATCAGTCATGAAGTTGGGGGATGGGTGCCTTGGATTATTTTGGCTGTTTTGTTGTGCATTGAAACCGGCCCTATTTTCTTTAAGATGATGATGACCAAAGGCGTGTACGATTACAAAGTCGAAAACTTCAATTTGTTACGAAGAGCGGAGGATGGGATTTTCAAGGAGGAATATGTGTACGAGGGCAAGGATGGATTAATGCATATGGAGAAATACAAGCATTTGGAAGTGGAATTGGCCGTACACGAGAAGAACCTTAAAATCAATTCCCAAAAGGCAATTAACGCGGAAATCATCAAAAAATGGGAGGAAATTAAGTTGTTGCAGGCTGGCAAGGACCCCTCGCAGTTTTACACTGAAAACGCCCATAGCGCCAATCAAAATAACGCCTAATGCCTTCACCCAAAGACCGACTTTTATTCTCCCTTCTCGGTTTGGAGCAAGAACCATGGTCGAAGGTGAACACGGCGGAGCGTGCTGTTTTCGGAAAATTATTGGGCTCGTTCATCTTGATTTCTTTGCTGACATTGATTACATCCATTGAAAATGTTTATTTGATTTCTTCCAATTGGGTTTGGGCAGTTGGTGGCGGCCTCCTTATAAGCTATGTATTTTGGAATATCGTTCGATTTACGATGCTCACGATTCGTACGTCTCCTATTGAGATGAATCTCGAGGAATTGGATCGTCAATTTCAGCCTATTGCCAAGGAGGATAAAGAATCAGAGCAAGGCCAAAGCGCCATTTCGGGTATCCAACAATTTTTGATCCGAAGAGGACAGGGGCTTGGCCAACATTGGGAAACGATGCAAGGAAAATTAGGGGATTGGTTTGGTTTCGGTCGCTGGTTGCTCTACGGTATTTTTTTGCTAATTATTAGTATTCAGGCTTTCCCAATGGCTTTTCTCTTCATGAAAACCAAGGCAGTTGATTTTAACGATCAGTACAGGTCCGCGTTTCTGGAGCAATGGAAGCAGGATCATGAAACTCAATTTGAGAGTTCTTTGAAAGATAATAGAAGGGAGATTGACCGATTAGAAAAGGATTTGATGATGATGCAACGGAATGGCTTCCCTTTGGACAATCCGTATTACCAACAGAAATTAGCGGAATGCAATGCCCAGAAAGCCAAGGTTCATGATAGGCAAGCTAAATTCGAGACGGAAACGGATATCCTGTATGCGGCGTTGTGGAACAAGAACAAGAACAAGTATTTTCTAGTTTCACTCATTGGATTTGTTACCGCAACCCCACTTTACAAAGGCGTTTACCTCATTTTGGCCGTGTTGTATGCCTTTCCCTTGGTATTGCTTTTTCAGCTTAAAGGAAATCCAAAGTATTCTTATTTCAGGGAATCCGCTAAGTTGTTGAAAGAAACTATTTGTCGCGATTATTTAGATTATAAGAAAAGCATACAGGATTTGTGCAGACCTGCCAAATTACATAAGGTGGGGATTAGCGCTCTCAATCCTGAAGAACCTTCGGTATGGCTTGACCCTCCGTTCAGGACGAGGTATGCCATAAAATACAAACCCAAACCAGAAGTCGAACTACAAATTACCAACTTGGTATGATTTCATCCAAAGAGCCTTTTCTGTATTACAGCGGCCTTTTGGAAGCGATGTTCGAAACCGTTCAGGTCAAAGACACCAGTCCGGGTATCCGGGTACATGAACTTCGATTGCATCCTCGTTTTCGTTTGGATGATGTGAAATCCATGGATGATTCCATCAAAGGGGGGATGGATCAATTTATGTTCGAAGATCATTTGGATAGCATTAGTTGGATTTGGCAAAAGGAAAAGAGCTCTGTCGAATTTGAAGAATCCAAGGACTGCTATTTTCTCAAGGAAGTAGAGGGAATTTGGTTTTTGGCAGACCCAGAACAGGCGATTCAGGTTACGGATCATGATGGTTTGTGGAAATGGACAACATGGAGCCAGCTAGGCGATAAACACATGGTGGATAGCCCCTACCAAGATGGGTTGGAACAGGGGTATTTCAAAGCCAAAAGCAGCAAGGAATTACACGGGCGCTTGAAGGGCAATGCCATTCTTCGTGTCCCTAATCCCGCTTATATCCCTACTGAAGAGGACCAAAAGAAAGCCGCACAACGCTCAAGGGTAACAGGTAGCCTAGATCTTGATACGCTCGCGAATCGAAAGGGCTGCATGGATCCATTGTTCAAGCCCCATCAAGGATTAATGAATGCGGCCAGGCCTTTGTTCAACGCGGCTGCTGTACCCATGAGTAATGTGGTGGATACAACGGGCTCAGGGTGTTTGGGCTGTCAAAACAGAGTATGGCAAATGGGCTGTGGTTGTTTAAGTCTTGTGTTGGCACTTTTGTTGGCTTGGTGGTTGATATGGTGTGTTATTCTAGGTCGTTGCGATACAAGTTCATCGGATCAAGGCTATTCTAATCAGCGTGATACCGTTTATGTGGAGGTCATCAGGGAATTCAAGGATACCTTGAAGGTCATTCAACGCGATACGATCGCTTTTGTGGATTCGACCAAAGAGGAGTCCTTCATGATGGTGGCCTTGCCAAACGTTCAGTTCTATACCGATCAAGCGGTTTTATTACCTAGCTCTTCCAAAGAGTTGGTTACCGTGGCAGAGTATATGGTTAATAACCTTGAGGCAACTGCTGAAATTTACGGCCATACGGATTCGGTTGGCAACGATCAACATAACATCGAATTATCCCAACGAAGGGCCGAAGCGGTCAAAAATTTCTTGGTTAGTCTTGGTGTGGAACCCAATCGAATCAATGCAATCGGCTTTGGTGAAACCAAGCCCAAAGCTTCAAACGGGACTCCGGAAGGTCGCCTAATGAACAGGAGGGTTGAAATGAAGCTGACCCAACCCAAGAAGGTTACCAATTCCAGAACCCAGATGGACCCTGATTCTGCAAAGAAATCTGCACCGTGAATAAGGTCCAATATCAATTCTATAAGGCTCGTTTCACGGCTGTAGTGAGGTCCATAGCCAAGGGCTCTGTGGAACGCTTTGTTTTCTCGAATATCGAAATGGAGCAGGTCTCCATCAAGGAAATGGTGGCGTTCGATTTGGAGAGTATTGATCATTACAAAGCTGGGAAGCATAAATTTTATCCCCATTTGTATGTAGGTCGCAGGAAGGGCCTTTCAAAATATTTGAATTGGAGTTCTGGTCCATTTGTACTCATGGCCAGAGATTCCGAATCCAACTATTTTGGCAAAATCCACCAAGTTGTCTTTCGCAATTTTGATACAGATTCTGACGGAAGAATTTTCAAAAAAATATCGGAGGGTCATCATACCTTAAGCGGTGAGGTTTTCTTTGGTGTCCTCAAGCCGGCCCCTGAAGCTGCATCTATTCAAAATAATACACCTATAACGGCCCCACAAGTCACCGACGTTGCAGGTCAGGTACATGTTACGAGCGATGGTAGTGTTTTGGCCAGTAGGTCCGGTTGTATGGCTCCTTTGGGTCGTCTGGCCCGTAATTCGGGGCAGTTGGTGCGGCAAACCTCGCAAGCCAGGCCAGTTCAGTTTGCACGATCCAATGCGGGCGGTTGCCTAGGCAATCTGTGGCGCGGTTTCTTGTTTTTTGTGTGGATTCTGGTATGTTTCTATTTATGGCAGTTTGCTCCGTGGATGGGATTGCTTGCCATGGCGGCCGGTCTGCTTTGGTTAATTTCACGATTTATTCCCAATTTTCCGTTCAGGTCTTGGTATTCGTGGATTATGATCCTGCTCCTGTTCGTTTTCCTGCTGAATAACCGTCGAACCATGCAAGAGGATTTTGTCCCCGAACAAACCGAAAATGGCAATGTGCAGCAGGATAAGCCCGAGGAATATACCTACGAAGACAAAGATGTTCGCATCAAAGACTATCGCCACCGTAAAACCATCCGATGGTTTGATTTTGGAAATCGCTCGTATTCCTCTTCCTATTCCACGGCTTCCACGGCTTATATCGACTCCAAGCGCAATCGAGAGTCTCTTCGCAATCAAAACTTAGGAAATGATCTTGTGGGTCAGATGGCTACGCTCTATGGGAAGGCCCTTGAAGGGGATATGCCTAAGTTAGATTCTTTGGTTCTCGATTTTCAATCCAAGATTGCCGCCAAAAGGCTGAATCCGGTCCAAACAGCGGAGATGGTGACCACTTTTGTGCAAGAAATAGATTATGTTTTGGTTCATGACAATTCATGCAAACAATCTGCAGGGGAGGATGGTGACTTTGTGGAAGAATGGCACGATGCCAGAAAACCATGCATGCCCAATGTTTTTGGAGGGGTACAGGGCCCCTATGAATTTGCCCACAACCTCAAGGGAGATTGCGATACACGTTCATTGTTGGCGCATGCTTTGCTAAATCGCCTTGGGATTTCATCCAGTATTTGGGTTAGCGAGGCGTACGGGCATTCTATTTTGGGTGTAGGTGTTCCTGCGGGTTTTGGCTCCTACAAAGTCGTTAACGGGGTTAAACACTATGCAGTAGAATTAACGACTAAAGGATTCAAAATCGGCATGATCATGCCCGAACAACGAAATATGAGCAACTGGATTATAACCAATTATCAAAACCACTAATTATGAATACTGTCTTGTTTGTACAAACAATCATGGCCTTTGTTATGGGAATGGCCTCCCTGCTCTTGGTTTACCGTATTCTCAACGGGTACCTTAACCGACGTTATCAGCTCTCGGAGCATCAAAATGCGGCTTATGGCATCTTCCAAACCGGTATTATCCTGGCAACCGCCTTAATGCTGACCACCATCGTGGATCCAGCAGTGAATGCATTTCGGATTTTTTCACAGGCGGGCATCACGGCCTACGAAGGAATCCTCGTACTTTTCTATGTGATGATGTTTGTGGTCATTGGGGTCTTGGTCACCTTGTTGCTGATAGCAGCTGCGACGTTGCTTTTGTTTTCTTTCTCCAAAATTGATGAATGGGCTGAAATCAAAAACAACAATGTTGGTGTCGCCTTGATCTCTGCAGCTGTTGTGGTTGGATTAGCATTGGTGATGGGTGAAAATGTGGGTCACCTTTGCGAGGCTATTTTGCCTTATCCGCAAACGATGTTTATTCGTTGATCTTTAGTCAACTATTGAATTCAATACTCTATTAATGATTGAACTTAAGCCGAATGAACGATAACTTGGAGATGGCTTTTTTGGCAGAGCCTAACGACGTGAATTTTGGAGGCCATGTTCACGGTGGTGAGGTGATGAAGTGGATGGATCAGATTGGCTACGCCTTGGCCGTTCGGTATTCCAAGGGCTACGCGGTAACCAAGTTCGTGGACAATATTAACTTCATGAAGCCCATGAAAATAGGCGACTTGGTTAGGCTTAAAGCTCATATTGTTACCATTGGTCAAAGTTCAATGAATATCGCTATTGAGGTTACCAGTGAAGATTTGGGCTCAGGCCTTGTGGTGAATAACTGTTGTAGCACCATGGTTTTTGTCGCCATTGATGCTAATGGAAAAAAAAGGGCTCTGGTGAAAGAGTAAAGCTAGGTGAGTTGTGGCTTGGTGTTGTGTTTTTTATTCAATTGGCACTAAATCATCCTCTATTATTTCCACAGAATTTAGTTTTTATTGATTATTTGTGTAAGTACCCCTTTATCCAAACGGTTTTAATTGTTATGTAAAGGTTGAATTTGTTGTTTCCATTCGGAGGACGTTCGGTTCTGTAGGGCTTCGTGGGGTCTTCGTTCGTTGTACTCTTCAATCCACTCTTCGGTGAGTGCTCGGACCTCGCGTATATTGGTGAACAGGTAGGCGTCTTGAATGGCTTCTCGGGTATAATCGTCCATGACGTTGAAGGTTCGGAATTTGCGCACCCCCATGATGCTGTCGCTCATAAAATCCATGCTCCAGTTATGATTGACGACTATTTGCCGCTTGATGGCAGGGCTCAGCCTTTTTTGTGAACAGGTCCCTCAAAAGTTAATTATCCATCGCCAGATCGGCGTACATCCTTTT
>SXGQ01454718.1_pt1 | contig 11234 bp, 7 predicted proteins | sample 3178371 | NCBI WGS metagenome assembly SXGQ01 (sample SAMN11356859, study PRJNA531348) | freshwater metagenome | isolation source: freshwater sample F1-20 | place: China: Fuxian Lake, Yuxi | collected 2017-12-25 | reverse complement strand
TGGTCGCGTCGATTGCCGCGAGGAAGTCCTCTTCGGACCCGATGTCGTTGATCGCGACCTGGGGCGCGTCGTAGTCCGGAAGAGTGGAGAGCGTGCTCGTCATATGGAAGGAATTTCCTTGGATGGATGGAGTCGTGCGGACGCGCGCAAAGCCTGTTTCACTGGGCCACGACGGTGACGTGTCACTGACGAGAGCTCGGCGAGCCGGGGTTCGCTCGGTACGGAAACCGGGCAGACGTCTGGCGCAGCACACAAGAGTACGCGCCTGCGACCGCGCACGTCCAACCGGGCGGGCCCCCTCGCGCCACGCTCACCTCACGCTCACGGCACGCTCAGCGGCCGAACGGCCACGCGTGCATGTCAGCGGTCTCCGCGATGGCCAAGAGCAGCGTCTCGGCGCGGTCCGCCACCGGGTTCTCCCCCGCCCGTGAGGCGAGGTCCACGAGGGCCCAGAGATCAGCGGCGCGGGCGCCCTCGAGGACGACGTCCGGGTCTCCCCCGCGCACCGCGACCCAGGCGTCGAGGACCGCGGCGACGTACGCCGGGTGGCGCTCGAAGCGGAGCAGGTTGCCGAGGTCCGTCCACGGGTGGCCGGCGTGGGCGTACTCCCAGTCGAGCACCGCGGTGACCTCGAGGTTCTCGGGGGCGACGAGGACGTTCTTGGGGTTGAGGTCGCCGTGGACGAGGCTGGCACGCCCCACCTCGTCCAGCAGGTCCTGCGCGGGTCCGCAGACGTCGGACAGGGCATCCAGCCGCGTGTCCGACCACCCGTGCAGGCGGCTGGCCGCCCACTCGAGCAGGTCGTCGGCGGGGAAGCGTCCCAGCCGCAGCTCGGCATCGACGAACGGACCGGGTCGCAGCTGGGGCATCCCGGCGAGCGCGGCCGCCACGCCGCCCAGCGACCGGCCGAGGCGGGCCAACCCCTCCGAGTCACCGGCCGCCACCAGGCGGTCGACGGCGAGGTCGCCGCGCTCGCCCGCCAGGAAGGACGTCACCAGCAGCCCCGGGACGTTCTCCTCAGCAACCGGACGGCGTACCTCCAGAACGTCCGGCACGGGCACCAGGCCGCGGACCAGCCCCAGCACGGACCGGTCGACCTCCGGCGCCGCGGCTCCGCGCCACTCACCGGGCGGGTAGATCCGTACGACGACCGGCTCGCCACCGGCGTCGGCGCGAAAGGTGCGGCCGGAGTGGCCACCGGGCAGCGGATGCCAGTCGAGTCCGAGGTCGCTCACCCGCGCCATGGTGGCACGCGTCCCAGTTCCCCTACTTTCGAACGCTGTCAACGTGACCTCGACACGATGTGGTCGTTGACAGCGCGTGGGTCTGCCGTGGCAAATCCGTATACATCGCGTCACCGAACTGATCACGATCAGCATCAGCATCACTCAACAGGGGGTTGACATGCATTCACGTCCAGCCCGGCTCTCGAGCCGGTTCTCCAGAGGGGCGGCCATCACCGTGGCCCTCGCTCTGCCAGGGTCCTTGCTGGCCCTGACACAGTCACCTGCCGCAGCCGCGCCGCTGCCGGCGGCGTACTCGGCGGACGCCCACGGTGACATCGTCGACCTCGACGTCGACCTGCTCACCCTCGACCTGGCCGGGGTCCAGGTCGGGCACAGCCGCAGCACCGTCGCGAGCACGACGACCGACGGCACGAGCACCGCGACCTCTGCCAACCTCGGCGGGACCTTGGCCGGCACCGGCCTCACGGTCGACGAGGAGACGGTCACGGCTGCGCCCTCCCAGGACCCGCCCGCGACCACCCTCCTCGAGGTCCCGCTCGCGCCGGTCGTCACCGTCGGCGCCGTCCAGGGCGACGTCCAGGCAGCATGGGACGGGGCGAACGCCTGCGTGCCCGCTGCGCAGGACGGCACCAGGGTCCTGTCCGACGCACGCACCACGCTCGCCGGCCTGAGCCTGGCCTCGCTGCCCGGCCTCGACACGCTCGCCACCGTGGGGGCGTCCGAGACCCGGACCCGCACCTTCCTCGACGACCAGGCGTCAGGTGGGGCGGACGTCGTCTCGCGGACCACCAGCACGATCGGTGACATCAGCCTCCTCGGCGACGCGGTCACCGTCGACGTCACCAGCCCCGTCGTCCTCGAGGCGCGCTCCGACGGCGCCACCGGCACCGCCGGCTACGTCAACCCGCCGACGGTCGTCGCGACCGTCGGTGGCCAGCAGGTGACCATCCCGCCGAACGGACAGCCGCAGCCGATCACGCTGCCGCTCACGCTGGACCTCCTCGTGAACCTCTCCATCACCGCTTACCCCGCTCAGGACCAGTCGTCCGGCGCGACGGGCGCCGCGACGGCCGACGCGCTCCTGCGCATCGACCTCGAGGTCCTCGACACCGGGCTCCTCGACGCCGCCGACGTCTCGCTGGGCATCGCACCGATGACGGCGCAGGCGACTGCACCGACCGGCGGTGTCGAGTGCGGCGCCGACGACGACGCCCCGGCCGCCCCGGTCATCGAGCAGCCCAGCGAGGGATCCGTCACCGACGACTCGACGCCTGAGTTCTCGGGGACCGCGGAGCCCGGCTCGACGGTCGTCGTGACGGAGTCCGACGGCAACCAGGTCTGCACCGACGTCGCCGAGGGCGGCACGTGGAGCTGCACCCCGGCCTCGGCCCTGCCTGACGGCGAGGACACCTACTCCGCCACGGCCACGGACGCGGCGGGCAACACCTCCGCGCCCGACACGGTCACCTTCGAGGTCGACACCGCGACCACGGTGGACGTCCTGACGCCCGCCGACGGGTCCACCACCGCCGACCTGACGCCCACGGTCTCGGGCACCGGCGAGGACGGAGCGACCATCACGGTCACCGAGGGCGGCGTCCCGGTCTGCACCACGACCGTCCAGGCCGACGGCACCTGGTCGTGCGACCCGACGTTGCCGCTGCTCCCCGGCGCGCACACGTTCACCGTGACGGCCGAGGACGACCTGGGCAACACCGACACCGCCACGACCACGTTCACCGTCGACCCCGACGCCGCCGACACGACGGCGCCCGACGCCCCGGTCATCCAGACCCCGGCAGACGGCGACCTCACCAGCGACGCGACGCCTGAGTTCTCGGGCACCGCCGAGCCCGGCTCGACCGTCGTCGTGGAGGACTCCGACGGCAACGAGATCTGCACGACCACCGCAGGTCCGCTGACCGGTGCCTGGAGCTGCACGCCGAGCGCACCGCTGCCCGACGGCGAGGACACCTACACCGCCACGGCCACGGACGCGGCGGGCAACACCTCCGCGCCCGACACGGTCACCTTCGAGGTCGACACCACGACCACGGTGGACGTCCTGACGCCCGCCGACGGGTCCACCACCTCTGACCCGACGCCCGTGGTCTCGGGCACCGGCGAGGCCGGATCGTCGATCACCGTCACCGAGGGCGGGCTCACGGTCTGCACCACGACCGTGCAGTCCGACGGTACCTGGTCGTGCGACCCGACGCTGCCGCTGCTTCCCGGCGAGCACACCCTCACGGTCACCGGAGAGGACCCGGCCGGCAACACCGACACCGCGACGACGACCGTCACGATCGTGCCCGACAGCGGTGACACCGTCCCGCCGGCCGCGCCCGTGATCGTCGCGCCCGCCGAGGGCGCGTCGGTCCAGGACACCACGCCACTGATCAGTGGCACCGGCGAGCCCGGCGCCACCGTGACCGTCACGGAGGGCTCGACCGTCCTCTGCACCGCGGTCGTCGCCACCAACGGCACGTGGTCGTGCTCGCCCACGGTCGCGCTGCCCCTCGGGCCGCACACCGTGAGCGCCACCCAGGCGGACGCCGACGGCAACGTCAGCCCCGCCGACACCGTGTCCTTCACGATCGTCGGCGCCACCACGCCGACGCCCCCGCCGCCGGGTGACACCGACGGCGATGGGCTGCCCGACGGCCAGGAGGGGACGATCGGGACCGACCCGAACAACCCCGACACCGACAACGACGGCCTCACCGACGGCCAGGAGGTCAACGTCCACGGCACCGACCCGCTCGACGCGGACACGGACAACGACGGGCTGAGCGACGGCGCCGAGGTCAACGTCCACGGCACCGACCCCAAGGACCGCGACACCGACAACGACCGCATCACCGATGGTCGCGAGGTCAGTGGCGTGCGCATCAAGGAGCGCTTCGAGGTCTGCGGCAAGAAGGCGCGTACGGCGATCCTCGTCCGCACCGACCCCCTGTCGAAGGACACCGACAAGGACGGACTCACCGACGGCAAGGAGGTCCGCGGCTACAAGATCAAGCAGAAGGTGCGGACCAAGAAGAAGACCTTCGTCATCGGCAAGACCCGTTCCAACCCGACGAAGAAGGACACCGACCGCGATGGCCTGAAGGACAAGGTCGAGCTGACCGGCAAGGCCAACAAGCGCTTCGGCAAGGACCGGACCGACCCGTCCAAGTGCGACACCGACAAGGGCGGCGTCCGCGACGGCGCCGAGGTGAAGGCGAAGTCCAACCCCGCCGACTGGCGCTCGGGACCGCGTGACCCGCGGATCCGCAGCGGCAGGATCGCGGGCCGCCTCGGCGACTCCTTCGGGATCGGCTGAGCGCAGCAGTGACGACCGGGCCCCCGGACGGACACCCGTCCGGGGGCCCGCTCGCGCCCAGGGGTGCGCACTAGGCTCCCGCACGTGGACGATCACCTTCCCCAGTCGGTCCGCGTCGAGCGGCGAGCGGTGTCCGAGCAGGAGTCACGGCGCGCCAACGGCCCGGACTGGGACCGCTACGCCGACGAGTACCAGGCCACGCACGGCACCTTCCTCGGCGACGCAGGCTTCCTCTGGGGGCCGGAGGGCCACACCGAGGAGGAGCTGCAGGTCCTCGGTGACGTCGCCGACCTCGACTTGCTCGAGGTCGGCAGCGGGGCCGGGCAGTGCTCGCGCTGGGTGCGCACCCGCGGCGGACGTGGCTTCGGCCTCGACCTCTCCCACCGCCAGCTCCAGCACTCGCTGCGGCTCGACGAGGAGACCGGCATCGCCGTCCCGTCGGTGCGGGGCACCGCCACCCACCTCCCCTTCGCCCCGGCGAGCTTCGACGTCGTCTTCTGCTCCTTCGGTGCACTCCAGTTCGTCAGCGACATCGAGGACGCCGTGGCCGAGGTCGCCCGCGTGCTGCGTCCGGGCGGCCGCTTCGCCTTCTCGGTGACCCACCCCACCCGCTGGATGTTCCCCGACGACCCGGGCGAGGCGGGGCTGACAGCCACCCAGTCCTACTGGGACCGCACGCCCTACGTCGAGATCGACGACGCCACCGGCGTGGTGTCCTACGTCGAGCACCACCGGACCCTCGGTGACTGGGTGCGGCTGCTCGCCGGTCACGGCTTCGCCCTGTCGGACCTCGTCGAGCCCGAGTGGCCGGCCGACCACGACCGCGTGTGGGGCGGCTGGTCACGCGCGCGCGGCGTGCTGACGCCCGGGACGGCGATCTTCGTCGCGCACCGGGCTCCCGACTGACCCCCTGCTGCGTCGGCGTCGGGCCCGGTCGGCGAGCAGGGACGCGGGATTGAGCATTGCCCGCCACCGCTGCCGGGCGCCGACCTGGTCGAGCAGCTCGCGCCGCAGCTCCATGCACGCGGTCCAGAACGCGCGCCCGTCCTCGGCGTCGCCCGGTGCGGGCGCGAAGACGGCGACATCTGCACGCCGGGCGAGCTCGATCCCGACGCCCAGCTGACGTGCCTGGGCCGCTCGGCTCCACGTGTCGGGAACAGGGGTCCCTCGGTCGCGCGCGGCGTCAAGCACCTCCTGCCACCCGTTGACGTACACGGTCGACCAGCCACCCGCGGTCCTGCGACGACGACGGCGCACCCCCTTGGCCAGCGGGACGGCGAGCCACACCAGCAGCGCAAGGCCGAGCAGCACCAGCGCCACGGGGCGGATCGAGCGCCAAGGATCGGACTGCACCTCGATGACAGCATCCGGGGACAGTTCGATGTCCGCGCCCTTCGGGATCTTGATCTTGATGTCGTCCTCGGGGTCGAGGTCCAGCGCACCCGCCACCCACGCGGACGCCCCCAGCAGATCGTCCCGATCGTCCTTCACCGCGCTGTGGACGCCGGTGTAGCGCTCGGGGTCGAGCGCACGCCAGGTCCCGTCCGCGACCTGCAGCTCGACCCACGAGAACACGTCGGTCTGCCGGACGATCCCACCGCGGCCGGCGCGCGCTCCCACGACGACACGTGCTGGAACCCCGAGCCGCGACGCACCCAGGGCGGTGACGGCCGAGTACTGGAAGGGCGTCGCGGACATGCGCTCGGCGCCGAGGAGCCGCAGTCCCAGGTCGATGGGCTCCTGGGCGGACGGGCCCGACAACCGGACCGCGCCGTTGAGCCGGAGGTAGCGGGCGAGCAGCAGCACCCGCTGCATGGGCGCGAGGTCCGTCCGGTCGAAAGGAATCAGGTAGGGATCGAGGAACGCTCCCGCGGGCTGCCGCTGGTCGTCGGTGGCCTCCATCGTGGGGTCGGTGCTGGAGAACCCGTCCGGGGTGAGCACGGTCGTGAACGTGTAGTTGTCCCGTGGATTGACGCCTCCGACGACCAGCGCGCTCGACGTGGCCTGGTTGTAGCGGACGTCCCTCAGCTGCGTGCGACCGTCGCGGTAGTCGAGGTCGATGCTGGTCAGGTCGCCCAGCGTCGGCAGCCAGCCACCCGTGTAGGCAGGCCGGATCCGGACGCGGATCGACACTTCGGGACCGGGGCGCAGCGGCTCGATCTCCGCGCCCAGGCGCCGGAAGGAGCCGGCCGGACCGGCTCCGGGAGACTCGTCGGCGGCCACCCACGCCTCACCGTCGTAGAGATCGAGGGCACCGAGACGCATCCGGGCGCCGAGCGGGGCGCCGGTGACCCGGAAGATCTCCTGCCGCCCACCGACCGGGGGGATGACCGGGCCCCCGGCCCTGGCCGCGACCCCCTCGTCCGCGGCCGGGTCGAGCCGCACCCGGTCGGTCTGGTCGTTGTCCGGCACCAGCATCGTGACGAGCCCCGACACCACGCCGATGACCACGACGGCCGCAAGCGTGCCCACCACCCCCGAACGCCGGCGACCGACGAGGGGTTCAGCCCGGCGAGCGCGGGCGGCGGCCCAGGCCACCAGCACCGTCGCGAGCACCACGCCGCGCAGGACGTAGTGGTCGGGGACCAGCACGGCGACCGGGATCGTTGTCCCCAACGCTGCCACCAGCGGGATCGTCGGCGCCACGGGTCGCTTCGTGGCGAGCGCGAGCCATGCGGCGGGGAGCGCGGCGGCGTACGCGATGGAGTACGGCAACAGCATGAGCGTGCCCGAGGCCTCGACCGGCGGCAGGGTGCTCACGAAGAGCTGTGGCGCGACGAACGTGTCGCCCAGCACCTGGTTCATGGTCTCGAAGGTCGGCACCGCCCAGGGCCCGGGGCGGTGCAGTGCGGCCAGTGCACCGAGGGGCGCGTAGGCCAGCAGGGCGACGAGCGTGTAGATCCACACGCCCTCCTGAAGCCTTCGCAGGCCCCAGGCGACGGCAAGCAACACCAGGACCGGCACCAGGCCGGTGACGAGGTAGTCGCGCGTCCAGAAGCTCTCGTCCAGCAGCGTCAGCACCAGGACGATCGTCACGACGACCACCAGCGCGTCGACGATGGCACCGGTCCCCTGCCTGGCGGGACTGCTCACCGCAGCCCCCGCGCCATGAGCTCACGAAGGTGTGAGAGGTCCGGGACGACCAGCTCACGTAGCCTCGACGAGTCGGCCAGGAGCGCCTCGGCCCCGCCGTCCGCCCGCACCACCAGCCAGTCTGCGCCCTGGCCGAAGCGCCGGGCCACGTCGTCGAGGTCGACCAGGTCGCGTGCGGGTCCCGTCACCTGCACGACGAGCCCCGTCCCGACGACGGCGCTCGCTGCGTCCGCGCACTGTGCGCGATAGTCGTCCTCGGCCACCGCCACGAAGCGGCAGGCGATGTCGGTCATCGCTGCAGCGTTGCGGCCTCGCGCCATGTGCGCCCCGCAGCGCAGGTAGGTGTCGAAGTCATCGCGCACCGCCCGGAGGGCGATGGAGGTCGCCACCGACACGGCCAGCTCGAAGTCACGGAGACGACCGTAGGAGGAGCGCCGACCGTCCACGAGGATGGTCACGTGCCCTCGCCTGGTCTCGTGGTACTGCCGGACCAGGAGCTCGCCCGCCTTGGCCGACGATCGCCAGTGCACGTGCCGCAGGTCGTCGCCCGGGGCGTACTCGCGCAACGCGTGGAACGCGAGGTCGCTCATCGACAGCTGCTGGCTGGTGGCCCCGTCGAGGTCGTTGGTCAGACCGCCCGCGAAGAGGGACAGGTCCGTGACACGCGGCGCGACGAACAGCTCCAACGGGGTGCCCGAGTCGAAGCGCCGGCTGACCAGACCCACGGGATCGGTCTTCTCGTAGGACACCGGGCCGACCAGGTGCACACCGCGGGGCATCGCCGGGAGCGGGAACGACTCGGTGTGGTGCGCGAACGGCGCGAGAAACGGCAGGCGAAGGCTGACCTCGTGGTGCCCCACCGCGATCGTGAGCTTCGGGAAGAGCATCGGCGCGGAGCCGCACTGCACGTGCAGGGTCGCGGTCGCGGCCGGCCCGCCGTCCACCAGCCGGCTGGGGCGCAGGTCCATCTCGGCGGAGAGGCTCCCTGGCAGCACCTGCCACAGCAGGCCCACGAGCAGCAGCACGAGCGCGACCACCCCGAGCTGCACGAACTCGTGCCAGTTGAGCCACACCGCGACGCTCGTCAGGACAGCGCCCAGCACCAGCACGCTGCGGCCCAGCGGTGTCAGGAACCCCAGCAACGAGGTCGCCAGCCGGCGCGACCGGCGCAGCAGCCCCGCGCGGCCCGACGGAGGGGGGTGCGGGCTCACGCCCGGTCACGGGGCACGGGGACCTGCGCGAGCAGGTCGTCGATGACTGCCTCGGGGGTGGCCCCGCCGTACGCGGCCCCCGAGGCCATGATCAAACGGTGCCCGAGCACCGGTTGCGCCAGGTCGGCGACGTCCTCGGGCACGACGTGACCGCGACGGTCGGCCAGCGCCCACGCCTTCGCCGCCCTCATCCAGGCCAGTGCGCCGCGGGTGGACAGCCCGATGCGTACGTCGGGGACGTCCCGCGAAGCCTCGGTGAGCTGACGGACATAGCTGATGATGGCGCGGTCCACGTGGACCAGGTCGGCGAGCTGGGCCATCTGCGAGATCTCGGCCGCACCGATCACCGGGGTGAGACCGGCAGCGCGGTCGCGCACACGGGACTCCGCGAGCAGCGCCTCGGTCGACTCGGCGTCCGGGTGCCCCACGCTGGTGCGCATCAGGAAGCGGTCGAGCTGGGCCTCGGGCAGCTGGTAGGTGCCTGCCTGCTCGATCGGGTTCTGGGTCGCGATGACCATGAAGGGGCGCCCGACGTCGTGCGTCTGCCCGTCCACCGTGACGTGTCCCTCCTCCATCACCTCGAGGAGGGCCGACTGCGTCTTCGGCGACGCACGGTTGATCTCGTCGGCGAGGACCATGCTGTGGAAGATCGGTCCGGGGTGGAAGGAGAACTCGCCGTGCGCCTGGTCGTAGACGGTGACGCCGGTGACGTCGGACGGCAGCAGGTCAGGCGTGAACTGGATCCGGGCGAAGGAGCAGTCGAGCGACTTGGCGAGGGCGCGGGCCAGCATGGTCTTCCCGGTGCCCGGCAGGTCCTCGACGAGGAGGTGCCCCCCGGACACCAGGCAGGTCAGCGCCAGGCGTACGACGTGCCTCTTGCCGAGCACAGCCGCCTCGACGTTGTGCACCACACGCTCGAAGGACTCGGAGTACCACCGCACGTCGTCGGGGTGAACGGTCGCAGTTTCAGTCATGCGCTGGACGAGCTACCTCTCGTTTGTCAGTGCTCGTGAACGCCGAGCGGCTCTGAATGGCGGACAACGTAGCCCGATCGATCGCGAGATGCAGCACGTTCACACTGCACCGTTTCGATCGGCGTCGTCCGTCGGCCCCGACGGTGGTCGGAGCCCGTCGTCCCTCCCGACCTCGGCGTCGGCCTCAGCGACGATCCGGCGCCACAGCTCGATCCCTCCGGCAAGGCTGAGCGGCCGTTCCGGCAACCGGACACGCTCGGCGACCGCCAGCGCCACGCGGGTGATGATCGTGAGGACGATGACGAGCACTGTCACGCGAAGGACCCAGTTCATCTCGGATCGTCGTCCGACGACGACCGCGGCAGGAGTCACGGCGGCGACGAGCGGCGCCCACACCACGGCCAGGGACGCGACCTGGCTCGAGTCCGCCAGCTGAGAGACGAGGAGGTCGCCGGGCTCGTCCCCGGGATCCAGGAGGGCAAGGCCGGCGAGCAGGGCAACAGCAGGGAGCTGCAGCGTCAGGTGCTGGTCGGTCGAGACGAAACCCGATGCCAGGACCGCGCCGACCAGTGCCACCAGCGCACCGCTCGAGGCCGCTGGCGTCACCCGCCGACCGAAGCCGGCGAGGGACGCGGCAAGCACCCCGGCGAAGAACGCGTCCGACCGGGCGAAGGTGTCCAGCAGGAGGACGTACGGGTCCTGCACGTCCACCGCGCGCACTCTCAGCCCGGCGACGAGGGGGATCGCCAGACCGGCAGCGATTGCGACAGCGGCACGACTCCAGCGCTCGGGCAGCACCATCACGACCGCCGCGAGCAGCGTCACCAGCTGGGCAGCGATACTGAGCAGAGCCAGGCCGAGGAGCTCGGCGGGGACCTCCAGCATGTGGTCGGTGAGCCAGAAGTTCCACCGGAAGGTCAGCACGGCGGACCACATCTCACCGGACATGCGGGTCGGCGGCGCCAGCGTGTCGACGGCGCGAGCCGCGGTGACCGCTACGAGGACCACCACCTGCAGGACCCACAGGAGCGCCACGACTCTCACGAGTGTGGACATGGCCGCGGTCCGTCCGACCTCTCGTGCCCGCATCAGCGCGCCCGTCATCACGTGAGCGAAAGCCGCAAGGACGAGCGTGCCACCCACCGCACTGCTGTGGAAGACCGCATCGACCGGCACGATCCATGACAGCTGGTCGGTCTCCACCACTCGCGGTATCTCGCCCAGGGCGATCAGGACGGCGCCGACGACCAGGACCAGGCGCGCCATCGGGGTGTTCGCGTTCGTCATGCCTGACCCCCCGGGCTGCGTGCGGCCCGGCCGCGAAAGAGGGGGTGGGTGGCGAGGAGTCGGCGCGTGGGTTGCTCGAGCACTTGCTCGAGCACGA
>SXGQ01787325.1_pt1 | contig 11235 bp, 10 predicted proteins | sample 3178371 | NCBI WGS metagenome assembly SXGQ01 (sample SAMN11356859, study PRJNA531348) | freshwater metagenome | isolation source: freshwater sample F1-20 | place: China: Fuxian Lake, Yuxi | collected 2017-12-25 | reverse complement strand
GGCGCTTGCCGTCTTGTGTTTCCTTCATGCATTCCGCTCGTGCGTTCCTGATACCGGTAGCGAACTTTCCCCGGCAACAATGTTCTCAGCCGTATGGTGTCGTGATTGTGAAATCGCGGCGCGCGCTATTGCGGGGCGCATCAGCCGGGCCGTAGAATCGTATCGATAGCCAATCATTCGTTTGTCTGTTCTCCAGCTGGAGGCCGTGCATGAAGATACTCCAATATGTGTTGCTGGCCTTTGCGGGCGTGGCCGTGCTGATCGGCGGCATCGCTGCCTACATCGCCGCAACTTTCGACCCCAATACGTACAAGCCGCAAGTCATCCAGCTGGTTAAAGACAAAAAGCAGCGCACGTTAAAGCTTGACGGTGATATCAAGCTCAAGTTCTGGCCGAGCCTCGGCGCCGACCTCGGCAAGCTTGCGCTGTCGGAGTTCAAGAGCGAGACCGAGTTCGCGTCGGTCGAGCGCGCGCGTGTGTCATTGAAGCTGATGCCGTTGTTGTCGAAAAAGGTGGTCGTAGATGAAATCGAAATCACCGGTGTGCGTGCCACGGTCATCAAGTACAAGGATGGCCGCATGAATATCGATGACCTGCTGACCAAGGACGACGACAAGAAAAAGGAACAGGTCGAGTTCGACATCGACCACGTGAAAATCGAAAGGGCCACGCTCGCCTATCGCGATGAAGCGCAGCGCGCATCCTACGCATTGTCGAATCTGAATCTCACCACCGGCCGCATTGCACCCAACGTGCCGGGTAAAATCGATTTGTCGGTGACGGTGCAGGGCGACAAGCCCAAGCTGAATCTCGCGGTCGCCTTGAAAACCAAACTTCAGTTTGATTTGGAGAATCAGGTTTTCATGCTGGACAACATGGGGCTCGAGGCGAAGGGGCAGGCGGCGGATTTGTCCAACCTCAATCTCAAGGCGTCCGGCGCCATCGATGCCAAACTCAAGGCCGGTGAGTTGCGCACCAACGCGCTGTCCGTGGCGATGACGGCAGTCAGCGGCAAGGATAATTTGGATGTCAAACTCGATGCACCCAAGTTATTGATTACAAAAGATAAAGCGTCGGGCGATAAAGTCACGGTAGCGGCGAAAATCACCAATGCGCAGGGCGCGACGGTGGCCAATATCGTGTTGCCGGGCATTGAGGGTACAGCCCAGGCATTCAAGGCGGCGGGCATGACGCTTGATCTGGATATGAAGCAGGGCGCGCAGGCAGTAAAGGCGCGCGTGAGTTCGCCGCTGTCGGGCAATTTTCAGACGCAGCAGATCAGCCTGCCGCAACTCAACGTAAACATCACCGCCACCGGGCCGAATCTACCTGGCAACAGCCTTAGTGGCACTCTCGCGGGCAGTGCCAGTGTGAACGGTGCAAAACAGCAGGTGCAGGCAAATCTTGCCGGCAAGGTCGCCGACAGTACCATCAAGGCGCAACTGGGCGTCAACGGCTTCGCGCCACCGGGGCTGACCTTTGACATCGATATCGATCAACTCGATGTCGACAAATACGCGCCGCCTTCCGGTGGCAAACCTGCGGCTGGTGGTGGGGGCGACAAGCCCATCGACGTCAGCGGTCTGCGCAATCTGCGCGCCAACGGCAAAATACATATCGGCACGTTGAAGACCTCCAACGTCAAGGCCAGCAACGTGCGGCTGGAAATCAAGGCGGCCGGCGGGCAGGTCAACGTCAGTCCCTTGAGTGCGAATCTGTATGGCGGCTCAATGACCGGTGCCGCCACGGTGAACGCTGCGCAGGCCACGCCTTCGTTTGCGCTCAAACAGAATCTCACCGGCGTAATGATCGGCCCCTTGCTGAAGGATCTCGCCAACAAGGATTCGCTCGAAGGCAAGGGCACGGTGAATGTCGACGTGCGTACGGCGGGCGGTAGTGTCAACGCGCTCAAGCGCGCCCTCAACGGCAACGCCGTGGTGAATCTGCGTGACGGCTCGGTGAAGGGCATCGACATCGCCGCCACCATCCGCGATGCCAAAGCGAAGCTGGGCACGTTAAAAGGCCAGCAAACGCAACAGGCCGACGCCAACAAGAAAACCGAGTTCTCCGAGTTAAGCGGCACTTTTGCCATAGCCAGCGGCGTGGCGCGCAACAACGATCTGTCGTTGAAATCACCCCTGCTGCGCGTGGGCGGTGAAGGCGATATCGACATCGGCAACGACACCATCAACTATCTGGTGAAAGCGGCGGTTGTCGGCACGCTTACTGGACAGGATGGCCGCCCGGTGAGCGAACTGAAAGGCGTGACCGTGCCGGTGCGGGCGACCGGGCCGCTGACCGCGCCATCGTTCGGGCTGGATTTCAATGCGCTGTTGACCGACACGGTGAAGCAAAAAGCCGAAGACATGGTTAAGGGCAAGATCGAAGACGCCCTGTTTGGCAAAAAACCCGCCGCGCCAGCCGCGCCAGGAGCCGCACCCGCACCGGCGCCATCTTCACCCTCTGGCCGCGATGCTGCGAAGGACGTGCTGAAAGGCATTTTTGGCCGCTAAGTCCGTCACGCGAATTGCGGGACTAACTGCGGCCAAAGCAGCAGCCCGGCGAGTGCCGCCGAATTTCGCCGCACGCCTCATCGCATGGCACAAGCGTCATGGCCGTCATGATTTGCCATGGCAGTGTCGCGATGCTTATGCCATCTGGTTGTCAGAAATCATGTTGCAGCAAACGCAGGTTGGCACGGTAATTCCGTACTACCTGCGATTTCTCGAACGTTTTCCCACGGTGCGGGCGCTGGCTGCAGCACCGCTGGATGACGTACTGACGTTGTGGAGCGGGCTGGGGTACTACTCGCGCGCGCGTAACCTGCACAAGGCCGCGCAACGGCTTGTCGCAGATCATGGCGGCGTGATGCCCGCGGATCCTGACATCGTGCAGACGCTGCCCGGCATCGGGCGCTCAACAGCAGCGGCGATTTGCGTATTTGCGCAGGGCGGGCGTCATGCCATTCTGGATGGCAACGTCAAGCGCGTTCTGGCGCGCTACTGTGGTGTCCACGGCTATCCGGGCGGCGCGGCGGTGCAGGCAAAACTGTGGGCGCAGGCAGAAGCGTTGTTGCCCCCGGTGGGGAAAAATGCAAGTACCGAGACTGCTGCAATCATTGCCTACACCCAAGGTTTGATGGATCTGGGCGCAAGCCTGTGTTCACGCAGCAAACCGCAATGCGAGCATTGTCCGCTCAGCGCTGATTGCGCGGCGCACCTTCTCGGGCTGACGCACGTGCTGCCCGGCAAGAAACCGCGAGCCACCCTGCCGCAACGCGAAACCGTGATGCTGGTTATGCGCAATACCGGTGAAATTCTGCTGGAAAAGCGTCCGGCCAACGGCATCTGGGGCGGCTTGTGGTCATTGCCGGAAGTGGCCCACGAACGCGATGCAGCCACGGCGGTAAGGCGTTACGGTGTGAGCGTGCGAGCGAGTCAGTCGATGCCGCTGATCGCGCACGGCTTCACGCATTACAAATTAAACCTCACGCCGTTGCTGCTGGACGTTAAGAAATCGCGTCCTGGTGCGGCGGGCGTGTCTCAAGCGCCGGGCGTGGTGTGGCTTGCGGCAGAGGATGCGGCTCAGGCGGCAATCCCGGCGCCGGTGCGCAGAATTATTTTCAGTATTTGATTTAATGGGAACTTTTTACGATCATATTTCGGCTGCCAACTGAAAACGCACATCGCCGGGTTCGTTGACCGCCAGTGTCAACGCGAAGCCGTGCTGCGTGGCCAGCCGCGCCGCGTGATAAAGCCCCACGCCTAGGCCCGCGCTGGATTTCACCGGCGAGGCAAACAACTGCCCTGCCAACGCCTTGGCCACGGCCTCGCCACTGTCGCGCACGGTGAGCGTCAGTCGTACGGCGTCAAATGTGACTTGTACCTCGGCTGCCTTGCGCAACGCGTTTTCGATCAGATTGTCGGCGATGCTGTCGAAAGCCTCCGCAGGTAATGAATTTTGTGCGCCGCTTTCACCATTGCCGTGCAGCGTAAAGTGTACGTTGCGATAGGCGTAGCGTTGCCGCAGCGCATCCCACCACACGTGTGCGCCGGTCTGCCGTGATGGCGTCTGCGCGGGTGCGCCGAGTTTGTCGAGCGTGGTGGCGAGCCGTTGTGTGATCTGCGGCAGTTGCCGTTGCATCAGCGCCAGCAGCGCGGCGGATTGCCCCGGCGCCGGGTCCTGTGCGGCGGCGCACAGCGAGTGTAGAGACTGCAGCAGGTTTTTGACATCGTGCGTCAGCCGCGAGCCGGTTTCGTGGATCGCCTGTGTGTAGGCGTCGCGCCGCTGCATCTGTTCACGCAGCTTGGCGGCGTGAAAGTGGCCGATCATCTGTGCCAGCAGTTTCACGTGCAGCAGCATCGCGGGCGACAGCGCCCAGCGCGTGTGAATATTGAGTTTTAAATCATCGATCACAAATTCCGCGTAGTGTTCATTGAGCCGCCCGTAGTGGCCCGAGCCCAAGGGCGTTTCCCATCTGAGGCCGATCACCCACGGCAGTGCCAGCAGGTGTTCCAGCGCCGCGTCGAGGAAACGCCGCGGCTCGGTTTCGTGTTCGGCAATTTCCGCCAGACGTTGCACCCATTGCTCAAACGGCAGACCGACACTCATCAGATAGCGTGACAACAACTGATTGAGGCCTGCGAAGCCGGCTGTCGGACTCATCAGCCACGACAGCACCACCAGCGCCGCCGCGATCATCATCAGCGTTTGCGCCAGCGCCAGCAGGTACTGGCCCTGATTGGTGCGCACCAGCACCAAACTGCCGAGCACCAGCGCCGCCACCAGCAGAAACAGCATCAGGCTGTAGAACACATCCACCGCGATGAGCGACCCGGCCCGCGCAGGCGCGGCGCGCACAAACAGAATGGCAAACGCGATCAGCGGCAGGCCATAGCGCACCAATGCAATGAGTGTGGTGTCGGCGGGCGGCTCGCCGGCCAGTTGCGGCACCACCCAGATCAACAGCAGGGCCAGCAGGTAGAGCGCTGCCAGCAGCGAGGCGAGCCGCTGGCCGCGTTGCGACAGGCCGGGCACGCCGCCGCCGATTACCGAAACCAGCGCTGCCAGCCACACCGCAATCGCCCACCAGTTGTTCACCGCAGCGAGCAGTATGCCCAACGCGATCACCAGCAATGCCTGCGAAGGCCGCAATTCGCCGTCGCCCTGCCACAGCGGCTGCCACAGCAGGAACAGGCCGAAATGTGCGAGAAGCAGCGCCGACCCCCACACGGTGCCCATGCCCCACACAGTGGCCGCGTGCAGCGTCAGCAGCATCAGTCCCAGCCACAGATGGCCGTGGCGCGCGACGAAGCGGCTGCGCGCCTCCGGCGTAGGCTGGGTAGGTTGGGTGGATTCGGCGGGCATGTCGGGTTGAGGTGAAATCGTGCGCTGAGTCAAGTTAGCTATACTTCGCTCGTCATGCAACAGATACTGGCCATTTCACGCTACACCCTGCTCGAAGCGCGCCGCACGCGCCTGCCCTTGCTGCTCGCTGCCGCGCTGGCGCTCATACTGGCGCTGGCGTTTTTTATCGCCGAACTGGCGGTGATCGAAAGCGCGCGCCTGCAAACGAGCTTCTATGCCGCCGGCGCGCGTCTGGCCGCCGTGTTTATCGTTGCGGCGCATGTGCTGGGCAGCATCACACGCGAATTCAACGACAAGGGGATCGACGCCCTGCTGGCACTCGATCTGCCGCGCTCGCATTATATCCTCGGCAAACTCGGCGGGTTTCTGGCGATTGCGGCGCTGGTGGCGCTGATCACCGGCCTGCCGTTGATGGCGCAGGCGCCAGCCCTGGCGGTGGCGCAATGGGGCGCCGCGCTGGTGCTGGAACTGTCGGTGGTGGCGGCGTTTTCGCTATTTTGTGTGATCGCATTCGGCCAGTTTATCCCGGCGGCGGCACTCGTTCTGGCGTTTTACCTGCTGGCGCGCAGCCTGACCACGATCCAGCTCATCAGCGCGCATCCGCTGACCGGCGCGGGCACGCTGTCGCACGAAGTCGGCCGCTGGCTGGTGGATGCGCTGGCGCTGGTGATGCCCGCACTCGACCGCTGGCCGCAAACCGCGTGGCTGGTCGATACCGCTGCGCCGTGGCCGCTGTTCGGCGGGTTGCTGGTGCAGGCGTTGCTGTACGTGGCATTGCTGGCGGGTGCCGCGATGGTGGATTTTCATCGGCGGAATTTTTGAGCAGGCCGTGATTACGACGAAATCCAAAGGGCGCATCCAGCACATCGGACTGTTCGAGCCAGAACGCAGCTTCAGCAGTGTACCCCCCTGGGTGCTGGCGGTATTTTTGCTGGCGCTGGCTGCGCATGGTGCGCTGCGGTTGATGGAGCCGCGTCCGCAGGCTACCGCCGCAGCACTCGAAGCACCGCTGCCCGATGCGGCCCTGCGCGCGCTGAGTCTGGGCGAGCCGCAGGTGTTGTCGCAAGCGCTGACGCTTTACTTGCAGGCGTTCGACAACCAGCCCGGCATCAGCATTCCGTTCGCAGCACTCGATTACTCGCGGGTGAGCGCATGGCTCAAGGCCGCGCTGGCGCTGGACCCCGCCGCGCAATATCCGCTGATGATGGCGTCGCAACTTTACGGGCAGGTGCCCGACGAAGCGCGCCAGCGCGCGATGTGCGAATTCGTGCAACAGCGCTTCACCGAAAACCCCAACGCGCGCTGGCGCTGGCTCGCCCACTGCGCCATCATGGCGCGCCATCGTTTGAAGGACATGCCGCTGGCGCTGCGCTACGCCGAGGACATCGCGCAGCGCGCGGGCAAGGCGTCGGGCTGGGCGCGGCAAATGCGTATTTTTTTGCTCGAAGACATGGGCGAAGCCGAACGTGCGGCGGTGCTGCTGGGCGGCCTGCTGGCGAACAAGGAAGTGAGCGATGCGAAGGAATTGCATTTTTTGACGGAGCAACTGGAAAAGCTGAAAGCTGCGGGGGATACGTCGAAAGCGGTGTCGAAAAATCAACAATCCCGTTGAAACTTCGCTGCGGTGCATGTTTTTCGACATGCGAAAAAACCCTTAATTGTGTCGGAATTGTAAAGATACTGATTTGGGTTGAATTAAAAAATATTTAATAAAAACAAATAGTTACGATTTTATCAGCAGCTATTTTCCAAGCGTTATTGCCCTATATGCGATTTGCGGCCAGCGGGTACAAAGCTTGCGTTGAATAGGGTAGCAAACTTGGGAATCCACTGAAGGAGAAGGTTCATGAAGAAGCAAAAACAAGGCGGATTTACGCTGATTGAAATCGCGATTGTGCTGGTGATTATCGGGCTGCTGCTGGGCGGTGTGCTCAAAGGTCAGGAGTTGATTACCAGCGCGCGCGTGCGCAATCTGATTTCGCAGCAGGATGGGATCAAGGCGGCTTATTTTGGTTTTCTCGATCGGTATCGGGCGTTGCCGGGGGATTACACCGGTGCAGTTAACAACATTACCGGGGTTCTAGCTTCGTCTCCTTGCAATGCGGGTATCGGTAACGGTAATGGACGCATCGAAGCGGGCGCGGGTAACGAAGACGTATTGGCATGGGAGCATATCTCAAAGGCAGGCTGTATTAATGGCACCTATACATGTGCCGCTACAGTAGGACCTGCTACAAATCCCACCAACCCGTATGCTATTGCCTTGCGAATTGTGTACGATGGCGCTTACGGAAGTACGAGTACTGGTGCACAGCGCCACAACCTGAAAACCGGCAACCAGATTCCCGTGGACATTATTGCGGAGGTTGATCGCAAAGTGGATGATGGTCTGCCAAATACGGGTGGATTCCAGTTTTCGGTCTATACCGTTTCGGGCGGCACGGCACCGACCGAGGGGGCTACAACTACACCGGCTTGTACTAGTGCGGCAGGAACAGCGGCAACATGGAATACGACAAATGGCAGCACCAATTGTGGTGGCGCCAGTTTGTTCTGACATCGTATTTGCTGCACAAGAAAAGCCTGCGACAGCAGGCTTTTTTGTTTTTTGGGATACGTAATGCTTGTAACACAGTCGCAAGGCACGTCTCGGCTATCTGCTATACTTTTCCTATGAATTCCGTCCCTGCGCACGGCTCCGCCATGGCAGCACAACACAGCACAATTGATCCGCTAACCGTCGCGCGAGAGGTCCTCGAAATTGAGGCGCGCGCGCTGCATCACGTTGTCAGCCGCCTCGATGCCGCTTTCGCCGCTGCAGTAGAAAAAATCCTCACCTGCAAGGGCCGCGTGGTGGTGAGCGGTTTGGGCAAAACCGGCCACATCGCACGCAAAATTGCTTCCACGCTCGCCAGCACCGGCACACCGGCGTTTTTTGTGCATGCGGCAGAGGCGAGTCATGGCGATCTGGGCATGGTGACGCGCGACGATATTTTTCTGGCGTTGTCGCATTCGGGCGAGAGCAGTGAGTTGCTGGCGATTGTGCCAGTGTTAAAGCGTCAGGGCGCGCTGCTGATCGCGATCACGGGTAACGCCGCGTCGTCGTTGGCGGCGCAGGCCGATGTGCATTTGTACGCGGGCGTGGAAATGGAAGCGTGCCCGCTGAATCTCGCGCCCACGGCCAGCACTACGGCAGCACTCGCGCTCGGTGATGCGCTGGCCGTGGCGTTGATGCGCGCACGCGGCTTTACGCGCGATGAATTTGCGCTGTCGCATCCGGGTGGCGCGCTGGGCCGCCGGCTGCTGACGCTGGTGCGCGACGTGATGCGCACAGGGGATGGCGTGCCCGTTGTCAGTGAATCGGTCACCGCCATGGATGCCCTGCGTGAAATGTCGCGCGGCATGATGGGCATGACGGCGGTGGTGAACGCGCGGCGCGAAGTCACCGCGATTTTTACCGATGGCGATCTGCGCCGTGCGCTCGAAAAAGGTCTTGATCTGCGGGTGACGCCGATCACGCAAGTGATGACGCGCAATCCGCGCACACTCGGCGCCGATCATCTGGCGGCCGAAGCGGTACAGATCATGGAGCGCAGCAAGGTGAATCAACTACTGGTGGTGGATGAAATATCCACGCCCGGCGTGCTGGTCGGCGCGCTCAATATGCACGACCTGTTCCGCGCCAAAGTGGTTTAATCGCTACATCGTAGCACTTTTGTAAATATGTGTTTTATATGAATATTTTAGATCGGGCCAAACAGGTGCGTGTGGCCGCTTTCGACGTTGACGGCGTGCTCACCGACGGCGCGTTGTACTACACCGACGCTGGCGAGGAATTCAAGGCATTCAACGTGCAGGATGGCCACGGTATCAAGATGCTGCAGGAATCCGGCGTGGCGATTGCCATTATCACCAGCCGGGAGTCGAAGTTGGTGGCCAACCGCGCGGGCAATCTGGGCATCGAACATTTGTATCAGGGTGTTGAAAATAAACTTGACGCGATGAACGTGCTGCTGCAAAAACTGGGGCTCACACTGGAGCAGGCCAGCTACATGGGCGATGATGTGATTGATCTGCCGGTGATGCGCCGTTGCGGCTTTGCTGCCTCGGTGCCCGCGGCGCCCGCCATCGTGCGCCAGCACGCACACTACGTCACGCGAGCGGGCGGCGGGCACGGCGCGGTGCGTGAATTTTGTGAGCACGTGCTGCATGCGCAGGGCAAGCTTGATGCCGCGCTGGCGCGCTATCTTGCCTAGCGCACAAGCTCTAACCGCAGATGGGTGAACGTCTGTCCACGCTGTTTCCGGTGGCGCTGCTGGTGCTGCTGGCGGCGCTGACCTATTGGCTGGATCGCGCGGTGCAACCTGCAGCCGCGCCGCGTGAAAAACTGCTGCGGCACGACCCGGATTACACCGTGGATAAATTGCTGGCCACGCGCATGGACGTCAACGGCCGTGTGCGCGATACGCTGCACGCCGCGCGCATGGTGCATTACCCGGACGACGACAGTACTGAGCTTGAAAAACCGCGCTTCATGACATTTGGCCAGGGCCCGCCCCTTGCCATCACTTCGAACCACGCGCTGGTGTCGAGCAACGGCGGCAATATTTATTTTCGCGGTGACGTGCGCGCCACTCGCGCGCCGTACGGCAACAATAGCGAGCTCACGGTGACCACGCAATATCTGCATTTACTGCCCGATGACAACATGGCTAAAACCGATCAGGCAGTCACGATTCAGGATGCCAGCATGACCATCGACGCAGTGGGCATGGAACTTAATAACGAAACGCGTATTCTTAAATTGAACGCGTGCGTGCGTGGCGTTTACAATAGCGCGGCTGCGGTTGATGCAGGTAAGGCCGACAAAGGTAACGCGCAGGGAAAAAGGTAAGTTTATGATTTATAAGATATTTTTATTGATGCTCGGCGTGCTGCTGATGACGTGGCGGCCCGCGTACGCGGAAAAAGCCGACCGTGAAAAACCCGTCAATGTCGAGTCGGACCGGGTTACCGTAGACGACGCCAAACAGCTGACCGTGTTTGAAGGCAGCGTGGTGCTGACGCAGGGAACCATGGTGATTCGCGGCGACCGCATGGAAGTACGTCAGGACAAGGAAGGTTTCAAGCACGGCATCGTATGGGGCAAGCAGGCTTACTTCAAGCAAAAGCGCGACGGCGTTGATGAATGGATCGAAGGCTGGGGCGACCGCATCGAATACGATGGCCGCGCTGACAAGGTTCAGCTTTTCACGCGCGCGGCAATGAAAAAGGGCGACGACAATGTTGCCGGTGATTACATTTCGTACGACGCCATCACCGAGTTTTTTCAGGTGATTGGCGGCGGTGCCAAGGCTGCGTCAGCCAACAATCCCGAAGGCCGCGTGCGTACCGTGTTGCAGCCCAAGTCCAAGACAGGATCGGTGGGTGCTGCGCCCGCGCCCGCCTCGCCGCACTCGCTGCCGCTGAAGGCGTCCGAGGGTATCGCCGCGCCGCGCGACGAGCCGATCGCGCCGCGCTGATTGCCCAACGTTCGAATCTGATGCCTGACAACACGCCGTTGCACAAGCCCGTGATCGCGGCCACTCAGCCCGGCGCCAGCGCACCGCGCAGCGAATTGCGCGCGGAGCGTCTGCGCAAGCGTTACCGCTCGCGCACGGTGGTGCAGGATGTGTCGCTGGAAGTGCATAACCACGAAGTGATCGGCCTGCTCGGCCCCAACGGCGCAGGCAAGACCACGTGCTTTTATATGATGGTGGGTTTGGTGCCGATGGACGGCGGCGAGCTGTATCTCGACGGCAAGCGCCTGACGCACATGCCGATACACCGCCGCGCGCAGTTGGGGTTGTCGTATCTGCCGCAGGAAGC
>SXGQ01099578.1_pt1 | contig 11235 bp, 12 predicted proteins | sample 3178371 | NCBI WGS metagenome assembly SXGQ01 (sample SAMN11356859, study PRJNA531348) | freshwater metagenome | isolation source: freshwater sample F1-20 | place: China: Fuxian Lake, Yuxi | collected 2017-12-25 | reverse complement strand
GGCGACCATATGGATATGAACCTGTTTGCCGAGGTGAAAAATCCGCGTTTTCAGGCCTGGCATCAGGCCGCACTCCAGTGCATTGTGCTGGTGTTTTGCGTGCTCATCGTCTGGCAGGGCACCAAGTTTTGCATACTCAACGGTATGCAGACCTCGCCGGCTGTAGGCTTGCAGATGGTGTATGTCTATGGCGCAACCACTGTAGGCGGTTTGATGCTGGCGATGGTCAGCCTGCACAAGATTGCTGCCGCACTCTGGCCCGAGTCCGATGTGAAGGGGTTGTCAGCATGACTGCGATCGCCATTGTCCTCACCTTGCTGCTGGTAGCCGGGCTGCCGATCAGCTATGCGTTCGCGTTGGCGGGCTCTTTTGCGCTGTGGTTTACCGGCGAACAGCAGCTCAATGTGATCTCCCGCATGTTTTCAGGTCTGGATACTTTCGTGCTGATGGCCGCACCCTTCTACGTCTTTGCCGGCGAATTGATGAACCGGGGCGGCATCAGCGAACGCATCATCCATCTGGCGCAGATTCTGGTCGGGCGCGTGCGCGCCGGCACCGCCTATGCCGCGATTTTGGCGTCCGTGATGTTCTCCGGCATCTCCGGCACTGCCGTGGCAGACATTGCCGCTTTAGGCAACATCTTCATCAATGGGATGGCCAAAGAGGGTTACAGCAAGTCCTTCTCTGCCGCCGTGGTCGTGGCAGCGTCGGTCATCGGACCCATCATTCCACCCTCGGTGATCATGGTCTTGTACGCGGCGGTGGCCGATATTTCCGTGCTGAAGCTGTTCACGGCGGGCATCGTGCCCGGTCTTTTGCTGGGTGTGGCCTGTGCCCTGGTCGTGTTCTGGCGGGGCCGTCGTGGCGATATGCCGGTATCGACAATCAAGATCGAAAAAGTCGAAATACCGCGCCTGGCCCGGGACGGGCTGCTGGTCATGAGCCTGCCTGCGTTCATTGTTTTGGGAACCATTTCGGGCGCGTTTACCCCCACCGAGGCCGGTGGCATTGCCGTGGTCTACGCGGCCTTCCTTGGCGCCTTTGTGTTCCGCACCCTGAATTTCTCTGGCTTGATGCAGGCGGCACGCAATTCCGCGCGCTTGACCGCAGGCTTGTTTCTGCTGATCGCAGCGGTCGAGGTGGTGAACTATGTCCTGATCCTGGCAGGCGTTGCCGAAGGCACGGCGGCTGTGGTCTCTGTTTTCAAGGATCACCCCAGCACCTTCCTGCTCGTCTGCGTGATTGCTTTTTTGATCGTCGGGCTGGCGCTCGATGCAGGCCCTGCCTTGCTGCTGCTGGCGCCGGTGCTGTTGCCCATCACCCGCAGCATGGGCATCGACGACATTCATTTTTCGATGGTGATGATCGTCAGCGTCACCCTGGGCCTGATTTCTCCGCCGGTAGGCATTTGTCTTTTTGTGGCCTGCAAGATCGGCAACATCACCATGCGGGCCCTTTGGTCGGAACTGGCACTGTTCTTTTATGCCGAGGTCACCCTCATTGTGGTGCTGGTGTACTTTCCGGTGCTCTCCACCGGGCTGCCAAACCTGCTGCGTGGTTGACCCGCTCAGATGTGTGGCGCCTGACTCAGACAGATTGAGCCGGCCGTGAAGCTTGTCCCCGCAAGCGCCATCGCTGGCATCCTCTACATGCTGATGGCCGGGCTGTTTTTCTCGATCCTCGACACCACCGCCAAATACGTCATTGTCAGTGTGACGCTGGTGATGATGCTGTCGATCCGCTTCCTGATGCAGGCACTGGTTTCAACCCTGGTCTTGTTGCCGCTTCACGGTCGGGCGCTGTTTCGGATCAGCCAACCCCGTTTGCAGCTGCTGCGTGGGGCTTTGCTGGCTGCCAGCACGGTGATGGCGGTATCCGGGCTCAAGCTGATGCCCATTGGGGAGTTCACTGCCATTGTCATGGTCACGCCGATGCTGGTGACCGTACTGGCCGTCACAGTGTTCAAGCAACCCATCGTGCCGATGCAATGGCTGTTTGTCACAGGCGGGCTGGTAGGCACACTGATGATCATCAGACTGGGTGAGCAAAGTCTGGGCTGGGGCGCCTTGCTGGCAATAGGCTGCCTGGTTTCGAACTCGTTTTTCCAGCTGCTGACCAGCCACCTGGGCGGCATGACAGCGCCGCCAGCACCCATTTTTTCAGCGTCTGGTTTTGTGCTGTCTTGGCGGCGGTTGCATTGCCTCTGGGCTGGCAGGCCTTGGATTCTTCCAAGCTCTGGGGCCTGATGCTGCTGATGGGCTTCATGGGTGCGGCTGGTCATTTTGTATTGACCCAGGCCTACCAGCACGCGCCTACCGTGGTGTTGATGCCCTTCATGTATGGCCACATTGGCTTTGCCGCGCTGGGTGGCTGGCTGGTGTTTGACCATATCCCCGATCGGTGGGCCGTCCTTGGCATGCTGGTGATCGCCGCCAGCGGGATTGCCAGCGCCTGGTTGACGGCCCGTGCCGGTGTTCAAGCCAAGGAGGTTCAATCGTGAAAATTATCAAACTGGAAACCTTTCTGGCCAATTGCGGCCTTCGCAATTACCTGTTTGTGCGGCTGCGCACCGACACCGGTCTGACCGGGCTGGGTGAGGCGACCCTAGAGTGGCAGGAAATGGCAGTCCACACACTGATGCATGAATGGGCCGAGGAGCGCATTCTGGGCGTCTGTCCTTTCGACATTGAACGGGTGTTCGCAGACTTGATCCGCGACCAGTATCAGGGCGGCGCTACCGTGATGACCGTGATCAGCGCGCTCGAAATTGCCTGCTGGGACATTGTTGGCAAGGCTTGCGCTCAGCCGGTCTATCGCCTGTTGGGCGGGCAAGCCCGGGACAGCTTGCCGGCCTATGCCAACGGTTGGTACGGCAGCGCCAGGACGCCGCAGGACTATGCCGACAAGGCGCGCTTGGTGGTGGCGATGGGCTATGACGGCATGAAGTTTGACCCTTTCGAGCAGGCCTGGAAAACCCTCGATCAAGCCGCGATGCAGTCCGCCGAGGACATCGTCGCGGCGGTCCGGCAGGCTGTGGGGGATGGCGTGAGCTTGATGATCGAGGTGCATGGCCGTCTCTCGGCCGGGTCAGCCATCGAGATGGGTCGGCGCCTGGCCAAGTACAACCCGGCCTGGTATGAGGAGCCGGTCAGCCCGCACAGTCTTGATTTGCTGGCGGAGGTCCACAGTGCGCTGCCCTTTCCGGTGGCCGCCGGTGAGCGGCTCTATATGCTCGAAGAATTTGCCCGGTTGGCAAACTTGCGGGCCTGTGATGTGGCTCAGCCGGATCTGGCCCATTGCGGCGGCTTGTGGATGGGTAAAAAAATTGCCGCGCTATGCCAGCCGCAAGACATCCGATTAGCGCCGCACTGCTCGATCGGTCCGGTAGCCCTGTGCGCTGCCATCCACTTTGGCTGGTCAACGCCGCAGGTGATGGTCCAGGAAAATTTTGGCGACTTCGATGCCCCATGGCGCAGCGCATTGGTGTCTGGCTGGACGCCAATGAAGGAGGGTAGCTATGTGTTGCCCAACAAGCCAGGGCTGGGCATTGAACTCGATGACGCGGCCTGCGCAAGGCACCCCTTTGTCAAACATGCGTTCCCCTCGCTGTGGGACAAACGCTGGTTGACGGAATTCACCAAATCCGGGGTGAGCGCATGAGCTGGCGTGTGTTGAGACTCAATGCTCAGACTTATCCGGTCGAACCCGGTGAGTATGCGGCGCTCGCGAAAGCCGGCGCCGAGTTGGTGGCGGTGGAAGGCCGGACTGAGGCCGATATTCTGGCTGCTGCTGCCGACTGCGATGCGCTGATGGTGGTGTCGTCCTATGTGCCCGCTAGCGTTGTGTGCCAGTTGCCCAAGTGCCGCACCATCGCCCGTTTGGGTGCAGGTACCGATCGAATCGATATTGAGGCCGCGACCCAAGCCGGCATGATCGTGAGCAATGTGCCTGATTTTTGCCTGGGCGAGCAGGCCGACCACACCATGGCCCTGCTGCTTTCCTTTGCGCGCCGCCTGCCCTTCATGCAGCAGGCGATGCGAGAGGGCAATTTTTCAGCCCGACAACACCCCGGCGTGCATCGGCTCGCCGGCCGCAAATTGGGCCTGATCGGGTTTGGCGCCAGCGCCCAGGCCGTGGCGCGCAGGGCGACAGCGTTTGGCCTGCAGGTCCAGGCCTGGACCCGAAGCCCCGGCAATTACCGCAGCATTGCCGAGCAACTTGGTGTTCGTCTGCTTGACCTACCTGTCCTGCTGCAAACTAGCCACTTCATCTCGATTCACCTGCCCTTGACACCGCAAACCCGTCACTTGCTTGGTGCGGTTGAATTGGCGCTCATGATGCCCGAGGCGGCCTTGGTGAACACCTCGCGCGGCGCCATCATCGACGAGTCTGCCTTGGTTGAGGCGCTCCAGCGAGGTGCCATTGCCGGTGCCGCACTCGATGTGTTCTCGTCGATCGATGTGTTTGCCGTGTCAGCCCCGCCGCCGCAGCACCCCTTGCTGGCCATGGACAACGTCATCGCCACGCCGCACAGTGCGGGTAGCTCGGTCGAATCTACGCAAGAGTCCAAGGAACGTGGCGCCCAGCATGCGGCCGCAGTGCTGCTGGGGCACTGGCCTGCCCATGTGGTGAACCCTGGGGTTCAACCCAGATGGCCGCTGCAGCGCCCAGGGTTGACCCAGGCTTGATGTTCGGAGTGCCGATCGGGTATGGTTTTGGTATGAAACGAGTGACACTGACCAAGCCAACGGACCGCATCCATGCCGTCGACGCCCTACGGGGTTTTGCCATGGTCTGGATGACAGCTTTCCACTTTTGCTTTGACCTCAATCAGTTTGGCCATATTCGGCAGGATTTTTACCGTGATCCCTTTTGGACCTGGCAGCGCAGCCTGATCGTGTGCCTGTTTGTGCTGTGTGCTGGCCTGGGGCAGGCGTTGGCGCAGGCGCAGGGGCAAAGCTGGCCGCGTTTTTGGCGGCGCTGGTTGCAGGTGCTGGGCTGCGCGCTCCTCGTCACATTGGCCTCGCGGGTCATGTTTGCGCAAAGCTTCATTTATTTTGGCGTTTTGCACGCCTTGGCACTGATGCTTCTGGTGGCCCGCTTGACGGCCCACTGGGGCACCTACTTGTGGCTGTGTGGGGCGTTGGTGCTTGGTTTGAAAGCGGCGTCTGCAGACCTGCTCGCCTCGGAGCCGCTGGCCGAGTATGCCGACTTGTTCAACAGCCCGCTGCTCAATTGGCTGGGCCTGATCACCCGCAAGCCCATCACCGAGGACTATGTGCCCCTGCTTCCCTGGCTGGGGGTGATGTGGTGGGGCATGGCAGCCGGGCAGTGGTTAATCGCCCGCGGGCGCTTGCTGCCTTCTGCACCGCCGCCGGCCGCCGGCGGCTGGCTTGCCACGCTGGGGCGCTGGAGCCTGAGCTATTACATGTTGCATCAGCCGCTGCTGATTGGCGCCTTGATGGCGCTGGCCTAGGCCACAGCCTAGCGGGCTGCTTGGCCCAGGCCGAGTAAGCCCAAGCGCCAGACGCTGGCCCTTACTCGACCTTGGCCTTGGCGCGCAGGTCTTCCTGGAACTTGCCTATTTTTTGCTGTTGCAACTGCTGCAGAATTTGCGGCTTGACGTCTTCAAAGCTGGGCAACTGGGCGTCACGCACATCATCGAGCCGGATGATGTGATAACCAAACTGGGTTTTCACGGGTGTTTCGGTCATCTTCCCCTTGGCCAGTTTGGTCAAGGCGCCAGAGAACTCGGCCACGTAGTTGCCGGCACTGGCCCAATCAAGGTCACCGCCCTTGGCACCAGAGCCTGGGTCTTTGCTGGATTTTTTGGCAATGTCTTCAAACTTCCCGCCTTTTTTGAGCTGCGCCATGATGGCCTTGGCCTCGGCCTCTTTGGTGACCAAAATATGGCGGGCCCGGTATTCCTTGCCGCTGTTGGCCGCGGCGTATTTGTCGAATTCAGCCTTGACGTCGGCGTCGGTGACTGGGTTGGTTTTTTGGAAGTTGCCAAACAACTCGCGAATCAAAAGGGTCTGGCGCGCGAGTTCCATTTGTATCTTGTACTCTTCGGTCGCATCGAGACCCTGTTTTTGGGCCTCCTGGATGAAGATTTCCCGGGCGATCACCTCGTCGCGCAGTTGCCCCTGCATCTCGGGCGTGACCGGGCGACCAGACCGCACCACCTGCTGGGCCAGTGCCTCAACCCGTGCCAAGGGCACAGCTTTGCCATTCACGATAGCAACATTTTGCGCCAGGGCGCCCGGGGCCGCAGCACCCAGGATCAGGGCGCTGAGGAGGGTGGAGATCAAGATGGGTTTCATGAATAGACGGTCTTAGGTTTGGTTGCCGATTTGGCGTTGATTGAAGGATGACAATGGCTTTCGATTTTCAGCCGGGAGGCAGACTTGCCTCTATCGCAAGCGCGTGTAGTCCCTGGTCAAGAAAATCTTGCAGTGCATCATACACAAGCCGGTGACGTGCCACCGGCGACTTGCCGATGAAGCCTGCCGAACTGATGCGAACCCGAAAATGCGTGCCCACGCCGCTCTCGTTTGCACCCATGTGTCCGCTGTGCTCCCAGCTCTCATCGATGACCTCAAGCAGCACCGGCTGCAGTTTTTCCTGCAAGCGTTGCCGCAACAACTCCGATGTTGGTCCCGCCCCTTCGCTCATGAATTTGCCCTTTGCCTTCAAGCCTCAAACCTACAGTCGCCTGGATTCCCGTTGCCGCTCAATGGGCGCGGGGTGCTGGTACTCATGGGCTTGGCTCTTCGCTTTTGATGTAGCGGGCGATGTAGACGCCCTGACCGAGGATGAAGACCAGCGGGAAGGCGTAGCCCCAGAGCTTGAAGGTGACCCAGTCTTCGGTGCTGTAGTAGGTCGCCACATAGGCGTTCAGGGAGGCCATGAACACGCAATACACCACCCAGGCCCGGTTCAGGATTTGCCACACAGGGTCTGGCAACTCGAGCTGGCTGCCCAGCAGAAGCTTTAAAAAATTCTTTTTGAGCAGCCAAAGTGCCACCGCCAGACCGATTGCCATGGCTGCGTACAAAACGGTTGGTTTCCATTTGATGAAGCGATCGTCATGCAACAGCAGCGTCAGGCTGCCAAACACCAGCACCAGCACGAGGGTGATTTTTTGCACCATCTGCAGCCGCTTGTCCATGGCATAGACCAGCCCCATTTGCACCGTGGTGGCAGCCATCAGCACGGCTGTAGCGGCGTAAATGTCATAGACCTTGTAGGCGCCAAAAAAAAGCAGCACCGGAAGAAAGTCGAGCAGCATCTTCATGTTGGGTGGAACTGCAAAGAGGCTGAATTCATGCAATAGCGCAGGCCGGTTGGCGCTGGGCCGTCTTCAAACACGTGGCCCAAGTGGGCGCCACAGTCGGCGCAGTGCACTTCGGAGCGCTTCATCCACAACAGCCCGTCCACCTTAGTGCCGATGGCTTGGGCAGAAATCGGCTGGAAATAACTCGGCCACCCAGTGCCTGAGTCGAATTTGGCAGCGGCGTCAAACAGGGGCTTGTCACAGCAGATGCAATGGTAAGTGCCAGCCCCATGCTGATCGGCCAGGCGGCCGGTGAAAGCGCGCTCAGTGGCCTCGTGGCGCGTCACCTGGTAGGCCATGGGCTCTGCGTCTTTCTGCTTGAGCAGGGCTTGCCACTCGGCGTCAGTCTTGTTGATGGTGTAGGTCATGGTCGGTTCGTGTTGGTGTTGGTGATGGTGATGGTGTTAGCTGAATTATTCCCGCATTGTCCAGTGCGTGATTGGCTCTGCCAGTTCCTGTGTGCTGTCGTTTGAACTCAGAGGGCTCAGGAGCTGCAGCTGATTTCGATGCTGCCCGCCCAGTCCGGCGGAAAGCCGGCCATCGATTCATGCCCAGGGTGCTCTTCACAGGGCGACTCCAGCAGCATCTGCAGGCTGCTGACCAGCGAGAAATCCATGTTCCGCGCCGCCCGGATCGCCAACTCGCCAAGGTGGTTACGCAGCACAAATTTCGGGTTGGTTTGACGCATCAGCGCCGCCGCCGGTGCTGCTGCAATGCTGCCCAGCCGCTGCGTATAACGCTGCAACCAGTCCTGCGCGCCAGCGCGGTTTAAAAACAGGTCAATCACTGGCTCGGTGCTGCCGCCGCCGGGCAGTTGGCTCAGGCGGCGCCAGAAAATGGTGTAGTCGACCCGGTCGGCAGCCAGCAGCGCGAGTATGTCTTCGATCAGGCTGCGGTCCGTGGCTGCGAATTCAAGAGGGGATTGTCCCAGCCCGAGTTTGTCTTGCATACGGGCTTGCAGCGCGGCCGGGAAAATGGTTTTGTAAGACTCCAGTGCAGCCAATGCCAGCGCTTGCTCGCCGATCAGGGGCAGCAGGGCCTGACCCAGGCAAAACAGGTTCCAGTAAGCGATGTTGGGCTGCTTGTTGAATGCATAGCGCCCGGCGCTGTCGGAGTGGTTACAAATATGGCCGGGGTCATAGGCATCAAGAAACTGGAATGGGCCGTAGTCGATGGTCAGGCCCAGGATGCTCATGTTGTCGGTGTTCATCACACCATGACAAAAACCCACCGCTTGCCACTGCGCCACCATCTGCGCCGTGCGCTCACTCACCGCCTGCAGCAGGGCGGCAAAGCGGTTGCCTCCGAATTGCGTGGTGTCGCGGCAGGCCGGGTAGAAACGGTCGATCACATGGTCGGCCAGGGTTTGCAACTCGTCGGGCTGCTGTCGGTAGGCAAAGTGTTCAAAATGCCCGAAGCGGATGAAACTTGGCGCCACCCGCGTCACCACCGCAGCGGTTTCTGCGGTTTCGCGGTACACCGGTTCATTCGAGCCGGTCACGCACAGCGCGCGCGTGGTCGGAATGCCCAGCCCATGCATGGCCTCGCTGCACAAAAACTCGCGGATGCTGGAGCGCAGCACGGCGCGGCCGTCACCCATGCGCGAGTAGGGTGTCAGGCCAACGCCCTTGAGCTGGATTTCCTGTCCAGCTGCGGTCTGCCCCAGCAAAATGGCGCGCCCGTCTCCGAGCTGGCCGGCCCACACGCCGAACTGGTGGCCGCTGTAGACGCTGGCCAGCGGGCGGCTGCCGGCGATGTGGCGGTTACCGCTGAGGGCCTGCAGCAGCGCATCAGACAACAGTTGGTCGGCTGACAGGCCCAGCTCATGCGCCACGGCGTTGCTACGGCCGACCCAGTAAGGTGCCGGCAGCGGCTTGGGTGCCAAGGCGGTAAAAAAGTCTTCGCCCAGATCAGCAAAGCTGTTGTGCCAGTTCAGGCCGAGGTCTAGGCTGTGCGCCTCGGGCGTTGCGATGTTCATGGCTCGATTGTCACGTAGGTGGGGGTGGTGCGTGGGCTGTGGGGCTGTCTGCTTGGGTTGATCAGCCCGACGGCGCATTCGCCTCCGCGGCTGTCCCCCGCCCTGCGGGCTCCTCCTTGACCTCGCCACGACACCCAATCGGCCCCTGCAGCAGCAAACTGGGTTGGCGAACCAAGCCTTGAGGTCACTTTCACTGCTTACCAGCTACCGTGCCAGATCTGGGTGGTGGGGCGCTCGGCGCAGCGGCATCAAGGAGGAGGCCGCAGGCCGGGGGACAGCCGCGGAGCCGAATGCCCCGCCGCCCAGATCCCACAAACCAAGGAACTGGTTCCCATTAGGCCGGGAGAGGTGCACGGTAAAGGCAGGCCGACGTCACGGCCGACATGGCACCGACGCCGATTTGTGCCAACGCGATTTCAATCTCGCCGGTGAAGCAGTTGTACATGCGTTCCGCACCGGCGGGCCCCACCGCTGCGAGCGCGTACAGAAAAGGCCGCCCCACCAGCACCATGTCGGCGCCCAGTGCTCGTGCCTTAACCATGTCGTCACCCGTGCGGATGCCGCTGTCAAACAGCAGCGGAAAAGTCGGGCCGACGGCCTGCCGGATGGCTGGCAGCGCCGCAATGGCCGAGGGCGCGCTGTCAAGCTGGCGCCCGCCGTGGTTGGAGACGCAGACGGCGTCAACGCCCTCAGTTTTCATTCGTACCGCATCCTCCGCAGACAGCACGCCTTTGATGATCAGCTTGCCGCGCCAAGCCGCCCGCAGTTCTTGCAGAAAAGCCCAGTTGGCCCCGGTTCTGGGCGCGTTGCGGTCATAGCCCTTGACATTGGCGCCCGAAAAATTGGCCATGGTCGGTGGGCCGCTGGCCAGGGTTTTGAGCGACCAGTGCGGGTGCATCGCAAAGTCCATGAAGTGCCTGGCCGTCATCCGGAACGGCGTGGCAAAGCCGTTGCGCACGTCGCGCGGTCGTTTGCCCAGGCGCGGCACATCCACAGTCAGAATCAGGGTGTCGTAGCCGGCATTGGCGGCGCGCTGGCTGAGCGCCAGAGCGTCTTGCGTGCTGCCGGTGACGTACAGCTGAAACCAGGCCCGCCCGCCGCTGAGCCGAAGCAGTTCTTCCAGCGAAGTCGAAGAGGCCGTTGACACGCCCAGCGGCAGGTTGTGGCGCTGGCTCAAGGCGGCCAGGCTGTGGTCGGTGCCGGGCCAGGCCAGGTCACACATGCCCATGGGGGCGATGCCAAACGGCACATCCCAATCGCGCCCCAGTAGCGATGTTTTGAGGGAAATGCTATTAACCTCGGCCAGGCTGCGCGGCTGCAGTCGCACGCGCTGCAGGTCGCTGAGGTTGCTGGCCAGGCCCAGTTCGTCGCCCGCCCCGCCATCGATGAAGTCGTAAATCAGGCGCGGCAGGCGTTGCGCCGCCAAGGCTCGGGCATCACGGGTCGACGGCAGCGACCGGCTGGGTGTGAAGGTCACCTCCGCGACGCGGTCAGCTGGGGGCATGGGTGATAAAAACATGGCACAGATCATAAATGGCTAAAGCAAGCCCGCCGTGCTAACGGGCGCGTCGGCAAAACAGTGAGTGCTGGCAAGCGCTTGTTTCGCAGTACCATGCTGCCCTTGATTCTTCCACTGTCCGGAGCTGTCCATGCACGGTTTGATGCAAAACCACCCGCTGCTGATCTCATCGATGATCGATTTTGCCGAGCGCCACCATGGCAAGGGAGAAATCGTGTCGCGACGGGTCGAGGGGGATATTCATCGCTCCAATTACAAAACCCTGGCGGCGCGCTCGCGCCAAGTAGCCCATGCGCTTGACGGCCTGGGGCTTGAATTCAGCAGCCGGGTGGCCACCCTGGCCTGGAACGGCTCCCGCCACCTGGAGCTTTACTTTGGCGTCAGTGGCACTGGCCGGGGTTT
>SXGQ01452376.1_pt1 | contig 11237 bp, 22 predicted proteins | sample 3178371 | NCBI WGS metagenome assembly SXGQ01 (sample SAMN11356859, study PRJNA531348) | freshwater metagenome | isolation source: freshwater sample F1-20 | place: China: Fuxian Lake, Yuxi | collected 2017-12-25 | reverse complement strand
GCTTTGGATTCCCGCTACCAAGATGTTATTAAGCACATCGCGACGGCGAAGTTCAGCAGAATACAAGCCTACGTTGTAGCCTGGTAGTAAACCCTGAATCTTCTCGGCATTCTGCTCGATTAACTCTTTGCGATGCTGTAGAACCAATACGCGGCCATTGAAATCCGCGACGGCTCGACGTGCTAACTCTGCAATAACAAGCGACTTTCCAGCTCCTGTAGGCAGGCATATCACCGGCTTCGCTTGTGGTATTTCTGCGTTCGTCAACATGCGGAAAGTCTGATCGACCGCATCCTGTTGATAGTCTCTAAGTTGATACATGGCAAAATTGATTCAGAGTATTGAGATAAATAACCCCCCTCCCGCGAATAGCGAGAGAGGGGACAAGGCTCCCGACGATTGCGAATCGTAGCCCCGCTGCGGTAGTTGGGTGTCTCTGATGTAGAGCGTCACCGATGGCACTTACCGCGTACCAGCCTGCGGGATAAATCCCACCCGGCCAAGGATCACCAATACCTCTCTACAGCGTGCCCGTTGCGAACGATCTGTTTGTTAAGCGAATCAGGCATCATTTCGATTTTCGATTCGTTGTAATCAAAAATCATCGAACCAGGATCAAAGTAAAGCACCGCCAGTTTTCGACCGTACTTATCTTTTTTGTCTTTGAGCGTGCGGACGTAGACGTACTTGAAAGCATCGCCACCTAGGAGCACGCTTCTAACATACTCCTTAGCAATCTTGCCTGCTTCCGTTTTCATCTCCGGTGCATCGATCCCGTAGAGTCTCAAGCGTTGCATCGTATGAACGCCAAAGCCTAGATCGATTAAGACGTCGATGGTGTCAGCATCGATGACGGATTTAACTTCGCCGCGATAGGTGTACATGCTAAACGCCCTCCGCAACGAATCCATCGACCTCGCAAAGGTCAAACAGCGTCGGCGAACACAACTCACGCTCCGCCCGTTCGCAGAATGCTACTCCGAACTTCCAGTAGTCGCGATTGAGTTCGATGCCCCATCCCTTGCGGCCCATCTTGACCGCTTGATATGGCGTTGAATGCACTCCGCCGAAAGGATCTAGCACAACGTCACCCGGATTGCTGTAACGCTCCACGAGCCGTTCTATGACGTCTAGCTGTAGAGGGCAGACGTGGTTCTCAGAAGTCTTTCGACTCAGCTCCGTGTTTAGCGTCTTGATGCGGATGATATCCGTCCACACGTCATCGTTGTTTGATACCGGAGCGAACAACATCATCGAGGCTGGTAGCCGTCCAACGCTCTCAACCGCCTCCGTAAAAGCGACGTGATCGGCGTAGTTGTAGTTATGCTCCTTTGCGTACTTCCGCCACCAGTGATAAACCTCGCTGGTGGACATGGTTTCAAGCATCGCGGGGTTCACTAGCTCATTGCCGCTGCTTCGCCAGATACCGCTGGCGTGAATCTGCCAACGAGACCTCGAGTATTCCGTCTTGTCCTTCGTGACAGGATCCGGCCCGTTAGCAGTCTGGTTCGGACTCATCGAAGGATCCCATTTGCGAAACAGTAGGACGAACTCAGTTGACCCGCATCCCATCTTGGTTGAGTCCTTTGAGTTTTCCGTATGCCCCAGGCGGTAAGTCTGAGCATTCTCGCGAACAACGTCGGTATCAATCACGATGCGACCCATGTAGAGCCATCCGTGACGCTTGAAAGCCGCTACGGTCTTATCGCTGAACTCGTTGACGCTATACATTCCGGTTCCGGTCATCGTACCATACTGGATTCGGTCTTTAGTATGTATGCAAGCAACTCGACCATCTTTAAGCACTCGCCACAGCTCAGGCACAAGAAAGTCGAATTGCTTAAAGAATCCGTCGTCTCCTTGGTTGTGTCCGAAGTCGTTGTAGTTCGGCGAATACTCGTAATGATCGCTGAACGGGATCGACGTTACGATTTCATCGACGCACTGATCCGGCCACGTTTGCAACTCCGCAACGCAATCATTATTGATCGCTCGGTACCTTTCGCCGCTGACCTCTAGTCGAGGTGTCCCCATGTTACGTTCAAATTTCATTTTTAGATTCTCTCCACTCAATCCATTCTCAAGTACGATCTGCCGCATGCGTTCAGCTAGTTCGTTGTGACGCTCCCATTTTTTACGCATGATGATTACGGTATCGAATTGCGTGTCCGCAAAAACGATATGGATTTCAACGGTATGCTTTTGCATGAAACGTTGAATCCGGTGCACCGCCTGAATAAAATCATTGAATTTATCCGTCGGCCCAATGAATATCGCCTTATGGCAATGCCTTTGAAAGTTACAACCGCTTCCGAGTAGCTCAGGCTTGCTCGAAAGTATTCGCAGTTCGCCGTCAGCGAACTCGCCTACAATCTTTTCGCGTTCGTCCAAGTCTTGCGAGCCGTAGACAGCCTTCGATTCCGGCAGAGCCTTTTGTATCTCATGCCGCTCGGATTCGAGGTAGTGCCAAATCAGCCAGTGAGAATCTGGATCATCGTTGATGATCTCAACAGCCTTGGCGATTCGCTTGTCCTTGGTTTTTCGTCGATGCTTTGCAACGTACTTGATACCGCCGCCGGTTTGCTCAAATAGCATCGGTTGACCTCTCGAATCTACGCAAGCTCCGATCTCTCCTTGATCGGCCTTGACCTCGTGCCAATGGACGTTGAGTGATGGCATCGCGTATCCCGTGTCGTCATAACCTAGATCGCTTGGCTTATGCACGAACACTGCCCAGCTTGCGACCCATAGCCAAAAGCGTTGTTCCTCATGCGGATAGAGTTGAAGGTTGCCAGCTTTCTTTGAGTCGCGTTGAAAGAATCGCGTCATCGCTTGCCCTCTGTCCATTACGCCTAGGAAGTCAGCGTAGTTGATAAGTTCGATGAACTCATTCGGAGAGGGTGTAGCCGTTGCCACAAATCGATACTTGACCGAACGAAACAGCATCGCGAATTGTTGCGTCGTCTTTGTTCCGTAGGATCGCAAGCAACTAGCTTCGTCCAGCGTAGCACCGGCGAACTGCTTTGGATCGATGTTGCCATCTCGCACCCGCTCATAGTTGGTGATGATGTACGGCGTGTCCGCTGCTTCTACCTCAGCATCCGTTCGACAGTACGCCACTTTCATCCCCATCTTTGGCCCGTCATTTCGCGTAAACTCTTGACGTACTCCAAGCGGGGCAATGATTAGCACCTTGCCGCCTGTATGCTCGTGAATCCACTTACACAACTGCAATTGCTGGACGGTCTTACCAAGTCCAAAGGACTCGAATAAAGCCGCGCGGCCCTTGCGGATAGCCCAGTTAACGCAATCTCTTTGGTGGGGTAAAAACCACTCCGGGCAATCGGATGCCGGCTCGAATCCATCGGACTCAACAACCGGCATTTTCGTTCTGATAAACTCTTGATAGTCCATTAACGCAATTCCCTTTCGCACACAACGCAACATTGTTTTTCGCAACTAACGCCGCAACTCTTGCAACGCCAACCAAATTGCTTCTTTTCGTAGACTGCCACGCCGTAGCTGTCTACTTTGTTCGTCTTAACGCTCCTGATGATTGGCGTCATTTCTGCCCGCATGTCTGCGATTAGTTGACGGATCATCAGTTCGCGAATTGCAAGCCGCTTTCGCTCGTCGGCTAGTCGGTTTTTATTCGCCTCCATCGCGTCAGCTATTCGCTGCTTGGCGTGTTGGCAATCATGGCAATACTTCTCAGCGTCGCCCTTATCGCGGGAGCATCGAGAGCACCTGTTCGTTCGGATTCGCTTAGCTGTTTGTGTCATCGTCGCTATCCTCCTCAATGAAAAACTCCATAAACTCGCCGGATTTTTGCATCTCAAGTTCTGGCCACTCTTTCGACAACGCAAGAACAATCAATCCCATTGCTCTTGAGTCGACGGGCAACTTGATCGACGCAATGACCTTTCGTGGTAGGCTCACGCTTCACCGCCTTTCGCTGCTTCTCTCTCTGGAATTTCGTATTCCCTCCTAAATTTTTCTATAGTGGATCGCTTGAACGTTCTATGCGTCAGACTGATCCTTTCAGCAAAAAACCTTCTGCGGTCTTCCCAGCGTTTGTAAAACACATCCTGAGGTCTTTGGCCGTATTTTTTAATAGACCACTCAAAGGCTTTCCCGGCAACGCAATCCCAATGCGGATGACCAGCCGTGTACCATTTTCCGGCTTTGTAAATGCAAAACTCATGAGCGACACAGCAAATTAAAAACCAAGGATTAATCCATCTAGTCAAAACAAAAAACCTGCTCACGCTTCACCGCCTTTCGCTGGTTGCTTCAATCGCTCGTTTTCGTCGCGTAACTCGTCGATGATCGAGTTGAGTTTGTCGATTTCCTCGGCGTCTTGCTGTATGTCACTGCGTAGCTCGTCGATGGTATCGTTTAGAATATCGATCTCCTCCGCATCTTGCCTTATGCTCTCGAGTAGTTCGCTTGCTCGCTTAGTCACGCTCTCGAGCACGCTAGAGAAATCTTTGAAGTTTCCAATTGTTGTTTTATCTTTGCTCATGCTTTAACTCCTTGCCATTGGCATTACAACGTACGTCCATCGATCCGAAACAAACACCGCTGGCCGCGAATCCGATTCGATGTTTAACTCGAACACTTCATCTGACCCGCATCGCTCGGCAAAGTCCAAAACGTATCGCCCGTCCATTGTCGTCTTGAGATTCAATGCACAATCGATCGCCATCGAGGTTTCAACCGCTCCGATATCCGCACCTTTGGCACTAACCGAAAGTTCACCGGGAGCAAAAAGTAGATCGACACCTCGATTCTCGCTTGTGGCAACTACGAGGGCTTGACGCATCGCCGAAACAAACGGCCCTGCTTCGATAGGCACCTTGGTAGATGATTCGGTTGACGGAATAACTTGCGAGTGATTCGGAAAGCGACCTTCGATTAACTGCGACTTCACGTAAGCCGCCTCAGTTGCGACGTGAATTGAGTTGTTCGCCAGGTGGACATTTACATCGCTTGCCCCGCTGATCGCTTTGACGATAGCGGCAAGGCCCTTCTGTGGCACAATAGCGGATTTGCCGATATCGCCTCCGATAGCGTCAATGGTTAGCTTCGATAGCCTTCGCCCGTCAGTTGCAACTAGAACTAGCTCTCCGTCTGCGGATTCGATCAATACGCCACCTAGTTGGTACCGCGTCGAATCGATATCGCAAGCAAACTTCGTTCGGTTGATCGCCGCTGTTAGCCTATCTGCTTGCGTCGTGATCCACTTTGCAGCGTCCGCTTTTTCGCATGGCGGGAATTTGTTAGGATCGAGACTCGGCAAGCTGAACTTCGATTTGCCTGCGTGAAACTTAACCGCTTGATCGGTTGCCTCGATCGTGATGATCTCAGCGGATGATTCTTTTAGAAGCGATGCCGTTTTCGCAGGATCGATCAATGCCGATCCTGCTTCGATTACCTCAGCATCGCCATCGACCATTATTGACACTTCGCCGTCAGTCGCCTGAACGGTTATCCGTTTGTCCGCATCAACGCGAACAAACTTCAAAACCTCGTGCGTAACTCGACCGCTAGCCGCTGCACTCGCAACACGGTCAAGTAGTCCTAAAAAATGCCGCCTGTTAACTGCAATCTGCATAATTCAATACCTACTCTTTCGATAAAACGTAACCAACAAAAACACAAACAAACGCAATCAAAATGCAACGCAAAACCTGATCGCTCATTCAATCACCTCAACGCCAAACGGGGTGCCGTCCTCGAATTCGTACTCGGCAAACATCGTCTGCCAAGTGTCTCCAATGTCGCCCGTGTAGTGCTTAAGGTTGTTGTAGGAGTGAGTCTTAATTCGATGATCGACGTTCCCGGACTTTCGCTTAATCCACTTATCCCGATGCGGTTCAAACTCCGCCGCATTCGCAAACGCTCGGTAACGCTTCGGCTTCTCGATCTTGCGAATGATGAGGTAGTTTTTGCCAGTGCTCTCGGTCACTGAATCCCAATGCTGAGGCCAACCGCCGTTATTAACCCAGTGTTCTCCATAAAAAACCTTGCCAACTCTCACAAATTCCCAACCATCTGGGATTCCTTCAATACTCATAATCATCTCCTAGTAAAAACAAACAAACAAACAAAAAGCCCTGAGCAGGATTCGAACCTACGCATCCTAAGGTTCTTCTTAGGTGTTCCACCGCAAAACTTCCAGGGCAAAAGGATCGGGCAGGTGGCTAATCACTTACTGGACTAGCCACCTGCTTCCCGGTTATTCCGAGCACGGGAAAGAATCAAAACCTTGGCTAATCTTTGCAGACGCATATTAGGCTCACCGACTCCTGAGTTACCTTCTATCTTTGCGTGTCTAACCACGCCGCCGATCCTCGCAACTTAGGCAGTTGCCGCCGTTCGCGTTACCAAGGTTGCCCTTGAGTGTATTGCTGTGGTTGCTGGACTTGAGGCGATGCCGCTGGAGCTTCTCGCTTGCTGTAGCTCTTAATCCGATTCTGCTTCGTTGTGTTGCCGTTGTAGGTGTTATCCTCAACTGCGACATTGATGACAAGCGGACGATTGCAAAGTTGTTGCGTATCGCTTGCTCTGACCCCAACAGCATCGCAGATTGCCTTGAGCGTACCGCGTGCGATGTTTCGAGGTTGTTCGTTCGGATGCCAAAGGTTCAGAATGTCAAACAAGTTTCGGTTTTGATACTCGCCTTGAACGATCTGCAATTTCAACTCGATATACTTGTCACCGTTCTTGGAAATCTTCTCGGTTGTGTCCGCGATGATCGCAAGATACTTGCCGGCAGGAATCGCAGTTTGTGGTTGCGATGCTTCGTAATCGTCAATGTTCCAATCAATACTAGCCATGCTCCAACTCTCCTAAAATGTAATTTCACTTGCAACAGAATCATTAGCAACGACCGCCGCTGCTTTGCTGATTTCGTTTTTCGTGAGATACGCATAAAAACTTTCGATTGCCATCGGAACTTCCGACGGCATCCCTAGCCGATTCTTCGCTTCAATGCTTTGCATGTTTTGGCAAATGATGATCCGTTCGCCAGCTAACGCAACGCTTCGCTTTCCATCGTCGGCTTTCTTGGTGATCCGCTGATGTTTACAAAACAGCACCTCATCACACCATTCCGAAACGCATTGCGACCCAGTGCGATGCAAAGCAGGTCGGTAGTAGTTGTAACCGTCCCCTTCGGGATCGCTGAACTTGTCGATCTTTTCGTGGCATGTTAGCACGATGTGCCGACCCTGATTCCACAAGCTACCAAGCCCTGCAAATACGCTTTGCCACATCTTAGCTAGTGCTTCATAGCCCTTACCGAATCCGATATCCTCGATAGTTGCTTTGTTCGCTTTCAATGCGACTTCGTGCATCAGTAGCTTTTCCAACCAGTCTACCGTATCCACCACAATCGTTGCGTAATCCGTCGAGGGCAGTCCGGTTGTAATTATGTCCTGAAACTCTCTGTAGCTTCGCACCAAGTCGGTTGAATCACACTCTAGGTCGCGGATGCCATCTTCGAGGTTAATAAAAACTGGATTCGGAAACCGACTTGCAAGCGTTGACTTGCCTACACCCGGCTCGCCGTAAATCAGCATTCGACGTGCTTTCGCCGTCTTGCCTTTGTTGATCTTCATTATAGATCGACCTCCCCAAACGCTTTAAATTGCTCTGTGTTGCAATCGTAGATTTCTTGCATTCCGCCGGGATCGATTGCCGACCAATCGACGCTAAAACCGGCGTCTCGCATATACTCAAATTCAGCGTTTAGCTGTGCATCGCAAGCTTCACGCGGTGTAGATTGAGGGAATCGACGAAATGTCATCGCTTGGCCCTCATCGCTGCTGATCTTGATCCAAAAGCACCAGTCCATCACTCCCGCTCCTTCTGCCGCTCTGCTAGCATGGCGTCGGCGTAGTCATACGCCCATTCTGCAACGACAGCAACTCTTGATTCCGCTTTGGCGTTAGCCAGATACCCCGCCAACGCTTGACCTGCGAAGTAGTCGCGTAGGCTCATGCCAAGTTCGCCAAATCGGTCACTTGGAAACGCTGGCCCACCGTTGTTAGTTTGATCCATCTTTGAACCCTAGCCTTTCCTTTGCTGAATATATGATTCCATCACCAGCATGAAACCTAGTAAGAGACTGGCCTTCCATGAAAGCCTTAATGCATCGCTGAGTTTTCATAAACACTTCAAGCCTCGAAGCAAATCCGATGTGATTAGACGTTATCATCACGGTTGCAAATCTCATAACCATAGATTCGCAAGCGTCAACAGCGTTACGCCCCCCGGTAAACACCTCGCAGAACGTCGCTAGCTTCGACTTGTCAACAACGTAAACAGCCGGAATGATCGCTGCCCAAACCGCAGACGCCGAAATACCCTTGCGTTTTTTGCGAACGTATGGAGAGATGAACGAAAGAGCATCTGCAACTAAGTCCATTTTTACAATCAGTTCCGAAGGTGACATGAGGCATGCTTTTTGAGACACCTCGATCTCCGCCAATGTCCTAACAAAAGCCGAGCATTGAGGCACGCGAATGCCGTATGCATCATCTTTGCCGCTATACATTTTGATGCTGTTCGCTGCCGTTTGAACCATTCCGCCGTTATGGTTCAACTTCGATTCGTATGGTAAATTGCGAATCACAACAAACATCGCTGGAGTATCAGCCTCGACAACAGCTAGCAATCTATGCTGCCCGTCCGCCAAGTCTCCGTTTTCAAAAAACCCAATCGATGATCCGGGCGTCCAGTTTCCAGCTAGTATGTCCCTTGCGTAAATCGAAACTCGCTCTTTGTTAACGTTGCGATTGTTTACATTACGCTCTAGGTACTTCCTTGCGACCTCTGGAGTTATGACCTGAACCGACGATTCAATGCTGGTAAGCTTTCTGAGCATTTACTTGCCCTCCTTAACAAATACCCCGTCAAGCATCTTGCCCTTGCGATCCTTGATCTCGTTCCAAGCAACCTCGCGGCACTGGTCGATGTTCAATCCGAGCTGAGCACACATAACCGCCAAGACAACCTGGATATCGCCGATTGCGTCGATGGTTTCGCCTAGGTCGTCATCCTGCAAAGCGTGCGAAAGCTCTTCGCACTCCTCGAACAGCTTGGTCATCTGCAATCGCGGATTCGACCCCTCGATCAAGTTCCGCTGCTCTGCCCACTCCGCAACTCTTCCGCCGAATGATAATTCACTCATCACGCATCATCTCCAAATTCTGTGAAAAAAACAAACATTAGATAAACAAACCCAACCAGCGAAACGCAGGTCAACCCTGCTGCAATCCAATCAATCACCTGCATGATTAACCCTTTCGATTTTCGCGTCCCATCCGGTATCGATGAGATCGCCCCATCGATAACCAACCCACTCAAGTATTTCGCGCCTACTCCAATCGCTCGGCACGCCGTGTTCCATCGTTATTGCGGACTCGACGCTGCCGATCTTGCGAACCAGGCGGATTTCGTAGACTACGCATTCGAGCATCGCTCCGCCTCCCTCTTCTCCCATAGATCGATCTGCTTGTTCAAAAAATAGCTCGCCTCCGAAAGCGTGCGGTTGAATTCCAAGAGCGTTCCGATATGCCCCCAGTTCACCCGCGTTGTTTCCGGCGGCGGCATCTTGTTAATCAACCCCTCTAGGTTGTCGATCAATCCATCCGCAAGGTTAAGCAGGTCGGCGTAGTGTTGTTTTGTGTCAGGCATTACCAACGGCCTCCAAGTCTCATTTCATACACCCGAAACTTGCAAGCACCAGCAGTTCGGGAGCTTCCGGTTTTCTCTCGGAAAATCTTCGCACCCTTTGCCACGCTGACGCCTTCGCAGCATTTTTTCAGCATAGCTTCCTCGGCCTCAGTCCAGTCTTTCCGGGATAGCTTCAGTTTTTTGCCCCTCCTAACAACGCACGTTTTGGCGTAACTTGGGCTTCGCTTTTCTCGAATCTCAATTAACCCGACGAAAAAAACATCAAGCGTTTCGGGTTTTAACTTCTCGCACTCGTCCCACAACTCACGCAATTTAAGATAACTCATCATCAATACCTCCCATTAAATCCAATGCCGCAACCATCGCGGCTCGTTCGCTGCGAAAAGTCCCCGTTGACTTCCCGCTATCTGATTCGTACCACCATCGGCCATCACCCGTATAGATGATGATTCCACGCTGTTTGACAAGCTCTCGCAACTCCTTGCGACTCTGATCGGCAAACGGCTCGCGTAGCTTGTGGAGCCTTGCTAGGGCTGTCCGCCAGTTAGGGACTATGGGGTGCATGGCTGCTCCTGCAAGGTCTCCCACTCTTCCGCAGTAACCCAGCGAAAGCCATCTGGTAAATCGTCTGGATCGATTTCGCCAACGAATCCATCAGGCCCAGCGACTACCCAAAGTTCTGAAGCCTGAGAAGCCAGGTCGTAAACCGTCAGCCCGTCCGCCGTCTTGATTTGCAATGTTTTGTTTGCTACAGATTTCATAATTCGCAACCTTAAAAAAGAGAAATTTAAACCGCAACCAATCCGCCTCGGCAGCGTCGAGCGTACTCGCCGACGCTCATCGCACCTCGCTTGCTTCGAAGCGTCGCGAAAGCGTCCTTAGCTTCGCGAATCGTTCGAAACTCGACTTCGTGCCACACGTCGCCATCGCTTGTAACATGGGCGATGATCTTTGCACGATCCGACCATCCGTTTTTTGCAAGCTTGGAGATGATCTTAAAAGCACCGCGAATCGCCTTGCCGTGTCTCGAAAACTCCTTACCGCAGATAACAACAAATTCCATGTCAAATTTCATAATTCGCAACCTTAAAAAAGAGAAACTTAAACCCAGACCGCCGAAGCGGTTTCGCCGTTCCCGGCTCGTCAGTGGGCTAAACTCGACAAGATGTCCTGTTGTAGCAACCAATGCCATTCTTTCGAGCAAACCAGCATTTGCAATAAAGAACGTCGTCAATAATTGCTATACAGCTTCTTGGAATCCACACGTTACGCTCACCGGCGTAGTCGATCATGACAGCCTTTTCAGTTTCTCGGATAATGCAATTAGCCGTGCAAACATCTGTCATACCTGCGAGAACTACGTCAACTGTGGATTCGATCATTTTTGCAACCCTTTGCTTTTTTACTTGCTAGCGACGTGCTAGCGATGTATAAAGATTATCGGCCCGAATTGCCCGTGTCTATAGGGCAAGCGTAATTTTTAGAGAATTATTTCGCCAATCCCATTTCGGCGAATAAAGCCCGAAGCGACT
>SXGQ01101191.1_pt1 | contig 11238 bp, 12 predicted proteins | sample 3178371 | NCBI WGS metagenome assembly SXGQ01 (sample SAMN11356859, study PRJNA531348) | freshwater metagenome | isolation source: freshwater sample F1-20 | place: China: Fuxian Lake, Yuxi | collected 2017-12-25 | reverse complement strand
GGCCGGGTCGTGCGCGACCTGCTGCCCGGCGCGCATTTCGCGACGGTCTACGCCAAGCCGGCGGGCAAGCCGCTGGTGGACAGCTACGTGACCGAGGTGAGCCAGGACACCTGGATCCTGTTCCCCTGGGACACCGAGCCGCAATTCACCCCGCCGATCGCCAAGGTACGAAGCGAGACAGGTAACGGAGTCCGCTGAGATGCGCGTGATTCCTCCCCCCAATCCGATCCCCGAGCCCTACGCCTCGCTGCGCGACACGGTGACGCAGCTGTTCTCCTCCCGCATCGTTCCGGAGATCGGCGGATACGAGTCGCGAGGGGAGTTTCCCCGCCCCCTCGTGCGCGAAATGGGCGAAGCGGGCCTGTTCGGCGCCACCTTCCCCGAGAGCGTCGGCGGCTCCGACATCGGCTTCATGGCGGTGGCGGTGATCTCCGAGGAGATCAGCCGCATCCGCCCCGATCTCGGCTACTGCATGAACCTGCAGGCGATGACCTGCCCCTTCACCATCCTGAACTGGGGAACCGACGAGCAGGTCGCGCGCTTCGTGCCTCCCATCATCGCGGGCGAGCGCATCGGCATGTTCGCGCTGACCGAGCCTGGCGGCGGCTCCGACCCCGCGGGCGCGATGCGCACCACCGCGCGGCGGGATGGCGACCGCTACGTCCTCGACGGCTCGAAGCAGTGGATCACCTTCAGCCACGAGGCCGATGTCGGGGTGCTCTTCGCCAAGACCGACCCCACGGCCGGGCACAGGGGCATCACCGCCTTCATCATCGAGCCGAGATCAGGGCCCGGCTACCGGGCCGACAAGATCCCGATGCGCAACCTCTCGCCCGTGCTCTCCTCCTGCGCGGTGTTCCTCGACGGGTTCTCGGTGCCCGTGGCGAACCGGCTCGGCGCGGAGGGGGAAGGCTTCCGCATCGCCATGAACGCGCTCGAGTACGGGCGGCTCACCGTCGCGTCACGCCTCATCGGCGCAGCGCAGGGCTGCCTCGACCACGCGCTCGACTATGCGCGGACGCGCGAGGTCGGCGGCCGCGCGATCGGCCGCTACCAGCTCGTGCAGGGGCTGGTCGCGGACATGGCCGCGGAGATCGCCGCGGCGCGGGCGCTGCTGCGCGAGCTCGCCGAGACGATGGATGCCGGCCTGCCCGCCAACCGGATCGCCTCACTGGCAAAGTACTTCGCCTCGCGCGCGGCCAAGACGGCCGTCGCGAACGCCACCGAGATCTTCGGCGGCTACGCGCTGGCTGACGAGTATCCCATTAGCATGTTCAAGGGCTTCATCGAGATGCTGAACGTCGGCGAGGGCTCGACCAACGTGCAGAGGGTCCTGATCGCCGAGGACGCGCTCGGCTTCAAGGACGCCAACCGCGCCTCGCTTCCGGCGCGGAAGTTCCGAAGCGCGGCGGCGGAGTAGCGGCGATGGCGGGCCTCTGGTTCGAGCAGTTCTCCGAAGGGATGGTGTTCGACCATCCGATCCGCCGCACCGTGACGGAGGGAGACAACGTCCTCTTCTGCGCGATCACCATGAACCCGGCCGCGCTGCATCTCGATGCCGAGGCCGCGAAGGCGACGCCGTTCGGGCGGCCGATCGTGAACTCGCTCTACACGCTCGGGCTCATGGTCGGCATCTCCGTGCACGACACGACGCTCGGCACCACGGTCGCCAATCTCGGCTTCGAGGAGATCGCCTTCCCCGCGCCGCTGTTCCACGGCGACACGGTGTCGATCCGCTCCACCGTCGTCGGCATCCGCGAGAGCAAATCGCGGCCGGCCGAGGGCATCGTCACCTTCCTGCACGAGGCGTTCCGGCAGGACGGCGTGCTCGTCGCGCGCTGCCGCCGCGCCGCCCTGATGAGGAAGCGCCCGACCGGAGAGATGACCGCATGAGCGTTCCCCGTGCCTTCCTGTTCGTTCCCGCCGACAGCGACCGCAAGCTCGCCAAGGGAGCCGACAGCGGCGCCGACGCGCTCATCCTCGACCTCGAGGACAGCGTGGGCGCCGAACGCAAGCCCGTTGCGCGCGAGATGGCGGCTGCCTGGCTCGAGGCGCGCAACGCGGGGGCGCCGCAGGGCTGGGTGCGGGTGAACGCGCTCGATACGCGGCTGACCATGGCCGACCTCGCCGGCATCGTCCGCGCCCGGCCCGACGGCATCGTGCTGCCCAAGTGCAATGCGCCGGCCGATCTCCGTACCCTCGATGCCGCCCTCTCCGCGCTCGAGGCGCGCGAGGGGCTCGCGGACCGCTCGATCCGCGTCATGCCGATCGTGACCGAGACGCCGGCGGCGCTGTTCACGCTCGCAGGCTACGCGGGCAGCCCGCGGCTCGCGGCGATGACGTGGGGGGGCGAGGACCTCGCGGCCGGCGTCGCGGCGAAGTCGAACCGGCTGGCGGACGGTGCGTGGGACGATCTCTACCGCCTGGCGCGCAGCCTTACCCTCGCCGGCGCCGCCTCGGCCGAGGTGCCGGCGATCGACACGGTCTACGCCGATTTCCGCAACGAGGCCGGCTTCGCCGCCGAATGCGCCGATGCGCGGCGCATGGGCTATGCCGGGCGCATGGCGATCCACCCCGCCCAGGTTCCGGTGATCCTCTCGACCTTCACGCCCACGGACCAGGAGAAGGGCTGGGCCGAGGCGGTGGTCGCCGCCTTCGCAGCGAATCCCGGCGCCGGAGTCGTGTCACTAGACGGGAAGATGGTCGACCGCCCGCATCTGCTGCAGGCGCGCCGAATTCTCGGCGGTTGACTGCGGAATCTCGTGAATACACACGCGTGGATTGCAAAGTAACGAGTTTTTACGTCTTATTAACCATGTTCTGAACCACCGGAGAGACGGCCATGCACGGCTCCGCCCAGGTCATTCCATTCCGCCCTCGCGCGGCCATTCCGGCGCAGACCCAAAGCGGGGCACAGAGCGCCTCGGACAGCGCCGCTGACGGCCAGGCCCGCCTCGCCCGCGCGCTGGCCTCGCTCGACGCCGCGCTGCTCGAGCAGCAATCGGCGATGGACGCGTTCCGCCTCGCGCTCGGCGATCTCGACCGCGCCGTTTCCGGCCTCGAGGCCGGCCTCGTGCGCTACGGCGACGAGCTCACCTGCCTCAACCACGACATCGACCGCCTCGGCATCGAGGCTCGCGCTCTCGAATCCTGGGCTTACGAGGCGGTCGCCCGCGGCCGCTGAAAGCGATGTAGTATTACTACCGCTCCGCTTGACGGCGCGTCCAGACCTGTAGCATTCCTCCGCATGCCGCCACGCAGCCGCGTGGCGGAACCAGAGGACATGCCACGAAGGACCGCCGCATGCGCGCGCGCATCGCATCCTCCTGGAACGAGCTGAGCCCGGCCGAGCGGCGCGTCGCCGAGGCCGTGCTCGCAGATCCCGATGCAGCGATGCGCGGTACGGTCGCCACCCTCGCGCGTGCCGCCGGCGCCTCCGACCCCACCGTCATCCGCGTCTGCCGCGCCCTCGGGCTCGAGGGATTCCACGGCCTCAGGATCGCGCTTGCGCAGGAGGAGCGCAGCGCCGCGCCTGCGCGCGTGCACCGCCAGGTCGCGCCGGGCCAGCCGGTGGCGCAGGCGGTCGAGGCGGTGCTCGACAGCGCCATCGCCGAGCTCGAGCGGCTTCGCGCAGCCCTCGACCCCACCGCGCTCGAGGCGGCCGCGCTCGCGCTCGTCCGCGCGGGACGGATCGAGATCTGGGGCTTCGGGGCGTCGGCCACGGTGGCCGAGGATGCCGCGCACAAGCTGTTCCGCATCGGCCGCGGCGTCGTCGCGCGGTCGGACCCGCACATGCAGGCGATGGCCGCAGCAACGCTCGACGGCGCCTCGGTGGTGCTCGCCATCTCGCATACGGGCCGGTCGCGCGAGCTGATCGAGAACGTCGCGCTGGCCGAGGCGAACGGCGCCGTCGTCATCGCCATCACCGCCGCGGGCTCGCCACTCGCGGGCCATGCCGCGGTTCTGCTTGCCGCGCCGGTGGACGAGGACACGTCCGTCTTCACCCCGATGCTCTCGCGCCTGGTCCATCTCTCGCTCGTCGACATGCTCGCCGTTGGGGCGGCGCTGCTCTCGCCGCCGGCAATCGCGGAGAAGCTCGCGCGGATGAAGCGCGCGCTCGCCGACCGCCGCGTGGCGGAGACGCCACCGAAACGGCGGCGGCAGCATGGTTGACCGTCTCGACCGGGCGCTCGTCGGGCTGAACCGCCTCGTTCTGGCGCTGCTTCTCGGTGCGATGGCGGTTCTCGTCTTCGGCAATGTCTGCGCCCGCTACCTCTTCAACGCCTCCTTCGGGTGGGTCGAGGAACTCACCCGCTACATGATGATCTGGCTCGCCTATCTCGGCGCGGGGCTGGCGCTGCGCCACGGCAACCATGTCGCGGTGATGCTGCTGGTCGAGGCTCTGCCGCGCACCCCGGCGCTGGCGCTGCGCGGCCTCGTGGGCCTCGTCATGCTCGGCTTCCTCTGCGCGCTCGCCTGGATCGGCTGGGAATATGCCGAGTTCGCGATGCGCCAGCGCACGCCGGTGCTGCAGTGGCCGACCGGCATCGTCTACCTCGCCATCCCGATCGGTACCGCGCTGATGGCGCTGCACCTGCTGCTCGGCTTCCGCAGCTTCGCCGAAGGGCGCGGCGACCTCGCCGAGCCGGGACCGGGTGAGCCAACGTGAGCGCGCTGCTCGCAATGCTCTTCGGCGCGGGGCTGATCGCGAGCCTACCGATCGCGCTTGCCATGGGGCTGGCGGGCGCCGTGGTGCTGGTCGCCGCAGACATCGCGAGCCCGCTGATCATCGCACAGCGCCTGTTCAGCGGCATCGACAGCTTCCCGCTGATGGCCATCCCCTTCTTCATCCTGGCCGCCGAGCTGATGTCGGGCGGCGGCATCACCGACCTCCTGCTCCGCTTCGCCGTGCAGGCGATCGGACGACTGAAGGGCGGGCTCGGCCACGCCAACATCCTGATGAGCATCTTCTTCGCCGGCATCTCCGGCAGCGCGCTGGCCGATGCCGCGGGCCCGGGCAGCATCATCATCCGCATGATGCGCCAGGCGGGATACGCCGCCCCCTACGCCGCCGCCGTGACGGCATCGAGCGCCATCATCGCACCGATCATTCCGCCCTCGATCATCATGGTGATCTATGCGCTGACGGACAATTCCGTCTCCGTCGGCGCGCTGTTCATGGCGGGCATCGTCCCTGGCCTGATGATGGGGCTGGCGCTGGCCGTCGTGAACCACGTGATCGCGGCGCGGCGCGGCTATGGTGGCGGCGAGGCGCGCCGGCCGTGGGGCGAGTTCCTGCGGAAGGACTGGTCGGTGTTCCCCGCACTGCTGCTGCCCTTCATCATCCTCGGCGGCATCCATGGCGGCGTGTTCACCCCGACCGAAGCGTCCGCCGTCGCGGTGTTCTATGCCCTGTTCGTCGGCCTCGCCGTCACGCGCACGTTGAGCCTCGCGATGCTGCCCGGCATCCTCGTGCGCACCGCGCTGATGACCTCGGCCGTGCTGATGATCATCTCCATGGCCTCGGTCTTCGCCTGGATGCTCACCTCGCTGCAGATCCCGCAGGACATCTCGCGCTTCCTCCTCTCGCTCGGTCTGCCGAGGCTCGGGCTGCTGTTCGCGATCGCGCTGTTCCTGCTGCTCTGCGGCCTCGTGATCGACACGCTGCCTGCCGTGATCATCCTCGTGCCGATCCTCGCCCCCGTCGCCACGACCGCCGGGATCGACCCGCTGCAGTTCGCCATGGTGGTGATCCTGAACCTGACGATCGGCATGATCACGCCTCCCGTCGGCGGCGTGCTCTTCGTCATCACCGTCGTCGCGCGCATCCCGATGGGGCAGATCGTGCGCGCGATCGGGCCGTTCCTTCTGGCGCACGCGCTCGTGCTCGGCGCCATCATCCTTGTGCCCGGCCTCTCCAATGGGCTGCCGGGATTGTTGGGCTATACTCGGTGACAACGAACCCGGAGGAGACATGGTCATGACGACGATCTCGCGGCGCGATGCGCTGATCCTCGCCGGCGCGGCGGGCGCGACCGCCCTCGCCGCCCCCTCGATCATAAGCGCCCAGACGGCACGGACGATCCGCTTCACCCATTTCCAGCCTGGCCGGCTCGACCAGCCGAAGCACGCCGCGGCGCTCGCCTTCAAGGCGCATGTCGAGGCCGCCACGGGGGGCAGGACGAAGGTCGAGATCTTCCCCGCGGGCCAGCTCGGCAACGCCAATTCGGTGATGGAACAGCTCCGCCTCGGCAGCCTCGAGATGGCGGTGGTGCATGACGGCGGCATATCGCCTCTGTTCAAGACCTTCGGCGTCTTCGCCCTGCCCTTCGCCTTCGACGACCAGTCTGTCGCCTGGGCGGTGCTCGACGGCGCCTACGGCCGCGAGGTCGCCGAGGCGATGCGGAGCGAGGTGCAGATCCGACTGATGGCCTATGCCGACAACGGGGTCAGGCACTTCACCAACTCCAAGCGTGCGCTGACGACGCCGGACGACCTCAGGGGCCTCAAGATCCGCGTGCAGCCCGCACCGGTGTTCCTTCGCCTCGTCGAGGCCTTCGGCGCCTCCCCCTCGGCGATCGACTGGGCCGAGCTTCCCGCCGCGCTCGCGCAGGGCACGGTGGACGGGCAGGAGAACGGCGTGACCAACATCCTCGCCGCCTCGCTCTACCAGACGCAGAAGTTCATCACCCTGAACGGCCATGTCTACAGCCTGCACGCCTACCTGATGAGCGACCGGTTCTGGGGCCGCCTCTCGGCCGAGGAGAAGCTCGCCGTGTCCCAGGGTGTCGACATCGCGAAATGGATCCATCGCGGCATGACCGCGGCACAGGATGCGAATGCCGAGACGATCCTGAAGGAGAAGGGCATGCAGGTGACGGCCCTGACGCCCGCGCAGCGCGATGCCTGGCGCCGCGTGGCCCAGCCTCCCGTGCGCGCCTACCTCGAGGGCGAAGTCGGCAAGCCTTGGGTGGACAAGCTCGTCGCCGCGGTCGAGCAGGCCAAGGCCGCGCAGCGGGCGGCCTGAGCGGTGGCGGCGAAGCACCGCGTCGTCGTCCTCGATGACGGCTACGCGAGCTACGAGACGGAAAGAGCCGTGCTCGCCGAGGTGGATGCGGAGCTCGAGCTCCGCCCCTGCCGGGGCGACGCCGCCAAGGCCGCCGTGGAGATGGCCAAGGCCGATGGCGTGCTCGTTCGCGAGACGCCGATCGATGCCGCGGCCATTGCCGGCACGAAGGCGAAGATCATCGTCCGCTACGGTGTCGGCTACGACAACATCGACACGGCCGCTGCCGCCGCGCGCGGCATCGCCGTCAGCAACGTGCCCGACTACGGCACCGAGGAGGTGTCGGACCACGCCCTCGCGCTGATGCTCGCCGCGATCCGCCGCATCCCGGAGGCCGATCGCCGCGTGCGGGCGAAGGCCTGGGGCGTGCCGATGGACCGCAAGGTGCACCGCATCCGCGACGGCACGCTCGGGCTGATCGGCTATGGGCGCATCGGCGCTGCCTTCCACCGCAAGGCGGCCGGCCTCGGCTTCGCGCGCGTGCTGGTGCATGACCCGTTCCTGAAAGCCTCGCCCGAGGGCGCGGAGCTGGCGAGCCTCGATGCCGTCGCGACGGAAGCGGATGCGATCAGCCTGCACGCGCCGCTCTCAAACGCGACGCGCCACATCGTCGGGCGTGCCTTCCTCGCCCAGGTCAAGCCGACGCTCGTGCTCGTGAACACCTCGCGCGGCGGGCTGGTCGACGAGGCCGCGCTGGTCGCGGCACTCTCGGAGGGACGCATCCTCGGCGCGGGGCTCGACGTGTACGAGACCGAGCCGCTGCGCGCCGACAGCCCGCTTCGGGGTCTCGACAACGTGGTTCTGACCGACCACGCCGCATGGTACAGCGAGGCCGCGATCGCCGATCTGCAGCGCAAGGCGGCGGAGGAGGTCGCCCGCGTGCTCAAGGGCGAGAAGCCGCTGCACCAGGTGAACCTGCCGCGCTGAGGTCGATCCGGTTCCGTCACGGGAGAGAATGCCGAATGAGCCATCCCCTACTGCCGCGCCTTGTCGAGGCGCGCGTCGTTCCCGTGGTGCGGACGCGCACGCAGGAGGCGGCGCGCACCGCCGTCTCCTGGCTGCGCGAGGCAGGGTTCACGACCTTCGAGATCACGCTGACCGTACCGCGCGCGACCGAGCTGATCCGCGAGCTCGCGGCCGATCCGTCGCTCCTCGTCGGCGCCGGCACGGTCAGGACCGCGACGGAAGCCTATGCCTGCGGCGAGGCGGGAGCGAAGTTCATCGTCTGCCCCTGGAACGAGCCGGAGATCGTACCGGCGGGACGGCGCTTCGGCGCGCTCGTCATGCTCGGCGCGCTGACGCCGGATGAAGTCGTCGAGGCGCTCGAGGGCTTCGCCGACGTGGTGAAGATCTTTCCCGCCGCGTCGATGGGCGGCCCCTCGCACATCAGGGCGCTGAAGAGCGTGTTCCCTGACGTGTCCTTCTGTCCGACAGGCGGTGTCGATCCCACGAACCTACGCGCCTATCTCGACGCGGGCGCGGCCTTCGCCGGCATCGGCGGCAAGCTGGTCGACGAGGGGCTGATCGCGAAGGGCGCGAAGGACGAGGTGCTGGCGGCCGCGAACGCGGCACTTTCCGCATAACGATACGGACAGGACATGGACATGATGGACCACGGAATTCTCGACGGTTTCCGCCACGTGGCGATTGCCTCGGTGGCGGACGCGCTCGACAAGGTGACGGGCCGGCGCGGCTACATGGCGCACGAGATCAAGAACCGCATCAACGCCAGGCGCCTGGTCGGCCCGGCGGCGACGGTGCTGCACGCGCCGACGCGCGAGTTCCTGCCGCCCCAGGCGGCGCTCGACGCGATCGACGAGGCGAAGGCAGGCAGCGTCATCTGCATCGGCATGCATGGCGATCCCGATGTCGCCGTGTGGGGTGGGCTGATGAGCGCGGGCGCCTTCGCGCGCAAGCACGTCGGCGCGGTGCTCGATGCCGGCGTGCGCGACCTCGGCGAGATCCGCCGCGACTACGACCTTCCCGTGTTCGCCCGCTGCGTCAGCCCCGGCACCACGCTCGGCCGTACGCGCACCGTCGCCTCGGCCATTCCCGTGATGATCGGCGGCGTCCTCGTCAGCCCGGGAGACCTGATCGTGGGCGACGAGGACGGGGTGTGCGTCGTGCCGCCCGATGCCGCGGCCGAGGTGCTGAAGCAGGCGCGCGAGATCGACAGCCGCGAGGCGGAGCAGGCGAAGCTGATCGTCTCCTCCGGCTCGCTGCGCGAGGGCCTCGCCAAGTACGGCCGCATCTGAGGGCGCGGGCGATGGCGGTCGACATCCTCTCGATGGGCGAGCCGATGCTGGAGTTCAACCAGTTCCCTCCCCAGGACGACGGGCGCGTGCTGTTCCTGCAGGGCCATGGCGGCGACACCTCGAACGCCGCCATCGCCGCCTCTCGGCAGGGGGTGAGCGCGGGCTACGTCACCGCCATCGGGCAGGACGCGGCGGGCGACAGCTTCATGGAACTCTGGGCGCGGGAGGGCATCGACACCGCGACCGTCATCCGCAGCCCCGAAGCGCCGACCGCCGTCTACTTCGTAACGCATGATGCGAAGGGGCATCATTTCACCTTCTACCGAACGGGATCCGCTGCGGCGCGCTACACCCCAGGCGACGTGCCGGAGGCGGCGATCGCCGAGGCGAAGATCCTCTACGCCTCGGGCATCTCCCAGGCGATCAGCACCTCGGCGGCCGATGCGGTGTTCCACGCGATCGCCGTGGCGAAGAAGGCAGGCGTGAAGGTGGCCTACGACACCAACCTGCGCCTCCGCCTCTGGCCGCCGGCGAGGGCGAAGGCGGTGATCGACGCCGCCATCGCGCAGGCCGACCTGGCCTTCCCCTCGCGCGAGGATGCCGAGGCGCTGACAGGCCTCGCCGACCCCGATGCCATCGCCGACTACTATCTCCGCCTCGGATGCCCGCTCGTCGCGGTGAAGTGCGGCGCCGACGGCGCGCTGCTCGCCACGGAATCGGGCCTGCGCGTCCGCGCCACGCCGCATCCGGTCAAGGCGGTCGACGCCACGGGCGCGGGCGACACGTTCTGCGGCGCCTTCATGGCCCGCACCGTGCTCGGCGACGGGCCGGAGGAGGCGCTGCGCTACGCCAACGCCGCCGCCGCACTGTCCACCACGGGCTACGGCGCCGTGGCACCCATCCCCCGCGCCGAGGCCGTGCGGGCGCTGCTCGGCGCCTGACGCTCAGGGAGCGAGCGCGAGGCCCGGGCGGAGCTTGGTGAAGGGCAGCGAGGCAGGGTCAGCCACCACGGGGCCCGGCGCGAGCGCGACCAGGATCTCCTTCGCGATCGGCTGGAAGTCGGCGCGGAAATGCACGCTCGACTTCAGCGCGATGATCGGCACCGAGGACGGCTCGATGCCGACATGGCGGAACATCGCCTGGTCATAGGCCTGCATCTTGCGGCTCGCGACGACGACGTTCACGCCGTCGGTCTCGAGCAGCGCCGTGGGGCCGAGGTCGGCCGCGTTGCCGCGCGTCATCGGCCCGGTGCAGGTGAAGCGTCCGTCGCCGAGGCGCAGCACGGTGAACCGGCCGCGATACGGCACGCCGTCGCTCACCCCACCGAGGGAGAGCTCGATCGTCGCCCCTTCGCCTGCGGCATGTGCAGCCGCCGCGCTCGCCGCATCGTTGATCACGCCGATCACCGCGCCATGCGCGCGCCCCGACACGAGAGCCGAGAGCAGCCCCGTCGTGTCGCCGTGCCCGCCACCGCCGGGGTTGTCCTGCGTGTCGGCAAGCACCATCGGGGGGCCGCCGAGATCCGCATGCGCGCGCGCGTGCGCGACCGCCTCTTCCGCCGGCCACAGCTTCGCGTTCAGGCTCTTGCGCTGATCGAGCACCATCCTGAGCAGCCTGTCGGCGGCGTCATCGGCTGCCGCCTGCGTTTCCGCGAAGGCGGTGATGGCAGGGCCGCAGCCATCGAAGTCGCAATAGGGGAAACCGAGCGACAGCGAGAGGTCGACCGCTCCGCAGGCGGCGGCGAGCTCGGGCAGCACCGCGTAGATCTGCTGCATCGGCGGCATCATGGTACACTGGGCCGGTACCGGAATGAAGAAGTCGATCGGCCGCCACGCACGCGCCCAAGGCTTGCCATGCGCGATGCGCGCGAGGAGCTGCTCCATCGCCCGCGCACCGGTCTCCTTCATGTCGATATGC
>SXGQ01888105.1_pt1 | contig 11241 bp, 9 predicted proteins | sample 3178371 | NCBI WGS metagenome assembly SXGQ01 (sample SAMN11356859, study PRJNA531348) | freshwater metagenome | isolation source: freshwater sample F1-20 | place: China: Fuxian Lake, Yuxi | collected 2017-12-25 | reverse complement strand
GCGTTGACGACCTTGACGAGCATCGCGCTGCCGGCGATCGCGCCGACCACAAAAAGGACCGCCATCCCGATCCAGAACCAGCGAACCAGGTCAGGCCGGTCGCTCCACCGCCCGCGCATCAGCAGCAAGACCATCGCCAGGCCTCCGGCAACGGTCGCGGCAAAGCCCGCACGCGACGCCGACAGCAGGAGTCCTCCCAGCAGAAAGAAGGCGACCACAACCAGCGCGACCCGCGGGCCGGTCAGCAGCGAGTCGAATGTCCCGACATTGTACGCGTCGTCGTCCCGGGTGGGTTCGCCGCCGCGTCCACCCAAGATCAGCGCGACCGTCGCCACGACACTCATTCCGATGTAGCAGGCGAAGGTATTGCTGTTCACGAACGTCCCGGACATCAGGCAACGCGATGCCAGATCGTAGGGACCATGCTTCTTCTGGTAGGTGCCGACGAAGCAAGAATGCGTCGTCATGTGCATGAACAAGGCATAGGCAACGACCACGACGGCACTTGCCAGCAGCAGCAGCAGCAGCGTTCGCGCATGTCGGCGATCCCGGCAGATCGCGCGCGCCATCAGGAAGATCAGCGCGCAGGTGACGCACCTCAGCAAGGTGTTGCGTGCCGCGTCGATGGCAAGATCGGGGACAGCGGCATGGGCGCGCCCGAGGATGCGAAGTGCCGCGGCGTAGAGCCAGGCGCTTCCCGAGGCCGGCGCGAGCGCCGACATCTGCAGGAAGGCGAAGGCGACAAAAACGCCGAAGCAGGCGATCAACACCAGCAGCGGGCGGCGTTCACGTTCGGCGACGTCGAAGCCCGAGACAGCGCCGAAGCCCAATGCAACGAGCGCGGCCACGATACCCATCGCAACGGCCATCGGTGCCCACGCCCAATCGCGGACTGCGCCGAGCGGCATCGCCGACAGCGCTATCGGAACGAAGAACAGCGCAACGACGAAGTTGTCCGCCACCCTGAGCGGCAGCGGTCGCGATTGCCGCGCGCTCACCGCTCCCTCGTCGATGGGTTCACGCGGTGTCATTTTGGCGGTCTGCGGGCGAGCAAATCGGTAAGTTCTTCCTGGGCATTGGCTTCATTGCGCAGGAGATAACGAACCAACAGCTCGTCGATCGGCGAGCGAATGACATGAACGAACCAAAACCTTTCATAGCTAAGCCGCCACATCGTGACGACATAGGCACCGAGCCGTTCGCGTTCCTCGGGCGTGAAGGCCACCCAGTTATCGAGAATCAACTGCATTCGCGACGGCAGGATCGTTTTCAGCATGGGGGCAGTGTCGATCGACATCAGCAACGCTTCGACGACTCCACGCGAGGTGCCCTGAAGGCCTTGCCGGACGGAGGCGAGCCGCGCCCAGGCAACACCGCGCGCCGGCGCCCCGCCCAGCCCGGCGACGAGATCGGACTCGGCGCTTCGCAGCCAGGCAACCCGCTGGTCGAGCGTGATGTTCAGTGCCGGCTCCAGAGCGGCACCGACGACCAGTTCGGACCGCTGCAGGTAGCGACCCGCGACGGGGTCGGCCGCCGCGGCGCGATCGAGCGCCCCAATCCCGGCGACGATGTCGGAAAGCGCCGCGCGTTGGCCTCCTCGCAGCTCGCTGAAATTGCGCAGCTGAGTAACGACGGCGTCGGCTTTCTGGGCCTCCCAAGCGCCATGGGCGACCGGCCAGGCCTGATAAGCGAGTAGGACGCCGCCGAGCCCAAGCATCCCGCGCAACAGCCAGCTGAGTGATTTCACGACGATGCCATTCCCAAGACGAGCCGAACGACCGGCCCCATGTCTCCCCGCTTCAACTCAACCGTCCCTGCGCCCGAATGTCAAAGGTATTGGCTTGATGCCGGGCGCCAGCGACAAGACCGGCGCGGGTTCGCCGTCGGCTGTCACGCGAACGGGTAAGGGCCGGGGAAAGTGCCGATCGGCACGAAGTGTGTGATCACCCCCGCTTCCGGCCGCCAGTGATGCAGCAGCAGGGCAGGCGGTTCGATGTATGAGGCAGGCTTGGCATCGCGCTGCAGTCTCAGCGCGACCGCAGTCGTCGTCGAGGGTGCTGTACACAGCATCGTGCCGCCAAAGCGGAGCTGCATGAAGCGATGCACGTGCCCGCAAACGATGCGCTCGACGGACGAATGGCGGGCGACGACATCGGCCAGCCGCCCGCCGTCCCGGCAATGAAAGAGATCGAGATACGGCACGCCGGTGTCGAACGGTGGCTGGTGCATCATCAGAAGCGTCGGCCGGCCGGGCTCGGCCGCCAGCTCTTCGTCGAGCCACTGCGCGCCGTTCGTCGACACGGCACCGTGATGCTGGCCCGGAACGGTGACATCGAGCGCCACGATACGCACTGGGCCGAAATCGTCAGCCACGTAGTTGATCGGTCCGGCCGGCGGCATGTAGCCGTGATCGTGGAAGGCCTTGCGGAATGCATCGCGGTCATCGTGGTTTCCCGGGATCGCCAGCACCGGCACGCCGAGCCGCCCAAGAAGCCGGCGCATCATCGCATATTCCTCAGGCCTGCCCTCATCGACGAGATCGCCCGTCAGCAATACGAGATCCGGCGGCGAATCGAGCGCGTTCACATGGGCAACGGCGGCGGCAAACATGGCGTTCGAATCGACCGCGCCCTGGTAGAGCACGCCCTCGGGCCGGACGTGGGGATCGGACAATTGCGCGATCAGCATCTACGCTCCCTTGCCGTCGAACTGTTCGAGACCGTGACGGCCCTTGGGCGTCACGCCGTAGACGCCGCGCTCGACGCGCTCGAACCAACCATAGACATCTTGCTGGAGGATTCTGGCGGCGTTGGGGACATCGGCCGCCTTCCGCAAGTCCGCGAGCTTCATCGGTCCGCCGCGCGCCAGCAGCGCGGCGCAGCGCAGCGCCTCCTGGCGGTAGGCCGTCATCATCGGCACCCTGGTCGACGAACCGCCGCGGTTGGGATCGCCGACCCGGCGCGCATGCTCGCCCAGCATCCGGGCGACCTTGCGTCTGTTCTTGCGCGGCAGATAAGGCACCGGATCGAGCACCACGTCGCAGCGCTCGCCCACGACGACCATCAAGCCGAGGCCGAGACGGCGGCAAAGCCTCTTCACGCCCTTTATCTGCCTGGGCCAGGCGCCGACGGCGAGATAGACGAGGTCCGTGAGCGCCAGGCGATCGACGCCCTGCAGCACCAGCCCCAACCCGAAGGCACGCTTCAACTCGATCACAACCGGCGGTTCGGCGCCGCGCACGCCCACCACGTCGCAACCGCGAACCTCGCCCTTCACGACGTAACCCTGCCCTTCCAGAAACGCCTTCACGGCAGCGTAGAGATCACTCTCCTTTGGCATGTCCCAAGAAAATCCATAAGAGAAGTTCAGCTGGGCTTATCTCAAGCGCCAAACAACGACGACACCAAGCCATATGATGAGGGGCCGAAAAGGTACCGCGTACTGCGATGTCGATGTGCGCAAAAACCGGGGTATCCGGAAGTGCTCCATGACTGGATATTCTAGTTCGGAGTAATGCGCCGGGCGAGCACGGTCCAGCTATGCGTGACCAGTTTTATGGCGTAGTTGCGACTTAAGTGTTCACGGTAAATTTCAAGGTAGTCGTCTGTTAGCTCGTGGAGCGTGGAAAATTTCGGGATCAACACATAGTCAACGTCTCCGAATACTTTATCGGCGGGTTGCCGAGGATACCCCAATCCCATCCATAGATTGCCGCCGCGCGGCGGCGCCCGGCCGAGAGCGTAAGGCAGCGGATTCACCTGATCCAAGATCAGCACCGCCCCGGGGCGCATCAGATCGCTTCGAAACAATTCGACTGCTTCAAGGATGGTCTCCAGGTAATGAACCTGCGACATCACATGACTTCCACCGCTCGTTCGAGCGCGACTCAGCCAGGTGCGTTCGAGTGCAGGAGTGTTGTGCGAGAAACCTTGCGGCATGGCGTGCGTGTTCAACGGCACTGACAACCCGCGCAGGTTGGTTGACGTAATCTCAAACCGCGTTGTGTCTTTCCTGGCCACATGAGCATAGGACACCGAGCTTGCCGCTGCGGCGGCAATGTCAAAACATGGAACCGTCAAAAGAGCCAGTAGCGCGTAGGCAGAAGAGGATTTCATCCGCAAGGTGGAACACCTTGCGATGTGCGCAACGAGAATAAAGACGGCGGTAACGCAAAGCGGAAGACCTCTCAACTGCGCGTTCTGAGACAGCACGAAAAGCGAAGCAGCGAGCAGAAGACCAACCGCCAAAGGTATTCGTAACGGTGCTTGTCCTGACTGCCAAAGCGCCAATGAGGCCAGGAAGGCCGCCACATAAATGGCAATCTGCGTCGAGTTGGCGAACAGGGCTATGACAAGCTGTCGCCAATTCGAGCGAACAGCGCCAGACGCGATCGCATCTCCGATATCGGCGAGATAGGCCCAGTTCCAAGGCGAGATTGCGTTCACGAGGATTGCTGCACCGACAGCAACCCACAAAACGCCCCAGCTACGAATATGGCGGGAAATCAACAGCGCGACAGCGAGTTCGCCGGAGGCCACCAGGAAGTATGTGATCTTCAGATAGAACATCGCCACGATGAGCGTGCCGGCGACCAGTACGTCTTGCCACGGGACATTACTCTGATGATGTGGCGGAACGAAAAGGACGAGAGAGATGATGATGAGCGCCGCCCAGCCGTACTTGTTGTAGGACATGGCAAAGGTGAAGTCGTCGATCAAATCGCCGACATTGACAGGCATCAGCACGAGCTGGGTTACGAAGACGACAAAAATTATGGCGGGCAGCAGAGGCAATCTGCGGATACTTGCCATTGTCGCGGCCACGAACATCGTGGCAGCGACCATGATTTCGCCCGCGATGAAGGCGAACGCGTTAAGGCCGACCAACCGAAAGCCTAGGGCAGTCGGCCAAAAATACAGGCTTCCAAGAGGATCATGGAAGTCAACGTGCGCGACGTAGCCAGAGTACAACTGCCATGCGCCGGAAAAGTTGTAGAGCAGATCCCAGGTCATTAACCGCGAGAGCACGGTTTCAGGCCAAAGCAGCAAGAGTGCGCTCGCCGCAAACATCGCCCCCGCTACCGCGACGACCGGCAACAGTCGCGCTTCACCGGAGAACAGGCTCGACCAAAGGCCACTGAACGACTTCGCACTTATCGACACAAACCCCACCTCGAGTTGCTGCCCTATCTTGCGCTCACTCGCCGTACAATTACAGTTTGGATGCAAATAGAGCAAGTCATCATCGGGCCGGCAGGCTGATCGATAACGCCTGAAGTCGCAATCTCATGCCGTCATCAGCGCGGTGCCGTGCGCGGATCACGACAGTTCGGTCGGCGGCAACCCGGCGCCGCCCGCTTCAACACCGTTGCAATCTGATCGACTGAGAGCCTTTGCGTTCCATCCCGAAGCGCCTCCTGGAAGAAAATCCGACCGAACGCCAACTCAATCCCAGGACCACTTCCGCAATGTCACCGTACTGCAGCCGACGACCGCCCGCGTGTCATGGCCAGTCGACCTGTCCGAATGTGATCGAAACGCAGCGCCCCCTCGCGCAGCGCTGACGCCTTCATGTTGTTCGTCAGCCTCGCAATCGAGCCCGCCATCTTGGTGCTTTGCGTCACCCTCGCGACGGCATTTCCTTCGGACTGCAATCCGTGGCTCGGTACTTGCACCGGCGCAGAGAGGTTACTCTCCAGCGGTATCGTCGAATAAGGTATCGTGCCCGCACGGAATTGAGGAAAGACGCCGGATGAAGCTCTGCGCCAGAGGCGACACGCGACCTGAGGATGAAACGGCATGACCGGGCTTCGGGACCGCTTGCACGACTGTTCTATGTTGGCTATTGCGCAGCGGGCCACGATGATGCTCTCGGCCCGGTCGCAACCGGGTCCAATTTGCCGACGAGGACGATGACCGTCTTGGACCACCTGGGCTTCGGATGCGTCGCCCTCTCCACGCTCGCCAGCCCGCGTGCGTCGCGGGACCTCCTGGAAGGTGTGTTCGAGCTTGGCCTCCGCCACTTCGACACCGCGCCGATCTACGGACGCGGCTACTCCGAGATTCTGCTGGGCGAGTTCCTGCGCGGCAAGCGCGACAAGGTGAGCGTCGCCACCAAATTCGGCATGTCACCGTCCCGGCGGCCTCGACTGCCGAGCGGTTTGGCGATGCGGCTGAACACCTTTCGCCGCCGGCTTCGCCCACCTGCTCGACCCTCGCCTGTCGAGACGTCACCGCCGATCCGCCCACCGGCGACGCGGCGTCGGATCGGCCGCGCCGAGCTGGAGGCATCCTTCGCTTCCAGCTGCCGTGCGCTCGGCACCGACCACGTCGACCTCTACCTCCTGCACGAGGAAGTGCCGTCGGCGCTCGAACCCGCCGCGGTCGACTTCCTGCAGGAACTCCGCGCCTCGAACCGCGTACGCCAGCTCGGCCTCGCTGCAAACGGCAGTCGATATCTCGACCTGGAGCCCGCCGACCTCGCGCCTTGGAATGTGCTGCAATACGAGTTCGGCCCCGCGTGGCCTGCCCATGCCGGACTGCTGCGGCGATTCCCTGCCAAGACGCACATCTTCCATAGCTGCCTGCGGGGAGTCTCGCCGACGGCGGCAAGTGGCACCGAGCCCGGCCGCGTTCTCGCCGGCTGCCTGTCGGCCAATCCTTCGGGCCGGGTTCTGTTCTCGTCGACGAACCTGGCGCATGTGCGCGCCAATCTTCGCGTTATCGGCGGCTGACGCAGCAACAAATGCCGTTCATCGACGCCAACAAGCACCTGGAGGACGGCGACTGGACGGGCTTTGACGTCACGATCGTGGGCGCCGGAGCCGCTGGCATCATGCTGGCCATCCTGCTTGGCCGGCGCGGCAAGCGCGTGCTGATCATCGAAAGCGGCCATTTCAAGCTCGACCCCGATCGCCAGAGCCTCAACAGGCTCGAGCAGTCAGGCAAGCAGATGACCGACGTCATCTGGAACCACAAGCGGGCCATCGGCGGCACGACACTGGAATGGGGCGGGCAATCCCTGCCCTTCTCGCCATGCGACTTCGGGAAACGCGACTGGATCGACCACAGCGGCTGGCCGGTCGCCTACGAGACGCTCAGTTCCTACTACACGCTCGCCAATCGCTTCATGGGCATCGACGAGCTCAACTACGACAACGATATCCTTGCCCTGCTGGGGCTCGAGGCCCCCGGCGTCGACGCCAAGCTGCTGCGCTATCACTTCTCCAAGTGGGCGAAGCAGCCGAACTTCGCGAAGCTGCATCGCGCCGACCTGGAGCGTCATGCCACTGTTCTCTACAATGCCCACCTGCTGCGCATCGACCTCGACGACAACAGTCGCGTCAAGACGATCGAGGTCGGCGATTTCCGCGCGCGGCGGCGGACGATCCCCGTCGGCACGCTGGTACTCGCCGCAGGCGGCATCGAGACCAACCGGATCCTTCTGCACAACGACCACCAGCACAAAGGCGGCCTGGGCAACGCATCGGACTGGCTCGGCAAGGCCTTCATGGAGCATCCCTGCCTCGACATCGGCCATGTCGAATCGGACGACATGGCGCGCCTTCAGCAATTCTTCGGGGCGCGCCTTCGCCGTGGCTCGCGCTATTCGGTTCGACTGAGCACCACCGCCGGCTGGCAGGCACAGCACCGGTTGCTGGCCGCCTCCGCCAGCCTGATGTGGATCTACGACGACGGCAGCGGCGGCCCCCTGACCGAGCTGGGTTCGTTCGTCCGCCGGCCTCGATTGGACAATGCCTTCAAGATCGCCCGGGGCGGCGGCGAGATCGCGCAGGGCCTGTGGGCGCTCGCGCGCACTGGCCTGATCTACAAGCCCGGCGCCAGTGCCAGGGTTTCCTTGATGTGCGAGCAGGAACCTTCGCGCGACAGCTATGTCGCGCTCAGCAACGACCGGGACCGGTTCGGCATGCGCTGCGCACGTCTGCATTGGCGCATCAGCCCGAAGACCTGGGCAACCGTCGTCGCCTTCAGCCAGACCCTGGCGTCGGAAATGCAGCGGTCAGGTCTTGGGCATCTGCGACTGCTCGATCATGTGCGTGCCGATGCCACCGACCACGAAGTCCACCTTAGTGACGTGAACCACCACATGGGCGGCGCACGGATGAGCGCGTCGCCGGACGGCGGTGTCGTCGACGACCAGCTCCGGCTCTGGGGCGTCTCGAACCTCCGCGTCTGCAGCGCCGCCGTCTTTCCCACCGGCTCGCACTCGAACCCGACACTGACCCTGCTTGCGCTCGCCGCCCGGCTGGCCGACGACCTGACGGCCGCCTGAACCCTCCGGCTCGATGAGATGTCGATGGAAATCCTGATCGTCATGGGAGCGGCCATCGTCGCCGCCGTCGCCATCAAGCTCTACAAGGCCTGGGCCGCGCGACAGAACCAGGCGCCGGCGCATGTCCACGATGCCTTGATGAAGCAGGCGCAGGCCTACGTGGCGCAGAGCCCATTCCTCAAGAAAGTCTGCCAGGAATACGCGGCGAACGGCCACATCTCGGACCGCCAGGCCGAGGCCGTCGCCAAGGCGCTTGCGCGACTCGGCCGGCGCGAGGCCTAACCAAGGCCCAGGCTGTCACTGCACGATGCGGACGTCGTAGCCAAGCGGCGCGCTGTAGCCGCCGGCGGCAGCCTCCCAACCGCGCGCGCGCATGCAGTCCTTGAAACGGCTGGCGCTTACCGAAGGCATCGCCCGCTCTCGCCCGGCGGCATTTTCGGTCACGACGCTGGCTGCCATGACGCAATCGTTGCGGTCGTTGACGAACGATCCGTAGCCCATGCCGAGCTTGCCCCAGGTGAGGGTGAAGATCTGCTCATCGGGAACTGCCGGGGCGCAGGCCGCCGCCAGGAGGCCCAAGGAAAGCACTTTGATCGCTCGGCAGTGTCCGCGCAGCCTCGTCGACATCAGCATTTCTCCCCCGATTGTCACGCGGCGAAATGGAGCCCGCCGCTTCGGGCCCGTCAATGGCCGCGATCAGCGTCCGCCATTCACCGCACCGATCACGCGACGCATCTCCTGCAGGAGACGGCGGCGGCTGCGGTCATCCGGCGCCGTCTGCAGCGCGCCGCGCAGGTCGAGCAGGATCTGGGCGTAGTCGTTGTGCCAGTCGCGGCGGGCGCTGACCTCCTCAGGCGGTAAACGCGGAGCCTCGGCGCCGGCCGTCGTCGCCACGGCAGTCCAGCGACCGTCGCGCTACACCAGGTCGAAGCTCTGGTCGAGCGACGGCACGGCAACGCGGTCACGCGGCAACCCTGCCGTCACGAGCGCATCGGCAAGACCGGCGATCGAATCGGCTTCGCCATGGACCAGGATCACCGTCGCGAGGCCGGCTAGCAGCGGCCGCGCCCAGTTCACCAGTTCATCGCGGTCGGCATGACCTGAATAGGAGTCGATGGTGCGAATCCGCGCCTTGACCCTCACCTCCTCGCCATGAATCCGCACCTGCTTCAGGCCGCTGCGGACCAGCGCGCCGAGCGTGCCGGGTGCCTGATAGCCGACGAACAGGACGGTCGAGTCATGGCGCCAGAGATGGTCCTTCAGGTGATGCTTGACCCGCCCGGCATCGCACATGCCCGATCCCGCCAAAACCACCGCGCCGCCATGCAGCCGGCCGATGGCCTTGCTCTGCTCGATCGTCTCGGTGAGGCGGAAGTCGCCGGTGGAAAAGGGATGGCCGTCCTCCGAGCGTTCCAGCGATCCGTGATGGCGATGGAACACCTCGGTGGTGCGCCCCGCCAGCGGCGAGTCGAGGAAAACGGGTACCGACGCAAACGCGCCTGCGCGCTTCAACGCCGCGATATCGTCCAGGATCTCCTGCGTCCGTTCGACGGCGAATACCGGCACGATGACGTTGCCGCCGGCCTTCAATCCCTCCGCCAGTTCGCGGCCCAGGATGGCGCGGCGCTCGGCTTCGGTGAGCCGCTCGCGAACCGTGTCGCCGTATGTCGACTCGATCAGGGCGATGTCCGCCGGCGCCGGCGCCGTGGGGTCGGGCTGCAGCGCCTTTTCCAGCGGGCCAAGGTCGCCCGAGAAGACCAGCCGGATCGGCGCCGGGTCGGCGTCGACCTCCAGTTCAATGAAGGCGCTGCCCAGGATGTGGCCGGCGTTGCGCATCCGGGCACGCACGCCGGGAATCGGCTTGAACCAGCGGTCGTAGGCGATCGGGTGAAGGAGCTGGAGCGAGGCCTCGGCGTCGGCCTTGGTGTAGATCGCCGTCACCTCGGCTTCGGCACGCCGCGCATTGCGCCGGTTCAGTCGCTCGACGTCGTTCTCCTGGATGGCGCCGGCATCGGGCAGCAGCCAGTGCAGCAGGTCGCGCGTCGCCGGCGTCGTCCACGCGCGCCCGCGACACCCGGCCAGCGCCAGCTTGGGAAAAAGGCCGGTATGGTCGATGTGTGCGGGGGTCAGCAGTACGGCGCCGATCCCGGTGGCTTCGAAAGGGAGTGGCCGGTAGTTGAGCGCGCGCAGCGACTTCGGTCCCTGGAACATCCCGCAGTCGACCAGCAGCTCGCCGTGCGGCGTCACCAGCCGGAAGCACGAGCCCGTCACCGTCCCTGCCGCGCCGTGAATATGCACCGATATCGTCATGTCGAACCTGCGATGGTGACGCCGGCGCCCTCGGACGCGAATTTTAAGGAAAAGCGGAAATCGGCCTCGAACGCGGCATGGATGCGATAGAGCGGCTCGCCCTTCTCGACCGGATCGCCGATCTTCTTGAAGAAGTCGACTCCGGCACCCTTGTCGATGGGCGCCCCGGCCAGCCGCGCGACGCGCGCCAGCCGGAGGCAGTCGACCGCCGTGACCACGCCGTCGCGCGAGGCCACTACGTCGTGCCGCAAGGCGCCGAGCGTCGAGGTCTCCGGCGGCGGGCCTTGTGCCGCCATGAGCCGCCGCATCTTGCGCGCCGCCGCCCCACTTTCCAGCAATTCACGCGCCCGCACGATGCCGCGGCCGCCGCGCAGCGCCGGATCGAACTCCAGCACATGGCCCGCCAGCAGCAGTGCGCGCTCCTCGAGATCGCGCGGCGCCGCCGGATCGCGCTCGAGAACCTGCATTGCATCGCGCGCCTCGAGCCAGGGGCCGATTCCGCGGCCGACCGGCTGGCTGCCATCGGTGCCGACCACGACCGCGTTCAGCCCGACCTCGTCGGCGATGTACTCGAACAGCTTGCGCAGGCGTACGAACGACTCCCGGCTGCGCAGCTTGGCGGTCGGACCGACCGGCAGG
>SXGQ01329162.1_pt1 | contig 11243 bp, 10 predicted proteins | sample 3178371 | NCBI WGS metagenome assembly SXGQ01 (sample SAMN11356859, study PRJNA531348) | freshwater metagenome | isolation source: freshwater sample F1-20 | place: China: Fuxian Lake, Yuxi | collected 2017-12-25 | reverse complement strand
GTTTGAATCCCAGATTCAATGTTTTAAAGCAGTCGTTGATTCTTTGGCTGGGAAGATTCTCAGCTTCAAAGTTGGTGGACCGACCGAATCAACTCAAGAAGTTGAGAAGACCTTAAAGAAAGTGAACGAAACAACGATTACGACCGAAGGCATGATCACCGTCTTAACCACAGAGGGCCTAGGTGATGTCATCACCGCCCTGATCAAAGCCAACCTCAAGTTCGCAACTCCACGTTTCCTCTATCCAACTATTACCGATCTCGAACCCGAACATTACGAAAAAGTCGCTGCTCAGGCTCGTGCGAAGGCCGAGGCTGCCGCCCGTGGCTCTGGATGTTCTTTAGGTCGGGTTCTTGAAATCAACTTCCCAAACCCATTGATCCTCGAGAAGCCCAGAAATCTTCGAGATTTCTGGTCGGGTCGCGACTTTTTCCAACCCCGATTTTCACTCAATTCAATGAACACCTTTTCAAAAGAAAGTTATGTTCCAGATTCTTCACTCTTTGATGTTCTGAACACCAATGTGCCTACATATTCGGATGAATTCAAAGTCACGATCAAATTCGAAATCGTTGGCGGATGAAGTCAAAAGCCACTCGTTGGCTCATACATCCGCTTTAAGTTCTGAACGATGAAAAGCTGATTGGTCGGAATGCTTGTGGGCGTTGCGTTCCTGATCAGTGCAACAGTTTTTGCCGTCGCATTCCCGATGGTATTTATAGTCATTATCGCCGCGCTTCTGGCCTAGCAACAATCACGACCAGCACAACTAATAATCCATAAATGCATCAACTTTCTGTCGTACCTGACTCACCCGAATGACAATCTCTGCCACTACAACAGCAATATCAATAAACTTGCCAAACATTTGTTGAGAAGTTTTCATCAACGCCACTAGGTCAATATCGATTCCAGTTGTCTTCAAGTTTAATTTGTGGTTCATTTCAGTTTTCTCCGTTCATTGTTGAGGAGTCTTCGTGACTCCTCGCAACTTCTGACGGATAGTTCATGAATCAGATTCGGTACATTTTCTCTTGACATTCTCAAATCGAGTTTTCAGAGAATTAATCTCATCACGAACTATGTTGCGAACTTCGGCAGATTCAATCTTGAGTAGTTTGACGAAGCGGTCAAAAACAATCTGTTCTGACAAATCAGACGGCCACACCGCAAATCGCTCGTCTCCCTTGTTGTCAACATTGTGATGTAACGCATTATTTCTTTGTCGCCATAATGGCTTGAGGTTGAGGTCGGTTTTCCACATGTCGTCAATTTTCTCGCCCTTGACTTTTTTTGAGTCGGTCATCGCTGTGAGCAGTGGCGCGACTCGGCTAACGGCATCACAGTCGCCATTTATTTCTCGTTGAATGATCAAGAATGCAACAGCCGGCATACCGCGCTGAAAACAACTTTGGGTGCTCTTTTCATTAACATCTTCAAAAGGAAAATCAACCCCCATTCTCAGAGAACTAATTTCTTTGGCAAGATCCTGATTCTTCTCACTCAACATCTCCCCCAGGAGAGCAGCTTGCTTGAGGTCAATGACCGATAATGAGGCACTGATTGCTGACATGACTACAGTGTCTGGAAGTAACTGTTGCTTGAGTTGTTGCGAACTTAAGATTGCAATTTTTTTGACCTCGGTTTTTAAATTTGGTGGTTTAGGCGCTTCACACAATTTCAATGGAACATCTAAATGAAAGGCATGGACAACACCCGCGATGATCATCGCTAGATTCATCGCTTTTGTCCCTTGGCCCAAGATCAGCTCAATCGCCGAAATTTGACTCTTCTTATTTCTAAAGAGTTCATACTCGCGCTCTTGTAGCTCAAGCAAAAGCCGGCGAGATAGCAATTCAATGTCAAGAAGATCTGAAGACTTTGACTCAAAGAGAAAGACATCACGAACGCCTGACGGATTCGACGCGATGAAATTTGCAACCGCATCCTGGATTTCGCGATCTTCTCGTGAGCCGATAGACCGAATCACTTGTGTGACGGGGGTGGCTACGGTCCACGGAATTCCATACCCAAATTCTGAAACCTTTAAAGCAAACCGGTCAAGTGCAAACTTTTGGTTCTGACTTTCAATGAGTAATTCAAAAAGATCAGGGAAAACTTGCGCGTGAAAGCCCCCGTACTTCTCATCAGGGATGATTCTGTGACGAAAGTTGCGAGCTATCCGACAAATGTTTCTAGCTCCGATTCGCCTATCTGTAGTTCGCCAGAATTCGCGGATCCGATTCGGAACTACTTCTAATCTTCTCCATTCGTCATGGTCATCCTTCGCCATCCAATTGATTTGATCCGCGGTGTCAACGTTCTCTCCCCCCTCGCTATTCCGCGCCCTCTTATATGCATTTGCTATCTCTTCTGTTGGAAAGTTGCGATCAGTCCGTTGAGAAGACTCAATAATCTCCCTACTTCGCATTTCAACAAGTCGGGTCATCTTGCGCCCCCAACCCTGATCCTGAACAGCAAGATCTGCGAGTAGCGAAGAGATTCCGAGTTCTAAAGATGACGATCGATTCCGCTGCTTTCCAACATGCCGACGTTCTCCGAAGTGAAGTTCGCGTAAGTATTTTTGGTTGTCTGGCTGATCAACAAGGTTCCCAGCCAGAGGCCACCACATTCGCTTTCGTGTGAGGTACCTACGAATATCGCTCATCGAATCAACGAGCTGATGCATATCAATCGGTCCTCGATCTTCAGAGGTATTTGCCTCGAGTAGATAGGGGATAATTCCCTTACTTAACAAACCCGCTAAAGCACCGTTAAACGATGACTTCCCGCCCCCTGCTATTGATAGGAAGTATCTTCGGCCTTCCTCAGGGTCAACATTTTTCCTGACTGCGCTTGAAAAAGCCTCCGCGCTTATATGAGCAACTTTCACCGCTCTGACACCATGAGGGATCGGAGAAGCAAATAGGTCGCCGAGGACTGGGAGAACATCCTTGAGAACTACTGCGATTCGAAAAGTGTCCCCATCGCCACCAGGACTCTGTTCGGTACCGAGAAAGATTATTTCATCGGGCCAACATTGGTTCGCTTCAGTAAGTCGAAGGGTTTGAACAATCGGTGGAAGATCAACCCCGTGCTCACGTTCCTTTTGTGAAACTAAGTCGATGTATGCCTCGGGTGACCGTTCGATTTTGCCTATTTGCCTATTAATTTCTGAGTCTTTTTCGGCCCCCACATCTGCTCGACCGATCACATGGATGAGTACATTTGTCGCCATTTCAGACCCCCTTTAAGTTCCTGATCTGCTCAGACTACGGCATGCAATAACCTCCCCCGATCGAAAATCTCGCTCTAAATCACTTGGAAAGACCAAGTCATCACGCAACGGATATCTCTCGGCTACCACCCTGCTCACAATGAGTGTGATTCCCCGTCGTGGACGAGGTAAGCCAACAGGCTCCTCGTGGACCTGTTCATAGACGGTGATTGCTGTGCCATTCCAGAAGATGGTGTTCGAGTCTGTCTTTCGCGACTGAAGCCGAGCAGGATCACCATCTATGGGGATTATTAACCGATCCTGACCTATCAAAATCACGATGGGGTGTGGGGTCAAATTGACCAATTGAGTCTCTTGGACGGTGCAGCCATTGAATAAATAGTTTGTTCTCATTACCGTGTATGACGGATAGTCCCTTTCTTCAATTGTCAGTAACTATCCGTCAAATCCACTAAAGATCCCATTCAACACAAATTGAACTCAGGGCTGTAACAATTCTGAAAAATAAGGCAATTAGGGTAGGAACCGTGAACGCTGATCCAACGCGCGACGTAACTGAGAATTCCAAGCTAATCAAGCGATCTCAACGTGAAGCTGAAGCGCTTCGCCTCGCCAGCACACCGTTGCGAGATCTTCTGTTGTCGGCGCGAAACGGGGATGGCCAGTCACTGAGATATTTACTCGACCAACGCCAAGCAGTGCTTTTCAAAACATCAAAACATATGTGTCGCTGCCTCGGACATCTCGGCCGCTTTGATGCCTGTCCCGGCCAGTATTGCGATCGGGCTTGGTCAGCGAGTTATCATACGCTCGCCTCAAAAGTAATTGGTCTTTCCTCCGCGAAGAACAAGGCTTCGATTGAAGACAATCCAAAAAGCGAAACGACAATTCGCCCAGCCACCATGCTTGATGACTTCACCTATGGCGACATCAGACCCAGGAGTGTCTTAGGAGTGATTTCCGAACTTAAATTCCATGAACTCGACGATGCTGCTCTCCGTGAGTCATGGGAGAAAATGGCTTCGGCTTATCTTCGAAATACCGGAACTCAAACTGACTGTCTTCGAACATGGAATACCGAACGAGGTCTTGCCGCGAGGATTGATCAATCTGCATATTTTCTCAATAAAGATAAAGAAGAAATGCCGTTTTATCTCAGAATTCTCGACCGATGGGAAGAATTACCCGAAGAGCTATTCACTCAGAAATTCAGATTTTCTGAAAAGCCTCCTCTAGATGTTGATGTACTCATCGGACTCATTCGGTGCTTGTACACCGATGCCACTCAATGGGGGTATGCAGGATCAGCCCGTACCAATCTGAGATTAGTGAAACTTCTCGACAAAACACCCGGACTCCAAACAGAGGATTGGAAGAGTTGGGTTTCATATTGGCTCGCAAATATTGAAGCAGGGTTAGCGTCCAACGATTTTGATCTCTTCTTTGAAGCCTTTGAACTCATTCTTGAAGTCAGTCGCGTAGAAAAAAGTCGAGAAGGAATCATCAGGAATTTAAACAAGGCTCGAGATCTCACTCGTTGCGAGACGTCACGGTCAACAGATATCACGAGCGATCGTTTCGACACTAGTTACTTAGAAGTAGGCGATGAGCAGATGGAATTTGAACAATTCTTGAACGATGAAGGCTTTCCAAATGAATAATCCTCAGCCCATCTATTTTCCACCAGGTGTCGTTGAACAGAACGGACGACGTATCAGGCCAGGAAGTGTCGTTCAGTTCAAAAGTACCTACGAGGATTCAGCAGAATCGGTTTTGGGTGAAGTTGTCGGCTGGTGCAGCGACGGAATCATCATTGTTGATGACCAAGACACTCCTAATCAATATGTCATCAACCCGATTGATTGCCACCTAGTCGATGAGCACTCTCTCATTTCATTGACGGCAGGAACATATGTTGTTGAGTTTTCAGATCGTCCGACGTCTCTTGTTTACCCCGTCGGCGGCCGCGACATACTTGTCGACGGAAAAGAATTTCCTCGTGAAAATCTCCGTGAATCGTCTCTCGCATTATTGGTTGACCTGCAAAAACGTGATCAAAACGATGCACTTGATTGGGTGAAAGAACATCTCTCCGCACCGATTCTCGAGCGGGTACTCATTGAAGCCGCTCTTCCATCACAGATAGAAACAATATTTCTGATTGTCACTGATCAGAGCAATAACCGAGTTGACGACACGCTGCATATCGGTGAGCTTCTGCGATTCTGGCTTGAGGCCAACGGCCATCTCAACAACACCGAGTATCTCGACGAAGATCGCCGGTGGATCAGAAACATCGAAACTTTCACAATCTATTATTTGCCCCATGTTGTCGACGCGACGCTTCATCAGGTGATCCGACTCATGCCGATTGCCTTTGGTGATAATCATCGTTTGGCCATCGCCAGTCCGGGTGGAACACCCGCAACAAATACGGCCCTCTTAGTTGCCGCTGTTCTGTACAGTCGAACACAATTCAAAGAATTGAATGATACATCTCGCACTAACTTGGTGCGGCATATTCATGTCCCCGGACCAAATGCTCAAAACCAGACACAATCACTCATTGAATTCGATGCTGACGATTTACAGTGGCTGAGCAAACTGATGACAACTGATTAAGCAGCGTTTGGTATACAAACGGTTTCAGCCCACTTCGGGATCTCTTTCACATCACAAGACCCCACTAAGAGAACCACAAAGAATGTTTGTTGTAGCCGATGAGGTAGTTGAACTGGCCAGGGTGTGAAACCGTCTGTAATGACAATCACGACATCAGGAATTCGCCTGAATTCTGCACACAGGTTGATCCCTGAACCCATGTCAGTTCCGCCACCACCAATGAGCTCGACACTGTCTGGAAGCCTATTTTCAGCAACCACCACTGCTTGAGCATCACAGCTAATCAAAGTCAGATCTCCAGTGGCATTATTCATCGAAACTGATCGAGTTTCAGAGTAAGCGATATTCAGACCATCTTGCGACATTGAGCCCGACGAATCAATCACGATTGCCACATTGATCACTGGTCGGCGAAGTGAGGGCAAAATGACATTCGCAATTTGTCTACGGCTTGGCCGACTGTATGAGTAATTAACTTGACCACTCTTTAACTGAGCCCCGCGTTTGACTCGTGAATAGAGGATCTGCTGCCAAGACACTTGAGATTTTGCTCGACCATTAGCCCATCGCACTATGCCTGCAGGAGAGGTCCCTCGAGACTTCAATACTTCTTGAGCCACTTGTTTGCGTATCGCCTCGAGTCGTGACAAGCCCACACCAGGAAAGTCTTTGTCATCTGTGCCCAGTTCATAGCCACGAGATTTTCCATCGGCACATTGGCCGCAGTCACCCCGCGCTGCTTCGAATAACTTTGTTTGCGAATGAGCATCTTGATTCTTGCCCCGCAATTTACTTGCGTACCATTCCAATGTTTGACCGTCGGGTAGGCCGAAAGTACAGGGCAACATTGGGTGCTCTGGAAGCGATATTCCTGCGGCAATGAGATCGTCGTTGATTTCTAAATCACCAGCGATATTCCATACCAGCTCTGTCGTTATTCCAATATTCTGCCGTAGGTAATGCTCACGAATCACATGGTTGACCTCATGAACTAACACCCCAGCAATTTCATTCAGATTCCAGAGGTGTGGAAGTTCGGGGTCAACATAGACGCGTAATCGTTCGTCAACCCCCATAGTTCCTAAATTCTCAATCTCTAGAAATGTCAGTGAAAAGAGTGCAGAGGCCAGATAAGGGGATGAACCAGTTGCAAGCAATCGGGCCTTAGCCAGGCTGTTGAGTAATTCATTTGAGGGCTTTTTCGCTACTCCATATGGTTTTTTGTTTGTCATGCGGCCACCAAGAACTCCTTGACCCGTTCAAACTCAGGTGGCAATTTTGCTTCAGCTGGTCGATGTCGTACCAAGCGCCTCCCCGTCCAGCCAACAATGTCGCCAAACCCTGCCTCAACTGCCTTTGATTCAACGATCCAAGCATTGGTCCAAGCCACGGCCGTCTTTCGTTCAATAGCCAAATCAACGACTGAGCTCAGAACAATGAGTGCTCTATCTGGTCGACCCGTTTCTAAATATTGAGAAACTACTGAAGGATTCGCTAGAACCGCAGCAGGGTCAGGCAGGTCCAAATTGTCGAACCAAGAAAAGAACTCAGAAGCGGCGCCTGCGCCAATCGCTCCACTGACCAGTAGAAGACGTGCATCATCACTAGCACCAAGATTTTCAGCGGCGGCCGCTGCCTCAATAACTAGTGACCAAGAACGTGGACATGGATAACCACCTGAAGTGTGGGGTTGTGGGTCGACTTCCAGTAAGCCTGGTCGAACTTGAATAAACGTGGCGACAAAGCGTGTCCACTTACTACGACAGTCTTTACCTGACTGGCCAGCCAACATCACTCGTTGGCTCTCCCATCCATTAAGCAAGCCATCAACAAAATTTCTACTGTCAACAGCAACATCTAGGTGAATCATTCGACTACGCATCGGTAGTTCTAATTCGTATCCTCCACAGTCTCGTGCATCGTTGTAAGCAGCCACAATACGTACACCATGATCCATCTTCAGATCTCCCGCAACCCGTTCACGTACTACTCGGAGCATTGCTGCTTGAACGGCTGGTGATGCTGTGGTTAGTTCGTCAAGTAGCACAACACAACCCCGAAACGAATCTTGCGCACGGACGGCCCAGCTAGGAGGGGCAAGACTCACTGTTCCATCGGCACGTACAACGGGTAGGCCAGCAAAGTCACTCGGCTCGCGCAGCGAACCAATAACGACTTCACAATCCAAATCAAGTTGCTTTGCGACGGACTCAATCATTGAAGTCTTTCCAACTCCCGGACGGCCTCGTAATGCGATGGGTAGTCCAGCCTTTACGGCGACGGTGAGGGCTTCGAGAATGGGATTTGACATTGGATTTCCTTTGGTTTGTTTCGATCTGACTGAATGAGACGGATAGTTACTCGTTATATGGATTCAACATCGGAATGAAGGCGAACTTTGTGCGCCCATTTAGTTGGATCACTCAACTTCGCCAATTGCAGTTCGGCAAGGTCACGTCGCCCAAGATCCACGAGCAGGCCAACAACTTTGGAGGTCAAATGTTTTGCCTGGGGAATGTCATGGCTTTCCATGTGAACAGCACTCAAGCCGTAGTTGGCGATTGCAAGAGCATCCGCACGTAACTCTGGCCGCGCCACCTTGAGAACACGAGCAACAGCATTCGCGGTGTATTCGATTCTCTTCGGGTCCGAAGGGACAATCGACAACGACAACGACATTGCTTCTTGCGCGACCGCCAAGTAGCTACGGTCACCAGTTTTATAGAACATGTCCATCAATGCACCAGTTTTAGAATTCAAGGCATAGTCATTGACATTCGTCGCAAGCAACTCTTCGAGTATTTCAAGGGCTTTTTCTGGCTGACGATTTTCTCGCCGCATCGTTGAAGCCAAAATCACCCTGGAAGCACCGAAATCACCACGTTGATGCATCGTTTGCGCAACCGCTTTAGCCAAAGGAATATCCCCCAGAATTGAAATCGCCCTGACGATCACGCCATATTGAGAATCACCTGTGGTCATGAGTGACTTGACTTCCTGCTGAAGTGCAATCAGTCGCTCTTTGGCGCGTTCAAAATGGTCAACTGGATCGGCGGGGTTGAGAAATCCAAACATTGAATCTTCAAGTCGAACGGTGACTAACTCATTTCGAACAGCGTTAATCCATTCAGACAGCCCGACGAATGAGTCGACGACCACATAATCGGCATGGGCTGCAGCGGTCATCAAGATCAGCTTTTCCTTAGACATCAAGTGGTTGTCGTGCCCAAACGTACGTAACAAAGCCCCTGATATGGTCCGAAGCACTGGTCGGTCGCCAGCAACTTGAGCCCGCCATAACAGAGAATTCAGATCTGGCCGATTTGCCCCATTTGCTATTTGTTCAATCAATACCGGATCAATGTCGGCAATCCGACGCTCAGTAACTTTGATGGTTGTAAGAGGGTTCAGCTTTGTTTCCATACCCCTTTGCTGACGGATAGTTTAAGTCTGTAATCAGTCATTCCACCGAGGTGTTCTATGCCATTGCGTATCGTGATTAAGGCAACTGTGCCGTCTTCCCCTCGGGGCCATGTCCCATATCGCGATTTACACCGTTTGGCCTGTTTCTTGATGGAAGATCCCGGAAGCGAAGCCCATCAAAATCAACAGAAAACCTTTTCAATTCAGCCGCCAGTCTTTATGGATCAAGGTCGCACCGTAGAACTCCATCTCAATTCGCTCATTGACGATCTCAATATTGTCCATCGACTTCAAGAACGCCTTCTCGGCATTAAGGGGCAAACTGCCAATCTTGGTCAGGCTTATCCGTTGCAGAATTCTGCAATCGATTGCAGTGGCGAAAGTTGGGACGAATTCGCAGAACTTGCCCCGTCAAGAAATGTCACTATTGAAACATTGAGTCCAATTTCGTTTAGTCGCAACGGAGATTCGTTTAATCTGCCTGATGCAAAAATTGTACATTCGCAGTTGATCCGAAAATGGAGAGCCGTCGCGCCAGAACGTTCAGCCTCAATCAATCAAGAGGCCGAGGATGATCTCATGCAAAACGTCGTCTTAGTTTCTTTTGATATCAATTCACGCCACATTGACGAAACTTGGAAACGTCGTTGTTTTGAAGGGACTTTTTCATACAACGTGCGTTCAAGTTCACTAGCAACACAGTCGTTGTTCACTCAACTTTGGGCCTTCGCGACTTATTCAGGAGTTGGCGCAATGACAACCCATGGCCTAGGCGCTATTGAAATCAAGTTTTAAAACTAAAAGCGACGCTGCCGAGGCGGGTGACCCGGCAACTGCCCACTCGAATCATTTGTCAATTTTGGTAAAGACAATCCTCGTTTTGATTCAGTTAAACGTTCATTTTCGACAAACCATTTTAAAATGTCTTGGCCATCCCCAGTACCTGGAGAAATCATTGGATAGTGAACAGCCTGTCCATTTCCGTATCCCTGACACGCAATTTTGAAGGCTTTGTAATACGACTGAGTACCCACGGCCTCTTGAAATCTTTGAGAGATTTCTCTGAGCGTTTCAACTGTGGTTTGAGGAACCGATGAAAAACCAAGAAGTGAATTCGAAATTTCATTACCAGTTGCGAGAACTGTGCGATCCCAGTCAATATCAAGCTTCACGCTGCCGAAACCAAACGGCTTTCCGCCACCAATTTTATTGAACAAAGGCGACTCGCCGAAACCATGACCATCATTCAGAGTCAACAAGTGCAGCAACGCTCCAAGTTCAATGTCGCTGAGATTACGTACATGCAAGGTGAACTCAAACTTGCTACCGGCCCGCACCCGGTTCTTGACAGTTTGGTTCTGTTTACCTGCGGTAGTTTGACCAGGCTCACTGAAACTGCTTTGATGCGGGAATACTTTGCGTCCCCGCAAAGCCCTCCCACCGCCAGACTTATATTGCACCTCTCGCTTCTGCTCTCCGTTTTTCAGAGGCTCAATTGTCCGACCCTTATCAATACCTACATAAAAGCGGGATTGCTGAGTCTTTGGTCGATCCAGGATAGGCAATGTCTGGCCTTTACCTAAATCTTCTAATGCATCATTCGACAAACACTTCACAGCCCCAAAACGAACCGCTCCGGCATATGCAGAAATCTTGCTATCAGCACCCGACTCATGAACCCAACCAAATACCCGATCGGCTGGTGACAATGCATCAATTACAGTTGCTGGATGAAGTGAAGAGTCCAGAAGATCAAGCGGTGAGTTCGGGTGTAATTGCGATCCGATTTGCACTGGCTGCGCTAGCGAGACATCCCAACCTGATCCGTTTGCGACCAAATGCACGTAGCACATAGAGCCTTCAACAAGTTCAGACCATTCATCATTTGAGCGAATGTAGTCAGCGTATTTTTCAACTTCATCTGAATGCTCGGCTCTAAGTTTGGCGATGAGATATTTGT
>SXGQ01318405.1_pt1 | contig 11243 bp, 18 predicted proteins | sample 3178371 | NCBI WGS metagenome assembly SXGQ01 (sample SAMN11356859, study PRJNA531348) | freshwater metagenome | isolation source: freshwater sample F1-20 | place: China: Fuxian Lake, Yuxi | collected 2017-12-25 | reverse complement strand
TCAGAAAAGTCTGATAAGATATTTAAAGAGTTGAGGGTAAAAACGAAACGGACTCCAAAATACCCTGTGAAACATCAGGTGTTACTATGGAATATAGTCCAAAAGTAGTTCCTCAACTTTCTGTAAGGGTTGAAAATCCGACGTGGCGACCGGGCACAGTGGTTCCCTTACATTAGAGCATGAACACTCCAATTTCCTATTTGCCAACGGGACGTAGCTTGATGCTTTATGTAAATAAAGACTGATAGAGAGGCTAGTGCAGAAAATCCTGTATAAACTGCACAACCAGACAGTGCTGCCCAAGTGATAATGGTTTCAGTCACTTTACACTGCGACAACAATGGGCAACAATTTTAATGCTTAGGAGAGAGCGAGTAATACGCCTCCAGTCATCTGTAATAACCAATGGATGAAGTGGGATAGAACACAGGACACCGGAATGGTTATCGGATCAACCTGTTGTAGATGGATAAAGAACCATCCCTTAGCTCCAATTTCTGTAAATAAAATAATAGGGTACTTTTATAAAAACACTAATTATTTGCGCTTAAGCCGCTTGTATTAGTATAAAAATTCTTAAAAAAAGTTCTTGACTTTGCCTGTTTTCGCTGATAAACTAATAGTATGAAGATTAAGATTAGAAAGACCTGGGGTGACCTCAAACCCATCACCAAGCGCATTGATAGTTCCAAGATCTACAAGCGCAAAAACCGATACAACCGATGGGATGATGGTGAATAAACGGTTGACATTCGATAAAAAGCTGGTAATCTATAACACGTAAACATGAACACTAACTCCGATATTAATCCGTTTCCTGAACTCTCTAACGAAGAAATCGACTCTATCGTTAATGAACTTCCTACTCCCACTCCTGAAGCAATTGCGCTTTATAATGCTAAAATCGAATTCATGCACTCCATCAATAAAGAGGCTGGTGTGTTTCAAGATGTAGTAATTGAGAAAACCAGCGCTGAAGAGTATGAAGCAGCTAATGGTGGTAAGTATATGGATACTACCTATGGTACTGGTACGTTCTGAAATTTAAATATAACCACAACATATAGTATATGAAGAAACTCGAAAAGTCTTTTGTTGGTAATTATGACCGTGTTGGTAACACTCGGTTTGTGCAAGTGAAGCGCACTAACGATGTTGCTATGTATCGTCGTGAGAACATGGATGGCTCACTACGTAGTTATGAAGTGTTTTTGGTTAAGATGCGTAAGAAGGGTGATCCGCTTCCTAATGGTGCGGTTGAAAAGGAAGATCGTGAATGTTATCCTGGTAGTGCTGTGTTTGGTAAGATTGCTTATGATTGTAAGACTGAAGATGCGGCAGAAGCTCGTTATGAGGAACTTATTGAACGTGCAGTAGAACTTAAGGCTGCTGCTGCTGAAAGTAAGGCTACTGGTAAGCGAGTTGTACGTCGTAACAAGAAGAAGGTGGATGTACAGCTTCCCACGGGTAAATTCACTATGAAGATGCTTGTTGCTGAAACTGGTATGACTCAACCTGTATTGTATCTAATTCTACAGAACCTTATCAAGGAAGGTAAGGTGCAAGAAGTGGAACGTGTACGTGTTGAAGGTCAACGTGGTAAGGCTAGTGTAGTCTACTCTGTTGTATAAATAATATGCCTGCCATGACCTCCCAACTTGCAAGCGAGAAGAAGCTGCAAGGACACAATCGTGAACAATTGTTTAAGTTGCTCTATGAGGCTAACCACCCCGGTTGTGTTGTGGAGGTCATCAAGGGTAGACGCAAACCAGATGTTTGTGTAAAACGTGATGGTGTAGTAATTCATAATATCAGTGTTAAATCACCTGATAAAGTGATTCAATGGGAACTCAAGAGCAAGAGTAAGTTGTTTGCCATTTATGGTGATAATCACTTGCTTACTGAGTTTATGAACATTCGCACACAGAATGATAAACCCACACAAAAGCAATTGTTTGTAGATTATTTTCCTAGAGCTATTGCTTATTTTGCTAATAAAGATAACTTTAAGAACTTTATTATTAAACACTTTACTAACCACAACGAAGTTGATTTGCTTGCGGTTGGTAATGGTACAAGCTATAATATCTATAACTTTCAGTCTGTATTAGATTATATGGCAGATAACTATCTAGTAAAGACTAGTGAACAACAGATTCAAATCAATACCACCGATGGTTATCTTATGTTCAGTATCGAAATTCGCAGTGATAAAAAGTGTATGCTTATTCGCCAAGATCTAGCATCACTACAACGAGTTCTTAAGCATATTACCCCAGTTGACAAGTTACCACCCATCTGATAGTATAGATGGATATGGATAACTTTGTGGTTAAAAAGCTAGATAAGAATGTAGCTAAAAAACTAATTGTAGATAATCATTATAGCCATAAATGGACCAAATGTAGTCTCGCTCTAGGTATTTATGAAAAGGGTAATGCTAATCCATTTATAGATACCAACGAAGATATTCTCATTGGTTGTATGGTCTATGGTGATCCTATTGGTGCTGATGCCAGTAAGAGTATTAGTACAGAGGTTACACAAGGTCAAGTATGGGAATTAACAAGATTGTGGGTTAAGGATGGTACACCAAAGAATACAGAAAGCTGGTTCATTGGTCAAAGTATCAAATATATAAAACAACACCATCCACATATCAAATGTCTTATTAGTTATGCTGACCCAGAGTTTAGTCATAAGGGTATTATCTATCAAGCTACTAATTGGATATTCCAAGAAGTGGGTATTAAGGTAAAACGATGGATGCTATCTTTTAGTGATAGTCCATTTCATTGGCATCATAGCAAAACCATTATGGATAAGTATGACTGTAATGGTATGGCTGATCTTAAACGCAAGATGCCTAAACCTTATTGGTTAAAGATGACTGGTAGAAAGTTTAGATACATATTACCCATCGGTAACCGCAAAGAGAATAAGCTAATTGTCAAGGGGCTAAAACATCCTCCCAAACCCTATCCAAAGGAGATCCAGGCCAGCGATGTCCCCAACGAGGTGTTTCGGGTCGATTGAGGACGGTCTAGACACCGTCCAAAACGCCCTATAGGCCCCATTCAGACGGTTCTGATCCAGTTCCACGGTGTACAGACCCTCCCAAAAAAAGTTCCACTTGGGGCTTGACTTTTTATAGCCTTTGGGGTAGAGTGTATCCAGATCGGCTGAACAAGCTAGGGTGGGGGACCAAACCCTACCATTATTACGTTAACAATAACGCAAAAAAGATAAAAAAAGGGCTTGAAAAGTGGAAAAAGGCTGATAGTATCTTACACGTAATGAACGACATCACTACTGATAACAAGAACGTGACCATCAACCTCAATACCAAGTCCAAGTCTGGCCGACCTGCTAAGGCTGTTACACTTATTCTCAATAAGGGTTTTACTCTAAAGGATCTGCAGACCAAGAATCCTGATATCAAGAGTGTTACTCTTCGTGCTCATATTCTTCGTGGATTGAAGAATGGAAGTCTTACCAAGTTGGCCCGTGTGGTTGAGACTGGTAAGAAGGGTAAGCCAGCTCATATCTTTATCAATACCAAGGTTTACAAGGCGAATCTGGCCAATCTCAACAAGACCAAGGTTGAGACCCCGGCCGAGGCTGTGGCCTGATTACTCAAAAAAGGTTGGGGGTGATCCTGAAAATTTCTTCAAAAACCCCTTGACTTTTTCCAGGTAATCCTGTAGGATATTTCCACAATGAAGACGATCACCAAGGAGTTCATCAAGAAGCAGCTGGCCACCAACCCCGCCTGGGCCGTCAAGGGCCTGGTCAAGATCTACACTCTCCAGACTGCTGACGAACAGGCTAGTGATACTACTAGTCATGATAACGGTGTTGGTTTTAGTGGTGTGGATGCTAATATCCTTAGCTCTTTTGCCAAACAAGTGAATGCAGGACGTAATCTGTCACAAAAGCAGATGACGATTGTGTACAAGAAAATGCCTCGGTATTGGAAACAAATTGTGAGTTTCATACCTGCCGAGAAGTTGAAAGAAATCGAAGAAAAAGCCGCTGTTGGGGCTTGACTTTTTAGAAAAAGCTGATAAGATATTATCACAATGAAGACCGCTTCTATCGCTACTAACAAGATCGTGATTGACTCTTATGACGTTCGTCCTGATCTTGGTACAGAGTTTGTGACCATCAATGTGCCGAATGGATGGGATGATGTCAAGAAACTCACTAATAAGGTGATTACCTTTGAGAATAAGGATTTCGCCTTTACTGGTTGGAATAGTGATACCAACAAGGCTTATTTCAAACGCAATATGGTTAGTATGAACTTTATTGCAATCATCAAGTAATATGAATACCACAACTAATAGTGTTATGACCAAGAATCTTATCAACATATTGTATCCAGATAGTAATTCATTTGCTTTTGTAATTGAAACTGATGGTCATGTGGATCATCATGATATTCTGGAACGTGTGTTTGCTGAATGGAATCATGGTAGCGGTATGGAGTGTGAACTCTTTATCAAATCCAATGTGCGTAGTTTGAGCGTCAATGATATTGTGTGTGTCAATGGCACCTTTTATCAATGTGAATCATTTGGTTGGGCTGAAGTGACCGCTGAATATGTGAATCAATTGGAGAAGGAGGTTGCTACACATCCTCGTAGGTTTATTGATAATCCGTGGAGCATATTGAGTGATATCATGTGGAAACGGAACAAGAATCGGCTGGTCACCGCTGAGTAATCAAAAAAAGACGGTTGACGTTTTGAAAAAAGCTGGTAGACTAGTCTCACAATGAAGATCACGATTGAGTTCGATCCCTTCTCTACGGCCGAGACCGCTTACGAGTACTCCAACAGCAAGACCAATACCATTCGGAAGATGTTGGAACAGGTGGCTGATCGTATCGACGATGCCATCTGGTGTAACCAGGCCAAGAGCACGTTGAATCCCGCGCTGGTGGACCGGAATGGTGAGGGGATGGGGTCCGTAAAAATTCGACTGATTTCCGAAGAAAGGGCTTGACCTTTTTCTAAAACCTGATATTCTATTTACACAATGAAATCCTACCTGACGATTGAACAAAATTCCCGTGGTGCCACCTACCGTAACTCCGACGATACCTGGACGGTCTACGAGCACTCTACCTATCCTCGCAGTTCGGTTCTCGCCGGTCAACAGAGGCGAGTGTGGGTGGAAATCTTCAATAGCCTGGATGAGGCTAAGGAAGCTTTCCCCGACGCTGAGGTGAGTGAGTGTACCTATCGGGAACCGTACTTGAACCACCTGCCTGACGACGACGACTACTGAAAAAAAAGTTCCGAAAGGGGCTTGACTTTCTAAAAAAAGCTGATATTCTATTTACACAATGAAGACCTACTACGACGATAACTTCGGTACTTGGGACGGTATGGATGATCCTGAAATGATGTCGTTCTATCACAAGTGTCAGAAGACCAATGTTACCAAGGTTTGTAAGCGGTGTGAACGTACGGTCCGTATTCAACCTCAATACGCTATTTGTAATAGCTGTGCGGATGCTATTGAACGTGGTTTGGATTACTAAATAATAATAATAATAATAATATGACTCTTACTGAACGTTACTCTAATGATAATAAGATCCGCAATTACATCCGTATTCATGATCCTGGTCACAGCTGGTTAGAAGTACCTATCAAAGATGTTCGTGATGCGGCTAAAGTGTGGGACAATATCACTGCTTATTCTCCTCTGAAGCGACACAAGTTTTATTTGGAGGAGGATTGTGACATGGGAACCTTCTACAAGGCCATGGTTGATAATGGATACGTCGTCAATATTACTGATATTCATGTTGATGATTTTGATGAATATTTGGCGGGTAAATAAATAATATGAGTAAGATGGAACAATACAAGGAAGAAATCAGTATGGCCTTCTTTGGCCGTAGTGTGTCACTAGCTAATGCTGGTAATCAATGTGTGTGTTGTGGTAAGGCTGCTACTGAGTTTCGTGATGAAATCAGTAAACGTGAGTATCAGATCAGTTCACTCTGTCAGAAGTGCCAGGATGAAGTGTTCGCTGAGCCGATTGACGGCTGACCGTACCTAAAAAAAGTTCTAAAAAAAGCTTGAGGTTTCGGGATGGGGATGGTAGGATATTTCCACAATGAACGACATGATTGACCCTCAAGATGACCTCCGTGACCTCATCACCATCAACTTCACCGAGGACGATTCGGACTACGAACAACGTGCTCGGTGGGAAGAGTGCATGACGATGGAGGATATTTTCGAGGGATAATACGTTTGGGTCATATCTAACAAAATAACAATCTATAATACTATGGCTAACAAAATCAAAAAGAACGATACCGTCACCAATAACATTCAGCTCGTCTATGGTAACTACAATAACCTCACCGTTGTACCTGCCAATACTGAACTAAAGGTCTGGAAAGTCAAACGTGATGGTACTCTCTATTGTAGTACCACTGATCGTAACATCTACTATGGTACTATCACCCTCAAAGCTAACGATGTTACCAAGGTCAATAAACCTCTGCCTACGGTCAATGTGGGTGATATCTACGTCTGCTCTTGGGGTTATGACCAAACCAATATTGACTACTACAAGGTGGTCAATGTCAAGAACAAGACGGTCAACCTCGTCAATATCGGTCAGACTCGTAACTACACTGGCACTATGCAAGGTGAGTGTGTGCCTGATCCTAGTGTCGAGGGTAATAAAATCTACACCAAGCGCATGATTGACAATGGTAATGGTAGTGTCAGTTTCAAGATGACCAGTTACAGCTGGGCTTACAAGTGGAGTGGTAAGTCCAACCACTTTACTGAGTGGGCCTAATAGGGGACAGTGGGGGAGGGTACCCAAATAATACCCTATTTATAAACTTGACGGGGATGGGGGTATATATCCCCATCCCTTTTTGTTATTAGACGGGGGGAGGGGTATGGGGGAGCCCTGTCAAGTGGTTCTGAACATGAAGGGGTACCGTCACAACCGTCCCGCGATGTATATACAACACACATGGTAGTTTTTTACTTGGGAAAAGCTGCATATGTTTGGACGGTGTTTTTAATAGGGTACTTTTTGACTTTTTTATAAAATGTGTGTATTTAGCAGGTGGGGAAAAAATTCATGGGGAAAATTTATATATGTGGATATTTGTTTGTTATTTATATTTATAAACAACACGTATGAAATTCAAATCAATATATAAAGAGGTCTTGTTAGAGAGTATGATGAGTCAATTCAATGTGACTCCATTGCCACAATTTGTTAATCAGGAGTTGGAAGAGGCTGACATGTTGGGTGCTAACACACGTACATTGAGTCCGGATGAGATGCAGGCTTATTTGGGTAGAACTGCTGGTGGCAGCAAGACCAAGATGGATAAGTATACGATGCCATATGTGCATAGGGGTAATATAGAGATTAAAGATGAAAATGATAGAACATTTGATTTGGACAAGTTGCGTGCTGCTATTACTGCTAGACCAGAGAAGATATTGAAGCAAAACGAGAAGATTACGCATAGTGGTGGTGGAAGCACGGTGTATTATAATATTGGATTACCTGCGTTGAAGGGGTTGGCTGTGAATGAGGCTACTGGTGAGTTTGTGGTGGTTGATACGTGTCCTGGTGCGGGCGCTTGTAAGGTATATTGTTATGCGAAGAAGGGTGGGTATGTACAATGGAAGGCTAGTAGTATGTCACAGACGAGACAATTGAATTTTCTATTGAATGATCCGCAGGGGTATAAGAACAAGTTAGAGAATGAGTTAAGATCTGCTGTGGCTAAGTTTGGCAAGAAGGGAACCAAGGTTGTGGTAAGATGGCATGATGCTGGTGATTTCTTTAGTCCTGAGTATTTGGATATGGCGTATAGTGTTGCGAAGGATTTTCCAAATGTGGATTTTTATGCGTATACGAAGATGGCTGGAGTTGCTACTGGATCTAAGCCAAGCAATTTCAAGATGAATTTTAGTATGGGTGCTACGCCTGAACAAGAGAAGCAGATTGATTTTCAAAGAACCAAGCATAGCACTGTTGTACCTAAGCAGATGTTTGATGATTTGATTAGTAGGGATGATGATGGTAAGGTTGTAAGAAACGATAAGGGTCAGATACAGTTTAGTGATGATAATTTGAAGGTGTTGAAGAAGAAGTTGGCATCCAAGTATAATATGCCTGAGGATAGTGTTATTACGTATGATGAGATGATGGCATTACCAGTCGCGAATGAACCAACGTATAATGTTATAGTGAAGCCTGGAGATGGTGATGATAGTGCGAACAGGGCGGATGTTATTGGAACTTGGTTATTGATACATTGATATATGAAATTGATTGATATATTAAATGAGGTTAGTGGTGGTAAGGAGGTATATCGTGGTGTTAATCCTGCGTATGGAGATGTGGGTTTGGGTATAAACAGCACCAAGATAGGAGATAAGTTGGTTGCGACATTGGGGCCTAATCATACTGATAATATTGATATTGCGAAGAGGTTTGGCAAACAGATAATAAAGACCAGGTTGAGTGGCGGTGAGTTGAGGTTGAGTCATTATAATGATATAATTAATTTGTATCAACAATATAAGAATTTATTGACACCGGGTATTGCTGGTATGATAAAGAATAGCGGTGGGCAGGAGCAATTGGAATATATACAACAAGCAGGGCGAGAGTTGCGTGATATATTGAGTAAGAAGTATGGATATATTGTTAGTCCATTGGCGGTGAGTGATGCGAATTATTTGAGTCAGAAGGGATTGACTGGGAATTTATATATTCCACTTCGATAAAATATAAAATTGTGTTTTGGATAATTGGTGTTATATTATAAATAAGTTATGCGTGTATTAAGCTTTGTTTATGGAGAACATTGTTGTGGTTTGGCTGTTGTTGAAAACGGCAGGCCCAAGTATTGTTATGAAGAGGAGAGATTTGTTAGAGTAAAGACGAGTACTGACTGGAAGAATCTTTATTTTAGATTTCCCATAATGAGTTTATATGAGTTGAAGTATAAGAATGGTGAGGACATAAATAATTTTGATTTGTATTTATTTCCCAAGATAAGTGGATTAGATGATAGTACTGATAGGTTTTTGCAAAATATTAGTGAGTTGTGTAATTGGAGTTGGAATATAGATTATATAAAGAGTCGATCATTGGCGTATGACCATCATGGTGCGCATTGTGCGTTGGCGTATTTTACGAGTGGATTTGCGGATAAGAAGTGTTTGGTGGTTAGCATTGATGCGCTTGGATCCAATTATAGTGCCAAGTATTATTTGGGTGATGGTGGTCGAATGAAGTATATTGATGGTATTGAGGTTGGAAGAGTATCATTTGGGTTATATTATGCGATGTTGACTGAATTTTTGGGATTTCAAAGATTGAAGGATGAAGGTAAGATTGTGGGAATGAGTTCGCATGGTAAACGACATGATAATTTGGTAAAGATGTTTGAAAAGGCTATTGGTCCTATTGAGGGAGTTAAGACGCGGATGTTGCCGAATGGTGATAGTGATATGTTTGTGGATTTTTACACAGAATTTTTCAAAGAAGTTGGTGGTAAGTTTTATAAAAACAGAAATACGATGAATGACATTGCGGCTAATGGTCAACTTGTATTTGAGAATAAGGTGTGTGAGATATTGAATAATTTGCATGTGATGCATCCTGAATATGTACATGTGTGTTTGAGTGGTGGTATATTTGCGAATGTTAAGTTGAATAAGAGAATCAATGAATTACCATGGGTGAAGGAAGTTTATGTTACGCCGCCGATGGGTGATGAAGGATTGCCATTGGGGGCTGCTTTATTGGGCAATAGCATTAAAGATAAACAGGATGTATTTAGATTAAACGATGTATATTTGGGCAGCGAATATAATATTAAAGAGATTGAAAGTACCATTACGGATAAGTACAATGATGTATTTAGTGAACCATTGAATATTGACAGAGTAAGTAAATTATTGAGTGACGGACATATTGTTGGATTATTTCAAGGACGTATGGAATATGGACCACGGGCTTTGGGTAACAGAACAATATTGGCTGATGCTAGTAAGAGTGATGCGTATGATAAGTTAAATGACAGGTTGAATCGTAATGATTGTATGCCATTTGCGCCTGTTGTATTGGCGGAGTATGCAAGTGATGTATTTAAGATTGAGAAGAGTTTATATACTGCGGAGTTTATGACTATGTTGTATGATACGTATCCTGAGTGGCATGAACGTATACCAGCGGCATTGCATCCGGTTGATAAGACTGCACGTATACAGCTGGTATATGAAGATAAGAATAAATTGTTGTATGATATATTGAAGTCATTTTATAACAGAACCAACATACCGGTGTTAATCAACACATCGTTTAATATACATGAAGAGCCAATTGTATGTTGGCCTGAGAATGCTTTGGAACATTTGAAAAATGGAATTGTTGATTATTTAATTATTGAAGATCGGTTATATTATTATAAGGTATAAATTATGACATTGAATGAAACACAGAATGCTATATTGAGTTGGATATTTACGATAGGATGTTCGGTATTATTGATTGCGGTTACATTAATAATATTGTATTTTATGTATTTGTTTGTGAACATGGTAAAGAATTTTGCAAAAAAATATTGACGTTTTTGTTAATGTTTGATATATATTAATTGAATGAGAGCAAAGTATACACATATTAAACGCTGGGATACATTTACAAATTGTGAATGTGTTGCGGTTGATATTGTATAGGCTAATTAGAGCAATCCTTAAAAGTACAAATCAACCGCTAATCGAAAAAAGATAGCGGTTTTTGTGTTTTCTGGGTTGACGTTCTTTGAGTTTGTGGTAAATTATAAAAGTAACGACGATGTGAGTCGAAGTTACAAAAAGATTTAAAAGTCAGTTGACAACGTATAAAAACGTGATAGACTGAATGAAGATTAGATAAGGCTTGAAACTCCATCTGTTGAGCCACCGCCAGTAACCAAAGGTAAAGAACTGGAAAAATCAATTGATTGGTCCGTGGGTGTTATCCTCGTAGAGAACCCATAGGGCGATGACGGAATTGCTGAGGTGATTTCCGTGAATGTATAAATAAGCAATAAAGATTTTATTGCCTCCTAAGCATAGGTAGCGATGCAGAGGTTTTGTAAACCCCAGAGTTCGGCGCAAGCCCGGAAGGAGGCTCCAATTTATAATGTTGATCGTAGCATAAAAGTAATGTCGTGGTTTGTG
>SXGQ01110620.1_pt1 | contig 11243 bp, 8 predicted proteins | sample 3178371 | NCBI WGS metagenome assembly SXGQ01 (sample SAMN11356859, study PRJNA531348) | freshwater metagenome | isolation source: freshwater sample F1-20 | place: China: Fuxian Lake, Yuxi | collected 2017-12-25 | reverse complement strand
GCGCTCATTCTGTGCGGGGCAGTCCTGCTGTCCATGCTGGTGTCGCTGGTGCTGACTCCCACGGTCTTTGCCAGGCTGCCCTCCGGTGAAGCCCTGCGTGCATCATGGCGCGCGGGACGTTTCTATCGCTGCAGTCTGGCCTGGTGTCTGCGCAGGCCGATCTGGGTCATGCTGGTTTTCGGTGGTGTTCTGGTGGCCAACGTCTGGTTGTACGGTCAGCTACCCAAGGGTTTCTTTCCGCAGCAGGATACCGGGCGCATCTCCGGCAACATTCAGGGCGACCAGAGTACGTCTTTCCAGTTCATGCAGCAGCGCCTGAAGACCGTGCTCGAAGTCCTGCGCGCAGACCCTGCGGTTGCAGCAGTGTCCGGCTTTACCGGTGGCGGGCAGCGCAACTACGCATCGCTGTTCATGGTGCTCAAGCCCTTGGGGGAAAGGACAGATTCGTCCGAGGTCGTCATTGCCCGTTTGCGGAAAAAACTGTCGCAACTGCCGGGCTCTCGCGTTTTTTTGACGCCGCAGCAGGACTTGCGCAGGGGCGCTCGTCAGTCCAATTCCCAGTTTGAGTACTCGCTGAAATCAGACGACCTGACCCTGTTGCGCCCGCTCGAATTTCCCATCCGGCAGGCCCTGCAGAAGATTCCCGAAATCACCGATGTCAGTTCTGACCAGCAGAACAAGGCTTTGCAGAGTTTTTTGACAGTCGACCGCGATGCGCTGGCCACCTATGGCATCACCATGTCCCAGTTCGACAACAATCTGTATGACGCGTTTGGGCAGCGTTTGACCGGGCTTATCTACAATCCTCTGAATCAGTATCGCGTTGTGCTGGAACTGTCGCCCGACTATCTGCAATCGCCTGACAGTGTTCAAGCCTTGTGGTTGCCGTCTGCTGACGGCAGTCTGGTGCCCCTCGGTACGCTGGCCAGAAGCAGTCTGACCCATGCGCCCCTGTCGGTGTCGCACGAAGCCGGTAATGCATCGCTGACCTTCAGTTTTGCCTTGTCACAGGGCGTGGCATTGTCGCAGGCCATTGCCGCCATTCAGGATGCGGTCGTGCGCGTGGGCATTCCCTCCGGTGTGGTGGCCGGGTTTCAGGGCAACGCAAAGTCGCTGGGCGAGAGTGAACGTTCGCAGCCTTTTCTCATCCTTATGACCTGTGTAGTGGTGTATCTCATACTGGGCGTGCTGTATGAAAGTTTTCTGCATCCGCTCACCATCCTGTCCACATTGCCAGCAGCCGGCATTGGAGCCCTGCTGGCCTTGTATGCCCGCGGTCTTGAGTTCACGGTGATCGCGTTGATCGCCCTTATCCTGTTGATGGGTATTGTCATGAAAAACGCCATCCTGATGATTGATTTCGCACTGGTCGGACAGCGCAAGGCAGGGCTGTCTGCAGCCGGTGCCATCTTGCGTGCTGCTCAGAAACGCTTGCGGCCCATCCTGATGACAACACTGGCCGCCATGTTCGGCGCATTGCCTCTGGCCATCATCACCGGTGACGGTGCCGAGTTGCGCCAACCGCTGGGTATCGCAGTGGTTGGCGGCCTGTTGCTCAGCCAACTGCTGACGCTCTACACCACACCTGTCATTTTTGTGTTGCTGGAGAGGCTGCGTCATCGCGTCACAGGCAGGGCGGTCACATTGGTTGCGGCGGGTGCGGCATCGGCCGCGCTGGGTGGGTCGCTCAGCGGATGCGCCAATACTCAGGCGCCAGACCTTGTTGCACCGATTTCGCAGGCAGGACAGGCAACACAGACCAATGAGTTTCGCAATGCGCCAACGGATTGGATCGCTATGTCGGATTCGACCGTTTCCGAAGCAGCAAAGTCCGCAGCTCAGGTGCAGGGTGTTAGGGCGACGCTGGCTGACGACAAGTCCGGTGCAAATCGGCCCGCAACAAGCGATTCCGGGCGTTACCTGCAAAACCCGTGGTGGTCTGTTTTTGAGGATCCACTCATCAACGATCTGCAACGACAGGTAGCGCAAAGCAATGCCTCACTGCAAGCCAGTGCCGCGCAGGTGCAGGCCGCACAGGCTGCATTCGAAGCCAGCCGTGCAGCCTTGTTTCCGTCATTTTCCCTGTCCGGTGGTGTGCAGCGCAGCGTCAACAACGTGGCCAATCCGCGCGGCACCACGTTTTCGGTGTCGGGCGTTGTAGCGCCGTGGGAGCTCGATCTTTGGGGACGTCTGTCAGCCGTCTCCGCTGTCGCGCAAGCCAACAGCGCTGCCACGGGGTTCAGACATGCATCGGCGCAACTGTCGATGCAGGCACAGGTCAACCAGACCGTTCTGACGCTGCGCTTTGCGCAGACCCAGCAGCAGTTATTGGAGCGCAATGAGCAGATAGCCCGCCAATTGCTGGGGTTGGCGCGCAACCGGATTGCAGCCGGTGTGGCCTCGCCGCTGGAAGAGTCACAGGCGCAGACGCAGCTGAGCACCATTGCCTCGCAACGCGTTGCAGCACAGGCTCAGGCCCGGCAGTTGCACAATACCATGGTCACGCTGGCCGGTGGTCAGTTCGGTGGCTCGTCCGATGTCGATGTGTCTTCGGTGTTGCAGGAGTCGACCGGAACAAAAGCAATGTCCGCATCGTCGGGAGATCCTGCACGTGTCAGGGATGTTGGCAGCACCACGACGGTATCCCGCCCGCTCGTAACACCGGCTGTCCCGGTCATTCCGCAGTTGTTGCCCTCACGCTTGATTGCGCGACGCCCAGATCTGCAGGCCGCTGCAGCCACGGTCAATGCCGCATGGGCGCAGCGTGAGGCCAGTCGCACGGCATTGTTTCCTGCGCTCACGCTGTCATCAAGTGGTGGCTATCGGGCCCGGGGTTTCAGTGATCTGCTTGAGATGCCCTTGAAGGTGTGGACCGTGGGCGCCTCCGTCGCCTATCCGCTGTTTGACGGCGGCGCCCGTCGCGCTGCGCTGAGGCAGAATGATGCCCTGTTCGAATCCCAAGTGGCCACCTGGCGTCAGACCGTGCTGGACGCATTGCAGGAAGTGGAAGACCAATTGGTGGCTGTGTCGCAATACAAACAACAGGCCGATTTACAGCAGCAAGCGCTTGTGTCGTCCAACCGCGCCTTGCAACTGACGCGCAACCAGTACGAAGCCGGGTTGGTGTCCCTGCAAACGCTTTTGCAGGCCCAGCAAATCGCATTGGCGGCTGAGCAGGCAAACTTGTTGGCGCAGCATCAACAGCGGCTGGCTGCCAACGTTTTACTGAAAAACATCGCGGGTGGGCTATAAAATTACGTCCCCTTCAGATCCGCCATCAGGCTGGCCTGCAACTCCGGGTTGATCTCTTCAATCCGAACTGGATAGGCTGCATGGTCTATCCCCACCGATACCGCGCGCCCCTGCAGCAGCCCACCTTGCTGAGCCACCGTCAGCGGAAAGCGCAAAAAATGCACGGCATAGGTGCCGCTTGAACGTTCCGCTGGTATCTCTTCGTTGGGCACTCCGATGCATCTGTTATGGCCATCAATTTCAATCCACACGCTGCGTTCCACCCCCAGCAACTGGTTGAGTTTGGTCTCGCGGATTTCGGCACTCGGGTACTGAATCATCAGCGTGGCACCCAGACTGCCCGGATCTTCAATCAGGTAGTTGTAGATCATCAGTTCATGATCCATGCCGTCGCGCGCCAGCGTGGGATCCACGCGCATCATTTCCTGCAACTGGTAGCGCACAGTGGTCTCATTCTCGAACAGCAGCGTGATGTACTGTCCCAGCAGCAGCGTGCGCAACTGCTTGTAGGGGATGACGTCTTTGCGCCATTGGGCACGTATGGTCTGGTACTGCGCTGTGGTCATCAACTGGTCTGCGCTCAGGCGTGGCATGGTCGTTAAGGGCATACAAAGCGGAAAATCGAGTGTAGTGCATCATCCGGCCCCTGTGCGAGAGGGATTCCCCCCGATGCCAACCGGGTCACTTGGGGCTAGAATGCGCCCTTGAACTTCACTTCACGTTAATTCCATGGCTTCCCATCCGCATTTTGACAAAGGCCGTGCCATGCGTACGCAGGTGCTGGGCGCCGACTACGTCAACCGCTCGGTTTCCGACCCCAACGACTTTGCAGCCCCCCTGCAGGACCTGGTGACAGGGCATGCCTGGGGCACAGTCTGGACCCGCGAAGGCCTGTCGCCCAAGTTGCGCAGTCTGTCCACCGTTTCCATGCTCATTGTGCTCAATCGTCCCAATGAACTGAAACTGCATATGCGCGGTGCCATCAATAACGGTGTGACACCTGAGGAACTGCGTGAGATCGTGATGCATGCCAGCGTGTATGCCGGGTTTCCGGCAGCCATGGACAGCATGCGGATACTCAAGGAGTTGCTCACCGAACTGAACCTGTTGCCCAAGCCATGAGCGCAGATTCCAACAACGGTTCATCCTCCCGTCGCATCGCGCTGGTGACCGGCGGTGCGCGGCGTCTGGGCCGGGAAATTGCCCTGACGCTGGCGCGCAATGGCTGGGGTATCGCCCTGCATTACCGGCAGTCAGCCGATGAGGCACTCAGCACCCGCGACGAGATTCGCGCACTGGGTCTGCCTTGCGAGGCGCTGAAGGCCGATCTCAATGTTGAAGCGGACGTCGAGTCGCTGATTCCGCTGGCTGCGCAACTTGGCGATGTGCGCTGTGTTGTCAACAATGCGTCCCTTTTCGAATTTGATGATGCGCACTGTTTCAGTTTTGCCTCACTGGAAAAACATCTGCACGGCAACCTGTCTGCGCCCATCATCCTCAGTCGTGCCTTGCATGCGCAGATACCGGACGGTGAGCAGGGGGTGGTAGTCAATCTGCTGGACCAGAAGCTGGACAACATGAACCCTGATTTTTTGTCCTACACCCTGAGTAAGGCGGGTCTGGCGGCTGCAACCACCATGCTGGCGCAGCAACTCGCGCCCAAACTGCGTGTGATTGGCGTCTCACCGGGCTTGACCATGATCAGCCATCTGCAGACGCCCGAGCAATTTGAAAAAACGCACCGCATCTCCCCGCTGCAGCGGTCCAGCCAACCGCAGGATATCGCCTCTGCGGTTCTTTTCGTGGTGAACAATCCGGCCATCACCGGAACACGCATACTCGTCGATGGTGGTCAGCACCTCATCGGCATGGGGCGCGATTTCAGTGTGATGGACATCTGATACGGACTTTGTGATGACAGACTGGTTTTTTGATCCGAGGCTTGCCGGTTGCAGGCGCATTTTCATTCGCGACTTCGACGTATCGGCGGCCATCGGCGTGTTTCCGCAAGAGCAGGGGCGCACACAGAAAGTACGCATGAACATCGATTTCTGGGTGCCGCAGGTTGACACCCCCAGCCACCGCGACAAGCTCGAAGATGTGGTGGACTATGACTTCATCCGCCCCGGCATACACGACCTCATTTCGCAGGGGCATATCGGCCTGCTCGAGACGCTTGTGGACCGGACTGCGCAACAGGTGCTGTCGCATCCGTTGGTACTTGCCGTACGCGTGCGCGCAGAAAAAAGCGAGGTCTATCCCGACTGCAAAAGCGCAGGCGTTGAGTGCTTCCGGTTTCGCGAAGAAAGCATGGGTTTCAAACCTTATGCGCTGATGAAAGATGCTGCCCGCAGTGCTGTCAAAGTGCAGAATATTTTCTGCATCGGTCGCAACTATGCCGCGCACATCGCAGAGTTGGGCAACCGTCCGTCCGGCCAACCGGTTGTCTTTACCAAACCGACATCGGCCGTCCGTCAGGCGGGCGAACCCATCGTGTTGCCTGCACATTCAAACGAAGTGCATTTTGAAACGGAACTGGTGCTGCTGATCGGCAAGGGAGGGCGTAACATCGCGCGGGATGCCGCGCTCACGCACATTTCTGCGGTAACGGTAGGTCTTGACCTGACCGCCCGAGACCTGCAAAACCATGCCAAACAAAACGGTCTGCCGTGGGACACGGGCAAAGGCTTTGATGGTGCTGCATGCCTGTCGCCGTTCGTGTCATTTGATTCGGCCATGCCGCTGTCGGCATTCGAGTTTCAGTTGCATATCAACGGGGAGCAAAGGCAGCACGGCAAGGTCAGCAACATGCTGTATCCGGTGGATGAACTGATCAGCTATCTGAGCAGCATCTTCACCCTGCAGCCGGGTGATCTCATTTACACGGGTACACCGGAGGGTGTGGCTGCATTGAAATCGGGTGATCAACTCAGGTTGAGTCTGAACGGGCACCACATGTCCGATTTTGAAGTAAAGTGAGCCGGGCCCGCTGTCGGGTTTATCGGCGTGCGGACCTGTTCAGTCTGTTTCTGTGCTTCGGTAAGCCTCTCCCCACACGTTGAAGGTCAAGGGTTTGGGGCCGGGCAGGTACCGCATGTCGATCTGGGTGAAACTGAACCCCGCCTGCTCCAGCAAGCCCTGGATGTCGCGGCCCAGATGACAGCCCCCCGCCAGTTTTCCCCACACCGGCTGCAACCGGTCCTGCCAGCGGCGCACCGATTCGTCCGGTGCGCGGGCATGCTCTGTAAACAGCAGTTTGCCCTCCGCTTTGAGCACGCGCCGTATTTCCTTGAGCGCCTGCAGCGGGTCGGGGATGGTACAGAGGGTGTAGGTCATCACCACCGTGTCCACGCTGGCATCTGGCAGTGGGATACCCTCGGCGCCTACCGGCATCATCGTGAGCGTCAGCCCGGTTTTCGTGAGGCGCTGTAAAGCCTTCGGATGCATCTGTACGGACGGATCCAGACCTGTGAGCGACACAATCTGCTCGGCTTTGTAGTGCGGCAGATTCAAGCCGGTGCCGATCCCGATTTCCAGCACCACGCCCCGTGCTTTGGGCACCACTTTTTCCCGCTGGCGGCGCATGGGTTTGAGACCGCAGGCAAAATCCAGCAGGTGGGGCAGAATGTGGCGGTCGTACCAGTTATCCATCGGGTTTCCTTGGGGTTTCCTCGCAACGAGGCTGTCTTCAGACCCGCCAGCGGCTCACGGCCTCTTCCGTGGTGCGCAGGGCCGTTTCATACACGCTGTGCCGTTTGCTGCGATCCATCAGGTTATAACCGATTGCGTCCAGATCCACGCGCCCGGGATACAGTTTGCGCACGCGGATGCCTGCATGTTCCAGTTGCTGTATCTCTTTTTCTACAATGCGCGTCATCTGTTTGCGCAAGAGGCGTTCGGCCGCTTCTGCGGGATTGCGGGGCATGCCCATGTCGGTGCTGGCCATGGGGGCGATGACGATGGCTTCGCTCACGTCGGTGCTGATCAGCAGATCCGCGGAGGCAGGAGAGGCAGCCCCGCCATCGATGTAGCGCCGTCCTTCATGTTCGACCGGCGGACACCACCCCGGTACCGCATACGATGCACAAACCGCCTTGTTCATGGCGATTGGCGGTGACCCCGGATAGCCCAATGCCACTCTCTGGCCATTGGCCGCATCCACCACCATCAACCAGGTGGCGGGATGCCGAGTCCATTGTCCGGGCGGCACCACAGCGTCGATCAGATCCACAAAACCCTGCATGTCGGATGTTCCCTCGGGCAGCATGCCGCTGAGTGCCGTCATGAGAGAGACTTTGCGTTTGAGCAATGAGGTGATGAGCCCTGGTGCTGTCAATGCCGCTTTGGGGCGGGGAGGAAGGGAGGGGACTGATGCAGCGTCTTCGGCAAAAACGCTCTTGCTGTGCCCGCCTTGCCAGTGTGCGATTTCGTCTACACTCACGCCGGCAGACAGCAGGCTGCCCAATACGGCGCCGGCCGATGTGCCGATGATGACATCTGCGTTGCGCAGGTCCCAGTTCAGGCGGTTTTCTGCGCTGCGCAGTGCTGCTGCGGCCCATGCGCCTCCCAGTGCACCACCACAGCCGATCACCACAGCCCGTTTCAATTTTGCCATTTCATTTCCGTGCAAACAGTCAATGCACGGAATTGTAAGCAAACTGCTACGGTTTCAGTGGGAGCAGTCCTCGGTTTTGTATGCTTGAATAGCGTTTGTGCTTTGCAGTGCTCAGCGCACGCGAACGACACGAACAACTACTTTTTCTTTGGGATAGTCCATTGCATCCTCCTGGTTCGGGGTTAGAGTCTTTGCCCGCCCTTACATCGTTTAACGGGCTTGTCATGACAAGGTTGACAGTTTCTGTCTTTGAACAACTGCCTCATTCAGGGAGTGCATCCCATGGGAGGGGCAAAGCGGCTTCCATCGTCCGCACGCTGCTGATGCAACTGCTGGCGCTGCTGCTGTCCCTTTGTGCGCAGTTGCCGTTTGCCTCCGCCAGCGCAGCCACCCCGCAGGTCACCACGGCCTACTTCCTTGATACCGACCAGCAGGGCCCGTTGGACGCCTATTTCAGTGGAGCGTTCACGCCGTTTTCAGGTTTGATCAACCTCGGTTATCAGCCAGCCTCGGTCTGGTTTGCACTGTCGGTCAAAGGCATGGCGCCCGATACGCCTTACTTCGCCATCATCCGGCCTGCCTTGCTCGAAGAAACCGAGTTTTATGAAGTAGTCCGCAGCAGCGAAGATGAAGTGGGGCTGCTGCCCTTGAGCAACAAGGCAGTGGGCAGGGCTGCGGCACGCACCGGCCTCGCAGGGCGCACAGGCATGCTGGTGCGTGGAGATGCCGACCAGTCGCTGTATCTGGTTCGGGTCAAAACCCGCGGTGTTTTCATTGCCTCTGTGGACCTGCAATCCGAGGATGCGTTTGTGGCGCAGCAAAGCGCCATGTCAGTGCAACTGGGGCTGTTTCTGGGTACGTCCCTTACGCTGTTCATTTTTGTGCTGTTCGTGGGCAGCGGGATGCCCAGTCGCTTCTATGGATTGTTTCTGGCCTTCCAGACCGTGCTGGTGACGCTGGTCATCTCCATGAATCATGTTTTTACGCCTTACATGCGCGACTCGGGGCTGGATGTCAGTTTCAGCTTTCGGCTGTTCCTGCCGTTTTCCATGATCTGCGCCGGTTTATTCAATATCGCTTTGCTGCGGTTTTTCGAGGCCCCCAAAAAAGCGCTCATGCTGCTCAACATCCTGTTTGCGCTCTACCTCATTCTCTTGCTGGTGCAGATATTGTCCAATGCGCCGGCCTATGGACGCGTGTCCATCGGTTTTTTTACCCTGCATTGCATCATTTCGCTGGCTGCGCTGTCGTTAGTCAAGTTCCAGCAGCGTGTCTATCAACTCATGATGCTGCTGTGTTACGGGGGTTTGGTGTTCCTGTCTTTGCAGGCGGTGGCCGTGACGTGGTTCTTCCATGCGCCGGGTGAATGGATTTACCAGTGGCCGATGCTGGTGGTCAGTGCTCTGAGTGTGCTGATGTTCATCACCGTCATTTATGAATTGAACCTGCTGCGAACCGACCGTCAGGACGTCAAGACCCAGCTGGCCCTTGAACAGCAAAAGCTGGAGTTTGAGCAGCAAACAAACGAGCAGAACAGCAAACTGATGTCGATGCTGTCGCACGAGTTCAAGAACTCTCTGGCGATCGTGACCATGGAGTTGGGCGTTCTGCGTGAAAAAGGCTTTGATCTGCGGCATGCGCGCAAGGCCATCGACGACCTTCTAGGCATCATCGAGCGGTGCATGTTGCTTGAAAAAAGCGCACGGCAACTGATCGATGCCAGCATTGAACCGGTGTGCTGTTCCGACATGCTCAGTGACATCATCAGTACGCACTGGGGGCGATACAATATCCTCAACGATTGTCCGGCAGGCGTGTATGCCTTTGCAGATGAGGCCATCCTGCGCATCGTGCTGACCAATCTGGTGGACAATGCTTGCAAGTACGGCGCTGCGGGCAAACCGGTGCGCATCAAGGTACTTGAACCCGAAGCCGAGCCCGGGCATGCAGAACGGATCGAGATACAGGTCAGCAACATGGTGGGCGAATTCGGCAAGCCCGACAGCAAGCGCATATTTTCGAAGTACTATCGCGCTGCGTCGGTTCTGCAGGTCTCCGGTTCGGGCTTGGGGCTGTATCTGGTTGAAACCCTGTCCAAACTCATGCATTCGGAGGTTTCCTTCAGCGATCAGGGAGAAACAATCGTTTTTAATTTAAACTTGCCGAAAGCGGCTGGAATGGACACCGAGTTCCTGTAATGCGGAGCATATAACGCACCCGACAAAAGCCCGCGCATCACTCTTGAGTTGACAACGGAATTGCGAATGACGGCACAGCCCCTTCAGATCGTTATGGTGGAGGACAATGAAGTTCTCCGTTCACTGACCATGGACTATCTGGTGTCCCGCGGACATCACGTCACAGGCTATCCGGCCGCGGAGCACCTCAGCGATGTGGCGCCCAGTCAGGGCAAGGCGCCAGCCGACATTTACCTGCTCGACGTCAATCTGCCCGGCGAGGATGGCCTTTCGCTGGCCAAGCGCATACGCAATGCCCAGCCCGGTGCCGGCATCATCATGATGACCGCGCGCACATCCGAGATGGACAAGATCAGCGGCTATGAGGTAGGTGCGGACATTTACCTGCCCAAGCCTTGTTCGCTGGAACAATTGAATGCCGCCATCGGAGCATTGGGGCGCCGCGTGGGGCATGCGCCTGCTGACAGCGGTGAGGTTGCGACCGCAGCAGTCTCTTCCGTGCTGTCGTTTTCGCTCAAGACACTTGAGGTTGAGGGGCCGGGCGGCGTTGCGCAGCTCACCGGCACCGAAGGCCGTCTGCTGGATGCCTTCTGCCACGCGGATTCAGGCCTGCTGACCTATGAGGCGCTGGCCAAACTTCTTGGGCGGGTCTATTCCTTCAAGGACTGGCAGGTATTCGCTGTCAACGTTACCCGCCTGCGCAAAAAGCTTATTGAAGTCGGCGCCCCCGAGCGCTGTCTGGTATCAGTGCGCAGCGTTGGCTATCAGTGCTGCATCCGTCTGACCCGCCGCTGATCGCTCGAGTCTGATCTCGTCGGGGTGGTCACTGGCGCGCAGCAGGCGTCCCATGGCGATCTGTCCCAGATTTGGCCCGCACTCGCCCTCATGCCAGGCCAGATGGCCTGCAATCAGTACCTGACGTACCACGCCCTCGGGGCGGTTGACCACCTGGCGCGATGAAAAAAGCGGCCGGTCAACAACGTCATAGGTGCTCTCGGGCTCCCAGCGCTTGAGTGCCTGCGGGTCGACCACACAGATGTCAGCCTGTACACCCACCCTCAGTTCACCCGTATTCAGCTTGAAAAACTGCGCCGGTTGCGATGTCAGGCGGGACACGGCGTAAGCCACCTGTTCCAGACCGTCTTCCTGGGCGAACTTCAGTGTGCGCAGGTTGCCGT
>SXGQ01539189.1_pt1 | contig 11245 bp, 6 predicted proteins | sample 3178371 | NCBI WGS metagenome assembly SXGQ01 (sample SAMN11356859, study PRJNA531348) | freshwater metagenome | isolation source: freshwater sample F1-20 | place: China: Fuxian Lake, Yuxi | collected 2017-12-25 | reverse complement strand
CAGTGATGCTACAGGTACACAAACCTCAGCAATCGACATTATAAGTAGAAACGCTGCTAATACTACAGGATTTACTTTTCGTATACAAAACTGTGCTACTACTTGTACAACACATTTAGTCTATGGCGGTAACACTGTTATGGCATTTAGATGCGATGGAAACGTTGGAATCGGGACTGCTTCTCCTTTTGCAAAACTTGAAGTAGCAGGGGGAAACAATTTACCACCATCAACAGGTACTCAAAATTATACAGTTGCATTAAGAGACCCTACATCAATGGTAGCAGATGTTGGCGGTTCTATATTATTACAAGGATTTAAAACATCAAATACTGCAATTGGAAATTTTGCATATATAGCAGGGAAAAAAGAAAATGGAACTGCGGGCAATGAGGCGGGATATTTATCTCTTGGAACATTTGATTCAAGTGGAATTCCTGCCGAACGTATGCGCATCACCAGTGCGGGCAGTGTTGGAATAGTAGGATATCTTGGAATAGGAACATGTAGTCCTCAAAAACCGTTTGAAATAAGATCAGGTGGAACTTCGACTACTCCATCTCAAATATTTGGTGGTGGGATAACTCAAGCAATTGTAGGAGGTGAAACTATGTTAGCATTTTCAACTAATATTTCACCATCCACAGGTGGAACTACAGCTACAGAACTAACCAGAGCTGGTATAGGATTCACGTATGTAAGTGCTGCCCAACCATCGGAATTTAATATTGGTATACAATGTACTAATGTTTGTAATTCTAATGTTAAATTCTTTAACGGGGTAGAACGCATGCGCATTACAAGTAACGGACAATTGTACTTTTCAAGAAATTCTGGTGCAGTTGATGTAATTAATATTGAAAGCTACACTGGACATACTGGAGCTGGCATTCTTATTAATATGGATACAACTGGAGATGCTCTATCAATTGGAGGTACCGGAACTCAAAATGCTATAAATGTTACAAGTTCTGGTAAAAAAGTAATTATAAGTAATTTAGGAGGATCTGGAAACAGAGCAGTATATTCAGAGTCAAACGGTACATTAACAAATTCATCATCAGACATAACTCTTAAAAAGAATATTGAAAATATAACATACGGTTTATCTTCAATGATGTGCTTAAGACCTGTTTTTTACAATTGGATTCCTGAAAGTTTAGGTGAACAAAAAGAAATAGGTTTTATTGCTCAAGAAGTACGAGAAATAATCCCTGAAGTAGTAGGAGAAAATTGGAACTGTACATTATCACTTGACTATCCTAAACTAACTGCCGTGTTAACAAAATCCATCCAAGAACAACAATGCCAAATCTGTTCTCAAGCAACAATAATTCACCAACTCAAAACATGCCTAGGAATGGCTTAAAATATTTATATAAAAGAAAGAAGTAAATGAATCTATACCAACCCACCATATCAGGATCTTTCACAGTCTCAGGTAGTTCTACTTTCTATGGAAATGTAACTATATCGGGTAGTGTATCGGCAACTTCTTCAGTTGCGATATCAAGTTCTTATGCGACTTCGGCTTCGAATGCAGATTTCTTGGATGGGTTGGATTCAACGTATTTTGTACCTAGTTCTTCTTATGATACGATGTCGGGAAGCATCGCTTTGCGTGCTACAAACCTAGAGAGTACAGCTTCTGTCTTGACTTCGGCTTCTGCGAGTTTTGCTGTAGTATCTTCTTCTTATGCATCTGCATCGGGATCAATAGCATCTCGTGTAACAAAAATTGAAGGCAATTACGCAACGACAGGATCAAATGCTTTCAACGGATCACAGAATATTACGGGTAGCTTGACCGTTTCTCAAGCCGTTATTGCACAAACTTTAAATGTACAGCAAGTAACTTCTTCAATTGTTTATTCTTGTGGTAGTAACATCTTCGGATGTGCAATTGGAGATGTACAGCAAATGACAGGTTCGGTTAGGATTACGGGTAGTTTGAATACAATAGGTAATGCTTGTATAACTTCTGTTTGTTCTCCTTCTTTTATAGGAGGTACAATGAGTGGTACTACTATTTACGGTTCAACTGTAATATGTAGTGCTGTAGTTTGTTCTCCACAATCTGTTTTCAGTTATACAGGAACAACAGGGAATGCTGTAAGAATAAACGGAGATAATTTAACAACAGGTACGGCTTTAAGTATCGTAGCGAATAACGGTTCACCTTCTCATACAGGAAACGTAGTTGAAATATGTAATGCATTTAATGCAGGAGCAGCTGCTAAATTACTTTGTTTATATCAAGGAGATGATGGAGACGGGATTTATGTTAATATGGCTCGTGGAGGTGTTGGTTTGACTGTAGATGGAGTAGGATCAGGATATTCAGCTATTTTTAATAATGGTAATGTCGGCATCGGAAATACTTTACCAGCAGAACTATTAGATGTATGTGGAAGCTTAAAAATTGGAAATTTGAAAATTCAAAATGCTGATGGAGGAAGAATTGGATTTAATAGAAATACTGCGACAGGAGCTATATATAATTCTTGTTATGCTGCATTCCAAATAAATGGTGCTTATAGTGGTGCAAATTATCTAGATTTTCAAAATTATAGTAGTAGTGGAGATTTTTTAGGACAATTTGTACTTAATAATGGTAATGTCGGTATTGGGACTACTACTCCAAGTCAGTTGCTACATCTAAAAACAACACTAGCAAGTTCAAGTGGCGTTGGAACTGCAATACAAATAGAAAGCGGTGGAGCTGGAGGTGATCAAGGTTGGATTGGAGTTAATAAAGGAACTGGTAACGGATTAGAAATATCTGTTGAGAATAGGGATATAATTTTTAATACCGGTGCTACAACTCCGTTTGGAGGAACCGAGCGCATGCGCATAACAAGCGGTGGATTAGTTTCAATAAATCAAATATGTAGCTATGCTGTATTTAATGTAACAGGAATAGATTGTGCATGGGGTGAAGGTATAGTTATGAACCCTGCCCCAAATGGCTACTCGGGAATAAACTTTAGAACCGAAGGAAGAACAGGATCTTGTGTTACATGTACATGGCAATTTGCAAAGGAAACAAGTGGAAGTGGAGTTGGAGAATTATTTTCATTCAATAAACAAGGATTAACAGGAGGCGCAGGATATAGAGTGGATGCAGTACAACAATGGAAAACAAATGGTGATTCAATATTTGGCTTTAGGGTGGGAATAGGAACATGTACTCCAAGCACACTTTATTCATTAACTTTAAATGGAGACTCTTCTACTAAAACAGGGGGAATAGTATTTAGACAGAGTGGTACAGACACTTTCTATGCGGGTAATCCATCAGTTTCGAATACAACTGATTTTGAACTGTGGAACCCAAGAAACGGATATCTAAGACTTGCTACTAATAACGCAGAAAGGCTACGTATAACCAGTACCGGCACTGTTCAGAATAGAGGAACAGGAGGTACTCTAGTAACACAAAGACTGGTTGGTTGTACTACAGCGGGTTCAAGTGGTGTAGATAAAGAAATAGCATTTATAGGATTTAACCACACAATAAATGTAAAAGTATTAGCTTACCAAACTTCCGATCCGTTAAGTTCGAACGTAGCAACTCTAACTCAAGACATTGTAACATCTTTTGGTAACACGTGTAAAATAAATGGAGGACTAACTTGTTATAGCAACATTACAAACATGAGTACAGGATATGGTACAGGATACAAACTATATCTAAATGTGACATATTCGGGAGCAGCTCCAAATGTTTTATTTCAAATAGAAGGTATAAGTGGAGATACTATGACATTATCCGTATAAACTAAAAAAAAACAATGCTACAATACTTTCCCAACATAACAGGATCTTTAACGGTAACAGGAAGTGTACTAATTAGTGGCAGTCTCACTGCAACTCAAGGCATCACAATCTCGGGTTCTATTGCATCGGCTTCTTATGCAGAAACGTTGCAAGGGTTGGGTAGTGCTTCGTTTGCACCGGCAGGTACATTCAATACGGTGTCTTCTTCATTTGCTTCGACTTCAGCTTCGCTGAGTACGAGAGTAACAAATAATGAGAGTACGGGTAGTACTTTGACTTCGGCTTCTGCTTCTTTTGCTACGATGTCGGGTAGCTTATCAACAAGAGTAACAAAGATTGAAAACAATTATGCAACTACAGGTAGTAATGCTTTCAACGGCTCTCAAAACATTACAGGAAGCTTGACTGTGTCTCAAGCAGTCATTGCTCAAACCTTAAACGTTCAACAGGTAACGTCGTCTATTGTTTATTCATCAGGTAGCAATGTATTTGGTAATCAGTTAACCGATGTACAGCAGATGACAGGTAGTTTGAGGGTGACAGGATCGGGTAATCATTTTATTCAAGGTGGTAGTGTTGCAATAGGAACTAATTCGCCAAATGCAAAATTAGAGGTTAGTGGTGCAGTAATGGTAAGTAGTGCTGATGCAGTTGCGGTTGCAAATAGAGGTGCTTTAGATTTTAATTCAGGTAATACAAGATTACTTTCTTTTGGCGCAAATCCATCAACAAATGGTGGATTTCAATTTATCACTCTTGCATCAAATGGTACTGGAAATCCTGCAATGACTATTACTGGCAGTACAGGTAATGTTGGATTGGGTACATCGAATCCAACAAATTTACTCCACGCTTCTTCTTCTTTGCCTAGAGTTATTGTTGATACAACATCTAGATATGCTGCTTTTAACACATATGTTAACGGAGTTGAAAAAGGAGCTTTTTATTGGGATAATGATGATAATGTATTAAGAGTACAAGCCGTTAATGTTAGTTTGAATCATGGTGGCTCAGCTGGTAATATTGGTCTCTATGTAAGTGCATCAGGAAATGTTGGTATTGGAACAACTACTCCAACAAGTATTAGTACATATAGAACTTTAGAAATATATGGTTCAACGGGAGCAGGTATAAGATTATGGAATGGATCAACTCCACTCAATATCCAACAGGACGGTACTAATGCCTATATTAATAACGTTGCTAATGGTAATTTATATCTATATACAAACGATACTCCTAGGCTTATAATTACCTCTTCCGGAAATGTAATCGCAGGGCCAGACGGAGCAAGCTCAACTTCAAAAATTACATCTTATCTAGGTTCATCCCAAATATCAGGAACTAATGATGGTATAAGATTACAAGTTCAATCTTATAATACTCTTGCAAGAAATACTATAGTATGGGGACAAAATGGTAGTAACCTAAATCTTGGTAGATTTGGATTAGAATGGGATAGTAGTACTTCCTTAATGAATTTCGTGTGGAGAGACATTTACAGCGGATCAGCAGCAGGTTCAACTGAATTAATGAGACTGAGAGGTGATGGTAATGTTGGTATTGGTACATCATCTCCTAGCACTCTCCTACAAGTATCCCCAGGAGCATCTTATGCAAATCACCCAACAATACAAGTAGTCTCATCATATGCAGACGGATATGATGCTATACTATCTTTAAACAATACTCACACAGGTGGCCGTAACTGGCAATTACGCTCAACTAATAACTCTCAAGGTAGCTTTGGAGGTGGAAAACTTATATTTCAAGATTTTTCAGCAGGTTCTTCTACTTATGTAATGGCTTTAACGGGAAGTAATGTTGGAATAGGTACCCTAAGTCCTACTTTTGTTTTAACTGTTGCTCAAAATAAGTCTGCTGATTTAACAAATGTATCTTTTGACAACACAGCCGGTGCACCTACTGATGCAGGAACTCAAGGTACCATATTAAGACTTAGAGCAGCTTCATCAGACAATGTTGTTAGAACGATGGGAGCTATTGCCTCCTATGCAATGAAAAGTACTGGAGCTGGAATAAACAATAATGGTGATTTGAGATTTTATACAGGTGCAGAAGGAGATACAGTTGAAAGAATGAGAGTGGCAAGTACCGGCTATCTTCGTCTTGCAGGGTACGGCATTCAATTTAATAATGATACAGCAGACGCAAACTCATTAGATGATTATGAAGAAGGAACATGGACTCCTGTAGTTAAAGTTGGTACTACTACAAATACAGCTACTAATACTCAGGGTGTTTACACAAAAATTGGCAGAGTTGTTTATATACAAGCAACAATTACATCAATTACTAAATCAGGAACAGGAAATTTATCTGTTGAAGGTTTGCCTTTTACTGTGGGTTCATCAGCTACATTTGGTGATATACAGGCGACTTTAAGATGGGATGAGATAACATCTGATGGAGTCATATATCCGTATTTTGTAGCTAATAATACTAAAATAGATATGCAAGATTATAGCAATACAGGATATACAGGAAATATTAATAATGCTGATTTATCAGCAACTTATTCATTATACGGAATATCAGGATTTTACATGGTTTAAAAAATAAATATATGGCACTAATAGAAAAACAAATTATTGACAAAATCGAAGTAATAGAAAACAACTGTATTCAGATTAGAACTGCAACCATCATCGAAAAAGATGGTACAGAATTAACTCGTACTTTTCATCGCCACGTAGTACACCCAGGTGACGATGTATCAAACGAAGACCCAAAAGTACAAGCAATCGCCAACGCAATTTGGACACCAGAGGTAATCGCTGCTTACCAAGCTTTAATAGCAAAATAATTAATCAATGATACTCAACTCTCCATACATCACAGGTTCGCTAACGGTAACGGGTAATATTATTTCTTCAGGAAGTATTACGATTTCGGGATCGATAGCGTCTGCTTCTTATGCCTTGACTGCGTCAAATGCACTCACGTTGGAAGGTCTCGGTAGTGCTTCTTTTGCACCTTCTTCAACATTCAATACAGTATCTTCAAGTTTTGCTACAGTATCATCTTCATACGCATCTGCTTCAGGCAGCTTATCAACAAGGGTAACTAAAATAGAAGGAAACTATGCTACGACTGGTTCTAATGCGTTTAACGGTTCTCAAAATATTACAGGTAGCTTGACTATCTCGCAGGCTGTGATAGCACAAACGTTGAATGTTCAACAAGTTACTTCTTCGATTGTATACTCTTGTGGAAGCAATGTATTTGGTTGTAGTGTGAGCGATGTACAGCAGATGACAGGTAGTTTGAGAGTTACAGGTTCAAGTCCAAGTTATTTTCTAGGTAGCTGTGTAGGTATAGGAACAACATCACCTGCTCAAAAATTACATATCTGTGGTACAGGAGGTAGTTTAACTTTTGGTGTTGATCAAGCTAATACTTCTATTATTAGAGGTAATGTAACTGCTAATTTTGATTTAAACAACGAAGGAGGTGGATGTATTAGATTATATGGTAGTGAAGTTCAGTTTAGAACAAGTGCTGTAGACCCTGCAGCTACTATTAAAAACTCTGGTATTACTTGCTTTGCTTGCACAGTTTGTATTCCTTCAAATTTAGTTTTAGGAACTAATAACTCATACGCTTTATACTTAAGAGATTCTACAGGTACTCCAAAGCCAGTAATGGCAACAGCTGGAAGTACAAATTTAAACCTTTATAATGTTTGTAGTACAGGTGCTATTATTATAAATAATTCTACTGATAGTGGAGCTATTGTTAGAATAGATAATACTGGTGTAGGATGTTTTGCAGGTACAGTTTGTGCTCCAACTACAGTAGCTACTTCTGTTATAAGTAATTCTACTATAGCAATAGCAGGTAACTGTAGTGCCGCTATTTGTCTTCTCAAAGATTACTCAGGAAGTCCTGCTAATCCAGGATTGGTGATTTATAACAATGCAGGAACTCTAACCTTTCAACATAACTCAAATGGTGGTTCTACAATAACAGGAGGTAATTTATTAGTTTCTGGTGTTGGTTGTTTTAGTGGTGCATTATGCGCATCTAGTGCTGTATTAACTGGTGATTTAACTGTAGATACGAATACACTTTATGTAGATAGTACTAATAATAGAGTAGGAATTGGAACTGCTACACCGACTCAAATTTTTGATATAAGAAAAGATGCAAATGAACAAATTGCACAAATAATTGAAAATCGTACAACAGGATCAGCAGCAGTTGAAGCTTTATACTTTGTAGAAAATTCAACTACTTACAATGCATACGGACAATTAACTCGTTTTAATACAGGTTACACAACAAATGGTTTATTATCTGCAAATAGATTTTGGGTAGCTGCTGGTGGTGGTGATCTTTTACTTGGTACTAGAACTACAAATGATGTAATATTTCATAGTTGTGGATTTGCTACATCTAACGAAAGAATGAGAATCACAAGTGCAGGTAATGTTGGTATAGGATGCACAGCTCCAACATACCATTTAGAGGTTAGATGTGCTGCCTCAACATCAAGTTGTTACTTAGCAGCTATGTTTGCAAGATCAACAGGTGCCAATGATGGTGTGGGCGATATCATTGCTTTTGGTGCTAATGGAGTTTCTTCAATAGCCGGTATTTATAGATCTAGTGCTGGTAGTTGGGGATTAGAATTACAAACAGCAAACCAAAACACCAGAATGCGTATTGACAATAGTGGTATAACTACTTTTTGTTGTCAAGTTTGTGCTCCAAACATAATAGTTAATGGATGTATTGGACTTGGTATAACATCACCAAGTGTTAATTTGGATATAAATGCTACAGGAGGTATAGCAGGATTTACTGGAATTAGGTTAAAATATGGTACATCAAGTGTACAGAGTCTTTCTATGGGACAAGTTACCGCAGGTAATGGTGCTTGGATAGGAATGGCTCAATATAGAACTGCAGGATATTGGCAAACTGAAGGAACCGCTGCTTCTGTTATAAGTTTTGAAAGTGATGGAACATTTAGAATATCAACAAATGCTGGATTAACTGCTAATACTGATTACAATATTTGTGAGCGTATGCGTATTACGTGTTGTGGTAATGTCGGTATAGGCAACGCATCACCAGATAGAAGATTATATGTAGCAGACCCAAGTGACACACAAGGTACATTTTTAGCATACAACCAAGGTGCTTCATATACAGGTACAGTAATAAATGCAATTACAGATAGAACAAGTAATTCAGCATTTAATTTAATGAATTTAAAATCCTCTACTACATCAATGTTTTTAGTTAGAGGCGATGGTAATGTAGGTATACAATGTTCTTCTCCTGGTGTTGCTCTTACAATAGGAGGAACAGATGCTATAAAAGTACCAGTTGGTACAACAGCCCAACGTCCAACAGCTGCAACAGGAATGGTTAGATTTAACTCTTCTTGTACAGAATTAGAATATTATAATGGATCTGAATGGTTATTCTTTACAGCTAGTCCTGTAACACAAGGATACTATGCTGATGTATTAGTAGTAGCAGGTGGTGGTGGCGGTGGCGGTGCTGAATCATCTAACGGATTTGGTGGTGGAGGCGCTGGTGGTGGTGCTGGTGGTTATGTAGCAGGTAGAATTTTTATTGATTATACAGTACAATCATATTCAATTACAGTAGGAGGCGGTGGTGCTGGTGGTGCAAGTTATGGTCAATCTGTAGGATCTGGATGTAATGGTGCACAAGGTGGTGCAAGCTGTGCTTTAGGTCTTGTAGCAATAGGTGGTGGTTTTGGTGCTGGTGATGAAACAGGAACTGGTGGTGGAAACGGAGGATCAGGTGGTGGTAATGGTGGTGATAATAGCGGAGTTTGTGGTAGAGGTGTATTAGGTCAAGGATGTATAGGAGGAGCTTCAAACACTAGAAATGGTGGAGGTGGTGGTGGAGCATCTGCAACAGGAGCTACAGGATATACACTTGGTGGTGGTGGTGGTAATGGTAGAACTTGGTTAAATGGATCAACATATGCAGGTGGAGGTGGAGGTGGAGCAGGTTCTGCTGTTCAAACTACTCAATCTGGTGGAACAGGAGGTGGAGGTAACGGATCATCTACAAACGGAACATCAGGAGCAGATCAATCGGGAGGTACAGCAACTGCAGGAACTGCTAATACAGGCGGAGGCGGTGGTGGTGCTGCAGCAGGTAGAGCACAAGGTGGTCAAAACGGCGGATCAGGTATAGTTATTATTAGATATTACGGTTCGCAAATAGGATATGGTGGTACGATAACATCTAGTGGTGGATACACATACCATACATTTACTACCTCAGGAACTTATTGTGCAACTTATTATGTATAAAATATAAAGATAATATATGTCTCACTTTGCTAAAGTTGAAAATGGAATAGTAATAGCTATTATTGTAGCTGAACAAGATTATATTGATTCTTTAGAAGATAAAGATTCATATGTGCAAACATCTTATAATACAAGAGCTGGAGTACATGAATTAGGTGGACCACCTTTACGTAAAAACTATGCAGGTATTGGTTTTATTTACGATCAAGAAAGAGATGCTTTTATTCCTCAAAAACCTTATGCTTCATGGACATTGAATGAAGATACTTGTTTATGGATTCCACCGATTCCTTATCCTAAAGATGGAAATAAATACTTATGGAATGAAGAAACTCAAACCTGGGACTTTGTAAGATCTTATGATGAAGTAACAGAATAAAACTATTTATATAAAACAATATGTACTACATTTTAAAACAATTCTACCCAGGAGCCAATGTATGGGTACTCAAATTAAACGAAGAGGACACAGCTTACGAGTATGCTACTCTCGAAGAAGCTGAAGCAGCACTTCCTTCCGTACAAGCTCTCTACCCTGACAACTTGTGCAAGGTATCAAATACCGTGTAGCTAAACGGCGGATTACCGATATTTATATTTGGCAAACCTTACAAATATAAGTAATGATTTTAGATCAACCGGTAGTATCAGGCTCGTTTTTTGTAACTGGCTCTAGCACACTTGTAGGAAATCTCACGGTTACTGGCTCAATCAAAGCGACTGAAGGATTTTCAGTGTCCGGTTCAAGTAACATTACCGGTAGCTTAACTATTAGTAATCAAATAGTTGCACAGACTTTAAATGTGCAGCAAGTAACGTCTTCTATTGTATATAGCTCAGGTTCTAATGTATTTGGAAACAGCCTAAGCAACACACAGCAATTTACAGGAAGTGTAACTGTGACAGGAAGTTTGAGTGTGAATGGATACAGTGTAGTTACCTCTCAAAACAGCGGTTCAATTACAGTATTAAGTGCTAGTTATGCTAGTACAGCTTCATATGTTGAGAATGCACAGAGTTCTAGTGTAGCGATTTCGGCTTCTTATTCTCTTTCGTCTTCTTTCGCTTTAACGGCAAGTTATGCAGCCAATGTTCCTACAACGGCTTCTTACGCCCTCACGGCATCTTACGTAGAAAAT
>SXGQ01362292.1_pt1 | contig 11245 bp, 8 predicted proteins | sample 3178371 | NCBI WGS metagenome assembly SXGQ01 (sample SAMN11356859, study PRJNA531348) | freshwater metagenome | isolation source: freshwater sample F1-20 | place: China: Fuxian Lake, Yuxi | collected 2017-12-25 | reverse complement strand
CCCCCGCTTCACCTTCGAAAAGTTCCCTGGAGCAGAGGCCGTTTTGACTACTTCCATGAAAAGTGTGGGTGAAGCCATGGGCATCGGCCGAACCTTCCCAGAATCTTTCATGAAAGCCTTGCGCTCGTTAGACATTAAAGGATTGGAAGGGCGCCTGGATCTTGGGACTCGGACCCCCCTTGTCCCGGAGGATCAGTTGACCCTCCAACTTCGCACCCCTCACCCCGCCCGAATTTGGTACCTCAGCCACGCCTTGAACCAAGGCTGGTCCATTGAAAGAATTCACGAAATCACACGGATCGATCTTTGGTTTCTCGATAATCTCCAGCAGATCACCGAAATTGCCCGCGCGATTGAAAAGGAAAGTTGGCTTGGAAATCCTTCCTTCCTCCCTCTGCTCCAGCAGGCTCGCCAAGCGGGCCTAGCCGATGCCGACCTCGCCCGCCTCCTCCCTGGACCAGCGGAGGAACTGCTTGCCCGAACTCGCGCCGTGCGGGCTTGGAGAGAAAAAATGAAGGTTCATCCATCCTACCGTTTGGTCGATACCTGCGCGGCCGAGTTTGAAGCCTACACCCCTTACTACTACTCCACCTATGATGTGGAAGACGATGAGTCGCGGCCGACCAAAAAACCTAAAGTCATTATTTTAGGAGGTGGTCCCAATCGCATCGGCCAAGGGATCGAGTTCGACTACTGTTGCGTCCACGCCAGCTTTGCGCTCCGAGAGGACGGCATTGAGACCATTATGGTCAACTCCAACCCCGAGACGGTTTCCACTGATTATGACACTTCCGACAAGCTGTATTTCGAACCCCTCACCGCGGAAGACGTCATTCACATCTACCGTGCCGAGAACAAAGATGACTTGGTTCAAGGGGTCATTGTCCAGTTTGGTGGTCAGACCCCCCTGAACCTCGCCGCGGAACTTCAGGCCGCTGGAGTTCGCATCCTCGGAACTTCGGTCGAATCGATTGAAAGGGCGGAGGATCGCAAGCTTTTCTCTTCTTTACTGGACAAGCTGGGCCTTCGCCAGCCACCTAACGGCACCGCCACCACCACCGAGCAAGCTCTGATGGCCGCACGGGAGATTGGCTTCCCTCTCCTCCTACGGCCCTCCTTCGTCCTGGGCGGACGGGCGATGAGAATCGTTTATTCCGAGGATGAGATCCGCACCTACATGAAGGAGTGCACCGAGGTGGCGCCCGGTCGCCCGATTCTCCTTGATCGCTTTCTGGAGGATGCCACCGAGGTCGATGTGGACTGTGTGTCGGATGGAAAAGACGCGGTCATCGGGGCAGTGATGGAGCACATCGAACAGGCTGGTATTCACTCCGGTGATAGCGCCTGTGTCATTCCGAGCCGATCTTTGTCGAAAAAGGTTTTAGAGGAGATCCGCACCGCCACCCTTGCCTTAGCCCGAGAACTGAAAGTTCGTGGGCTAATGAACATCCAGTTTGCCGTGCAGAAAGATAAGATTTACGTGCTGGAGGTGAACCCCCGCGCTTCCCGCACCGTTCCCTTTGTCAGCAAAGCCATCGGAAAACCCTTGGCTAAGATCGCCGCCCGCGTCATGGCGGGAAAAAGCCTGAAAGAGCTGGAGTTTGTTTCGGAAATCATTCCAACGTTTTTCTCGGTCAAAGAGGCCGTCTTTCCTTTCGCCCGTTTTCCGGGCACCGACATTCTGCTTGGACCAGAGATGAAATCTACCGGCGAAGTCATGGGGCTCGACCGCTCCTTCGGCTTGGCCTACGCCAAAGCCCAGATGGCCGCTCAGCCCCCGCTCCCAACGTCGGGTAAAGTCTTTCTCAGCGTTCGGGATATGGACAAAGAGGCGGCCGTCCGAATCGGCAAGGGTCTGCATGAACTCGGCTTCAAGATCGTCTCCAGCAGCGGCACCGCCCGCAAACTGGCCGATGCCGGCATTCCCGTCACCCCCCTGCTTAAACTTTCGGAGGGGCGCCCCAATGTCGTCGACCTAATCAAAAACAAAGAAATCACTCTCGTCATCAATACTCCCGCGGGTGCCGTGGCCCGAGCGGAAGAGGTTCAAATCCGAACCTCCGCCTTAAGAAATAAGATCCCAGTTATGACAACAGTCGCCGCGGCCGAAGCTAGCGTGGAAGGCATTCAGTCGATCCAGTCCCATGGACTCTCCGTTCAGGCATTGCAAGATTACCACACTTAAGAACTTTCTTTTTTATCGTCTCTTCCATTGATCCGTAATCTCATCTTCGATTGGTCGGGCACTCTGGTCGATGACCTCGCCCCCGTCCTGACCGCGACCAACCATGTTTTTCAACTGCACGGAAAACCCCTTTTCGACCGCGAAACCTTTCGAGAAAAATTCTACTTACCGTACCAAGGATTCTATGAGGAACATATTCCAGGGGTGGCCTTGGAGGCCTTGGAGAAAGTCTTCCGTAAAGTGTTTCGGGAAAACCATCACACCGTTTCTCTGCTTCCTGGCGCTTTGGATGTCTTGCAGTACGGCCAGAAAAATCAGTTGCCCATCTTTCTCTTGAGTACGGTTATGTCGGAAGATTTTCTACATCAAGCGAGACGCTTGGGGGTAGATCACTTCTTCACCAAAGCCTATGCCGGCATCTCCGATAAGCGGGAGGCCATCCACGCCATTTTGGCCGATCATCATTTACGCGCGGACGAGACACTTTTTGTCGGAGATATGGAGCACGACATTGAAACCGCTCGCTTTGGTAATGTTCGTTCCTGTGCTGTTCTGACTGGCTACGACTCCCTCAAGAAACTGCAGCGGGCCCTACCCGACCATATTTGCACCGATATGTTCGGCGTGCTCGAACTCCTTCGCCGCCACTCCGGACCCGAGGCACTTCCCCCAATTCCAACCGTGGGCGCTCTCATTGTCGGTCCTGGCCAAAAGTTGCTTATGGTCCACACCCTGAAATGGTCAGGACTTTGGGGTATTCCTGGTGGGAAAATAAAGGCCGGGGAGTCTTCCGAGCAAGCCCTGCGCCGAGAGATTATAGAGGAAACAGCGCTTCCATTAGATCGGATCGAGTTCGCCTTGGTGCAAGATTGCGTGCAATCGAAAGAGTTTTATAAACCTGCCCACTTTGTTCTGCTGAACTATCTCGGGCAAACTTCCACCACCCAAGTCACCCTGAACGAGGAGGCAGACGAATTTCGCTGGTGCACTTTAGCCGAATGTGAGCAGCTTCCTCTCAACACCCCCACCCGCATTTTACTGGATTGGTACCGATCCAGGACCTCCGCAACGAACATTTCCTAGTTTGTTCAGCCCCTCCTGCCATCTTTAAGAAATGAACAATCCTCCCTCACCCCACAAAATAGAGGCCACCGCTGGCCAAACGCTTTTCTTTTGCTCCTGCCATAAAACCCAAAATCCACCTTTCTGTGATGGCTCGCATCGGGGCTCAGGCCAAGCGCCGCTCATGGTAAAAATTGCCAAGGATGGCCCGATCTGGGCTTGTCGATGTGGAAAATCCCAGAATCTTCCCTTCTGTGATGGTTCCCACAAGGGAAAATGATTTAACGAGCTCCCATCCCGACTCCCTGCACCGTTTGAAATAATTTTCCCTCCGTCTTAATCGAGGGCGCAATGATGATCTCCGTCTCTTGAAACTCTTTTAATGTTTTCGCACCGACGTTGCCCATGCAGGTGACAATCGCACCGACCAGATTTTGCGAGCCGTCATCTAAAGTGGCCGGACCAAAAAGAATCTGCTTGAGGCTTCCCGTCACCCCCACTTTGATCCGGGTTCCCCTTGGGAGATTGGCGTGCGGGGTGGCCATTCCCCAATGGTTGCCGTTTCCAGGTGCTTCTTGCGCTCTCGCAAAAGCACTCCCGATCATGACCGCATCCGCCCCACAGGCGAAGGCCTTGCAAATATCTCCACCCTTATTCATGCCCCCATCTGTGATGATGGGAACATATCGGCCGGTTTTCTTGTGATAGGCATCCCGCGCCGCCGCGCAGTCCACCGTCGCCGTGACTTGGGGCACACCTAGACCCAAGACCCCGCGGGTCGTGCAGGCTGCACCTGGTCCCACTCCCACGAGTAAACCAGAGATACCTGCCTGCATTAACTCCAGGCCAACCCCATACGTCACCGCGTTGCCCACCAGGACAGGGATTTTCATCGTCCGACAAAATTTAGCTAAATCGAAAGTTTTATATTCCGATGAGATATGCCGCACGGTTGAGACGGTTGATTGAATCACAAAAATATCTGCCCCCGCTTTCTGGGCGATGGCCCCGTACTTTTCCGCCTTCTGGGGTATGGCGGAAACTGCCACGACCACCCCCGCCTTCTTCATCTCTTTCACTCGTTTGGCGATCAACTCCTCCCGAATCGGAGGCACATACATTTTTTGAATCAGATGAGTACAAGCATCCTTATCCGCCTTGGCAATCTGCTCTAAAACGCTGGACGGATTTTCGTACCGCGTCTGCACTCCCTCCAAGTTCAGCACCGCTAATCCACCCATTTTTCCCATGGCCACGGCGAACTTCACGTCCACCACCCCATCCATCGCCGATGCTAAAATCGGCACCTGAAAGCGGTGTTTTCCAATCGAAAAACTGCAGTCCACTTCATTTGGATTGATGGTCACATCTCCCGGAACGAGGGCAATTTCATCAAATCCATAAGTCACCCTCGCTTTACGATTTCGACCAATCCACATCCCCATAATCAACTCCTCTCTGTCTGTTCAGGTTGCAGTCGACGCCTCGCCCCACAGGTGTCGCAACGTAAGGAAAACCAAGCGTGCCCCCGCGGGGTTTGCGCTCCGCAAACTGGACAGGCCACTCTTTCCAAAGCCTTTCTTTCTAAACGCGCCGCTTTCCATCCTCCAACCATCCACAAAATAAAAACGATGCCAAGAAAAAGACACAGGTAGAGAAGAAGAAGTTGTGAGCCAGTCAACGTCATAACTTCCCCCCCTCTGGAGTCTCCACCGCCCATAAAATTCTTACCCGCCCCCACTCAATCCAGTGGCCTGGAGCCGGTTCAAATCGCCAGGTTCGCAGCAAGCTCGAAGCCTCTCGATCGACCAAAGCATCCCCAGTCGATCCCTCCAGAAAGACAAAGCGGACCGCCCCGTCCTCATCCACCCCAATCCGTGCCGCCGTGGGCTCGAGCGCGTTCGCGCTTTTGATTGCCCCAAGCTCAATCGGCTTCGTCGTCTTTCTTTTTCGCAAATCTCCGCTTAATTCCCACCACGTCTTTGCCCCCAAATCTCCATTTTTGGTTGTGACCATCGGGCTTCTCCCGCGGTGGATCGATCGAGTCGTGGTCGCCCTCACCGCTAGGGGCAGGTCTTGCCCCACTTCTTGCGGCCGATACTTTGGCGCGGGAGGAATCGCTTTTTCCGGCCAAGCCAATCCCTGCCATGGCAGCGTCACCCTCGAGGCTAAACGCTCAGGTTGATTGGCTGGCAGAACAATGGCCGAAGGGTCATAAAGGTCCGCTAGTCCGTCATCCCCCGTCCGGGCAGTGGCAAGAATCACCACCCCCGCTCCTGTGGGAGAAAGAGGCACACTTTCGCCCGGATCCCGAAAAAGAGAAAAAGCCGCCGCATGCGCCCCGAGCGAAAGCAAAAGGAATCCCATGAATCTCCGCCCCATCGAGGGCAGAAAAAACCACCTCATGGTTCCACTGCTCCCGAGCGAGAAGCCAGTACCGCGGAGAGGCCATTTTGCACAACACAATCGAGCAGCTGTGCCACCACCCCATGACGCAATTCCCGATCTGCCCGAATGACCACCACGGCGCGTGGCTCAGCTTTGGCTAATCGGGTCATTTCCCCTCGCAATTTAACCAGATCGGTCACCCGATCATTAAAAAAGATCTGGGGAGTGGCTCCCGCTGTCGCCGTGATCACATAGCGAGTATCGCTCACGCCACCCTTGGATTGCCCGGGAGAGGGCGGGTCGACCACGATTCCGGGCTGGAAAACGAAGGTCGAAGTCAGCAGAAAGAAAATTAAAAGCAGAAGCACCACATCGATCAACGGGGCCATATCCAAAGGCCCCCGCAAAATCCGGACCGAAGTCCGGATCCTCATGGCTTGGGCTTCTCCGAACGCAACTCTGTCGTCACGGGAGTGCTCACTCTGGTCGCAGGACGAGAACGCCCCCCCTCTTTCAGAATTTGGATCATCTCGATTCCGGCTCGCTCCATATCGTTCACCTCTGAACCCATGCGGGATGCCAAATAGTTATAGGCCACGTAGGCCGGAATCGCCACCACCAAGCCAGCCGCCGTGGTTAAAAGTGCCTCCCAAATGCCTCCCGCTAACTCCCCCACCGGCACGGTTCCCCTCGCTCCACTCACTGTTTGAAAGACATGAATCATTCCCGTCACCGTTCCTAAAAGACCTAAAAGAGGCGCGATATAACCAACCGTGGCCAAAATCGATAGGTTCTTTTCCAGCCTCGGCACTTGTAACTGCGCCACCTCTTGGAGGGACTCCCGCAAATCTCCCAGGGGCATCTCGCGTTTTAATAAACCCGCCTGAATCACCCGAATGGCTGGGCCATGCGCCTCATCGCATCTCTCTAAAGCCTCCTGAAATCGGTTCTCCTTCACCAGGGAGGCAATACCGTCAAGAAAAGGATCCAGGGGAACTCCCATTTTACGATAGGCCAAAACCCTCTCCGCAAAGACGCCCACCGCAATCACACTCGCCCCCAGGATGACCCACATGATCGGGCCCCCCAAACGCATCAGCTCAAGTAAGGTTGATGGCATAACCTGTTTCTAACTCCTTCCTCCGCCCAGCGCCACTCTTCGGGCAATCTCTTGCGCCATTTCCTGCGTTCCTACCTTTTTCTCGTTAGGCCCGGCCAAATCAGCCGTTCTCCATCCCTCCCGAATCGCCCCCGCGACCGCCTGACGAATACTTTGGGCGGCTTCCACCTCCCCTAAACTCATTTCGAGCAAAAGGGCAAAGGACAGAATCTGCGCAATCGGATTGGCAACACCTTGGCCGGCAATATCGGGGGCGGATCCGCCCGCTGGTTCATACAAGCCAAAACTCCCCTCACCCAAAGAGGCGCTCGGCAACATCCCCAACGAGCCTGCCACCGCCGCCGCTTGATCGCTGAGCATATCCCCGAAAAGATTTTCGCAGAGCAAGACGTCAAAACGTCCAGGATCACGTACCAACTGCATCGCCGCATTATCTGCATAAATAAAATCGAGCGTGATTTTTGGATGTTTGGCTGCCACCTGCTTGACCACCTTCCGCCACAACAGACTCGTCTCAAGCACATTGGCCTTGTCCGCTAAGGTAACTTTTCCTTTGCGGAGGGCCGCCGCCCGAAAAGCCACCTCCGTCACTCTCTCAATTTCGTGCGTTTCATAGACCATCGTGTCCACCGCCCGCTCTCCTTGGGGGGTCGGCCGAGTCTCTTTCGGTTGCCCAAAATAAAGTCCCCCCGTCAGTTCTCGCACCACTAAGAGATCAAATCCCCCCTTCACTCGATCCGCTCGTAAAGGTGAACAGTCGACCAACTCCGGGTATAAAACCGCCGGACGTAGATTGGCGTACAAACCGAATATTTTTCGCAAAGGTAAAAGAGCCGCTCTTTCAGGCTGCTCGTTCGGCGGAAGCCTCTCCCACTTGGGACCCCCCACACTGCCAAAAAGAACCGCCCGGGCCGACCGACAAAGCTCCACCGTCTCCTCCGGAAGTGCCCTCCCTTTGGCATCAATCGCCGCCCCACCCACCAAACCCTCCACCCACTCCAAGCTCAACCCATGCCTCTTTTCCACAGCTAGCACGACTTGCATCGCAGCCGACATCACCTCTGGCCCAATCCCATCCCCCGCTAAAACCGCCACCCGTTTTTTCCCCTTTGCCATCCTCTATTCCTAAATCGTTCTGCTGAAAGACTCAAGCATTCGACATAACTGCCCCCCTCAGAGTAATCTCGGAAATGCCGCTCTCCGCATCGGAAAACCGTCTCCTCTCTGCCCTCCAAAACTACCTTACCGCCGTCTCCGCCCAGAAGGGTCCCACCCCTCCAGACCTCGTTCCTCACTGTATCGAACTCGAAAAGCTGCACCGAGAGCTCGCCACCGAAATTTCTCCAAGGCTGGATCATTTTCTTGAATCAAAAAGCTACCGCAAAGCCCATGACCTTCTCGCCGCCGCATCCGAACTGGCCAACACAAAAAAATCTGCCCAAGCTTGGGCCTCATGAGCCTCTCTTCCCGTTACTATTACGTGGATGCCCAAAATCAGGCCGCTGGGCCCATTTCCCTACCTGAACTCCAAAACCTCCGCTCGGCTGGAACCATCCAAGACGCCACCCTTATCGTAGTCGAAGGTGGCCAAGATTGGGTTGCCTACTCCACTCTTTCCCCAGCCTCTGCCCCCTCCCCCTCTGCACTGGCCATCTCCCCCGCCAAACCCGCCGAGACTCCCACCCCAATTACCTCAACCGCCATCTCCTCAGAGCCCATTTGGGCCCAAAGCCTCCTGCAAAAAGTGGATCAGCTTCATAAAACCGTGGAAAAAATGGCCCTCGCCTTAGAAAGAACTCTTGCCACCCGCGCTCCCGCCATGCCCGTTCCGGCGACGGCTACTCTTCATGCCGAAAAGGTCAACCCCATCACTGCCCCAAAGATGGGAATCGCCGCCACTCTTGGCCAAACTCCTCGTCAACCCTCCACCCCTGGCCACCCCAGCTCAGCCAGCACTTTGAGCCCTCTCTCTGTCCCCGCAAACGCAGTTAAATCCCCTCTTCCCCTGCCTACTTTGAACGTAAAACCTGCCCTCTCCCCCTCCACTCAGCCCAGCGCCACTCCGGCCAAGCCCGGGAATCTTTTTAGCAAATTTCTTAAGAAGTAGCGGATCTGGGGCTAACCGCCCCTACTGCACGGGAACTGATGCTGACCAAGGACCAGCCACTCCAGCGGCATTGATTGCACGCACCTTGGCCGACAAGACAATTGTTCGAGCAAAAGAGCCGCTTGTTTTCGCGCCTGTGCCCGTCACGAACCCACTCGCGTAGACTCGGGCTCCGCTTGATAAATTGATCTCATATCGAGAAGCCTCTTGGACAGGCCCCCAAGAAACAGCAACGCGATTTTGCACATCCCGAAGGGCTCTCAGACCTGTAGGGGCGGTCAAAGTTGATTTTGATTGGAAAGTTCCTGCAAGCCGAATGCTACCTTGGGCACCCTGATATCCATCAACAGCAATACGGTAAATTGTTCCAGCTACGACCGAGATTGTAACTCGGCTTGTACGGAGGGATCTGGACTCATCGTCATTGGACCCTATCCGAGCCAAAGAACTCACAACGGAGCCAGTGTAAATTCCAAGCAGTGTATCAAATGTGGAGGTTGTGGTTGCGATCGTTAGCGTTCCATTACTTGGCGCCGTCCAGTTCCACCACACCGATTTTCCTCCCCTTTGCCCAGCGTGTCTAGGTTCACCCACTTCAGAGGTAGCGCCTACATTACTTCCGGACAGAGTGAAGGTAGTTCCACTGAGTGAAACTGCACTTGCAAAAGCGTCATTAGCAGGACCGGGAACTGTTACAGATGCGCGCAAAGCAACCGAGCCAGAGGCACCCCCCTTACCATCGACTGCAATCTTGTACACCGCACCCACGCTCACAGGAAATGAAACGCTGCTGGTCGTACCCCCGCTGGCACTGTTGTCATTCGATGCCACCGCACTCAAAGCTCCGATGCTCGTACCTTGGTAAACTGCTAAAACGGTGTCAAAAGCTGAGCCGGAGGTTGAAAGGGTACAGGTCCCGGTGCTTGGTGAGGTCCAAGTCCACCAAACCGATTTTGCTGGAGCACTACCTGCATGGGCTGGTTCTCCAACCTCGGAAGTGCCATCCACATTACTTCCCGATAGAGACCAGGAAGAGCCAGAAGCACTCGCCGCGCTTGCAAAAGAATCGTTCACAGGCGGGGTGGGTTGTGGCGGAGTAGCGGTCACAAGGGATTTGGCAAGATTCATGCGTCCACCCGACTTGGTCTTTCCCGATAGGGATCCAATCTTATCCGTTCCACTTAGCAACCGACTAATAAGGGAGGTGTAACTCTCCATCGGGTACTGGGCGGCAATCATAGCCAATGCTCCTGCTACATGAGGGGTCGCCATGGAGGTCCCGCTGTAGGTCGCATACGCGCTATTCGATCCGGACACCGTTGAATAGATCCCATCGCCAGGAGCCCCCAAATCAACACTCGTCGCTCCATAATTGGAGAAACTCGCCAATGCATCCGTCCGGGTCGTGGCTGCGACGGAGATAATGTTGTCTGTTGTATAACTCGCAGGATACGATAAACGGATATCGTTATTATTCGTTTCATTTCCGGCTGCCGCGACAAAAAGCACTCCCGCTGCGCGACACCTTTCAATCGCCGCAAGAAGGGACGAGTTCGCTCCACCACCACCCCAACTATTACTTAAAACCTTGGCACCCTTCGACCTAGCGTAATCAATACAACGGATCGCATCACTGTCCGTACCACTGCCCGTGTTGGAAAGAAATTTACAAGCCATCAACTTTACGCCCCACGCTACTCCAGTGATTCCAATTCCGTTGTTACCCACTCCCCCGATTGTTCCAGCGCAGTGAGTGCCATGGCTCTGATCATCCATCGGATCACCGTCGTTATTATACGCATCGAATCCATAGACATCATCCACTACGCCGTTCCCGTCATCATCCACCCCATTTCCTATAACTTCACCGGAATTCACCCACATATTGGCTGCTAGGTCTTGGTGGGTGTAGCGAACCCCAGTATCAATCACCGCCACCACCATCGAACCTGCCGTAGTTCGCACATCCCAACCCTCGGGCGCGTCCACGTCCACATCCGTCGCTTGATTCAATCCCCATAAGGTTCCATCGAGATACTTAGGATCGTTTGGAACGAGAAGACCTTGGCGAATGTAATCGGGTTCAGCTACAACCACTGCGTCTTGCTCGCCAGCCAGATCGATTTTTGTCGGCAAGGCCTCCATCGATAAAGAGGACAAGTGCACTCGAAATAGCGGCACAACGGTTGAAACCCTCTCAACAGTGCTGACACCATCCCCCATGCTTTCTAACAACATGGCGGGGTCTTGACCCTCTTCTAAAGTGACCAGCAAATGATCCGCCACCATCTCCTCCCGCAAAAGAACCTCGCCCGTGGATTGCTGAATCACCTCCTCTGTGCGGACATAAGGATACTTAAAATCGGTGTCTAAAATTCGAACT
>SXGQ01425530.1_pt1 | contig 11246 bp, 2 predicted proteins | sample 3178371 | NCBI WGS metagenome assembly SXGQ01 (sample SAMN11356859, study PRJNA531348) | freshwater metagenome | isolation source: freshwater sample F1-20 | place: China: Fuxian Lake, Yuxi | collected 2017-12-25 | reverse complement strand
GGGTGACTTAGCCGACCCATTCAGATTGATGTATTTGGCATCAGAGGATACTGAAGAACTACAAAACCAAATTGTAAAAATGACTGAAAAGTTTGTACAATTTGACCAAAAGTCTGGTAGGTTCAAAGTATTTCCAGGTGCTAAAAGAGACTTGATGGCATTACAGGAAGAAACTGGTTATGTATACGAAGACTTGGTTAAGATGGGTGAGGGAATGGCTAAGTTAAAGATTATACAAGGTCAATTTAAAATAGGTGCGTTTGATAAAGAAGCCCAACAATTTATTGCCAACGTTGCTCAGTTCAACAAAGAAAAAGGTGGTTTTACTGTAAAGTTAGGAATGGGTGAAGAAAAATTAGTAACACAACTTAGAGGTGAGGACTATGAAAAAATTCAAAAGGCTAACCAACCGAGAACACTTGAAGAATTGGCTAAAGACCAATTGAGTACTTTAGAGTTGATTGCGGCTAGTTTACAGGCTGGAGGATTGAGAATTGCCGCACCGGTGGCTGGTTCCAAATTTCCTGCTGATGAGGCTGAAATTGCTCGTGCAATGGCACTCACTAGTCAAGTGGAGATTGATAAATTATTTGGTAATACACGAGAAACTATACGAACTATTAATGGGGGGTATGAACAATTGGCAACCACAACAATGAAAACGTTCAGTGGTAAAGCTAATTTTGGTGACTTTGAAAAGTTATATACTCAAACTACTGAAGGGTTCTTCAAAAATATAGAAAAATTTGGTAACACCTTATCTAACATGTCATTGGCGGATATGAAGCCATTTATCTCTGAAACAAATTTATTGGCCAAAACGGCAGGTGCTGGGGCCGCGGCATTGGAAAAATTTACTGAAAAATTAAATGGTTTTACAACAGGAAAGACCCCTCAAAATTTAAATCTTCAAAGTACGAGAGATGTTAATCGAACTGATAATCTTAATGTTAACTTTTCTCCTTTGAAAGTTGATGGTAAATTTGACACAGGTGGAGGTTCTGCGGAGTTGACACAAAAACAAGCCGAAGCTATTGCCAAAATGATTGCGGATGCGATTGCTAAAGCAATCCCAACAGCAACTTACGGAAATGTTCCTTCATCATTAGGGCGATAAAAAATTGAAAAGTTTCTATTTATTATAAAAACTAAACATGCCGAGTAGATTAACTCTTCCTGCGACCGAATTTGAACGAAGACGTAATTTATTAAGGAACTTACCTCCTTATAGAAAACCAGGTGCGTTTACACCGATGGGTTCACCCGGTGTTATTGAAACAGAGTTAAACGATTATCAAGTTGTTGATTCCCCTGACAACTTAATTGACAACAGTCCGTTTTCAGACATTTTATATCCAAAAAATAAATTTGGTCCAAATGGTGGATACGACAAAGATATTACAGGTTTAATCTCCAACTTACAATCAAAAAGTAATGTTGGTCCTTATGGTCCTGTCCCCCCATTTACAACGGCTTTACAAGATTATTCAACAACCTTTATTGGTAAAGCATACATTAAAAATGCTTACAGTCCTGCAAGTGGTTCATATTATTATTATGAAATTGCTGATTTAATCAAAAAACAATTGAATAAGACTTATTGGGAACCAATGAGTTTTGTTCCTTCAAGTTATTCGCCATATGCTGTTCTATTAGAAGAGGACCCAAGTGGTGACAATGGTTTGGCATCACAGGATTCACAATTGGCCCAAATTGGTGTAAAGAGTGCTAAAGATAGTTTCCAACAAAGAGTTAATCAGAATGTAAGAACTCAAACATTAGGTCGTCTTAACATATTGGGAGGTATAAAAGACCCCGTACAATTGGCGCTTATTGTTGCTGGAAAAAGACCATTAATTGCTCGTGAATTTAAAATTACCGCTGGTGGAGGAAATATACTATCACAAGGTCAAGATATTGTTGAAAGAATTGTAGGTTTCACATTACCGATTTCACCCATTCCCGGTGACTATTTCGAAAGACGAGATTATAACTCATCTCAATCGGCAACAAGAGCTTTTTCTAATGGAAAAAGAGGTGGTTTATTTGGACTTCGTGGAAACAGACCATTAAATCCATCACAATTGTTTTTGGATTATACAGGTTCAGGACAAAGAGAACAGTTGACTAATAGTTTAGCGACAAACAAATATAGACCTTACTATAACACAGGTGGTTCAGGAATTTTATCGGCTCTTGGAAATGCTATCACAGGGGCATTTGCTCGAGATGAATCTGAAGGAAATTTCTATGTTGGTACGGCAGAAAGAGACCCATCATTTATTACATCACCATCAGGTCAAATACCAATCGACCAATACGGTAACCAAGTATTGTCACCCGTATACGGTCCCGATTTATTAGCCAAAGACTTCGAGGGTGAAGATAATAACTTCATAACACCATTTGCTAGAACAAGTAATTTCGGTGAGACTGGTGACCTTTCAGGTGGTTTTTCATGGGTAAGCGGTAAGTGGGCTGCGAACTCAGGAAGACGGATGACCCCCAAAGGTGATTACGGAAGTGAGAGTCCTGATTGGAACCAAATTTCGGGTTCATTTATAAAAAGTGAGTCGGATACAAAAACCTTCAAACCTGGCTCTATTTTAGATAGTACACAAAGGTTAATTGATTCACAACCTAATGATGGGGGTAGATTTGCTCACGTTGGTAACGCAATACAACAGACATCTAAAATATTCAATGATGGTTATAAACAAATCACTAAGGGTTCTCAAGTAATCAAATATTCTGATGGTCAAACAAATGTGGGAATCGAATATTGTCGTATTTTTACAAAAGACACACCATACTACACCTTTAATGATTTACAGAAAAAAGAAGGTAACATAAGAAAGTTCACTTATTCTATTTTAGATTCGACCTTCAATTTGAATATTGCACCTGAAAAAGGTGGTGATAGTCTTATTACAACTGGGTCAATTAATGGTATTACACAAGGTCGAGTAAAGAAATATATGTTCTCTTTGGAAAACTTGGCTTGGAGAACAGGTTATAGACCTGGTTATAGAGTCAGTGACCTTCCCGCTTGTGAACAGGGACCAAACGGAGGTAGAATTATGTGGTTCCCACCATATGACTTATCATTCAATGAGGATACAAGACCTTCTTTCAACGAAACAACATTTTTGGGAAGACCCGAACCTATATACACATATAAAAATACATCTCGTTCAGGAACTTTAAAGTGGAAAATTGTTGTAGACCACCCATCAATATTAGACTTGATTGTCAATAAGGTATTAGCCAATGAAGGTGACAGAGAAAAAGTTGACTCCATAGTTGATTCATTCTTTGCTGGTTGTAAAAAATATGATTTGTATGAATTAGCAAAAATTTATAACACAGTTCCTCTTACTGAATTACAAGCTTGGCAAGAATTGATTAACAACCCACAAATCACAAACGAACAGTATTTGGACGCGTTTAATAACATTAACCCTGATGAAGGAACTGGTGCAACAACGGGTGGTGGAGATAGTATTGGAACCGCACAAGTAACTTTTGATACCTACAAATATTTGGGATTTTACTTTGATAATGATATTCCTGGTACTGACCCTCAAGACACAACATCGACTAATTTCCAAACAGCGTATAATGCTTACACATCAATTACAAATAAACAAACATATAATGGTTACCCCCAAACATCTGGAACAACATCAACATTCTTTACTGATATTGTCGAAGACAATTTTACACAAATTTTGAAGTTTATGGGTGAGATGTATAACGCTTTAAAACAAAACCAAGTTGGTCAAATTGTTTTACAACTACAGGGTAGTGCATCTGCGCCACAAGAGGTTACTTATAACAAACACCTTTCGTCAAGAAGAATTGATTCGGTAACTCAATTTTTACGTACATACCCATTTGATGGAACAAACACTTTGGGTGATTATGTTGGAACAAAAATATTGATAGCACCTAACGCTGTTGGGGAACAAGTAACTATAAACACTCCAAAAGGTAAAACAGGAACCTTTGGTTCTGTGAATTGTACAAGAGATTGGCCACAAGGTTCACCATTGAGAATTTACTCAACAGATGCAATGGCTTGTAGAGCAGTATTAATTACTGATGTAACGGTATTACCAGCTGAAAATAATCCATCACCATCGAACCCTGAGCCTAACGTTGCAAACGTTAACAAACCACAACCTATTAAACCAAAACCACCTATTCCACAACCCACTCAGGATTTGTATAAAGGAGCATCTAAAAAATTGTTAAGATACTTGTTAAATGAGTGTGATTACTTTGAGGTAATGAAAGCAACAGACCCGTTTGTTTACAGTTCGATAAAAGAAAAGTTAAAATATTTCCAACCGGCCTTTCACTCAACAACACCTGAAGGATTGAACTCTCGTTTGACATTTTTACAACAATGTACAAGACCTGGAGATACAATCCCAACGATTGGACCACAAGGTGAAAAATTATACAATGATGCTTTGAACACATCATTTGGAGCACCACCAGTATTGGTATTAAGAGTGGGAGATTTCTTTAACACTAAAATTATACCAACAGGTATTAATTTTGATTATGAGAAAACATGGGATATGAATCCAGAGGGTATTGGATTCCAACCAATGTTAGTTAATGTTACATTACAATTTAACTTTGTTGGTGGTATGGGACTTAAGAATCCAATTGATACATTACAAAATGCGTTGACATTTAATTACTACGCAAATACAGAAATGTATGACGAAAGAGCTGAGGCAACTGAAGACACTAGTAAACTTGATAAAGAAATTGTTGAGGCTTTACAGAGAAAACAACCAACCGTAGGTCTCACAAATTTGGATAATCAACTGAAAACAGATGGTGGAAATACAATAGGTATCCAAACAATTACTGGTACAACTGCAAGTGGTAACACTGGTACATTAAAGTATGGTACGTTTATGAATAATTTTGTTGAACAGACACAAAATTATTATAACACAACAGTTAATACGTTTGAGAATGTCTTGACAAAATACAATTACGGTGTGTTATCTATGTTAAATTCAGATTTAAACGATAATAATTCTTATGATACGGGTACTTTTGAGGAACCAACACAAGTAGTTCCACTTTGGGGTAAACCACAAAAAACACAAGAATTTACAAACACAGCATTCAACGCCTTGTTACAAGATGTTGAGGACCAAAACTTACCAATATTCTCATCTAGTTATTTTACTAATCCAAGTATTACAGACGCACAAAAAAGATTATTCAAGAAAAATTATAGTGATTATGTTAACACATATAAGAGTACATTCTTGAACGATTTGACAACAGATGTTAATACTTTGGTCGAGGTTCAACAAACATATGTTTATAATGTTGATAGACTTACGTTCGTTACTAGTGGAACAAAAAGAGATGGTAAGCTAGACAAACAAAATATCGCAATTATTTACTCAATTACAGGAACACCTGAAACAGCAAATGGAACAACTGTAGATAGTTTGGATTATCTTAAGAGTAACTACAATGATATTGGTTTGGACAACTATAACTTCAAATATACTGCGTTGAGTAATGCTCAATTATGGGTACCAGATGCGTATCAGGTAAGTACACCCGGTACATTTACACCTCCAACGTCATTCCCTGGTATAACCACTTTTGGTGATTACCAAAAAAGAGAGTATACAATGATGACTAAAGCATTATTATTTGATAGAGATAATTTTATAACTGCGTTAACTCAAGGTTTAGATAGGGTCACATTGAATGCTGTACAATTTTATTACTCAACAGGTTCAGATTCTTTATTCAATCAATGGACAAAATTAAATACTCTTGGATTAAATTTGATTGTTGATTACAGAGCAAGTGTGACAGGATTAGAATATGAAAAATATACACCAAGTTTTGGAACAACACTTGAAAGAATTGCGATTTTTAGTGAAGACCCAACAGCCCCTAACAACATTAAAAATGTGTTACAGAATATATATAGTAGTAAAAATGATACTGGTGAAAAGAATCCATATAACTTTAAACGCAGATTCTTATAATGGAAACATACTATAATCGATATCAACAATTTTTTATAAATGGAGAACAAACCGTTGTCCCATTCACACCATTGCCTTCAAAAACGTCTGACCAAAGATATGTTTATAGAACTGGTTTTAGTAGATTAGATAAAGTGTCACAAGAATATTATGGAACACCATTTTTTGGTTGGTTGATATTACAAGCAAACCCTCAGTACGGTGGGCTTGAATGGAATATACCCGACAATTCCATATTGACAATACCATATCCTCTTGTATCTTCATTACAAGATTATAAAAACGGTATAGATAACTATTTCTATTATTATGGCAGATAACATACAAGTCAACGACAACATCTTAGTCGAATTAGATTATCAGAACATATGTTTGATTGACCCTAACAAAGTAGTCAACATTGATGGAACTGTTAGAGAAAGACAAATTCACCATGAGGACTTAGTTATGTATGCTAACTTGGAAGCAAAGATGATTCCAAGAAGTAAATTAGTCGTGGGTACAGGATTAAACGATGCTGTACAAACACTACCAATCGCCTCAATAAATTTCTTACGTCCCAACGGGGATACAATGTTGTCAAACAAATATACAGACCAAATAACTGGTTTGAATGTTCTTAGTGGTAAGGGTACCAACCAACCACAACTTACAAATATTAGTCAACAAAGCAAAGCTGACGATTTTTATGTTAAACAAAATACCTTGAACCGACAAGACACTGGTTTGATAGGTATTGAAAGTATTAGGATTAAAAACACTAGAAGTTTGACACCCACGGTTGAAATGACTTTGGTTGATGTTCAAGGTAGAGCTTTATTTGAAAAGGGTGAAAATTCAGAATATGCAGCATTTTTCAACTTACCATACCCAACCTTTTATTTAACCCTGAAAGGTTATTATGGTAAAGCCATTAAATATCAGTTGATAATGACAAACTTTTCAACAAGTTTTGATGCAAACACTGGTAATTACAGAATCGATTTAAAATTTTACTCCTACAAATATACGATATTGGCTGAACTTCAAATGGGAGCTTTATTTTCAGTACCATTTATGTACACCACAGAATATAGGATTTCTGAGACAGCTCCACAAACCGGTGCGGTAAATGCGGCTATTAATAGTAATACATCACAAAATGGTAATAATCAAAATTTGACTAGGTCTGTAAGAACTACAAAAGGACAGGAGGAAATTAACAAAGTATATAAATTGTACAAAGCCCAAGGATTAATAAGTCCTGACTTACCAGAGTTATCATTTCCTGAATTAAGAAATAGATTATTCAGACTTGAAGAAAATATAAATAAAAGTTATGGTGAGGCTGATTTTACACCACTAACAAATATTAATACTTATATATCTTTTTTAACATCATTGAGAAATGATGTTGTTGCGAGTGATGGTAATTCATGGTTCAATCAGTATATTGACCAAGACAAAATTTTTGTGTTAAACAAAGAAAATACGGGTGGGGAACCAAACGTATTCACGTATATATTTAAAGAGAATATATTAAATGACAGACAATTATCTGTTAATGCTTACAATCAACTAAAAAAAATTGTCGACCAATACAAAGAAACTTTAAATAAAAATCCAACTTTAGGTAACGACCCAGGTACTTTTACCGTTGATGGAAAGACAACAAAATCAAAAATTAATACTCTTAATAGTTTGGTAATTGCACCATCAGCGGCTTCATTAAATGTTGCTGATAGTGTTAGACAAAGTTTAACAACTACGGATATCGATTGGTATCAAACATTTCTTATTAGAGAAAAGAGAGAGCCCGTACTTAACGAGTTGGTTGAATTAATAAAGAAAGAAGCCCAATTTTTTATTCCTATAACATTAACCACAAACGAAACAACACTATTTCCAACATATAATTTTGTTTTTGATAGTATTTTCAGAGGTAAGTCATCATTCAACAAAATCATTGACAACACTTTTTCAGATGTTTCAAAAGTCAAAGAACAAGTAGTTGTTGAATTAGGTTTGTTTTTAGAGAAAAAAATCGAAGGTGACAGTGGTTTGGGTTTCAAACCAACAATACGAAACATCATGGCTATGATATTCGCATCCGCTGAAGCATTCATAAGACTATTGGACAATGTACACACTGAGGCGTGGAAACAAAGATTAAATCCTATTAGGCAAAGGGTTGTTGTTGACGGTGCTAAATCAAGTACAACAACTGAAAGTAAAGGTTATGTTCAGTCAAATAATAATAACAATTTAGCGACTGAACCAATATTCCCTTGGCCACTATATTTTGTTGAAACAAATTCCCCTGATGGGCAACCATTTGAAATAAGATATTTAGGTGATGCTAGTGAGTTAGGTTTTACTCGTGGAAATAACTACGAAATTTGGCCTGAGGTTCAATTTGTTGAAGAATATATTAAAGGGTTGGTTCAGAGAATATCACCAGGATTCACACCCACAGGAAGTCAAAACGAGGGAACAAGTATACAAAGAATTTCTTTGAACGCTGTTGATTTCCCAATGACAAACATACCATATTCAGATTATCAAACGGTTAAATTTTTATATGAAATTTATGAGAGAGTTTTGATTGCTGTTTATTATGATGGATTGGCTAAAGATAGTTCAAAACAATTGTCTGTTTATAGAACACTTTCAGATATTGAGGTGACTAATATAACATCATCGTTGACTAGTACAAGTCCGGCCTTGACCAAGATTCTTAAAAACATTGCACTTAATTCGGCGGACTATTTACCAATCCTTAGAAACATATCTAACGATGGAACTGGTCCTAGTTGGCAACAATTTATCAGAGGTGAATTTACCTCTGAATACATGAGAACAATTACTTCTCAAGATTATAGTTTGTTAAACAACTCCTTTCTTTATCAAAGTGAGGTTACACCAAGTACTTCTAAAGATGTTGAAACATTAACAAATGTTGAACAATACTTGGAAAGTAGTGTATCAAATGAACCAAGTAATTTTTTATCTTTGTATCCTTTTATAAGTCAAACTTGGTCACAACAAAATTTAGCAAATACTGGTGTAACACTGAACACAAGATACAGTACAAACAAAAGTATCTTTGTTAATGACAACAAAAAATTTATAACCAATTACCAACCAAATTTTAATCAAAATACAAACAGACCATTTGTTAATTTTGATTTTTTGAGTTCCACAACACCAACAGTTGTTAATACTAATTTCAATTTATTCTATAATCAAAGAAACTTTGACAAAAAATATTTGATAACTGAATCTATTGTTGAGTATTCAAATCAAACGGGAAATGTTGATGTTAATCAAACAACATCAATGTTGAATACACCATTCTTTGTGAACTCTCTTTTACAAGGTATTAATTACGATAGATTAAATTCAACACCTTATCCATATGTGGGTCCTGCGTATTTGTTCTTGAACTCTTTACCATTGGCAACTTTAAGAGAACAATATAAAACATTAGATGAAGGTACAACAAATATTGCCACTGACTTAGATTATTTATTTGCGGCGTTTACACAATATGGTGCCATTCACAAATTACCATACGCATGGGTTTTAAAATATGGTTCGATATGGCATAGATATAAAAAATACATTACCGACAATATAGACATACTTGATGTCACGGTATGGAATAATGTTAATATTCCTTCATTATACGACCCAAATGGTTCTGATTTAACTAAAACATATTCATTCAGAAACCAAAATAATGTGCCTGTAGAGATTGTAGCACAAAAAGAGGTGACCACAACATCGACTTTTGGTATCAATAATACATTATCAACGATTAATATTGGTTTTTACCCAAGAATGGTAAATGAAATTTACTATATGATTACGGGTACCGATTTATTTACAACTTATAGTGATACTGAAATACAAGCCGCTGTTGAGTTCGGAATGAATGTTGATTACATTCCCGATTCACAAATTGTTTTACCGTTTGGTTATGACAACACAAATTTATCCAAAACACTTAACTACAACACTTGGTACGTAACGTTTGACACGAGAGAAAGACCCGCGTTCCAATCTGTTGGAAGTAACAAAACTATTGTAATGCCATCGTTTGGTTCAAATTACAACCAAGTTGTGGGGGAATGTTTTGTGGATACAACTACAGGTCTTTTAATTACACAACCAGTTGAAAATAATACAGCAATATTTAATGGGGCTGTTAGAACATTTTGGACTGCACCTAATTATGGTTACTTTGAGCTAAATAGTATTACAAAACCAAATTATGATGAGTATTTCAAATCGGTAAGTACGGGTAATTCTCAAGACGCTTTTAAACTTGGTCAAACATATTCTAATATTGAGGAAATATTTGGTGTGTTCAAAACAGAGATATTAGATACTTTTGAATTAGAGTTTTTGAACTTCAGTAAATCATTGCGTGATTTGACGGCTGAAGAACTTCAGAGCTCCGAATTTTCAAATAAGAATTTCCAAACGATTCTGACAAAATTATTAACTATTGAAAATGTTGATAATGGTATCAATCAAACAGATTATGTTACACAAGTGTCAAACTCACAAAAATCGGTAATTTCTTCCACATTGAACAATTTTATAAATTATGACAGTTGTTTCAGATATGGAAATCCCGGTAATTTTGATAGAAAAGTCTTTGGAACTTTTTCAAGTGTACCTACTATAAATGGTATAGGTGGGGTTGCAGACCCTTATGAATATAATGCATATGTTAATGGAAGTTTACCAACTACATTTGGTACAACAACTTTAGCTCAATCACAAGCACTGTACCCTGAAGCTTGGAGAGCAATGTATTTGAGTGTTGGATTTGGAAGTGAACCTGAAATGGTATACTCAAACAACGGAAGTTATTTTACAGATTTCTTCCCTACGATGGATGTTGAATTTACTGAGACAAATGTACAGACATTTGCTCCACTTATTAAAATATTTGCAGCAAGAAAATATACCACACTACAAAGTGGTTTACAACCAACATATACCCAAAGTAATTTCCAAACAGATATAAATAATTTTTATACACAAAGAAATGGGTATTTGAACGATGTGATAAATCAATTATTCCCAACACTTCAAAGACAACTACCAAATGTGACTGAAACTGTTGAGAAACCGATATTGTCTGCGGTTGATGGACAACAACCCAAAGTTGAACTTTATGAAACATTTAAGGCTTTTAATGATAAGTGG
>SXGQ01550832.1_pt1 | contig 11247 bp, 13 predicted proteins | sample 3178371 | NCBI WGS metagenome assembly SXGQ01 (sample SAMN11356859, study PRJNA531348) | freshwater metagenome | isolation source: freshwater sample F1-20 | place: China: Fuxian Lake, Yuxi | collected 2017-12-25 | reverse complement strand
GCGCTACCAAGCTGCGCTACAGCCCGAACAACCGGCGCCAGCCTACCGTACGCGCTCGCCGCGGCCCCACCTGGCCTCAGGCGCTCGCGAGCGGCAGGGTCCGGCGGCTCGTGAAGCGACGCGGAGCGTCGTCGACGGGGTCGGTGAAGGCGAGCTCGTGGGCCAGGAGCTGCAACGGGGTGGTCATGTCGTCGACCGCGACGTCGAGCACGTCGGGGTACAGCGGGTCCCCGACGATCGGCACGCCGAGCCCCCAGAGGTGCAGGCGCAGCTGGTGGGTGCGGCCGGTCTCGGGGCGCAGCCGGTACACGGCCTCGTCGCCCCGGACCTCCTGCAGCTCCACGTGCGTCACCGCGTTCACGGGGGCGTCCGGCACGACCTCGGCGCGCAGGGTCCCCCGGTCCTTGCGCACGTGGTCGCGCACGGTCCTCGGCAGCTCCAGGGACGGGTCGAACGGCGCGAGCGCCAGGTACGTCTTGCGCATCGCGCGCTCGGCGAACAGCTGCTGGTAGGCGCCGCGCCACCGCCGTTCCTTCACCAGCACCAGCACGCCCGACGTCACGCGGTCCAGACGGTGCGCGGGCGTCAGCTCGGGCAGGTCGAGGCTGTCGCGCAGCCGCACGGTGACGCTCTGGCGCACGTGCCGTCCGCGCGGGATCGTGGCCAGGAACGGCGGCTTGTCGACCACCAGCAGCCGCTCGTCCTCGTGCAGCACGTCGATCGTGCCCGGGACCTCCGGCTCGTCACGCAGCGCGCGGTGGAACCACACGAACGTGTGCGGACGGTAGGGCTCCTCACCCGTGAGCGGCGTCCCGTCGTCGAGCACGAACCGACCCTCGGCGAGCAGCTCCTCGACGCCGACCCGCTCGGGCAGCTTCTGGCGCAGCCACGCGCCCATGGTCGGGGCGGGCGACGGCCGGGTGCGGTCGTGGTCGGGCGTGCGCACCCAGGCGGCGCCGAGCCCGTGGCGGGGCGGCAGGGGCGAACGCGGCGGCACGAGCCCGTCCCGTCAGCGCTTGCGCTTCTCGCGCGGACGCTGCTGGATGTGGATCGGCGTGCCGACGAAGCCGAACTCCTCGCGCAGCCGACGCTCGACGAAGCGCACGTAGCCCGCCTCCAGCTTCCCCGACGTGAAGAGGATGAACGTCGGCGGAGCGGTCGAGGCCTGCGTGCCGAAGAGGATCTTGGCCTGCTTGCCGCCCCGCACGGGGTGCGGGTGCTCGGCGACGAGCCGACCGAGGAAGGAGTTCAGCGCGCCCGTGCCGATGCGCGTCTCCCAGCCCTCGAGGGCGGCGTCGAGCGCGCGCACGAGCCGGTCGACGTGCCAGCCGGTGCGGGCGGCGATGTTGATGCGCGGCGCCCACTGCACCTGCACGAGCTCGCGCTCGATCTCGCGCTCCAGGTAGTAGCGGCGCTCCTCGTCGACCTTGTCCCACTTGTTGAACGCGACGACGAGGGCGCGGCCGGTCTCGGCGACCGAGGACACGATGCGGATGTCCTGCTCGGTGAACGGCATGCTCGCGTCGACGATGACGACGGCCACCTCGGCCCTCTCGATGGCCGTCGACGTGCGCAGGCTCGCGTAGTACTCGTGCCCCGAGGCCTCGCGGACCCGGCGGCGGATGCCGGCGGTGTCGATGAACCGCCACTCGCGTCCGCCCAGCTCCACGAGCTCGTCGACGGGGTCGACGGTCGTGCCGGACGCGTCGTCGACGACGACCCGGTACTCCCCCGCGAGCTGGTTCAGCAGGCTCGACTTGCCCACGTTGGGCTTGCCGACGATGGCGACCCGGCGCGGACCGCCGATCTCGGACTCCCGCTCCTCGGGCGCGTCGGGGAGCGCGGCGAGGACGGCGTCGAGCATGTCGCCGCTGCCACGACCGTGCAGCGCGGAGACGGGGTACGGCTCGCCGAGCCCCAGGTTCCAGAGCGACGCCGCCTCGAGCTCGCCCCGCTGGTCGTCCACCTTGTTGGCCGCGAGGACCACGGGCTTCTTCGCCGCGCGCAGCATCCGCACGACCCCCACGACGGCGACGGTGAAGCCGACCGTGGCGTCGACGACGAACAGGACGGCGTCGGCAGCCTGCACGGCCACCTCCGCCTGCGCGGCGATCCGCTCCGCGAGCCCGCGCGCGTCGGGGTCCCAGCCGCCGGTGTCGACCACGGTGAAGGCCTTGCCGTTCCACTCCGCGTCGTAGGGCACGCGGTCGCGGGTGACGCCGGGGACGTCCTCGACGACGGCCTCGCGGCGGCCGATGATGCGGTTGACGAGCGTCGACTTGCCGACGTTGGGCCGTCCGATGACCGCCAGGACGGGCAGGGGCGCGTCGCCGCGCGGCGCGGTGGACTCAGACATCGGCAGTTCCTTCGGGCAGGGGGCCGGGCAGCTGCAGGTGCCCGGTGTCCGCGGCCCACTCGACGTGGTGCCGCAGGTGATCGGTGATCCGGCGCCCGACCTCGGCCACGTGGGCCCGGGTGCGGGGCCACGGAACGGGCGCGATCCGTAAGGGTTCACCGTAGACGACGTCGATGCGCGCGCCCCGCGCGGGCCTGCTCTCCGGGTGCCCGCCCGGTGCCCGCGTGCCGAACAGCGCCACCGGCACGACCGGCGCGCCGGAGACCATCGCGAGCCAGGCGACGCCGTCCTTGGTCCGCCGCACGTCACCCGCGCCGCGCTGGCCCTCCGGGTACACGACGACGCACTGGCCGGCCGCGAGCGCACCGGCCGCCGTGCGCAGGGCACCGACGTCGCGCTCCTCCCGCCGCACCGGGATCTGTCCGGCGAGGCGCAGGACCCGGGCGGTGCGACCCTCGAAGGCCTCCCGCTTGACGAGCGCGTGCGCGTGACGCGGGGCGCACAGGATGAGCAGCGGGCCGTCGAGCCACCCCACGTGGTTGCTGGCGAGGATGACCGGGCCCGCGACGGGCACGTGGTGCGCGCCGCGCTGACGCACGTCCCACTGTCGGTCGACGTAGCGGCGCACGGCCGGGCGCAGCGACCGCAGTCCTGCCTCCGGCAGGGCACGCGGCGCGTACGCCGGGGCTCCGGCGCCGACCAGGGGCTCGGTCACGTCGTCCGGGCCTCCTCGACCAGCTGCACCACCGCGTCGACGACCTCGTCGAGGGTCAGGTGGGTGCCGTCGATCTGCACGGCGCCGTCGGCGCGGGTCAGCGGCGACGTGGCGCGGGTGGAGTCGATGGCGTCGCGGGCGGCCAGCGACGCGGCGGTCGCGGCCTCGTCGGCCCCGCCCCGCTCCGCGGCGCGACGTGCGGCACGCGCCTGCGCGTCGGCGACGAGGAACACCTTCACCGGGGCGTCAGGGGCCACCGTCGACCCGATGTCGCGACCCTCCACGACGATGCCGTCCGCAGCCTCGGCGATGATCGCGCGCTGCTGGTCGACGAGCATGCTGCGCACCTCCGGCACTGCCGCCACCGGGCTCACGTGCGCGTTCACGTCGTCCTCCCGGACGGCCTCGGAGACGTCGGTGCCGTCGACGGCGATGGTGGGCGCCTGCGGGTCGGTGCCCGACTCCAGCCGCAGGTCGACCGCGTCACGCGCGATGGCGGCGGGGTCGCCGAGGTCGGTGCCACGCTGCAGCAGCGCCCACGTGACCGCGCGGTACATCGCGCCCGTGTCGAGGTAGGCCAGCGACAGGCGCGTGGCCACGCCCCGCGCGGTGCTGGACTTGCCCGATCCGGACGGACCGTCGACGGCGACGACGAAGGGGGTGCTCACAGGTGCTGGCTCCTCGGAGGGGATGGACGGACGGATCAACGGTAGGCGGACCAGGCGCGTTCGGTGAGCCGGGCGACGAGCTCGTCGGCACGGTCGGCGGCGACCGCGATCTCGACGAGTCCCACCGGGCGACCGAGCTCGTGGTCGATGCGCAGGTCCTCGATGTTGACGCCCGACTCGCCCACGTGGGCGAACAGCCGGGACAGCGCCCCGGGGGTGTCGGGCACCTGCACGTTGACGACGACCAGCTCGACGGGCTCGCCGCCGTGCTTGCCGGGGATGGCTCGGGTGCCGACGCGACCGGCCTCGAGCACGCCGCCGACCACGTCGCGGTCGCGCAGCGCGTCGATCAGGGTGTCGAGGTCGTCGCGCACGGCCGTGAGGACGGCGCCGATCTCGGCGGCGTTCGTGGTGATGATGTCGCGCCAGAGCGCGGGGTCGCTGCCGGCCACCCGGGTGACGTCGCGCAGCCCCTGGCCCGCGAGGGCGAGGTGCGCGGGCGGTGCGTCCACGAGGCGTGCGGCGGTCAGCGTCGACAGCACCTGCGGCACGTGCGACACGAGCGCGACGGCACGGTCGTGCGTGTCGGCGTCCATCACGGTGGGCACGGCGCCCAGCATCACGGCGACCTCCTCGACCAGCCGCACGGCCGCGTCGGTGGCGCCGGCCGCGGGCGTGATGACCCAGGGTCGTCCCTCGAACAGCCGCGCCGAGGCCGCCAGCGGTCCGGAGCGCTCGCTCCCGGCCATCGGGTGGCTGCCCACGTAGCGGTCGAGGCCGGCTCCCCCGGCGACCTCGCGCGCGACGCTGCCCTTGACGCTCGCGACGTCGGTGACGACGGCGGCGGGGTAGGTCTCGAGCGCCTCCCGCACCGCGGCGGCGGTGGCCCGTGGGGGCACCGCGACGACGACGAGCGCCGGGCCGTGCACCGGATCGGCGCTGCCCGCTCCCCGCTCGACGGCGGCGGCGACGTGCTCGGGGTCGCGGTCGCTCAGGTGGACGTCGATGCCGTGCTCGCGCAGCGCGAGCGCCACCGAGGTGCCGATGAGGCCGCACCCGACGACGAGGGTCGGGGGCAGCGACGTCATGCGGACACGCTATCGAACAGGTCCCCCAGCTCCTCGCGGGTCAGCTCGCGCGAGCGTCCCACCCCGAGGCCTCCGAGGTGGATCGGGCCGAAGGTCGTGCGCGTCAGCTCCACGACCGGGTGGCCGACCGCGGCGAGCATGCGTCGCACGATCCGGTTGCGCCCCATGTGCAGGTCGAGCTCGACCAACGAGCGACCGCGGGAACGGTCCTTCACCACGAAGCGGTCGACGGCGGCCGGGCCGTCCTCGAGCTCGATGCCGTCGCGCAGCCGACGGCCCACCGCGTCGCCGACCGCACCGTCGACGAGGGCGACGTAGGTCTTGGTGAACTCGTACGACGGGTGCGCGAGCCGGTGGGCGAGGTCGCCGTCGTTGGTGAGCAGCAGCAGGCCCGAGGTGTCGGTGTCGAGGCGACCGACGTGGAACAGGCGCTCGTCGCGTCCGGCCACGAACTCCGTCAGGTCGCGGCGACCCTGCTCGTCGGCCATCGACGAGACGACACCGCGCGGCTTGTTGAGCACGAGGTAGGCGTGGTCCGACGGTGGCGGGATGCGCCGACCGTCGACCCGCACGAGGTCGGTGTGCGGGTCGACCCGGATGCCCATCTGGGTGACGACCTCGCCGTTGACCTCGACCCGGCCGGTCGCCATCAGCTCCTCGCAGCGGCGACGGCTGCCGACCCCGGCCTGGGCGAGCACCTTCTGCAGGCGGATGCCCTCGGCGTCGCTCACGCGGTCCCCTCCCCCTCGGTCGGACCCGGGGTGGGCGAGTCTGGGGTGGACGAGCCGGGACCGGACGATCCTGGGTCGTCGGTGTCGAGTCCGTCGGCGACCTCGGCCGTCACGTCGTCGGAGACGCCCGGGGGCACGAGGTCGTCCTCCATGTCCTCGATGTCCGGCAGCATGGGTGCGATGTCGGGCAGCTCCGCGAGCGACGCGAGTCCCATGCGCTCGAGGAAGTAGCTGCTGGTCCGGTACAGGTGCGCCCCGCTCTCGGGGTCGGTGCCGGCCTCCTCCAGGAGTCCGCGCGTGACCAGCGTGCGCACCACGCCGTCGACGTTGACCCCGCGGATCGCCGAGATCCGCGAGCGGCTCACGGGCTGGCGGTACGCGACCACGGCCAGCGTCTCGAGCGCCGCCTGGGTGAGCCGGGCCTGCTGCCCGTCGAGCACGAACCGCTCGACGGCCGGCGCGAAGGCCTCGCGCGTGAAGTAGCGCCAGCCGCCACCGACGTGGCGCAGCTCGAAGCCGCGTCCCTGCTCGTCGTACTCCGCCGCCAGCTCGGAGAGGGCGGCCTGCACCTCCACGGGCGGGTGTCCCACGGCCTGGGCGAGGGTCAGGTGGTCGAGGGGCTGGTCGGCGACCATCAGCACCGCCTCCAGCGCCGGCCGCAGCGCGAGCAGCTCGAGCTCCAGCTCGTGCGGGCCACGGAGCGACCCGTCCGTGGACCCTTCCTGGTCGCCCGTCTCCTGCCCGCCCGTCTCCTGCCCGCCCGTCTCCTGTTCAGGGGGTGCCGTCTCGTCGACGGGCGCCTCGGTGGTGCTCGCGTCGGGCGTGGCGTCAGGCATCGTCGTCCTCCGGGATGGTCAGGGCGGGGGTGATCCCGTCGTCGGCGGTGTGACCGTCGAACTCGTCGCCGACGTCGATGTCGACGTCGTCGTCACCGCCGGTCCAGCGCAGGTGCAGGTCGCCGAGCGGGCTGGCCTGGTCGAAGCCGACGACACCCTCCCGGAACAGCTCGAGCAGGGCGAGGAAGCGCGCCACGGTCGTCATGAGGTCAGCGTCGGCGGTCAGCGCGCGGAAGGTGGTGGTGCGCTCACGGCGCAGCCGGTCGACGACGAGGTGCGCCTGCTCCCGCACGCTCACGGTCGGGGCGTGCAGGTGCGCGAGCGACAGCACGGGCTCGGGCCTCGGCTGCAGCGCCCGGGCGGCGAGCGCCGCCAGCTCGTCGGGGCCGATCGAGAAGACCACCTCGGGCAGCAGCGCGGCGAACCGCGGCTCGAGCCCCACCTGGCGCGGGTAGCGCTTCCCCTCCGTCGCGAGGCGGTCGGCGAGGAAGCTCGCCACCTGCTTGAAGGCGCGGTACTGCATGAGCCGGGCGAACAGCAGGTCGCGCGCCTCCAGCAGGGCGAGGTCCTCCTCGTCCTCGACGTCGGCCTGCGGCAGCAGCCGGGCCGTCTTGAGGTCGAGGAGCGTGGCGGCGACGACGAGGAACTGCGTCGTCTGCTCCAGGTCGCCACCGAGCTCGCGGACGTAGGCGATGAACTCCGTCGTCACGGTCGACAGCGCCACCTCGGTGATGTCGAGCTGGTGCTTGGAGATGAGCGACAGCAGGAGGTCGAAGGGGCCGTCGAAGACCCCGACGTCGACGCGGAAGCCGTCCGCCTCCGTGGCCTGCGTGTCGTCGGCCGACAGGCTCATGCCGAGCCGAGCCGCCGGGCGAGGTCGCTGTCGTCGCCGCGGGTCTCGAGGTCCTCCAGCGCCAGGGCGATCGCGGCCCGCACCAGGCGTCCGCGGTCGACGTTGCGCCGCACGCTGCTGCGCAGCTGGAGCCGGGCCTGCTCGATCGCCAGCAGCTCCTCGCTCGTGACGTAGACCGTCATCTTCTCGTCGTGCTTGATGCGTCCGCTGTCGCGGGGTGCCGCGGGAGCAGCGGACCCGGCGGGCTCCTGCTCGGTCTGGTCCGGCTCGACGCTCGGGTCGGGTGCGGGGCGGCGCGAGCGGGCGGAGGGCGCCGTGGGACGGAACAGCTCGTCCGCCCCCGGCATGCTCACGCGTCGGGGCATCGGTGCAGCACCTCCCGGGCGAGCTGGCGGTACGCGTCGGCTCCCGGCGAGCTGGCGGCGTACTCGGTGATCGGCACGCCGGCGACCGTCGCGTCGGAGAACTTGACGGTGCGTCGGATGACGGTGTGGAAGACGAGGTCGCCCCAGCCCTGCACCAGCGTCTGCAGCACCTCGCGGCCGTGCAGCGTGCGACCGTCGTACATCGTGCCGAGCAGGCCGATGATGCGCAGGTCGAAGTTGGTGCGGTCGCGGACCTTCTCGATCGTCTCCTTGAGCAGCGCCACCCCGCGCAGCGCGAAGTACTCGCACTCCAGCGGGATGATCACGCCGTCGGCCGCCGTCAGGGCGTTCACGGTGAGCAGGCCCAACGACGGCTGGCAGTCGATGAGCACGACGTCGTAGTCGTGCAGCACGGGGTGCAGCGCGCGGGCGAGCACCTGCTCGCGGCCGACCTCGGTCACGAGACGCATCTCGGCAGCGGAGAGGTCGATGTTGGCGGGCACGAGGTCGAGGCCCGGCACCGACGTCTCGAGGACGATGTCCTTGAGCGTCAGCTCGCGGTCCATCAGCACGTGGTAGATCGACTGCTCGAGGTCGTGGGCGTTGAAGCCCAGCCCGACCGTCAGCGAGCCCTGCGGGTCGAAGTCGAGCAGCAGCACCCGACGTCCCGCCTCGACCAGCGCCGCACCCAGGTTGATGGTGGTCGTCGTCTTGCCGACGCCGCCCGTCTGGTTGCACATCGCGATGATCTGCGCGGGTCTGCCGCCCTGGCGCGGTGACGGCTCGGGGAAGTCGGGCGCGGGGCGTCCGGTGGGTCCGAGTTCGTCGCTCATCAGTCTCCTTACGCCGCGGCCGGTCGCCGCCCGGCGATCGTCGGGCCACTGTACCGCGCTCGACGGGCGTCCCGGCGCGCCTGGCCCCGCCGGCCGGGGCCGCTCTCCCGGCGCTCCTGCTCAGTCGACGGCGCGGGGGTGCGACGTCGCGTAGACCTCGCGCAACCGGTCGACCGTCACGAGCGTGTAGATCTGCGTCGTGGTGACCGAGGCGTGCCCGAGCAGCTCCTGCACGACGCGGACGTCGGCACCGCCGTCGAGGAGGTGGGTCGCGAAGCTGTGCCGCAGGGTGTGCGGCGAGACGTCGGCATCGACCCCGGCGGCACGCGCTGCCCGGGACAGCACCGTCCACGCGCTCTGGCGGCTCAGCCGTCCTCCACGGGCGTTCAGGAACAGGGCCGCCCCACCGCGCCCGGTGGCCGACACGAGCCCCGGTCGGGCGACGGTCAGGTAGTCGCTCAGCGCGGCCGCCGCGTAGGAGCCCACCGGCACGATGCGCTGCTTGCCGCCCTTGCCGCGCAGCAGGGCCGTGCCCTCCTCCAGGTCGAGGTCGTCGACGTCGAGACCGACCGCCTCGGAGATCCGCGACCCCGTGCCGTACAGCACCTCCAGCAGCGCGCGGTCGCGCTTGGCCAGGCTCGTCCCCGCCGCGCCGGCAGCCTCGAGGATCGCCTCGACCTGGTCGAGCGGCAGCGCCTTCGGCAGCCGCGAGGCGGGACGGGGCGGCTTCACGGCCGCCGTCACGTCGGTCGCGACGAGCTGCTCGCGCAGGCAGAACTTGTGGAACCCCCGCACCGCGACGACCGCCCGCGCGGCGCTCGAGGCGCCGAGGGGCGCGTGCTCCTCGTCGCCCGTGCGCAGCGCCGCGAGGAAGGCCAGCACGTCGGTCTCCGCCACGTCGGCCACGTCGTGCACGCCGGCACCGTGCAGGTGCTCGCGGTAGCGGCGCAGGTCGCGCCGGTAGCTGCCGAGCGTGTTGGCGGCGAGACCCCGCTCCACGCCGAGGTGGCCCAGGTAGTCCTGGACGGCGCGGTCGAGGTCGCCGGCGTCGCTCATCGTCGCCGGCTCAGCCGCGGGCGCGGCGGGCCGCCTCGGCGAGCACCGCGGCGCACATCGTCGCGTCGCGGACCCGCCCGTCGAGCACCGCGTCGACGACGGACTCGAAGGGGACCCACCACTGCTCCATGTCGGCCTCCTCGGCGTGGCGCTCGGTGCGCTCGTCCTCGGGGACCGGGCGCAGACCGGTCGCCCGGTAGACCTGGCACACCTCGCTGGAGTACCCGCCGCTCGAGACGATCGACAGCAGCGGCGCCCAGTCGGCAGCGACGACGTCGGCCTCCTCGGCCAGCTCGCGGGCGGCGGCCTCCTGCGGCTCCTCCCCCGCGACGTCGAGGGTGCCCGCGGGCAGCTCGACCAGGCGTGCCCCGACCGGGTGCCGGTACTGCACGACGAGGAGCAGCCGGTCGTCCTCGTCGAGGGCGAGCACGCCCACGGCACCCTGCGGACGCACCACGACGCGTCGGTGCTCGTCGCCGCTCGGGTCGACGATCGCGTCGACCTCGACGTCGAGGTAGCCGCTGGTGAAGACCTGCTCGTGGGACGCGACGGGCCAGGACTCGGCCCGGTCGGCGACCTCGTCGACCAGGACGCCGGGCAGCGTGGGGTGCGGGCTCACGACGTCGGCGCGTCGGCGCCCTCGACCACGTCGGCACCGGTCGCCGGGACCTCGACCGGCAGCCGCGTCTCGCGCTGACGCTTGAGCGCTGCCTTGACCAGGCCGGCGAACAGCGGGTGCGGGCGCGTCGGCCGCGAGCGCAGCTCCGGGTGGGCCTGCGTGGCCACGTAGAACGGGTGCACGTCGGCGGGCAGCTCGACGAACTCCACGAGCGTCCCGTCGGGCGACGTGCCGCTGAACACCAGCCCTGCCGCCTCGAGGCGGTCGCGGTAGCCGTGGTTCACCTCGTAGCGGGGACGGTGCCGCTCCTCGACCTTGTCGGCGCCGTAGACGCCGGCGACGACGCTGCCCGGAGCCAGCGCGGCCTCGTAGAGACCGAGACGCATGGTGCCGCCGAGGTCGCCAGCGCCCTCGACGAAGGCGTGCTGCTCGGCCATCGTCGCGATCACGGGGTCGCTCGCGTCGGGGTCGAACTCCGTGGAGCTCGCGCCCGGGATGCCGGCGACGTGGCGAGCGTGCTCGATGACCATGCACTGCAGGCCGAGGCAGAGTCCGAGCGTCGGGATGCCGCGCGTACGGGCGTGCTGCAGGGCGCCGACCTTGCCCTCGCTGCCTCGGATGCCGAAGCCGCCCGGCACGCAGAAGCCGTCGACGTCGGCCAGGTGGCGCGCGGCCCCCGACTCGGTGCCGCACTCGTCGGAGGGCACCCACCGCAGGTGGACCTTGGTGTCGTTCGCGAACCCGCCGGCGCGCAGGGCCTCGGCCACCGAGAGGTCGGCGTCGGGCAGGTCGACGTACTTGCCGACGAGCGCGATCGTGACCTCGTCGGCCGGCTGGTGCACGCGACGCATCAGGGCGTCCCACTCGGTCCAGTCGACGTCGCGGACCGGCAGGTCGAGACGGCGCACGACGTAGGCGTCGAGGCCCTCGCGGTGCACGACCTTCGGGATGTCGTAGATCGACGCGGCGTCGCTGGCGGTGACGACGGCCTCGGTGTCGACGTCGCACATCAGCGAGATCTTGCGCTTGACCGACTCGGGGATCTCGCGGTCGGAGCGGCAGACGATCGCGTCGGGCTGGATGCCGATCGAGCGCAGCGAAGGCGGCTACGTGCCAGGCATGGGCTG
>SXGQ01477549.1_pt1 | contig 11247 bp, 11 predicted proteins | sample 3178371 | NCBI WGS metagenome assembly SXGQ01 (sample SAMN11356859, study PRJNA531348) | freshwater metagenome | isolation source: freshwater sample F1-20 | place: China: Fuxian Lake, Yuxi | collected 2017-12-25 | reverse complement strand
TATTGATTGTGCTAATTGTGTTTGACGATTATTTCCTAAACAACCAATAATAACAGGATCTTCTCTATCAATTCCATCACGATAAAATCCAATGACATATGTTCCTTTTTTTAAATTTGTGGTCTGATAACTTCCCGAATGCCCAGAACCTGCAGTAATTGGATAAACGCACTCTGCCATATCCAGACGAGAATTTTCAACATCTCCAATATCTCGTCCAAAAATACGCACACGAAATCTTTTCCCCCACCCAAGACCTTCTTGGGTGTTTTTCCATTTACTTTTTGGTGCATTATCTTTCCAAGTAGAGTCATCAACAATTTGTCCAAACCAAAAATACATTGGTTGGAGGGCTGCGTTTTCTTGATTAAATAGGGTTCCCTGCATTAGTCTTCATAGATTCTGCATTCAGCAGCATCTGGATGAGTGTCGCAAAATAACTCAAGTGCATTTGGATCATGATCTTCGTCTGGATGATTGACCTGATACTGTTCTAATGCATCAAGTTCATCTTCAATGTGACGACGACGTTGAGCATTTGTATCAGGATTATCTAATTCATCCCGATCATCATTAATATGTTGCTGGAGTGTTCTGTTCATTGTTTTAAATCAGAAAGGTTTTCTTCCTATAGATTCTCTCACCAAATTTAACTTGGTGAAAGTTTTATTGGTGGTAATCAAATGTGATAAATCTACTATCATATATAGACCTCCTTTTCTCTGGCTCACTGATCTCATGGTTTTTTGTGCCATTTCTGGGAAATCACAATAAACAAGATCTCCTGCTCTGAGACCAAAGTCTCCAGGTATTGTCATTGTCATTTTTTGTGTGAATAGTTGATTATATCGCATTGCGGATTGACGAATAATCGAATCTATATCATAGTCATTGTTTTTTGACTTTTTAAGTTGTTCTTGCAAATTATTTCCTGGAGGCAAAACTCCTTTTTTGTCATACTTAACTACCACACGAGTTGATTTATCTTGAAGACCTAAGTCTTTTGCGATTTCTGGGTGTTCTTTACCGCCCATTTTATCTTCATCTTCTTGATTTGTATGTGATGTTTCGTTTCTTCTTGGTTTATTGTCATAAAAGTTTGTTGCTCTTAATTCAGTTCTGAATAATGAACCAGTAACTAATGCTTGCTCAACATCTATTGCACTATCATAGGCATACTCTAATATTTTAGCATCATATCCCTCTGGAAGATTGGGAGTTCTAGTATAAATTAACTTTCTTTTGTATGATTGACCAAATAACTTGTCGATTGATTTAAATTTAAATCCATCTGCAGTTTCAAAAAACAAGTACCCTGCACTTTTTCCTGTAGACCCTGTGGGTATAGATCTTTTAGCCAACCAGGCACACTTGTAAAACGGTTTTTCAGATCTCCCAAGAAAACTGAAAAGATTCTCAGTTTCATCTACATCAATGTTCTTAGTAGTTTTAAGTGTTGTTTTTAGTATTGATTCAATAGAATCAGAAATCTTTCCATCATATCTTTTTGTTACTCTTGTTTCTACGAGTTCATTATCCAAACATTCTTTTGACCAAAGATCAAGAGTATATGTTAAAACATTTTCTTGAATTGCATCACGAATAACTTTCACACGCAGTTGATGATCCTCAGATAACTTTAACTTCTGACCATATCCATCTTGCATTTCCAAATTAACTTGCTCACCACCAGTTAATTTTAAATCCTCCATCTCTAATGCAGAAGATCCCTCTCCTTCTGTTCTTTGCCCAGTATCAACTAATATCGTACTGACACGAACTGTGTTGTCCAAGATACTTTCATAATACTGAAGTTGTACACATCCAAGAGAAACATCCAAAGTTTTTCCTTGATTTGAAGAAATTTCAAATCTTGATATATTATATTCCTTGGTTGCAGTATTAGGAGTTTGATATGTCATCCGATCAACGTTGGTATAGTACTATTTACTCCAGGAAATTGGATGTTTGATGCTGGAGCCGATGAAGATCCTGTAACAGGAACTTCTTTAAACACGATTTTTTCTTTTAATACAAATGTAGTTGTCCCCTGTTCAGCATAAGAAGGAGTCATTGCAAGACGATTTGCAGTATTCATAATTTTTGGTGGTGCTGATGCAACCTCGGCAGCAGGTGGTTGTAATGATGCAGATGCTGTTGCAGGTCTTGAGCGTGTTGTTGTAGATGGCCTATATCCACCAAGATATTCAAAGTGTACTGGATCATTTGGTATGGCCATATAATGCCAACCATAGTTCGGTCCATTTTTTACAAACCAATCATAACCGCGAGTTCCAGTTTGAATATCTAACGCAGTTCCTTCACCATGTCTTGATGTTCCTGGCGGAGCAACAACAGCATATTTTCCTTGCAATGCTTGTTGGTGTGCAAGACTTCGATATGCACTGGTAACAAGAATTTGAATTCCTTCCTTTTGTGCTTGTGCTTTTGCGGCAAGAAAAGCTCTTGCTGCTTCGTGCTTTAAATATGCACCGTTTCCATACCAATCTTGATAATCAACTGTTCCATGTAAAGTTCCAACTCTAGTTAATTGTGATGGTTTTAATCTTCCATTTTCTCCAGTTAATGGAGTAGAAAGAGCAGTTACAGTTCCAGTTGTTGATGCTGATACCTGAGCAGGTTTTAATTTTCCTGCTCTAAATGCACCGATTTGAGCTCCCGCTGGTTCAAATCCAAATACATGTCCATATCTTCTTTGCTCAGTGTCATCTGCAAGATGATTATTTGCATTTTCAAAAGCAATCGCTCTAAAACTATCTCTTGGACCGACAAAGTTTGCAGCAGAACGTTGGCGGTTTTGATCAAGCAATGCAGCAGCGACTTGTTCTAATTGAGTTTGATTTCTACCCTTACCATATTTTTTAATAAACTCAATAGCAGAATCTTTATCTTTAATTGAGTTCCAGGCAGCGATTGTACCATAATCTCGAACTGGTTGGAATTGTCCTCCATTACCCTGCATAATCACAGATCTGATGCTGCTAGGCCATGAAGGAGATTCAACTCGGTTATAAATGACTTGAGCAACATCAGCAGCACCTTGAGGATCTGAATTCTCTAACAGAGACCCAACTGCAAGTAACCAAAAATCAGGACTTGAACTATCAACTCTTACAGCTCCAGCGCCTGGAGGAAGTTCTTTTTCAACTGCCTTTGTTCTTAGAATTTCGGAAAATATTTTTGTGAGTTTTCCTTCGATACTAGTTTCAAAAAGTTTTGCCAAAGAAAATGCAATTTCTTCTGTATTAGATCTTCTTCTAGTAATCCCTCTAGTTACTGCACCACCTTCTGCCATTGCGGCAATGGTACTAACAAGGTCATTAACCGCAACATTTGATCTTGATTCTATACCTGGTGCCATCAAAGATGCTAAAGAATCCCCAAATGTTTGGTAAATTCTTTTATCTGGTCTTTGACCCATTGCAATATCGACTGCAGCACCCATTAAAGGTCCAATAAAAGGAACCTTACTTAAAGTTGATGATGTAGTCATCAATGTATTCAATGGACCTGGTTGACTTACATCTGGGGATGATGGAAATATTTTTTCAATTTGTTCTCTTCCACCAATATCCTTACCAGGATCACTAGTTTGTCTGTAAACAACTGGAGGTGCCTTAATAGTTTCTACTTTTTGTATTCTTCTAGATACTGGACCCCCAACAGGTGTCCCCTGCCTCGTAACATTACCGCCAGGGGCCATTTTTCTAACATATCCACCATCAACCTTTTGTGGAATGGGTTGTGGTTTATATAATCCCAAAGTCATAATCGAATTGATCATGTCTTTAAAATTATTTGTAAATGTATCAAAGGTTTTTTGTGCGTCTTTTCCACCAATTTTGTTTACTTGGTTGGAAAGATCATTTCTAAATTTATATCCACCTTCAATTAATCCAGCAGTAACATCAACAGTTCCTTTGATAATGCTACCAAAGGTGTCCATCGCAGCAGGAAGTTTTCCAACAACTCCTTTTAATGAAGAAAGATTGTTTGAATAATTTGTAAGAACATATCCTAAGAAAGTATAACCAAGAAAATTTGATATGGTATCAAAAACTCCAGTCTTTGGCAATCCTGGAAGATTTAACTTTGATGCTTCTTTTGGTTGTTTTTGTTCTAGTCTACCTTCTTTTTGTTCTCTTGCCTCATTTTCTTTTCTTACCTTTTTTTCTTTCTTTGTTTTTTCCTTTACTTTTTTAGTAGTATTAACAACTTTATCTACATTAATTAATTTCTTTTTAATTTTTAAATTTAAAAGATCATCAATCTTTTTATCATAGGCAGCAGCCATTCTTTCGCCTGCGGAAAGTTTTGCCGGTGGTAATAATTTCTGAGGATTAACTGCCATGGTTTATGGTACTATCCCGTAAATTTGTGCATTTTCCATTCTTCGATTTCCCGGTGCAATCGCAGAGAATGAAGGAACCTCAGATCCTCCTGCTTTTGGAGTTGTTGAAGGAGAATTTTCTATAGATGGTGGCAGAGTAATTACGCTCGTTTTACTCTTTGGTGCGGGCATTAATTTAGGAGTTGTTGGCGAAGATGGACTTAACTTGGCATAACGTTCTGGAGCAACCATCATATCTTCAACAGTTCCATAGCCATATTGCTGCGCTCTAACTGTGGTATTTCGCTGTTGCATCATGTTATAGAGTTGAACACCCATATTGAGTCCAATCGAATATTGAGGAACTCTTTCAAAAAATTGACGAACAGCAGGAGTTGGAGCAGATCCAGTTCCTCCTTTTTCGGCAGGAACATATCTAGGTCTTGGAATACCTAATGGATTTTTTGGTGTTTTTGTGCGATGCCAATCAAGAAAGTCTCTTGAAAAAACTCCTCTATCAGGTCTTCCAAATATTGATGGTTTAGATCCCTTTGCAAAATTAGCATCACTTTGACCTCTTTGTTTTAGGTCATCCCGCATCAAATCAAACCAACTAGCACGACTTTCTCTTGGAACTCGAACATTCCTTCCTTTGTTCCACCAATTCATAAATCCACCGACTAATCCACCGTTTCTGGCAAATTGAATATTGTTTGCAAATTTTGGTTTGTTTGCGTTTGGACCACCAAACATTCTATTTAAATTAAGTAAATTGCCAACACCAACTGCTCTTACAGCGGCACGATTCATTACAACTTCACCTGGCTGCAATGCCGTCAATTGAGTATCTGGTCCAGCTCCAGAAATTTTAAGACCAGTGCTCTGATCAATGAGTCCACCAGATTCAAATAAACTTGGAAATAATTTTGGAGATCCATCTGGATTTCTTCCATATGGAGCTTCTTGATTTTCTTTTACTTGCGCTGCAGTTTTTGATTTTGTTTTTACATCTGCTACACGTCCAGGAGCAACTCCAGGTACAGTTCCTTCATATCCAGTTAATCTATATTCTTTTCCAGTTACCTGGCGCATCTTTGCAGCACCAGACTCACCCAAAGCAGTTACTCCGGTTGCCGCTGTAATTAATGGAAATCTAAGTCCAAGTCTTGCAATTAAACCAATAGTAGATCGTATAAAACCTCCAAGAGGAGTAAGAAATAAACCTGCAGCGCCAAGTAAAGCAGGCCAGAAGTCTTTGATAAACTGACCTAAGGCAGCAACCTTTGTTTTATTTGCTGGATCTGATAACCAAGTCAAGGCATCATTAATTCCTTTACCAAGGAAAGTATAGAACAAATAATTGTAGATTGCATCAAGTATTCCTCTAACTGGAGCAAATAATTTTTTAGCTGCCGATACAACTTTCTTTGCACTTGACTCTAACGATTCTTCCTTCTTTTTTCTTTTCTTATTTTCTTCATCTTTTCTACTTTGTTCTGCTTCTTTTTTATCATCTTTACTTTGATCACTCAAATTTTCTGAAATTGATTCAACAATTGCACTAATACTTACAAGAGACTTTACAATTGGAGCGGACCCAACTCCCTTTCCACCAGGAAGAAGTTTTTGTCCGACTCTTCCAATAGATGTTATGTTATTAACGTTAATCGTCTTTGCTTTTGGTTTAAAACGACCAATTTTCCCTCTTATTCTTTTTCTTTCATTTGCAAGAATTGCTTGCTCTTCTGCTGGTATTGTATTTTTTCCCTTAATTTGTGCTTCCTTTAAAAGGATGAGATATGTCTCATAATCGAGGTCAAAAGCCTCCTCAAGACCAATTAGTCTTAGAATTCTAGCATCAATAGTTTCTGTAACTAATTGGTCACGCATTTTGCTGTTGCTTGAGTCTCTCTTCTTCTAAATGTTGGTGTAGTAAAGCAACATAAATGTCTCGTTCCCAAGGCATCATGCTTTCTATCTCAGTTAATGAATATTTATGGTACTGAATGAGAGAAAAGTTAAGTTTATAATACGCTTCCAGGTCCATATGGACCAGGCCTATGCGAAAAAATTTGCCAGGCCCTCCAGAACCACTTCACTTTCAACACCACTCTTTGGATTCTTAATCTTAACAGTATGTGACAGTTTAGGCATTGTTTCAAAGAATTTTTCAATCTGTTGAAACTGTTGGGTGTTGAATTGATCAAGAAAGTCCATCAATTCTTTTTGAGTTACATCAGCAGAACTCCAAACTTCATCTCCTTGATAGATTTTATCAATACATGAAGCAACAAGATCAAATGATTGATCTACTAAGTTTGAACCAGAAAAATCAAAATTATTTTTAATAAACTGATCGAGTGATGGATACTTCATTTCCATCATAATTGAATCATCGACTTTGATCTGTTTATTGTGATTTTTATCCTTAACAACTTTAATCTCATCAACAGAAATTGTCACTGGAACAGTAATATCTTCATCATCTGGACAGATTACATTAACTTCAATCTCTTCTCCAACAGATTTACCACGAATATTGAGGAAAAGATATTCAATATCAAAAGTGGGAAGTGATTCAATTTTTACACCTTTTGATAAAATGCAGTTCTTAATAACTGTTTTAATTGCTGTCGAGATTTCCTTCATGTTCTCTGATTCCAAAGCGAGAACAAGAAGTTTTTCTTCTCTAACTAAAAATGGCCTATATTTGATTGATTCTCCAGTTGAAGGCAATTCCAACTCATATGTTGGCGTAGAAATCTTAGGTAAAGGCATGATCTATTATAATATATGTGAGTATTTATTGCGTTATTGCTCAGGTGGTTTTTGATTTGTGATAACAGTTCTTATTTGTCCGTTTTCAAGATATTGAACTTGATATTGACCAGGACCTATTTCTGATGTACCAAGAATCGTGCTTTTTGATGGAATTGTTGCTTGAGCAGGTTTACTAACATCATACATTACATATCTAGAATATGTAAATGACACGGTACACTTTAATAATTGAGACGAATCATAAGAAACGGGCATAGAATTAATGCTTATTGGGAAAGCATCAAAGAATTTATACTCTAAGTAATTTCCAGAATAATCTCTTTCAAATTTCGTAATCGTAAGATCATTTGTTATATAATCTTTTGGAAATCTTACTCGATAATTATATGCTGTTGATTCATATCCCATTCTATAGTTTGGACCTGCTGCAGCCTCCTCATATAATTTTTCATCGGCAATATAAGAAATCCATAATTGGAAAAACTTTATTATATCATAACTTTGATCGACATAAAATGTAAAATCGGCTCTGTCATCAAAAGATCTTCGGTAAGCGTGTCTATTCGTCACACCAGTATAATCATTATTGATTTCATGTGTTAATAATGATGCTCCAGGAAGAGACGCTTCTGAGCAAAATAATTGAAGTTTATCGGTTAACTCAAAATTAAAATTTAATTTATACTGTTGTCTATTAATCCATTCCTTTAATCCACCACCTTCTTGCCCATAGGGAAGTGGAAAATTGCAAATAAAATGCGAAGTTAATGCTGGGCGTAATAACTTATCTCTTAAGAGTCCAATTTTCCTATTTTCTACAGGTGCTCCTGCCATTTATAAATATTTTACCGGATATATTATGTATATGGGTAATGGCAGAAAGTATTAAGAGTCGATATCAACCATCGTATCCCAACAAGTATCAAGGTGATCCCAATAATATTATTTGTAGAAGCAGTTGGGAAAGATTGTTTTGTCGTTGGTGCGATTTGAACGAAAATATTATTGCTTGGGGATCCGAAGAGATTCGTATTAAATATTATGATCCCGTAAGAAAAAAAGTTAGAACTTACTTTCCAGATTTTATCATTAAAGTCAAAGAAAGTAATGGGCAGATTAAAAAGTATATCATAGAAATCAAACCAAAAAAGCAGACTCAACCACCAAAGCAAAAGTCTAGAACGACAAAGGCATACGTGAACGAAGTTTATACTTATGCAACAAATCAAGCAAAGTGGAAGGCTGCGGAAGAATTTTGTAAAGACCATATGATTGAGTTCAAGATTATAACAGAAGAAGAACTCGGAATCAAGTAATGGCATCTACAAGAGTCGAAAAGTTAAAAAGAAAACTAGATGGTTCTGAAGATGCAGAACTCATCATGATGAATATTCTTGAAGTCTTTAATGAAACTGAGTTTATTCCAGATGTCGGCAAATACTATACTTTTATATACATACCTAAAACAAAAGAAATCACATATGACGAACATCCTTTAGTTGCAGTAACTGCTGTAGAGCGATGGGGTTTTAAAGCGATTAACTTTCATTGGGGAATGGCAAGACAATATACTTGGCAAGAAGTTGCAGGAAAAATGCATTTAATACGAAGCAGTGAGATTGATTACCTTCGTTCTTTACCTTATGCCAAATTTGTCACTAAATAGGTAAAAAACCATCTAATGTCTACGCAAACGAAAATAATAAATTCGGATGGAACTGGGCCTAAACTAAATGGAACTCAGTTATTTTTTAGGACTCGAACCTATTATACGATAGATAATAATGGAAAAGTAACTGATTCTACAATTTTTGTTTATTACACTCCAAAAGGTGGTGGTAGATCAGCAACTGGCGAAATTTGGCAACCTGGAAGCGAAACTGGAGCGGGATTCCAACAGGGTGGTTATGCTGCAGCGGCAGTCTCTAAAGATAATGGTAGAACATTTGAATCATATAACTATAGTCAAAACGATGCTGACGCTGGAAATATTCCATTTGGAAAAAATGTGGGAGATCCAGTTTTAAGTCCTCAAGCAATGGCATCATTAAACAATCCAAATGGAGTGTTGAATCAAGCAATCAATAATTCTGTTATTAACACAGCGGTTAAGACACAATCTGGATTAGCAGCACAGTTATCCGCGAAATTACAAAATACTCCAGACCCTGACCCAAATCCAAATCCCACACAAACACAACAACAGCAGCAAGGAACAACACCTCCAGAACCATTTACAATTTCAACTTCTATAGATGCAAGAACTGCACAAAATGCTGGAAGTTATAATCCAAATGGTTTTGATGCATGGGTTTATCCAACAGGTCTAGGCGGTAATGGACAAGACTTTATTGAATTTAAAATGATTGAATATGGTGGATTATCCACAATCGGTCAAAGAAATTTTGGTAAAAATAAAGACGGAACAATCAAAATTCTTGGTAGAGCATATCTTCCAATTCAACCATCAATTTCTGATATTAATACCGTCGATTGGCAAAATGATACAATCAATCCTTTGCAAGCAATGGGAGCAGAAGCTTCATTGCAAGTTATCAGAAATTCAGATGTTAAAGGTGCAATGGATACTCTCTTTAGAGGATTGAGTGATGCTGATATTAAAGAATACTTAGCATTATGGACTGCAGGAAAGGCAGTTGGAACAAATATTTTCTCAAGATTTTCTGGTGCTGTTGTAAATCCAAACTTAGAGTTACTTTTTAATGGTCCTCAGTTAAGACCATTCAACTTTAGTTTTAGATTATCACCAAGAAGTAAAGATGAAGCAGAACAAGTTAAAGGTATCATTCGCTTCTTCAAAAAAGGAATGTCAGTTCGAAGAACAGAGCAAGATTTATTCTTAAAAGCGCCAAATATATTTGAAATACAATATATGAGTGGTCGCAAAGTAGATCAAGATGGAAATCCTATAAATGAGCCACATAGAGCAATCGGAAAAATTAAAAAATGTGCATTGACTCAATGTGGCGTTGATTATACACCAGAGGGTTCATATGCTACATTCAATGATGATGATTCTACAATGACTCAGTATGGATTAACTTTACAATTTAATGAACTTGAACCAATTTTTAGTGAAGATTATGATAATGATGCTCCAGGTAAATCTGTAATCGGTTACTAAAATGGCAAAACCCTACTTTAGACAAGTTCCTAATTTTGAATACGTTAGTAGAAATAAGGACGAAAAGTACATTTCAAATTATGACAATGTAAAAAATCTTTTCAAAAGAGGAAAGATTCGTGAAGATATTTTTGGAGATCTTTCATTCTTTACCAAGTATCAAATTATAGGTGATGAAAGACCAGATAATGTCGCATATAGATTTTATAAAGAATCTACGTTGGATTGGGTTGTTCTTCTGTCTAATAATATTCTGAATATTCAAACAGAATGGCCCATGACTCAAAATACTTTTGACAAATACTTACTAGAAAAATACGGAGATTATAATACTTTGTTTAATGGAGTACATCATTATGAGGCAGAAGAAATTTTGACAACACAAGGGATTACAATCGTTCCCAAAGGTCTTGAAGTTCCTGCTGGATACTCCGTAACATACTTCGATTATGGACTTCAAACCGAAGTTACAAAATCAAATATTGGCCAAGCAGTAACAAATTATGAATATGAACATAGAATTCAAGAGGATAAGAGAAATATTTTTGTTCTGAAACCAATTTATCTTAACGTATTATTCAACGATCTTGAAAATATTATGCCATATAAAAAAGGTGGAGATCAGTACGTGAACTCCACCTTGAAGAAGGGTGATAATATTAGACTTTACGAATAATCATTCGTCAACCAGTTTTTGGAAATACTTCATCGCATCATCTTCGTCTTCATCGTCAGATACTGACAGATTGGGAAGAGAAGGAGAAGACTTACTCTTCTGATAAGATGCTTCCAGTTCTTCCATCACCTTTTCTTCTCTCGAAGGAGTTTGAACATAGGATTCATACTCTTCTTCTTGCTCAGCGACAGCACGAGCAGGGCTCTTTTGACCCAGCACATAATTCAGGCGCTTTGCCAGATCATCATAAGATTTGAACTGATCGGGAGCAACGATAGCAGACAGAGAATACTC
>SXGQ01519361.1_pt1 | contig 11249 bp, 10 predicted proteins | sample 3178371 | NCBI WGS metagenome assembly SXGQ01 (sample SAMN11356859, study PRJNA531348) | freshwater metagenome | isolation source: freshwater sample F1-20 | place: China: Fuxian Lake, Yuxi | collected 2017-12-25 | reverse complement strand
CAGCCTGGTGCGGGGCCGCGTCTTTGCCGCGGGCGGATGGACGGGCAACAGCGAGCCCATCCCGCTGGTGCCGGGCGGGCTGGGTTCGCGGACGGGCGGGATGGCGTCCGTGGGCGCGGGGCTGGGGCTGTTCTTCGACATCCTGCGTATCGACGTGGCCCGCGGGCTCACGGACGGCGGCGTGTGGGAGGTGATCGTCGAGGCCAACCCGTCGTTCTGGGACTTCCTGTAAACTGAAGTGCGTGAGCGCGGACGTGCGTGAGTGCGGAAGCGACCCACCGGTCGCCTCCCGCCTGGCGCGACCCCTCACGCACTGACGCACTCACGCACTCACGCACTTCCCTGATGCGTCCCCACGTCATCGACGCATTCCACCTCCCCGCGATCGAGCATCCCCGCGCCAACACGTGGGCATACGGCCGCGGGGACGATGCGTTCGAGGTGCGCGTCCCCCGCCTGGCCCCCGTGGACCTCAAGCGGCAGGTAGAGGCGCTGGTGGCCGCCCGCGACCGCCACCTGGCCCACCGGCCCGTGGCGGAGATCGTGGGCGTGGTGGACCGCGTGGCCGCGCGTTTCCTGGACCCGGACGACGCCCTGCGCCGCGCCGCCGAGCGCGCCCTGCCCGCCGTGACCAGCTACTCGCCGGCCATGATCCGCCTGGTGCTGGACCGCATGGCGGCCGACTGGCGGGCGCCCCGGCTGCGCGAGCTGCTGCGGGCGGAGTTCGGCGATCCGCGCGTGCTGGACGGTTTCGTTCCGGGCCCGCGGGGCCACGGGCAGCACGCCGCGTTCGGCCCGCGGCTGGCCGTGCACGTGTTCAGCGGCAACGTGCCGGGCGTGGCCGTGACCTCCATCATCCGCTCCCTGCTGGTCAAGGCCGCCACGCTGGGCAAGGCCGCCGTGGGCGAGCCCCTGCTGGCCGCCCTCTTTGCCCGCGGCATCGCGGAGGCGGATGCGGAGCTGGGCGCCTGCCTGGCCGTGACCTACTGGGCCGGCGGCGACGAGATGATGGAGCGCGCCGCCCTGGACCCCGCGGACGCCGTGGTCGTCTACGGCGGGGCAGAGGCGGTGGCGTCCATCCGCGCCCGTACGCCGCCCGCGGCGCGGTTCCTGGGCTACGGGCCCAAGGTGTCGTTCGGCGTCGTGGGCCGCGCCGTGCTGACGGAGGACGGCGCGCGCGAGGCGGCGCGGGGCGCGGCCCTGGACGCGTCCACCTTCGACCAGCAGGGGTGCGTGTCGCCCCACCTGTTCTACGTGGAGCAGGGCGGCGCCGTGGGGCCGGAGGCATGGGCGCAGCTGCTGGCGGAGGCCATGGCCCGGACGGAGGGCGAGCTGCCCCGCGGCACGCTGGCGCCCGGCGAGTCGTCCGCCATCCGGCAGCTGCGCGGCGAGGCCGAGTTCGCCGAGGCGGGCGGCGGCGGCCTGCGCCTGCACGCGTCGGCGGAAGGGACGGCGTGGACGGTGGTGTACGACCCGCGCCCGGACTTCACGGCCTCGTGCCTGAACCGCGTCGTTCGCGTCAAGCCCGTCGCGCGGCTGGACGAGGTGCCGGGGCTGGTGGAGCGCTTTGCCCCCGTGCTGCAGACGGTGGGCGTGGCCGCCGGTCCCGACGAGACGCGGACGCTCGCGATGGCCCTGGGACGCATTGGCGCCAGCCGGTTCTCGCCCCTGGGGCGCATGGCGTGGCCGCCGCCCTGGTGGCACCACGACGGCCATCCCCCCCTGCGCGGCCTGGTGCGGTGGGTGGACCTGGAGGAGTACCGTCCGCGGCGGCTTTGGTGTGATGTGCGTGCCCCCGCTGGCCGTGTCCGAGCGGGTTGCCGGTTAGCGATTGACATGGATTGGCGGCGCGGTGATCGTTGGCGACCGATCACCGCGCCGTCCGCTTTGTGTGGAGGAGGATCGATGGCACCGGCTCACCACGACGATGACGAACCCGAACTCCCTTGGTGGATGCCCGACGGAATCCGCACGCGGAGCAAACCAGGTCGGCGCCAGGTCCCGGACGAGATCGAGCACGGCTCGCCCACGTCGCCCATGCGGCGAGCGATGTCCGAGCGTATGCGCCGGCGCGCCAGGATTCGCGAGAAGCAGCCAATGATGGACCAGGGCTGGCATGATCCCGACGAGCCCATCTTCCTCTCGGACGAAGGCACGCGGGAGGTCTTGCGGGAGATCGAGGATGGGTCCCCGCTCACGCCCCAGCGCGCGGCTACGTTCGAACGGATGCGGCTGATGGACGAAGTGCACAGGCGCAGCGAGTGGGGCCAACGTCCAGCCGCCCGATGACTCCGACTGGCTCGGCTGCACATCCGGCTTTACACCCTGCGGCGCGCTTGCTTGCTTTCTGGTTACCCGAATGCCTCCGCGACCCACATTCTCGACCGCCGACCTCATCCGCCGCAGGCTAACCGGACCGCCGGGCAGAGGGTTCGACTGCGGACGGGAGGCACAGAGCCGCTACCTGCTAGATCGCGCGTGGGGCGATCAACTGCAGCGCCTCACGGCTACGTACGTCTACCATCTGGACGGCGTGCTTGCCGCGTACGCCACCCTGTGCATGGATTCGGTGGTGCTGGGTTCGCGGGAAAAGCCGCGGTCCATCCCGTACAAGCGCATCAGTTCGTTGAAGCTCGCGCAACTGGGCGTCGACGTGAGATTCCAGGGGCTCGGCTTGGGGGCTCACGTCGTCGCGGGTGTGCTCGCCCACGCGCGCGAGGGCTCCGACCGGTTCGGATGCCGTTACTTGAACCTGGATGCGAGGCCGGAGCTCGTGGCCTGGTACCAGGCGCAGGGGTTTGCGATCAACAAGGTCGAGCAGAACGCGCGGCTGGCAGCGGTCGCGGGCGACCGAGATCCCTCGGGTTTGCCAGTGAGCATGCGTTTCGACCTGCTGAACCCCTGATCGCGAACGTCGCGTGTGGCACGCCCGTTGCTCTCGCGACAGGCACCGATCACCGAAGGATCCTGCGCCGCCGGGCCGCCCTCGCACGGCAACCCGGCGGCACTCGCACCGGCGCCAAGGCCATGTCCCTGCACCTGTTCAGCACCCCGGTCCAGTGCACGCGCTGCGGCACGGTCGTGGACGACCCCACCGTAGACAAGTGCCCCAAGTGCGGCAACCTGCTCAAGGAGCGCCGCACCCCGCGCCGGCTGGCCGGCGTGGAGACGCGCTACGGCGGGCTGCGCACGCTGCTGGGCGTGCTTCGGTTCCTGGGCGTGCTGGTGATCATGCTGGGCGGCCTGGTGTTCTTCTCCACCCTGGGCGACGACGGGCAGTCGGGGACGGAGAGCGCCATCGTCTTCGTGAGCAGCATCGTCGTGGCCGTGGCCCTGTTCGCCGCCGCGGGCATCTTCGTGCTGCTGATGGACATCGAAGAAAACACGCGGTCGTCGTTCCGCATGCAGCAGCGGATGCTGGAGGTGATGGACGCGCGTCCCGGCGCCGCCCCGCCGCCCCCGGCCGAGGGGAGCGTACCCGTGACCCCCGACGCCGCACCGCCCCGGTAGGAGCCGTTCCCGAGATGAGACTGATCCCACGGAGGGCCGCCGCCTGCGCCGCGGCCCTGGCCCTGGCGGGCGGCGGCGTGCTGGCCGCCCGCGCCGGCACCCAGACGGGCACGGGCCCGCTGCAGGCGCAGGCCGCCGCAATGGTGCCCAACCCGGACGAGTGGAGCATCCTGGCCTGGTCGCTGGACCGCGACGAGCCGCTCTTTGCCTTCAACGCCGAAAGGCCCGTCATCCCGGCCAGCAACAACAAGGTCTATAGCGCCATCTGGGCGCTGGCCGTGCTGGGGCCGGACTACCGATTCTCCACGGACGTGCTCATCACGGGCCCCGTGGAGGGTGGCGTGCTGCGGGGCGACGTGGTCATCCGCGGCTCGGGCGACCCGGCGTTCGGCTATCCGGAGTACGACCGCGACCCCATGACCACGCCCCGCCGGATGGCGCAGTCGCTGCAGCGCATGGGCGTGCGGAGCATCCAGGGCGGCGTGGTCGCGGATCCGTACATCCACGACCGGCAGAACTACGGCCCGGACTGGCCCCGCGACACGGGCAACGGCGCCGCGCGCTACGCTCCCACGGTGAGCGGGTTGCCCTTCAACCGCAACATGCTGTGGGTGCGGATGACGCCCGGGCAGGGCGACGGCTATACCCGCGAGCCCGACGTGCCCGAGATCCCCGTCATCAACGGCGCGCGGGGCGGGGCCAACGCCTACGCCGTCCGCAAGCCGGACGAGGACACGGTGCGCATCCGCGGCGGCACGCGTGGCCGGTTTGGCGTGGGGGCGTACGAGCCGGCGTGGCTGGCGGGCGCGGCCCTGCGGCAGGCCCTGCGCGAGGCGGGCATCCAGGTGGCCGGCCCCCTGCGCATCGAGCAGACGCCGCAGGGGGCGGTGGCCGTGCACCGGCACCTGTCCATCCCCCTGATGGACATGGCGTTCCAGCTGGGCCGGCACAGCGACAACTTCTTCGCCGAGCACCTGTGGAAGGCGGCCGTGGCCAAGGTGAACGGCCAGGGGACCTTCACGGGGGGCGGCGCGGCGTCGGCCGTCTTCTTCCACGACCGGGCGGGCGTGCCGTGGGGGCAGCTGTGGCAGGCGGACGGATCGGGCCTGTCGGCGCAGAATCGCACGAGCGCCAACGCGTTGGTGCGGTCGCTGATCTTTGCCCACGAGCAGCCGTGGGGCGCGCGGTTCCACGAGTCGCTGGCCATCGCGGGCGACCGCGGCGGCAGCATGTCGCGCATGTTCGTGGGCACGCCGGCGGCGGGCAACCTGCACGCCAAGACGGGCTACATCAACGACGTGCGCACCCTGAGCGGGTACGTCAAGACGGCCAGCGGCGAGAACGTGGTGTTCTCGTTCCTGTACAACGGCCGCAACACCGGCGGCGCCCGCGGTGTGCAGCAGAACCTGGGCAACCTGCTGGCGACCTATCGGCGGTAGCTACGAGTGCGGGAGTGCGGGAGTGCGGGAGTGCGGGAGTGCGGGAGTGCGGGAGTGCGGGAGTGCGAAAGTAACTTCACGCCAGCACTCTCGACGGCCGCAGCGAACCATCGCGAGGTCCACCCCAAACGCTCGAGGCCCGGCATCCAACGCCGGGCCTCTTCACTTTGGCATTTTCTTTCGCACTTCCGCACTTCCGCACTTCCGTTCAAATCCAGCCCTTGCGCTTGAAGTACGTGAACAGCACGGCGCCGACCCCCGTCATCACCCCCAGCGCCCACAGGTAGCCGTGGGCCCAGTGCAGCTCCGGCATGCGGTCGAAGTTCATCCCGTAGATGCCGGCGATCCACGCCATGGCCATGAGGATGATGGACCAGGCCGCCATCAGCCGCATGGTCTGGTTCAGGTTGTTGGACGCCAGGGAGAGCTGGCCCTCCATGGCCCCGTTCAGCAGGTCGCGCAGGGTGTCGATCTCCTCGGCCACGCGGATGGCGTGGTCGTGCACGTCCTGGAAGTACGGCAGCATCTCCGGCTGCAGGAACGGGATGTCGCGGCGCAGCAGCGAGCCGATGAGCTCGCGCTCCGGCCCCACCATCCGGCGAAAGAGCGCCAGCTCGCGGCGCATGGCCAGGATGGTCTGCATGTCCTCGCTCTGCCGGCGCTGCTCCAGCACCCCCGTCTCCAGCTCCGCCACCCGCTCGGAAAAGTGGTCCAGCACGGGAAAGTACCCGTCCACCACCAGGTCCAGCACGGCGTGGGCGAGCACGCCGGGCGCGCGAAAGCGCTCGGGGTTGCCGCGCCAGCGGGCCAGCACCTCCGTGAGCTCCTCGATGCGGTGGTCGTGCACGGTCACCACGAAGTTGCCGCCGATGAAGGCGTGCAGCTCGTTGAGGGCCATGCGCCCGCGCGCCTGGTTGATGCGCGCGGCGTACATCACCAGGAAGTAGTAGCCGGGATAGCGGTCGATCTTGGGACGCTGGCGGCCGCGGACGGTGTCCTCCACGGCCAGGGGGTGAAAGTGCAGCTCCGTGCGCAGGAACTCGCCCTCCGGCGCGCCCGGGGCGGCGATGTCGATCCACACCAGATGCGGGTCGCCGTCCTGCGGTTTGCCGGCGCGGGCGCGGTGGATGGCCCCCAGCGCCGTGGCCAGGGGGATGGCGTGCACGCCCGTCCCCGTCTCCGCGTAGGAGTGGATGCGGGTGCGCGGCTCTGCGATGGACTCGTCCTCGCAGAGCGGGTCGATGATCTCGTCAGCGGGCCGTTCGGCGACGCTCATAGCCCGGGACGGTGTTCGTGACGGCGGCGACGACGACCAGCACCAGCCCCAGGGCCACGTGCGGCTGCCACACCCGCTCGTCGAAGCCAAGCATCCACGGCGACGCGGCCAGCAGCACGCCGCCCAGCGCGTCCATCAGCAGGTGCGCGGGCACCTGCAGCGTCTTGACGGCGCCCATCTCGTAGTCCGTCAACAGGCTGTACAGCAGCACGGCGGCGCCCAGCGCCACGGGCACCCACCGCGCCCCGGCGTTGTCCGCGAACCCGAGCAGCCAGGGGCTGGCCACCAGGAGCACGCCCAGCAGGTAGTCCAGCATGCCGTGGATGCGGGTGGGAAGTCGCATCAGCTCGCCCTCGTGGGTGCAGGGTTGGTATGGATGGCTACAAGCGCCGTCGCCGCGCGGATTTGCAAGCGCCGCGCCGCCTGGAGGCTTGCCCCTTCTACCGCCACCCTTCCAGGATCCGTCCTGGCGGCGGCGCCAGCCCGGCGTGGGGGTGCAGCCACGCGGCCAGCGCCTCGATGCCGTCCACCACGCGCGGTCCCGAGCGGCTGAAGTAGGCGCTGTCTCCCACCGCCGCGCGGCCGCCGTCGATCGCCGCGGCGGCCAGGCGATGCAGGGCGGCGCGGGCTTCGTCGGCGTCCTGCCGGGCGCGGTCCATGGCGTAGCCGCAGGGCACCAGCAGCAGCCGGTCCGGGTCCAGCCCCTCGGCCCGGCTCCAGGGGATCTCGCGCGAGTGCGACCCCGCCTCGCCCACCAGGTTGTCGCCGCCGGCCAGCGTGACCATCTCCGGCACCCAGTGGCCGGGGGCGAACGGCGGGTCCAGCCACTCCAGCGTGAGCACCCGCGGCCGCGGACGCCCGGCCACGGCCCGGCCCACGCGGTCCACGCGGGCACGCAGCCGCGCCACCGCCTCGTGGCCCCGTTCGGCATCGCCGGCCGCGGCGGCCACCTGGCCCATGGTGTGGAGGATGCCGTCCAGCGTGTGCGCGTCCAGCGAAACCACGGCGGGCGTCCACGGCAGGGCGGCCACGGCGGCATCCACGGAGCCCGTGGGCACCGCGCACACCTCGCACACGGCCTGGGTGAGGATCACGTCCGGCCGCACCTGGCGCAGCGCGGCGACGTCCACCTCGTACACGCTCCCGTGCTCCGCCATGCACCGGCGCACCTCGGCGTCGATCTCGCCGCTGGTGAGCCCCGCCGGGTCAAAGCGCGAGCGGCTCAGGCGCGGCAGCCGCAGGGCCTCCGGCGGGTAGTCGCACTCGTGCGAGATGCCCACGAGATGGTCCTGCAGCCCCAGCGCGTACACGATCTCCGTGGCGCTGGACAGCATGGAAGCAATGCGCATCCGTCCGTATCTACTCGTCCGTGCGCCGTCCACCCACCAGGGACGGCGCGTTGCGAGACGCAAGATAGACGCTTCCGTGCGCGGGGGCGATAGGCATGCGACTGCGTCCTTGCACGCGCGCGGGCGAACGGCCTAGCTTATCGCCGCAGACCGTCCACCCTCCAGAAGGTGCCCCTGATGCAGATCATCCGCGAGCCGCGTGTCACGCTCATCACCCGGCAGGAGTTCCTTTATCCTGATCACATCGACTGGCACAGCGACAGCGACATCGCCGGCGAGGTGGTAGCGGAGTTCGCGGGGCGGATGTGCTACCTCTCCTTCGGGGAGGACGCCGGCTTTGAGGGCGGTCACAAGAGCATCCCCGGGCGCACGTCCAACGAGGCGTACCTGGGAAACATCCTCCAGGTCAAGCACGGAAGCGTGCTGGAGCATGCCGTCTGGACCCTGCTGATCGAAGGGGTGAGCCGCTCGCTGACCCACGAGCTCATCCGGCACCGCGCGGGCTTCGGGTTTTCACAATTGTCGCAGCGGTACGTGGACGAGTCGCACATTGGCTTCGTGCTGCCCCCGGAGATCTCCGAGAACACGCGTGCGTTCGAGGTATGGGTGGAAGCGTGCGAGCAGTCGCTGGAAAGCTATCGCGGCCTGCTGAACGAGATGTCGAGCCAGGTAGGCGACGACGGCCCGGCCACCATGCGAAAGAAGCGCGCGCGGCAGGCCGCCCGCTCCGTACTTCCCAACTGCGCGGAAACCAAGATCGTGGTGACGGGCAACGCCCGCGCGTGGCGCCACTTCATGGAGATGCGCGGCGCCGCCTCGGCGGACGTGGAGATTCGCCGGCTGGCGAACACTGTACTCCAGATCATGCACGCAGAGGCCGCCCACATCTTCGGCGACATGCACCTGGTTCCCCATGCCGACGGCACCGAAACGGTAGAGACGCCCCACAGCAAGGTGTAGGCGCGTCAGCGGGGCTGCCGACCCTCCGCGGCCCCGAGGTCCTCACCCAGTCGCACGGCGAGCTCGGCCGGGAGAATCCACTCCCGGACGAGCTCTTCGTATATCCGGGACAGGTTGGCCCGCCGGCCCCACACTGCCGCGACGACCCAGTGGTCGGGAAGCCGGTCGCGCACGATCCTCATCGACCGGTCTTCCATGATGGGCTGGCGAACCCGGCGCTTGGGGTGGCTCATCCGGTGAGCGGCGAGGGGGACGTGGCGCCTGGACGGCGACGCGGCGGCCGCCACGATCGGCCCGTTCACCTTGTCCAGCAAGCATCGCGCGAGCGCGGCCCCTGCTCGCCGGCCCTTCCCCGGGCACCCGGGGGCCGGTTACCATGTAGGGCCGGCCCGGCGGCCGGACGTGCACTCTTCTTCCCAGCAATTCCGGCGTCCCATGCCCATCTCACAGGACCAGGCGCGCAAGGTACGCGACCGGCTCATCCAGGGGCGGCCGGCGGCGGAGATGGTGGCCCTGCTGGACGCCACCCCCGCGGACGAGCGTCCCGTGCCGCCCCGCGTGCCCTGCCTGCGCGAGTGGAGCGCCGAGGCGCACGGCAAGCGCGTGGAGTTCATCCGCGACGCGCTGGGCACGGAGGTCCCGCACCTGTCCGGCGCCGCGCCCCACCCGGACCCGGGCTCCCTGCGCGGCAACATCGAGAACTTCGTCGGGTTCGCGCAGGTGCCCGTGGGGCTGGTGGGCCCCCTGCGGGTGAACGGCCTGCACGCGCGCGGCGACTTCTACGTGCCCCTGGCCACGTCGGAGGGGGCGCTCGTGGCCAGCCACGACCGCGGCGCACACCTGGTGACGGCCGCGGGCGGGGCCACCTGCCTTACGACGACGGAGCAGGTGCAGCGGGCGCCGGCCTTCATCTTTGACCGGATGGCGGAGGCGGCCTACTTCGCCGCGTTCGCCGTGGACCAGTTCGAGGCGTCGCAGGAGATCGTGACCCGCACGTCGCGGCACGGGCGGCTGCTGGACCTCAAGGCGCACATCGAGGGCAGCCAGGTCTACCTCATCTTCGCCTTTCACACGGGCGACGCGGCCGGGCAGAACATGGTGACGTTCTGCACGGCGGCCATCTGCGACGACTTGCTGGCCCGCACGCCCGTGCAGCCGCGCTACTGGTTCCTGGAATCCAACATGTCGGGGGACAAGAAGGCCACGGCCCTCTCGTTCCTGCAGACGCGCGGGCGCAACGTGACGGCCGAGGTGATCGTCCCCCGCGCGCTGGTGGAAAGCGTGCTGCACACCACGCCGGACCGCATGGCGGACTACTGGCGGGTGAGCTTCGTGGGCGGCGTACGCACGGGGTCCATCGGGGTGAACGGGCACATCGCCAACGGCATCGCGGCCCTGTTCCTGGCCTGCGGGCAGGACGTGGCGTGCGTGAGCGAGGCCAGCGTGGGCGTGACGCGCCTGGAGGTGACGGACGGCGGCGACCTGTACGCGGCCGTGAGCCTGCCCAACCTGATCGTGGGCTCCGTGGGCGGGGGCACGCGGCTGCCCACGGCGCAGGAGTGCCTGCGCATGATGGACTGCCTGGGCGACGGCCGCGCCACCAAGCTGGCGGAGATCTGCGCGGCGCTCACGCTGGCGGGCGAGCTGTCCATCGTGGGCGCGCTGTGCTCGGGCGATTTCGCGCGGGCCCACGCCGCCCTGGGCCGCGCGCGATGACGGGAGCGGCGGCGGTGGATGGCGTCATGCCGCCCGACACGGCTGGGGCCGAGCGAATGAATTCGCCGCAACCACGACACCAAGACCGCCTGCGCGGACTGCCGGGCCACGCTCTTCAACCTCCCCCAGGGGTCGTTGGGGGAGGTGCGAGCCCAAGCGAGCGGAGGGAGCGCCTCGCGGAGCCCGCAGTTCTGCGGGAAAGCGACTCCCCATGACCACCGCCGCCCCCTCCCCGCGCGCGTCCCTCGCGGCGCGGCTGTGGACGTACCAGCGCGAGCGGTTTCCCCTGGCGGCGTACGTGCCGCTCATCGGGGTGTCGGCGGGGGCGGCCGCGGCGTGGTCCGGGGCGGCGCGGGGACGGCCCGGGCTGCCGCCGTGGCCCGTGCTGGCCGTGGGGCTGGCCACGGCGCTCGCGTTCTTCTTTCTGCTCCGCGTGGCCGATGAGCACAAGGACGCGGAGACGGACCGCCGGCATCGCCTGGAGCTGCCGGTGCCGCGAGGGCTCGTTTCGCTGGCGGAACTGCGGCGAGCGGGCGCCGTCGTCGCCCTGGCCATCGCGGCGGCGAACGCGCTGGTGGCGCCGCGGCTGCTGTTCGCACTGGTGCCGGCCGTCCTGTGGGCGGCGCTCATGGCGCGCGAGTTCTTCGTGCCGGAGTGGCTGCGGGCACGCCCGGCGGCGTACCTGCTCAGCCACATGGGGGTGATGCCCCTGCTCTTTGCCTACCTCACGGGGCTGGACTGGCTCGCCGCCGGCACCGACCCGCCGCCGGGCCTGCCCGCCTTGCTGTCCCTGGCCTTTCTGAACGGCATTCTCGTGGAGATCGGGCGAAAGATCCGCGCGCCGCGGGACGAGCGTCCCGGCGTGGAGACCTACACCACCACCTGGGGCGTGCGCGCCGCGCCCACCCTCTGGCTCGCGGCCCTGCCGATGGCTGCCGTGGCGGGCGCGTTCGCGGCCCCTGCCCCCGTGGCGGACGCGGCCGCTGCCGCGCTGGGGGT
>SXGQ01095135.1_pt1 | contig 11250 bp, 10 predicted proteins | sample 3178371 | NCBI WGS metagenome assembly SXGQ01 (sample SAMN11356859, study PRJNA531348) | freshwater metagenome | isolation source: freshwater sample F1-20 | place: China: Fuxian Lake, Yuxi | collected 2017-12-25 | reverse complement strand
ATCTGCGACGCCGACAGCCCCACGTTCTACCTGTCGTACTGGCACCGGGACCGCAAGGTGGTGTCGCTCGAGACCGCCGTTCACCAGCTCACGGCCAAGCCCGCCGCGGTGCTCGGTCTGATCGATCGCGGCACGCTGGCCGAGGGTCACTTCGCCGACATCAACGTGTTCGATCCGACGGCGTTGCAGACGCAATACCCGGAGTACGTGAACGACTTCCCGAACGGCAAGGGGCGTTTCGTCATCAAGTCCCGGGGCTACGCCGCGACGGTGGTCAACGGCAAGGTGGTCACCGAACAGGGTCGCCACACCGGAGAACGTCCGGGTCGCGTGATCCGCGAGTTCTCCCGCGGCTGATTCCTACCGTCCCAACAAGCGGCGGGCGTTGCCGTCGTAGAATGCCGCGCGCGCATCGTCGTCGAGTCCGGTCATGCTGGACTCGAAACGACGGATCGGATCGTCGGTTCCCTCGTGATGCGGATAATCGGAGGAGAACGCCACCATCTCGACACCCGCTTGTTCCATCACCCAACCGACGTCCTCACCGGCGAAGGGACTGACCACCACTTGACGACGCAGATAGTCGGACGGCCTCATCGTCAGATGCGAGAGGTCCTGGATGTTGCGGAACGACCGCTGACCGGTGTCGATGAAGTGAAGGAACGACGGCAGCCACGTGGCCCCCAACTCGGTGATTCCGAAACGTAGTCGCGGGAACTTCTCCATGATGCCGTCGTACACGAGTGATGCCAGGAACAACTCGGCCGGATATCCGATGCCCATGAACGACAACGGGTCACCCGGAGCATCGGAGCGGACGTGCGCCATGTCGCGACCGTTGTCGAAGAAGACCTTCGGCACGGGTCGGTAGTTCTGATCGGCGCCCACGTGCAGGAACACCGCGATGCCGGAGTCCTGTATCCGTGCCCACACCGGGTCGTAGTCGGGATGCGTGAACGAGCGTTGGCGTGACGATGGAATGGAGTCGATCAACACGCCCGAAACTCCCGCAGCCATCGCGGCATCGACGAATTCGATCGCTGTCGCGGGCCCGAACTCGAACGGCACGTAGGCGGTGGCCATCAAACGGGGGTCGGCGCAGAAATCGACGAGACCCCGATTCATGGCCTCGATGGCGTGGGCGCGGAACTCGTGAGGGGTTTCGTAGATCTGGGCGAACGAACCCGTCGGGAAGATCAGTTGCGACTCGAAGCCCAATTGATCCAGTGCAATGGATCTCTCGTCGGTATCCCAACCACCGAAGGACATCCAACCCTTGCGGGCCATGCGCATGTAATCGCGCGCCGCATCGGCTCGGAACGCCTCGTCCACCGAACGGCGTCGATGGTCCTCTTCGGCCTCGCGTAGCTGCCGGGCGAAATCCGGATCGTCGGATGCCAGTTCCGGGATTCGATCCCTGACACCCGCGGAGGCGTAACTTCGTAACCAACCGACCGGCTCGAGGATGTGCGCGTCGATGTCGATCACGTGGCGCTGGTTGGCGTACGTCGTCATGGTCTTCCCCCGGTCCAAGAGTAACACCACCGATAAAGTGACGTTTCCGAGTCGAAATGGAGCTGGCAGTGTTCGAGGAGTTGCGGGAATTGTGGCGGATCCCGCGATACCGCATTCTCTTGGCCGCCCGTTTCGTGTCCAACGTCGGCAACGGCATGGCGCCCATCGCGCTGGCCTTCGGGGTGCTGTCGTTGGACGGCGCCGACGCCGGGTCGTTGAGCCTCGTCACCACCGCCCAGATGATCCCGTTGGTGGCCTTCCTGCTCGTCGGTGGCGTGGCCGCCGACCGGTTCGGTCGTTCGCAGTTGGTGGGATCCACCGACATCATCGGCAGCGCGGTGGTGGCCATCAGCGCCATCGCCTTTCTCACCGACAACGCGTCGGTGCCCTTGCTGTGCGTGAACGGCTTCGTCTTCGGCGTTCTCAACGCTCTCTGGTACCCGGCATTCAGCGGATTGATGCCCATGATCGTGCCCGGCCCACTTCTGCAGGGCGCGAACTCGATCCTCGGCTTCGGCGCCAACGTGGGCTACACCATCGGAGCGAGCGTGGCCGGTCTCATCGTCGCCACCGCCGGACCCGGCTGGGGCTTGCTGGGTGACGCGACCTCGTTCCTGGTGGCCGGACTGCTGGTGCTGTCGTTGCGTCTGCCGAAGTCGTTCGGCGAGAACACCGACGAGGACCGCACCTCGATGATCACCCAGTTGCGCGTGGGCTGGGCGGAGTTCTCGTCGCGCCGTTGGATCGTGTTGATCGTGGGTTCCTTCGCCTTCTATCACCTGGCGTTCGAGGCCTTCATCGCGGTGCTCGCTCCCGTGCACATGAAAGAGGAGTTCGACGGTGCCCGAGCGATGGGGACGATGATGTTCGGATTCGGCGTGGGCAGCATCCTGGGCACCGCGTTGGCGTTCCGCTTCAAACCCCACCGACCGTTGCTGATCGCCGTCGGTGTGATGCCCATCGGTGCGGCCTGGATGCTCGCCACCGGACTCTCGGCGCCGCTGTGGATCCTTTTCGTCACGGCCATGGGCACCGGCGTCGCCGTCGACGTGATGTACGCGAACTGGATGACCACCCTGCAGACGAACGTCCCCGAAGAGGCTCTGTCGCGTGTCGGCTCGTACGACGCGTTCGGATCGTTGGCTTTCGCCCCCATCGGTCTCTTGGTCGCCGGACCCCTGGCCCACACCATCGGGGCCCGCGCGTCGATCCTCATCATGGGCACCATCGCGTTGGTCGCGGTTCTCACCCCCCTCTGGTCCGGCGAGGTGCGACACCTGCAACGAACCCACTGATCTCCCTTGCCAAGTCCGGGTCCGGCGGTCAGGATGCGTGGATGGCGACACCGGGAACGCAGGAATGGTTGGATCAGGTCATCGAGGACGTGATCGATCCCGATCTCGAGATCATCGATCCGCACCATCACCTGTGGCCGGCCGGACAAGGCCTCCCCTATCAGCGCGACGACCTGCATCATGACGTGAACGGTCACGTCGGTCGGGGCACCCACAAGGTGATCAAGACGGTCTTCATGGAGTGTGGTTCGGCGTACGACCGCTCCGCTCCCGAACACTTGCGCTCACTCGGCGAGACGCGGTACATCGCCGATCAAGCCCTCTCGGACCCCGAGCCGTTGATGGCGGGAATCGTGGGGCACGTCGATCTCCGCCGCGACGATCTGGACGATCTGTTGGATCGCCACACCGAGGCCGGCCGCGGTCTGTTCCGCGGAGTGCGCGACGCACTGTCACGTGCCGAGCATCCCGACGCGATGATGATTCCGGGCCATGCTCCCCGGGACCTGTATCTCGATCCCGATTTCCGACGTGGCGTGCGCCGACTCGGCGAGCGCGGGCTCACCTACGACTCGTGGCACTACCACCATCAGAACCGCGAGTTCCTCGACTTGGCCCGCGCCACGCCCGGAACCACCATGGTGTTGGACCATTTCGGCACCCCCATCGGAGTCGGGCCGTACGCGTCGCAACGCGAGGAGATCTTCGCGCGGTGGAAGACCGACATCGCCGACATCGCGGCGTTGCCGAACACGGTGGCCAAGATCGGCGGGCTCGCCATGCCCGACAACGGCTTCGGCTGGAACACCGCCGAGCGTCCACCCACGTCGGACGAGTTCCTCGATCAGCAGTCCCGGTACTACCTGCACGCCATCGAATGCTTCGGGCCCGAAAGGTGCATGTTCGAGTCGAACTTCCCCGTCGACCGGCTGTCGGTGTCCTACGGCGTGTTGTGGAACGCCTACAAGAAGTTGACCGCGGGGTTCTCGGCGTCCGAGCGAGCTGCGCTCTTCTCGGGCACCGCGGCGCGTGTATACAAGGTGTGAACGAAGGGGGGACATCGTGTCGAAAGAAGCAGTGGTCGCGTTGCGTCTGGCCGTGGACGAGGTGAAGTCGGTGGTGTCGTCGCTCACCGACGAGGAATGGACCCGACCGAGTGGTTGCGCCGGTTGGTCCGTGCGCGATCTGGTGGCCCACATGAGCTCCAACTACAAGGAGACCGTCGACCCGTCACCGCCGCCGGCCGAACCCGTGCAGTTGCCGGCCGAAAGGATGATGGATCTTTTGGTCGAGCCCCGCAAGGACTGGACCAACCAGCAGATTCTCGCCGAGTACCTGGATTACTGCGACAAGGCCGTCGACGTTCTCGCCTCGTTCCAGGACGAGCCGTTGGCGTCCACGGTCATCCCGTTGGCCGACCTTGGCTCGTACCCCATGCACCAGTTGGCCGATGCCTACGCCTTCGATCACTATTGCCACCTGCGCATCGATCTGCTCGCGCCACGGGGTCCGATCGAGCGAGCGGTTCCCGCCGCCGACGCGACGCGCATCGGTCCCGCCGTGCGCTGGATGATCACCGGCATGCCGCAGATGCAACAGAACCTCGGCGCGTCCCTGTCGGCTCCGATCGTTCTCGTGCTCACCGGACCCGGAGGCGGCGAATGGACGATCGCGCCGTCGGGTTCCGACATCGTGGTGACCGAAGGCGCTTCGGCCACCGCCGTGGCGACCGTCAGCGGTTCCGGTCACGACTTCGTGGACTGGGGAACCCAGCGCTCGAATTGGCGTGGGCATTGCTCCGTCACGGGTGACGAATCGGTGGTCGCACGTTTCCTCGACGCGCTGAACATCATCTGAGTCGTCGACCGACGCTCAAATGAGACCGCCTCCACCAAGAGATGGCGGGTAGTTTCAGATCTCATGAATTCCCCCGCCAACGGGCCGGCCGAGATCCGCCAATCCGACAAGCTGGCCCACGTCCTCTACGACATCCGTGGCCCGGTGTTGGAAGAGGCCAAGCGCCTGGAGGAACAGGGTCACCGCATCATGAAGTTGAACATCGGGAACCCGCACCCGTTCGGCTTCGAAGCCCCGCCGGAAATCCTGGTCGACGTCACACGCCATCTGCAGCAGGCCCAGGGATACAGCGACTCGCAGGGAATCCGATCGGCGCGAACGGCCGTGGTGCAGCACTACCAGACCCTGGGCATCGACATCACCGACCCCGACGACATCTGGCTCGGCAACGGGGTCAGCGAACTCATCCAGTTGTCCCTGAACGCTCTGCTGAACGAAGGCGACGAGGTACTGATCCCGGCCCCGGATTATCCGTTGTGGACCGCGTCCACCACGTTGGCCGGCGGCACCCCGATTCACTATCTCTGCGACGAGGACAACGGTTGGAACCCCGACCTCGACGACATCCGTTCCAAGATCACCAAGAACACCAAAGCCATCGTCGTCATCAACCCCAACAACCCCCCCGGCGCGGTGTACAGCCGCCAGACCCTGCGGGCCATCGCCGATCTGGCCATCGAGCACAACCTCATCGTCTTCGCCGACGTGATCTACGACTTGATCCTGTACGACGACGCCGTGCACCACTGCATGGCCGAGTTGGCGCCCGATGCCTTCGTGGTCACCTTCAACGGATTGTCCAAGGCGTACCGCCTCGCGGGCTTCCGCAGTGGGTGGATGATGATGACCGGACCACGCAAGCACGCGGCCAGTTACATCGAGGGCGTCAACATGCTCACGAACATGCGGCTGTGCGCGAACCACCCGGCGCAATACGCCATCCAGACCGCCCTCGGTGGACGCCAGAGCATTCGCGAGTTGGTGCTGCCGGGCGGTCGTCTGCTGGCCCAACGCGACGCCGCGGTGAACGCCCTGCAGAAGATCCCCGGGGTGACGTGCGTGGTGCCCAAGGGGGCGTTGTACGTCTTCCCGAAGTTGGATCCGCAGATGTACCCCATCGCCGACGACCGACGCTTCGTTCTGGACTTCCTGCGCGCCGAGAAGGTGTTGGTGGTGCAGGGAACCGGCTTCAACTGGCCGAACACGGACCACCTGCGCATCGTCACCTTGCCGTGGGCGAAGGATCTGACCGAGGCCATCGAGCGCCTCGGCCGGTTCCTGTCGACCTACACCCCGCCCAAGGACTGACCGGGTCGCTCCGATCGGTCCGCGCCACCGCACTATATTGACCCTCGTCGGGTCGCGGATCGGGGGGATCATGTCCGGTGAATTGTGGACCAAAGGCGCGCTCGAACTGGCCGCCGACATCAAGGCGAAGCGGACCACGAGCCGCGCGGTGGTGGAAGCGCACCTCGCGCGCATCGCCGAGGTGAACCCGGCCGTCAACGCCGTCGTCAAAGTGTTGGCCGACGACGCTCGTCGTCTGGCCGACGCCGCCGACGCCTCGGTGTCCGCCGGAGGTTCCCTCGGCCCCCTGCACGGTGTTCCGTTCACGATCAAGGAGAACATCGACGTGGCCGGTCAGGCGACCACGCACGGCGTGCCGATCTTCGCCGAGGCCATCGCACCATCGTCGTCTCCCGCCGTCGAGCGCATGCTGGCCGCCGGGGCGATCCCGATCGGGCGGACCAACCTGCCCGACATGGGACTGCGCATCCACACCGACAGCAGCCTGCACGGTCGCACGAAGAACCCGTGGAAATCCGAGCGCACCGCGGGCGGATCGAGTGGTGGCGAAGGGGCGGCCCTGGCCACCGGCATGTCACCGATCGGATTGGGCAACGACATCGGTGGCAGTTTGCGCAATCCCGCTCACGCCTGCGGCATCTCCTCCATCAAGCCGTCGGTCGGCGTGATCCCCGACACCCAGACGTATCCCTCGCCCGACCGATCCCCGGCCTTCGCGGCCATGGCCGTCCAGGGCGTGATGGCGCGACGGGTCGCCGACGTTCGCGCGGGATTCGACATCGTCGCCGGACCCGACCCCCGCGATCCGATCAGCGTGCCGGCGCGACTCACCGACCTCGCCCCCGGTGAGCGCCTGCGGGTCGCGATTCTTCCGGCGCCCCCGGGCGGTTCGACCCATCCCGACATCGCGACCGCCGTGCGTCGGGCCGGCGACGCGTTGGCCGACGCCGGACACGACGTCGTCGAGGCGACACCTCCCGACATCGAACTGACCTACCTCGTGTGGGCGATCATGTTGTTCTCCGAACTCTCCGACATCCGCGAACAACTCGACATGGTCATGGGTGAGGGAGGTCGCACGCTCATCGGGCGGATCCTCGAGTTCTTCCCCCGGGTCTCGAACGTCGAGCACTATCTCGCGATGTCACAACGCGACGGGCTCGCCCGCCGCTGGTCGATGTGGTTCGAGGACCATCAGGCGTTGGTGCTCCCGACCTGGACCCAACCGCCGTTCGTGTTCGACGACGATCTCGCCGGAGCCGACGGTGCCACGCGCATTCTCGAGCTGATGCGACCGGTACTTCCCGCCAACCTGCTCGGCCTCCCAAGCGTGGTGGTGCCCGCCGGCATGGCCGACGAGCTGCCGGTCGGCGTGCAGGTGATGGGGGCCCGGTTCACCGACCGACGTTGTCTGTCGCTCGCCGAGCAGATCGAACAACGGTTGCCCGGGGCGACGCCGATCGATCCGCGCCCCTAAAGCGCCGTCGTCGCCAGGAGCGACTGGCCGAACCGGTCGAACGCCACGTTCGATGCCACGTGATGTTGCACGGATCCGTGCGCATCGCGGAAACAACGCTGCAGGATGCTGGAGTTGAACAGCGCTCCGGCGCCGGCGAAGTGGAACAGGTGACTCACCGTGTTGGCGGCACTTTCGGTGCACCAGGCCATCGCGCTCACCACGTACTGCTGCTGTTGCGTCGACAGGGTGAGGCCGGCCAACAAGGTCGCGTCCGCTTCCTCGAACGACTTCGTGGCGAATGCGCGCGCCGCGTCGATGGCCAACTGACCCTTGCCGAACTCGTACTGAAAGGCACCACGATCGGCGAGACGTCCGTCGAAACCACGGGCCTTGGCGTTCGCATAGGTGGCCAGTTCGTCCATGAACCGCTGGCACACACCCATGGTGAAGCCCAGGTTCTCCCCCGCCACGTACGCCTGGTAGCCGGTCTTGAACATCGGCCCACCTCGACGTGGTGCTTCCAGCGGATCGAGGACCATGGCATCGGGGACGAACACGTCGTCCACGTGAATGGTGAAGCTGCCGGTGCCCTTCAGCGCCATCACGTCCCAGTCGTTGTCGACCCGGGCCTCGCGCGTGCGAACGATGACGATACGAACCCGTGGTTGCTCGGCGCCGGCCTCGATGGCCGTGAGCAACGCGAAGTCCGAGTGCTTCACACCACTGGCGTACTTCCAGGTTCCCGTGACGCGGACGCCGCCATCGACCGGAAGGAACGTGCCCGTGGGCGCCGACACCGCCGCCATGATGGGAGCGGGGTTGTCACCGAACACGATGTCGAGACCCTCGCGTCCCAGACGCGCTCCGGCCATGGCCGCCGCACCGGCGTGATTGAACCCGGCCCACGCCGCGGTGGGGTTCGCGTACGACAACGCCGAGAAGTAGCGGAACTGATCCGCCAAGTGGAGATGATCTCCGCCCACCTCCAATGGCGCCTTGATCATGGGCACCCGCAGTCGACGCATCAACGCGTCCAACGCGTCAGGGGCGGTTCCCTGTCTTTCGGCCTCGGCCGCGGTGATGTCGAACTCGACGTGGTGCTCGCGGATCTCGTCCATCAGAGCGCCGACGGTGCGGGGATGATGCATCAGAAAACTCCTTCGTAACTTCCGCCGTCCATCTGCAGGTTCTGTCCGCTGATGTAACCGGCCTGGGCCGAGCACAAGAAGGCGAACGCGTCGCCCAATTCGGAGGCCTGGCCCAATCGGCCGGCTTTGATGGAGGCCACCTGTTCGGCTCGTGCCTGTTCGTAGGTGACACCCCTGACTTTCATGACCACCTGCGCCATCTGTTCCTGGCGCGCGGTGTCGAACCGCTCGGGAAGAATCTGGTTGATGGTGACGTTGAACTTCACCACGTCCTTCGAGACACCTTTCAACACGCCGGTCAATCCCAACCGTGATCCGTGCGACAGGCTCATGGCCGAGTTCGGTGACTTCACCATGGCCGAGCTGATGGCCACCACGCGACCGAATCGCCGTTCGCACATGCCGGGCAACACGCGCTGCAGGAAGGCCAAAGGCCCGGTGAGCGCTTGGCGAAGCGCGTCGGACCACATCTGCTCGGTGAGATCGGCGAAGACGGCCGGCGACGGTCCCTGTCCGTTCAGCAGCACGATGTCGGGTTGCGGGCAGGCGACCAGCAATGCGTCCTGCACCGTGGACGTCGACGAGTCGCCGACCACTCCCTGCACGTGCACTCCGAACGTCGCGCCGATCGCCCCGACCGTCTCGTCCACGTCGGCCGCGTTTCGACCGTTCACCACCAGGTTCACGCCCTCGCGCGCGAGGCTCTCGGCACACGCGCGGCCGAGGCCGCGGGTGCTTCCCAACAACACGGCCGTGCGACCACTGATCCCGAGATCCATGTTCAGTCCAGCCCGTCGTCCACGCGGCCCGCGGCGATGGCTTTGATGTCGGGCGGATTGAAGAAGACCCCCGGCGGATCCTTCGGACCCCACACCGAGAACCCGGCCGGGCCGTCGGCACCTTCCCAGTCCATCTTGCAGAAATCGCGCGCCCAAACTTCGTCGTCGACGATCTGGTCCATGTCGCTGAAGAACTCGAACATGTTCCCCGACGGATCACGCAGGTACCAGACGACGTTGGCTCCCAGATTGTGACGGCCCACGCCGACCACGCTGGCGTCGTCGCGCTCGGACACCACCGCGCGTCCGGCCAATCCGACGGCGTCGATGTCGTCCACCTCCACCGCGTAGTGATTCAGGTACGAGGTGGGACCGGGCTGGATCATGAGATTGTGATGATCGCTCTCGACGCGCATGAAGGTGGCGAGGCCGTTGAGAATGGAGTCCGAGACCCGGTAACCCAGGAGGTTCACGTAGAAGTCGACCGCTTTGGCCGTGTGGGGCGTGCCGAGCACGACATGGCCGATGCGACGCGGAGGACGCGGATCGGTGTGCAGGACCGCGTCGGCACGGGTGTCGACGCGAGTTCGTTGTCCGGGCGCGTTGAACGGGCGCGCCTGTCCGGGCGTGAGCGGATGCGGATCGGTGACGTCGATGACCACTCGGTGCCCGAACACCGGGTCGACACACGTGAGCGTCGTGCCGGCGACCGTGACGTCGAGGCCGGCCTCGCGCAGGCGACCGGCGATGTCGGACAGATCCTTTTCCTCGGAACATCCGAGGTGCATGGAGGCGAGGTGGCGATACGGGGCTTCGCGCAGGGTCATCTGCGTCGGACGATCCACGGTTCCCAACACGTTGGATGCGGTGCGTTGCATGCCGTGCCGATCCCAGAATTCCATCAGCTCGGCGGGGTTCGGAACGGCGAGTTCGATGTCGAGAAGCGCGTTCAGGGTCACGATTGCTTCTCCTGCTCGTCCATCTGGTCCCACACCTCGCCGAGCACCCGCGACGCGCTGACGGCGACCGGCCATCCCGCGTAGTGGGCGACGTGGGTGATCATGGCCTCCAAGGTGGCCCGCTCGATACCCAGGTTTCGGGCGCCCCGGAAGTGCAGGTATTGCTCGGACTCGCGCCCGGTGGCCACCAAAACCGTGCAGGTGACGAGCGAGCGTTGTTGCAGCGACAACCGATCGTCCTGCCAGATCTCTCCGAACAAGTGGTCGATGGTCTGCGCCATGAGATCGGGGTGCACCGAGCGAGACGGTGGAAGCCCCTTGAAGAGTTTCCCCGCCAATTCCCGACCCTGCTCGCGTGTCATGTCCCCTCCTCGGTCCCGCCGATCGTACGCGCAAAATTAGTTTGAAGTCAAACTATTTTTCGGCTACGTTTCCTTCGTGGCCATTTCCGAGATCCTCGACGACACCATCGGCACCTGGCGGCGCGAGCGACCCGACCTCGACTTCGACGGCATGGCCTTGTTCCTGAAGATGAGCGCGACCGTACGAAAGATCGTCGAGGGTTTCAAGGACGACATCCATGAACTGGGCATCACATTGTCCGAATTCGACGTCTTGGCCACGTTGCGTCGTAGCGGACCGAAGGCGGTGCTCACCCCCGGCCACATCGCCCATGTGGCCATGGTGAAGCCCAGTGGCCTCGCCCACCGTCTCGCGCAATTGGAAAAGGCCGGCCTCATCAGCCGCACCCCTGATCCCGAGGACCGGCGCAGTGCCCTCATTCGAATCACCCCCGCGGGGCGTCGCATCGCCGATCGTGCCATCGAGTTGCTGGCCGGCCACAAGAACGAGGCGTTCAGCGGTCTCACCGATCGTCAACGCGAATCGTTGGATCAACTGCTCGACAAGGTCATCGACACCACGGACGCT
>SXGQ01068847.1_pt1 | contig 11250 bp, 7 predicted proteins | sample 3178371 | NCBI WGS metagenome assembly SXGQ01 (sample SAMN11356859, study PRJNA531348) | freshwater metagenome | isolation source: freshwater sample F1-20 | place: China: Fuxian Lake, Yuxi | collected 2017-12-25 | reverse complement strand
ACTGATAACCCCGCGTCTTAAAACCGCATCATCCATCACATCATCGTGATAAAGGGTTGCAAGATGAGTCAGTTCACAACACACAGCGGCTTTAATTATGTCGTAATTAGTTGGATCACCAAACTGAGCAGAAATTAAGGTAAGTAGCGGCCGGAGTCTTTTTCCACCAGCTTCAACTAAATGCCTAGATGTTTCAACAACTAAAGGATAATCACCTTGAATGTGTGATCGCATCAACTCTTCAACCTTAACCATATCGGCCATGAGTGAGGCTTCAAGTTCTTTATCTAAATTCGGTATTCCTATTTGATTCATTATTTAATGAAGTTAGCAAAATTATCTGCTGTAGTAAGTAGCAGTGAAGGTGCGATACCTAAAACTATTGAAATTAGTACTGAAACAGATATTGATATTTTACTCTTAGCTGAAGGAATTATTACAGAGACTGAATCATTAACTGGATCAGTAAAGAACATCATAATTATTACTCTAATATAGAAAAATGCTGCAATTGCACTAGCTAATACGCCAACAACAACTAATGAGATATTTCCAGATTGATAAGCTGCTGAAAAAATTGCAAATTTTCCGACAAAACCTGAAGTTAAAGGAATACCTGCAAAACTCAATAATAAGAGTGAGAAAGCCCCTGCAGTTAGTGGTGATTTCTTACCCAGGCCGACCCATCGATTTAAATCACTTACTTCACCTGATGAATCTCTGATCAGAGCAATAACTCCAAATGCAGCTAGAGTGGCAAATCCATAAGCAAATAAGTAGAAGAGTGAAGCAGCTAAGCCGTCCTTATTTAATGCTACAACTCCAGACAGCAAGAAGCCTGCATGGGCAATAGATGAATATGCAAGCATACGCTTAACATCACGCTGAGCAATTGCAACTATGGAGCCAAACAACATTGTAATGATTGCAATTATCGTAATTATTGGTCGCCAGATTGTTTGAGACTCAGCAAATCCAACATAGAAAATTCTTAAAATAGCGCCAAATGCAGCCACCTTTGTGCAGGCAGCCATAAATGCAGTTATTGGAGTTGGGGCACCTTGATAAACATCTGGTGTCCAAGAATGAAATGGGACTGCGCTAATTTTGAAAAGCAAGCCCACTGAGATAAAAATTATGCCGATCAGTAAGAAAACATCATTAGCACTTCCAGCTGTGGCACTAATTCCGATAAGTGAAATTGTTCCGGCATATCCATATAAGAATGCAGCACCAAATAGGAAGAATGCAGATGCGTATGCACCTAATAAAAAGTACTTAAGGGCTGACTCTTGAGATAATAGCCGGCGGCGGCGGGCGAGACCAGCTAATAAATATAATGGAAGTGAAAAGACTTCTAGTGCAACAAATAAAGTTATTAAGTCGCTAGCAACTGTAAATAACATCATTCCTGATACAGCAAATAAAAATAGTGGAAATATCTCAGCCTGCGCACTCTTATCCTGTAGTGCAGTGCGTTCTTCAGGTGAACCAGGAAGTGCTGAAGCTTGAGCTACAAAATTATCTTGATCAGCAATTAATAAAACAGCGGCTAATGACAATAATATAATTGTAGCTTGTAAGAAAATACCTGCCTTATCAATGGTTACTGAACCAACTGCTGCAGTAGTAGATGATAAATCTCTAATTCTCCACAGTTGTTGAAATGAAAGTAAAAGAGCACCAATACTTAGTGTTACTTGAATAGCCGTTCGGTGTGCTTTGCCAACAAATGCTTCAACCAAAACTCCAATTACCGCGCCTGCTAACACAATAAGCATTGGTGCTAGTAGTGAGTAACCTAAAGATGGTGCAGTTAACATCACTTACCTACCTTTGCAACCGGATCACTAAAGCCAGCATTTATGACAACTTGTTCAGATGTTGGGTTAATTAAGTCTAAAACTGGTTTTGGATAAAAACCCATTATTACAATTACTAATATAACTGGCGCGATTGCTATTTTTTCACGCATGTTTAAATCGGTTAAGTTTTCATTACCCGGCGTAGTTGGACCATGTAATATTTTTTGAACTGGGATTAAAACATATAAAGCAGCTAAAATTATTCCAAGAGTTCCAATAATTGCTGCTACTGGATAGCGTGTATAAGTACCAACTAATACCAGAAACTCACTTACAAAGCTTGATAGTCCGGGTAAGGCCAAACTAGACATCCCAGCAATAAAAAATGTCCATGCCATTACTGGTGTAACTCTTTGTAGCCCACCAAAATCAGAGATAGTTGATGATCCTCGCCTCATCATCATCCAGCCAGCAATTAAGAATAGTGCGGCGGTAGAAAATCCATGATTTACCATATATAAATTTGCACCAGACATACCTTGTGATGTCATAGCAAAGATTCCCATGGTTATAAAACCAAAGTGAGAGATTGAGGTAAAAGCAATAAGACCTTTAATATCTTTTTGTCCGATTGCCATGAATGCCCCATAAATTATAGAAATTACAGCCAAGGTAATAATTAATGGTGTGAATGTTTTACTAGCGTCTGGGAATAATTGGATACAAAAACGGATCATTCCGTAAGTACCAACTTTATCTAGTACGCCAAGTAGAAGTACAGATGTGCCAGGAGTCGCTGCTTTGGCAGCATCTGGTAGCCAAGTATGAAATGGCCATAAAGGTGCTTTAATAGCAAAAGCAATAAAGAAACCAAGAAATAAAAAGTTTTCAGTTAGATTATCAATTTCAAGAGTAGCAAGCTTTGCCAAATCAAAAGTAGCACCAATTTGATTTCCAGAGATAACATAAACACCAATAATTGAGGCAAGCATTAGCAAACCACCAAATAAGCTATAAAGTAAAAACTTAACTGCAGCAGCTGATTTATTTCCACTTCCATAACCACCGATTAGAAAATAAATTGGGATCAGCATTGCTTCAAAGAATACGTAGAAAAGAAATAGATCAGTTGCAGCGAAGACACCAATCATCATTGTTTCTAGTACTAATATTAAAACATAAAAAACTTTAGCGCTCCATCTGCCACTGTCAGACTCATGCCAAGTAGCAAGTACAACAATTGGTACTAAAATCGTCGACAACAGTATTAATACAAGTGAAATACCATCAATTCCTACTGAGTAATTGATGTTAAAAGTAGGAATCCAAGCATTGCTCTGGACATACTGAATTGATGTATCTGATTTATCGAAACCGATTGCAAGAAAAATTGAAATTATTGCAATAATTGTTGTACCGGCAAAAGCAACTTTTTTAATCAAGCCAATATTTTTACCTGGTATTGCAACGATTAAAACTGAGATAACTAATGGCAATAATCCGATGATTGTTAATAGGCTCAAGCAGTCACCGCCCAAATTACAGTAAGAAGTGCCAGCGCGCCGATCACAGTCATTAATGCATAACTTCTGACATAGCCGTTTTGTAGAGTACGAAGTTTGCTACCAGTAGTTATTGAAACTCTTCCAACTGCTCTAACTAATCCATCAATAATTAAGTAGTCAAGGTTTAACAGATTACTAACTAAAGATTGTCCTGGACGCATAAATACAACTTCATTTAGATCATCTTGAAATAGATCCCGCCTTGCAGCTTTTGTAAGTAATGAAACCTTTGCTGGAGTAATTGCTAATTGATCACCACGATACTTAACAACTGCAATTGAAACTCCAATTATTACCACTAGAAGTGTCATTGCTGAAACCACTAGATGTGGTAAAAATTCTTCCGCATGATGTTCCTTAAGTGGATTTACAACTGGTTCTAACCAATGAACTAATCCCTCACCCTTAGACAAAATAAAACCGGATGCAACTGATCCAACAGATAACAACCCGATTGGGATTAACATTAACGCGGGACTCTCATGTGGCTCATCTTTATGGCCCCATCTTTCATTTCCAAAGAAAGTTAAGATCACTACTCGGGTCATATAAAAAGCAGTAATCATTGCACCAAGTAAAGTCGCTACACCTAACGCAATTCCTTTTATGCCTCCAGCATTAAATGCAGTTTCAATAATTTTGTCTTTTGAATAAAAACCAGCAAATGGTGGCACTCCAATAATTGCCAAGTAACCAAGCCCAAAGGTAAGAGCAGTAATTGGCATAAACTTTCCGACTCCACCAAATTTCCTCATGTTTACTTCATCTTTCATGCCATGCATCACAGAACCGGCGCCAAGAAACATGCTTGCCTTAAAGCAACCATGTGTTAGCAGATGCATGATTGCAAAGGCATAACCAATTGGACCGAGTCCAGTGGCTAAAATCATGTAGCCAATTTGTGACATAGTTGAGGCAGCTAGTGCTTTCTTAATATCGTCTTTAGCAGTTCCAATAATTGCGCCAAATAGCAAAGTAACGCCACCAATAATTAAGACCATCATTTGTGCAATTGGGGCCTCATCAAAAATAAAGTTTGAGCGCGTAATTAAATAAACACCTGCGGTAACCATTGTTGCAGCGTGGATTAATGCAGAGACCGGTGTAGGACCAGCCATAGCATCACCTAACCAAGATTGCAGTGGGAACTGAGCTGATTTTCCGCAAGCTGCAAGTAATAACATTAAGCCGATTGCAGTTAGTTGAGTTGTAGAGGCGCTCTCCGTTTGATCTTTAATTCCAGCAAATGAGACATCGCCAAAGGTTGCAAATGCAATCATGATGGCAAGTGATAGACCAACATCACCAACTCGGTTAGCTATAAATGCCTTCTTTGCTGCAGTGGCATATGCAGGCTTTTGATTCCAAAATCCAATTAGGAGATAGGAAGCAAGACCAACACCCTCCCAACCAACATAAAGATTTAAATATGAATCCCCCAGTACTAATAACAACATTGCGGCGATGAAAAAGTTTAAGTATGCAAAAAATCGCCGGCGGTCTAAATCATGAGACATATATGCAATTGAGTAAATATGAATCAGTGTGCCAACACTCGTTATTAATAGCACAAAACAAATAGATAATTGGTCTAGTAGTAATGAGGCATCTACATTAAATGAACCTACTGAGATCCAAGTAAATAATTTTTGGGTTACCGCACGTGATTCTTCTGCTCTTCCTTGCATTGCAAAAAATTCAATCACGCCAACTGTAAATGTGCAGGCAGAAACGATCGTAGCCATGACATGTCCCCAAGAATTTGATTTTTTCCCAGCTAAAAGCAAAATAGCAGAGCTAAATAATGGGAGCGCAATTAACCACACTAAATTTGCTGAAGTCAACATTTTATAGTTTCAATAAACTTGCATCATCAACTGATGCAGAACGACGAGATCTATAAATAGTTACGATAATTGCAAGTCCAACTACAACTTCACACGCAGCAACAACCATTGTAAAAAATGCAACAACTTGACCATCTAAATTTCCATTTATGCGCGCGAAGGTAACAAAGGCTAAATTTGCTGCATTTAGCATCAGTTCAATGCACATAAAAACAACAATTGCATTACGCCTTACTACAACACCAATAGCACCTACCGTAAATAAAATTGCTGAAAGATAAAGATAGTTAGCGATTGCCATCACTTCTCCTCTTCCTCAGCATGAAGTTGGAATTTAGAACTTTCGATAATGTCACCTCTGGCTTGTAAAACTGCAGAGATTGAACTTGGTGCAGCTTCTCCAGTAGGCAATAAAGCTGGTACATCTACTGCGTTATGTAGAGCATAAACACCTGGACCGGGAAGGCCTGCTGCATCTTTAAGTTCGCCTTTTCTAAATCGAGCGATAGATAAATCTCGTTGAGCAAATTTTGATCGAGATTTTTGGCTGTGAGCTAAAACCATTGCACCCAAGGCCGCAGTGATTAAAAGTGCTGAAACAACTTCAAAAGCAAAAACGTATTTCGTAAACAATAATTCAGCAATTCCATTTGCGTTACCTGCGGAATTTGCATCAATAAAAACAGCTGTTGGCCTACCAAATGTTGCACGAGAAATCAAAGATGTAAGTAGACCTCCAAAACCAATTGCTGCTGTAATTGCAATAGGACGCAATCCCTTTATATTTTCATCTAGCGAATCAGATGTATCAACACCAACTAACATTAAAATAAATAATAAGAGCATCATTACAGCTCCGGTATAAACAACAATCTGAACAATTCCTAAAAATAGTGCGTCTTGGGCAATATAAAAAATGGCTAGGGAAATCATTACCCAAGCTAGAAGTAGTGCAGAATGAACCGCTTTTTTAACTAGCAGCATTCCGATTGAAGCTAAAATAGAAAGTGGCGCTAAAAAATAAAACAATACGGATTCTGGGCCAGCTGTTGTGCCAATATCAAGAGCTAAATTAATCATTTTTAGCGATGCCTTGGGATGGATGTGATCCAGTTACTTCACCACGATAATAATTACCATCATCTGTATTTGGATACATTGGATGTGGTGGTGGGACCATTCCCGCTCTAAGTGGACCAAGTAGATCATCTTTTTCAAATATTAATTTTGCACGGGTGTCATCAGCTAATTCATATTCATTTGTCATAGTGAGTGCTCGGGTAGGACATGCCTCAATACAAAGTCCACAAAAAATACAACGTAAGTAATTAATTTGATATACCTTGCCATACCGCTCACCTGGTGAAAATTGCTCACCCTCTTTATTATCGGCGCCTTCAACATAAATAGCATCGGCTGGACATGCCCACGCACACAACTCGCAGCCAATACATTTCTCAAGTCCGTCAGGGTGACGGTTTAATTGATGTCGTCCATGAAATCGCTCCGCCGTAGGTTCTTTAACCTCCGGGTATTGAACAGTATTAACTTTTTTGAACATGGTTTTAAATGTGACCCAAAAACCAAGAAGTTGTTTGCCTAAGCTTGAACTTTCATGGTTGGTAATAGGCACCTTTGCGGCATCAGATTTCGCTAAACCAAACTCGTCAGATCTGGGCACTAATTCATCAGCCATTTAATTGCTCCGCTCTTGAGTTGGGAATTTCTGGCACTGGAAAATCTGGCTCTTTGGAATTAGTAACCTTTGACGCAATGGCGGTTTTAACCTTTGCTCGGTCTGTAAGTGAAGTTATTCCTATATATATTAAAGCTACTGAAAAAATAAAAGCAACCACTAAGAAGTTTGAACTTTCACGTTGAGACATTACTCGCAATATTGAAACAATCATAATCCAGGCAAGTGAAAAAGGAATTAATACTTTCCAGCCAAACTGCATAAACTGGTCATACCGCAGACGTGGCAAAGTTCCACGTAACCATACAAATACAAAGAAGAAAGCTAATACCTTTATAAAGAACCAAACCAATGTGAACCAACCACCTAGCCATTGTTCTGTAAAACCAAGTCCAGGAAGGGCTCGATAACCACCTAGGAATAATGTTGTTGCTAAAGCAGATACTGCAATTATATTTACATATTCTGATAAGAAGAATAGTGCGAATTTAAGTGATGAATATTCAGTATGGAATCCGCCAACTAGTTCACCTTCTGCCTCTGCTAAATCAAATGGTGCACGGTTAGTTTCACCGACCATAGATATGGCATAAATAATAAACGATGGGAAAAGAATTACGGCATACCACCATCGATCTTGCGCTGCCACAATTTCAGAGGTAGACATTGATCCTGAATATATAAATACTGCAACTAAGGACAGCCCCATAGCAACTTCATAAGAAATAACTTGCGCAGATGAGCGAAGTCCACCTAATAAAGGATAGGTAGAGCCAGAAGACCAACCTGCTAAAACAATCCCATAGACGCCAACGGAAGCAATCGCTAATACATAAAGTACACCGACAGATAAGTCGGTAAGTTGCATCGCGGTTTGATGGCCAAAGAAATTGACCTCACCGGTTAATGGAATTACTGCAAAAGCCATGAAGCATGCAGTTGTGCTAATAATTGGGGCTAATACAAAAACAATTCGATCAGCTGCTTTTGGAATTAAATCCTCTTTCAAAGCTAGCTTTACACCGTCTACTAATGCTTGTAATAACCCAAATTTACCAACTCTGTTAGGTCCACTTCGTTGTTGCATACGAGCAACAATTCGCCGCTCCCCCCAAACTGACATAATTGTTAAAAATACACATGCAGCAAAAATTATTACCCCTTTAAGGGCAATAACCCAACCTGGATCCTGGCCGATTAACTCTGCATTACTCATGCTTTGGCCACCTTAACAATTGAATTGCTAACAACTCCTAAATTTCTAATTAATTGACTACTAATTGAATTACGAGGTAACCAAACACTAGATTCTTCAATGTCAGAGATTTGGCAAGGCAATGTGATTGCACCATACTCATTTGAAACTCTAACTAGTCCATCTTCTATAACTCCAAGTTTTTTTGCCCTATCTGGACTAATTACTACAACTGATTTGCGAGCAGTTCCAGCAAGATTATCCTCACCATCTTGTAGTGAACCTTTATCTAGTAAATTTCGCCATGAGGTAAGAATGGCTTCATCACTTGATACATTCTTAACAGCAACAGGGGTAACTGTCTTCATAGTATTTTTCACACCATCCCAATTACCAATTGAATCAAATTCAACTCGCGCTGCCTTAACTGTAGGTAGGTTAATCGGCTTACCAATTTCATCAGCTAACATGGATAAAATTCTTACATCACTTCTGTTTAATGATTGAGCAACTGCTGCTTCAAACTTACGGATATTTCCTTGCCAATCCATAAATGATCCGCTTTTTTCAACTACGGCAGCAACTGGCAGTACCACACTTGCAATATCTGTAATGTCACTATGCCGAATCTCTAATGAAACTATGAACTTCTTTGACAACTTTATCTTTGCGTCAGGTGCAATATCCATTGGGTCAACTGCGCCAATTAGTACTGCCTGTAGATCAGAGTTAATAATCTCTAGAGTATTCATTCCAGATTCTGTTGGTAGTGAAGAAGATGACCAAACAGTTGCAATATCAACTCTAGATGCTGAATCAGAAACTAACCTATTGCCAGGTAATAAATTTGCTGCGGCGCCCGCTGCAATAGCACCACGCTCTCCTGCTCTTCTTGGTACCCAACCAAGTTTTGCACCAGATTGATTTATCAGCTTTAACACTTCAGATAGTGCTCCGGGTGTTTCTGACAATCGCTCACCGACTAGAACCACTGTCTTTTTGGTTAGCGTAAGTGAAGAAATAGCTGAAATCTCATTACCGGCAGCAGTTTTAATTAGATTTGCCTTTAACTTTTCACTACCTCTACTTGCAAATGGTGCAATTGTTGTAACTTTTATGGATCTTTTGTAGGTCTGTTTATAAATGCGAAGAAAAATAATTGGTGATTCATCTTCGGGTTCAAAATTAATTAGTACAACATGGTCTGCTTTATCAATATCTTTATAAGTAGCAGTTAAGGGAGCGCCAGCTAAGAAATCTAACTCCTCATTACTGTGAACGCGTGCTCTAAAATCGATGTTGTTAGTGCCAAGAGTTATCCGAGCAAACTTGCTATAACCATAAGCATCCTCAATCGTTGCACGGCCACCAACTAACACACCTGCTTTAACATCTCTTAAACCTGCTGCGGCTACTGCTAATGCCTCAGGCCATGATGCTTCTTGCAGTTGACCACTTTCATCTCTAATCATTGGTGCAGTTAATCTGTTTTTTGCTACCTCATACTTAAATGCCCACCGGCCTTTATCGCAATTCCATTCTTCGTTAACATCAGCATCATCACCAGCTAATCTTCTAAGTGTTTTACCACGTCTAACATCAGTACGCATGTCACAACCTGATGCGCAGTGTTCACAAGCAGAATTAGTTGAAACTAAATCAAATGGCCGGGCACGGAAACGGTATGAAGTGCCAGTAAGTGCACCAACTGGACAAATCTGCACAGTGTTACCTGAGTAATAAGAATCAAATGGTTCATCTTCATATATTCCAACTTGTTGCAGAGCACCTCGCTCATTTAATGTAATAAATGGGTCACCAGCGATCTGTTCGGAGAATCTTGTGCATCGGGCACAAAGTACGCACCGCTCTCTATCTAGTAGAACCTGTGATGAAATCGCTACAGGTTTTTCAAATGTGCGTTTAATCCCTTCAAATCTAGATTCACTTCTGCCGGTAGACATTGCTTGGTTTTGAAGAGGGCATTCACCACCTTTATCGCAAACTGGACAATCAAGTGGGTGATTAATTAATAGCAACTCCATCACACCTTTTTGTGCTTTGTCTGCAACTGCTGAGGTTAATTGAGTTTTAACTATCATTCCGTTTTCAACTGGAATTGTGCAAGATGCTTGTGGTTTGGGAAATGCTCTGCCATTTATTTCAATATCTACCAAACATTGTCGGCATGCACCAGCTGGTTCAAGTAATGGGTGATCACAAAATCTTGGAATCTGAATTCCTAGTTTTTCTGCAGCACGGATTACTAACGTCCCCTTTGGTACGGATATTTCAAAACCATCAATAACGCAGGTGATTATTTCAACTGCTTTTTCTTGATCTGTACTTAACTCTTGAATACTCATTTAGCACCAATTGGTGAAAATAATGTTGCAGCCATTGGATCAAATGGACACTGTCCGGCTGCTAAGTGATCTAAGTACTCTTGGCGAAAATACTTAAGAGAGGAAATAATTGGACTAGCTGCGCCATCGGCGAGTGCACAAAATGAGCGACCCATTATGTTGTCACAAAGATCTAATAACTTATCTAGATCTGCTTCACTACCTTTGCCAGCCTCTAAGTCCTTTAGAACTTGTACTAACCACCAGGTTCCTTCACGGCAGGGTGTGCACTTTCCGCAAGATTCATGTTTATAAAACTCAGTCCAGCGTAATACTGCTCTAACGATACATGTTGTCTCATCAAATATTTGAAGTGCTTTTGTACCAAGCATTGATCCAGCTGCCGCTACACCTTCGTAATCAAGTGGAACATCTAGATGAGCATCAGTAAAGATTGGTGTAGATGACCCGCCCGGTGTCCAAAACTTTAACTTATGTCCGTTTCTAACTCCGCCAGCAATATCAAGTAATTGGCGCAAAGTGATTCCAAGTGGTGCTTCAAATTGTCCAGGATTATTTACATGCCCAGATAATGAATAAAGTGTAAAACCTTTACTTTTTTCAGTCCCCATTGCAGTAAACCAATTGACTCCATTATTAATTATTGCTGGTACTGAAGCTACAGACTCAACATTATTTACAACAGTTGGTTTTGCATATAAGCCCGCGATTGCTGGAAATGGTGGACGAAGTCTTGGTTGTCCTCTAAAGCCCTCTAGTGAATCAAGGAGTGCGGT
>SXGQ01877017.1_pt1 | contig 11251 bp, 10 predicted proteins | sample 3178371 | NCBI WGS metagenome assembly SXGQ01 (sample SAMN11356859, study PRJNA531348) | freshwater metagenome | isolation source: freshwater sample F1-20 | place: China: Fuxian Lake, Yuxi | collected 2017-12-25 | reverse complement strand
CACCTATTTCAACCTGCTCACTGGCCAATTGGCGCCGACTTTCGGAGAGGTCAGCCTGCGCGGGAAAAACATCAATGCGCTGCCACCGCATGATCGCGCCAAGCTCGGGATGGGGCGCACCTTCCAGATCGTCAAGCCGCTGATTGCTCTATCCGCCCTGGAGAACGTGATGGTCGGTGCGTTCCTTGGGCATGCCCGCATGGCCGATGCCCGCGATCGGGCGATGGCGGTGCTCAACCGCGTCGGCCTGGGCGCGCTGGCCAAACGGCGTGCTGGTGATCTGACGCTCAGCGAGAGGCGCCGGCTGGAGGTGGCGCGGGCGCTGGCGCTCGATCCTGAGATCGTGCTGCTCGATGAGGTGATGGCCGGTCTGAACCAGAGCGAGACGGGCCGCTGCATAGACCTGCTGCGCAGCCTGCATGAGGAAGACGATCTGACCTTCCTGATCATTGAACACAACCTCAAGGTGGTGCGTGCATTTTCCGAAAGGGTGGTTGTGCTCGATCGCGGCCGTCTGATTGCCGAAGGCACGGCCGATGACATTTTGAGTTCACCGGAAGTGGTGAAGGCATATCTGGGCGAGGGGCACCAATGGACACCATCCTGAATGTGAGCAAGGTCGGCTCGGGCTACGGCGAGCTGCCGGTTCTGCATGACATAGACCTGCATGTCAATCAAGGCGAGATCGTTTCTGTGGTCGGCGCCAACGGTGCCGGCAAGACGACTTTGCTGCTGACCATCTCTGGCCATCTGCGGGCGCAGTCCGGGCAGATTGTTTTCGGCGGCCAGGACATCAGCGCCGAGCCGGCCCATGCTGCGGCCGCCCGTGGGCTCATCATGGTGCCCGAGGGCGGGCGCCTGTTTCCCTTCATGACGGTGCTGGAAAATCTCGAGCTTGGCGCTTACCATGACAAGGCTCGCTCGCAGATGAAGCACAATTTGGAGGAGGTGATGAGCTTTTTCCCCATCCTGGCCGAAAGGCGCACGCAGCTGGCCGGACGGCTGTCCGGTGGCGAGCGACAGATGTGTGCGGTCGCCCGGGCCATGATGGGCATGCCCAAGCTGATGATGCTTGACGAGCCTTCGCTGGGTCTGGCGCCGATCATGGTCGACCGGGTGTTCGATCTGGTCAAGCAGTTGGTGGCCAACAAGGGTCTGACGGTGTTGCTGGTTGAGCAGAATGTGCGCAACGCCTTGCAGATGTGCCAGCGTGGCTATGTGCTTGAACATGGCCAGTTGCTCAAGACGGGCAGCGGTGACGAGCTTTTGCGCGACCCGGACGTGCAGCGCTCCTACATGGGACTTTGATGACCCACCAGGTGTGTGTCCTTGGCGCTGGTGCCGGTTTTGCGGGCGATCGTGTTGATCCAGCCGTGGTGTTGGCGCGTGCCGGAGTCGATGCGGTGGTGCTTGAATGCCTGGCCGAGCGCACGCTGGTGCCAGCCATACGCGCGCGCCGCGACAACCCGCAGGCCGGCTATGACCCGCGCTTGGTGCGCCGGCTCACGCCGCTGCTGCCGGTGGCGCGCGAAAAAGGTTGTCGCATCGTCTCCAACCTGGGCGCGGCCAATCCGGTGGCTGCGGCCGAGCGCATCGCCCGGCTGGCACGCGAGCTGGGTCTGCCTGGCCTAAAGGTCGCTGCGGTCGTGGGTGATGACGTGTCTGACCGCGCCGCGCGGGTGCGCTGGGTGCGCGAGCCCGGTGCGCCGCTGCTGGGCGCCCATGCCTATCTGGGCTGTCATCGGCTGGCCGATGCGCTGGCGCAAGGCGCCGATGTGGTGGTCACTGGCCGGGTGGCCGATTCGGCGCTGTTCTCTGCGGTGGCGCGTGACCGGCTTGTGCCCGGTGAAGACGCCCTGGCTGGCGCCATCGGCGTTGGGCACCTGCTCGAGTGCGGGGGACAGCTCACCGGAGGCAATTACGAGCCCATCGCAGGTGCCGGTCTGCCGCCGCCCCTGAGCGCCGAGCAGTACGCCAGTCTGGGCTATCCGCTGGCGAGGGTGATGTCGGACGGCTCGGCCGAGATTGGTTTGCCGCCCGGCGCGCCTGGCATCGTCGATGCGCTGACCTGTAGCTTGCAGCTGCTCTATGAGGTGCACGACCCTTCTTATTACGCCACCCCGGACCTGGTGGTCGACTTCAGTGGGGTGCGCTTTGAGACGCTGGGTGAGAACCGTGTGCGCATGAGCGGCGTGCGATCCAAGGGGCCGCCACCGACGCTCAAGGTGGCTGGTTTTGTTGATCGGCCCGGCTTCATCATGGACTGCGAGATCGCCCTGGCCGGCGCCGGCGCGCGTGAGCGTGCCGAGGTGATGGCGCAGGCGCTGCGCCTGCGCCTGGGGGACTGGGCCGACGGCGATATTGCGGTCGACCTGGTGGGCGCAGGATCGGTGCTGCGCGCCGGCTCGCAGCCGATGCAGGGACCTGCGCCAGAAATGCGGGTGCATGTGTCGGCGCGCTGCAGCGATGGAGAGCAGGCACAGATCATTGAAGACGAGGTCTATGCCATGACCTTGTCCGGGCCGGCCGGTGGCTGCAGCGTGCGCAGCGAAAAGCGGCCCCGCATCGAGGTGCTCGACGGTTTCATCGAACATCAGCTGGTGACCACGCAACTGCATTGGAGTCAGTCATGAGGGTGGGCGATATTGCTGCCGGCCGCGCCGGCGACAAAGGCGATACGCTCGACCTGTCACTGGTGGCGTGTGACCAGGCCGCCTACGATTTGCTGTGCAAGGCGCTCACGCCTGAGCGTTTGCAGCCGCTGATGAACCGCATCGTGCCCGGGCCGGTGATGCGCTATGAGGTCCCGGGCCTGCGGGCGCTCAAGTTTGTGCTGCCCCAGGCCTTGCCTGGCGGCGTCTATGCATCCCTGCACCCAGGACTGCACTGGCAGAAGGCGGCCATCTGGCTTTTGCTGGATCTGCACGTGGAGGATGAGGGGCACACGCTGCTAGCGCCGGTCGACCGGCAGGAGAGGCGTCCATGAGCCGTCCCACCGCCTTGAGCCATTGGCACCGCAGCGCGGCTGCGGCCACGCGGCTCGAATCGCTTTTTGGCAGCCGGGTCGAGCCCTGCTTCATCGACAGGCCGCGCAGCCTGCACCAGATGCTCGAGCGTGCCGCCGAGCGCCATGCCGAGCACTGCGCCCTCGTCTGCGGCGAACAGCGCCTGAGCTACCGGCAGTTGCTGGCCACTGCCGCCTCGCTGGCCGCCGGCATGGCGCAAGCCGGCGTGCGGGTCGGCGACCGGGTGGCGCTGCTGCTGGGCAACCGGATTGAATTTGTCGTAGCCCTGTTTGCGGCGGCCCGTCTGGGCGCTATCGCGGTACCGCTGAGCACCCGCGAGCAGACCCCGGGCCTGAGCTATATGTTGCAGCACTGCGGCGCCGTACTGCTGCTGCACGAGGCCGAGCTGGCGTCCATTGTGCCGCCGGCCGCCGAGCTGCCGGCGATCAGGCAGCGCTGGCAGGTCGGCGGCGGTCCGTTGGCAGCCGGCAGCAGTGCCTATGTCGACCATCTGCTGCCTGGCACAGTGCCGGTGGCCGAGGTGCACGAGCAAGATACCGCAGCGATTCTCTACACCTCAGGCACCACCGGCAGGCCCAAGGGCGCCATGCTCACCCACCTGGGCATCGTGCATTCCTCCATGCACTATGCGTTGGCCATGGGCTTAGGGCCCAATGATGCCACTGTGGCCGCAGTGCCGCTGAGCCACGTCACGGGCCTGGTGGCCCTGACCACGACCTTCGTCTATTGCGCTGGAAAGATGGTCATCATGCCGGCTTTCAAGGCGGCCGACTACCTGCGCATTGCCGGGGCCGAGCGCATCAGCCACAGCCTGATGGTGCCGGCCATGTACAAGCTGTGCTTGCTCGATCCGAGCTTTGCGCAGTACGACCTGAGCGCCTGGCGCATCGGCGCATACGGCGGCGCGCCCATGCCGGTGGCCGTGATCGTCGAGCTGGGCGAGAAGATTCCTGAGCTGATGCTGATGAACTGCTATGGTGCAACCGAAACCACCTCGCCGGCCACGCTCATGCCGCCGGGCCAGACCCGAGCCCACAACGACACCGTAGGCCAGAGCCTGCACTGTGTCGATATGCGGGTGATGGACGACGAGGGACGCGAACTGCCAGCCGGTACGCTGGGCGAAATTTGGATCAAGGGTCCTATGGTGGTCAGTGGCTACTGGAACAACCCCGAAGCGACACAGGCCAACATCACCGGGGGCTATTGGCACTCGGGGGATCTGGGGACCATCGACGAGCAGGGCTATGTGCGCGTGATGGATCGAAAGAAAGACATGATCAACCGCGGCGGCTTCAAGATCTACACCATCGAGGTGGAAAATGCGCTTTATGAGCACGCTGCGGTACAGGAGTGCGCCGTCGTTGCCAAGCCCTGTCCGGTGCTCGGTGAGCGGGTGCACGCCTTCATCGGTCTCAAGCCTGGCCATCTGCCCAGTGACGCCTTGTCCAATGAAATCAGATCGCTCTGCGCCGCTCGCCTTTCCGACTACAAGGTCCCCGAGTCCTACACGGTGGGCGTCGAGCCGCTGCCGCGCAATGCCAAGGGCAAGCTGCTCAAGCGCGAGATGCGTGAGCAGGCCGCGGCGATCGCCCCGCTGGTGCCACAGAGGCGATCATGAGCGCGTCAGGTGAAAACAAAGCGGGCAGCTTTGCCCAGACCATCGAGGACGTCCGCGCTCTGGTCGGGCGGCAGGCGTTTGTTTCTGACTGGGTGCAGATCACTCAGCAGCACATTGATCTGTTTGCCCAGGCCACGGGTGACTTTCAGTGGATCCATGTCGATGTGGCGCGGGCCCGGAAAGAGTCGCCCTACGGCAACACCATTGCCCATGGCTTTCTCACCTTGTCCTTGCTCGGTCAGTTTTATGAACGGCACATGACACTGCCGTTTTGCGAGATGGGCCTCAATTACGGACTCAACAAGGTGCGCTTTACCAGCCCGGTGCCCGCCGGCAGCCGGGTGCGTGGCCAGTTTGTCCTGGCCCAGCTCGAGGACATTGCAGGCGGCTTGCAGCTGACCTTCAAGGTCACCCTCGAAATCGAGGGACAGGAGCGACCGGCCTGTGTTGCCGAATCGGTCGTTCGTCAATATTTTCAGGCGCAGGTTCCCGCCAAACCCTGAAGTCCAAACGTCAGAAAGTTCAGCCATGAAAGCCTTGATCTGCAGCCAGTACGGGCCGCCCGAAAACCTGCATGTGCGTGACATGCCCGATCCCCAGCCCGGCGCGGGCGAGGTGGTGGTGCGCGTGCGCGCGGCCGGTGTGAATTTCCCCGATGCGCTCATCGTGCAAAACCTCTACCAGTTCAAGCCCACGCCGCCGTTTTCACCTGGGGGCGAGATGGCCGGCGAGGTGCTGGCCGTGGGCGAGGGCGTCAAACGATTCAAGGTGGGCGACCCGGTGATCGCGTTGACCATCTGGGGGGGCTTTGCCGAGCAGGTGTTGGCCAAAGAAGAGCAGCTCATTGCCATGCCGCAAGGCATGTCCTTTGAAGTGGCCGGCTCCTTGCTGTTGACCTACGGCACTTGCCTGCATGCCCTGCGCGATCGGGCTGACCTGCAGCCTGGACAGACCGTTCTGGTACTCGGCGCGGCAGGCGGCATAGGCATTGCCACCATCGAGCTGGCCAAGGCCCTGGGCGCGCGGGTGATTGCTGCAGCTTCTTCGGCCGAAAAACTCGCCACTTGCCGCGCGCAAGGGGCAGATGAAACCATCAACTACCGTGAACAAAATCTGCGCGAGGAAGTCAAGCGACTGACCGGCGGCAAGGGTGTGGATGTTGTGATGGACCCGGTCGGCGGAGACTACGCCGAGCAGGCCCTGCGTTCTATGGCCTGGCGAGGCCGCTACCTGGTCGTTGGGTTCACTGATGGCCAGATTCCACGACTGCCGCTCAATCTGGTGCTGCTCAAGGGCTGTGCCATCGTCGGCGTGTTCTGGGGCGACTTCATCCGCCGCGAGCCGCAGGCGGCCCAGCGCGACCTTGAAGATCTGATGGCCTTGTTGCGACAAGGGCGGATCAAGCCGCTGATCTCGGGCCGCTACAGCTTGCAGGACGCGCCCAAGGCCATCTTGGAGTTGTCGCAGCGCCGGGCGCAGGGCAAACTCATCGTTGTGCCCTGAGGCCGATCGTGCCCTCGATGCCCAAACCACGAAGGACACCATGACACAACGTGTGACCCTCATCACGGGCGGCTCCAGCGGCGTGGGCGAGGCCGTGGCCATGGAGCTGGCGCGGCGCGGCCAGGCCGTGGTGATCAACTTCAGCCGCAACCGCGATCTGGCCGATTCGGTGGTTGCAGAGTGCCAGGCCGCCGGTGGACAGGCAATTGCCGTGCAGGGCGATGTGGCCAGTGACAAAAACTGCATCGCCATTGCCCAGGCTGCCATGGCGCGTTTTGGTCGGATTGACAACTTGGTCAATTGCGCTGCCACCACGCAATTTGTACCCATGCATGAGCTCGACGGCGTTCAGGCGGAGGATTTTTTGCGTGTCTATGCGGTCAACGCCGTGGGGCCGTTTCAGATGGCCCGTGCCGCTGCCCGGCACATGGGGCCGGGCAGCGCCATTGTCAGCGTTTCGTCGATTGCCGGGCAAACTGGCAGCGGTTCATCTTTTCCCTATGTCATGTCCAAGGCCGCGCTCAACATCCTGACCGTGGGGCTGGCGCGCAACCTGGCGCCAAACGTGCGCGTCAATGCTGTTTTGCCCGGCATGATTGAGGGGCGCTGGATGCGTGACGGCCTGGGCGAGCAGGGCTACGAAAAGGTCAAGGCCCAGTTCTCGGGCAGCTCGCTGCTTGGGCGCATCAGCACGCCGCAGCAAATTGCAAGCGCCGTGCTCTGGTTGCTCGAGCCCGACTGCATGGTCACTGGTCAACAGATCGTGGTCGATGGCGGCTTTGTGTTGGGCAAGCCGCCATCGGCTGCCGGTTCCACGCCCCGGTCGCAGTCGTGAGCGGCGTGCAGCAAGACCAGACCCAGTGGGGCTTTGAGCCGGCACGGCTGGAGGCCTTTTTGCGCCAGCGGTTGCCCAACCTGCAGGGGGTCATGCACCTGCAGGCCATAGGCGGCGGTCAGTCCAACCCCACATTTTTTGTGTCGTTTGAAAACCGCCGTCTGGTGCTGCGCAAAAAGCCTGTCGGCCCCGTGCTCCCTTCAGCGCATGCGGTGGATCGCGAATTTCGTGTCATGCAGGCCCTTGGTGCCAGCGCCCTGCCGGTGCCACCCATGGTGCTGTTGCACCAGCAGCCCGACGTGCTGGGCACCGACTTTTATGTGATGGAGCGCGTTGAAGGGCGGGTGTTCAACCGCAATGATTTGCCCGGCCTGATGCCCGCAGAGCGCCGTGCCATTTACCTGTCCATGGCTCAGACGCTGGCTGTTTTGCATGGACTCGACCATGAGGCCCTCGGCCTGGCTGGCTTTGGCAAGCCTGGCAATTACTTTGAACGCCAGCTGGCCCGCTGGACGCGGCAATGGGGTTTGTCCAAAACCCGTGAGAACCCAGCCATAGACAAACTGATCGCCTGGCTGGCCGTGAACCTGCCGCAAGATGAAGAAACCCGACTCACGCACGGTGATTTCAAGCTCAACAACCTGATGTTTCATCCCACCGAGCCGCGGGTGGTGGCGGTGCTCGACTGGGAGCTTTCGACCCTGGGCCACCCTTTGGCCGACGTGGCCTTCAATACCGTGGCCTGGCGCACGCTGCCCAGCGAGTACGGTGGCATACGCGGTCTGGATTTGCAGGCCTTGGGCATCCCGGACGAGGCCGAGTATCTGAGCCATTACTACCGATTGAGCGGCCGCAGGCAGCAGGCCCAGCCCTTTCACTGGGCCTTCGCCTTCATGCGATGGGCGGTGATCTTCGAAGGCATCGCCGCGCGCGCGGCCGCTGGCAATGCGGTCAGCAGCAACGCCGCTGAGGTCGGCCGATTGGGTCCGGCCCTGGCGCGAAGGGGGCTGGAGGCCCTCGAGCTGAATGGCGCCGAGTTTTCTGAGCGCATGGCGCTTTGACTTTTTTGCAAGCACGGAAAGTGACACCATGATCCCCAACACCCGCCCCACCTCGGCCGACAGCCCTGTGCTCTTTTGGCGCGACGCTGGGGTCGCCCACATCCGCTTCAACCGGCCAACGGCGCTCAATGCGATCGACCTGGCCATGGCTGAGTCTTTTCACCAAGCCTGCCGTGAACTTGCCAGTGACGACAGCGTGCGCGTGGTTGTGCTCAGCGGGGAAGGCCGGGCCTTTATGGCTGGAGGTGACCTGCCTTCCATGCAGGCCGACCCGGTGGGCGGCAGTGGCGCGCTGATCGCCCAGATGCACCCGGCCATCGAGTTGCTCGCTGGCCTGCGTGCGCCGGTCATCGCCTCGGTCCACGGCGCAGCGGCAGGCGGCGGTCTTGGCCTGGCTCTGGCCTGTGACCTGGTCATTGCAGCCCATGGCACGCGCTTTAACCTTGCTTATCCGCGACTGGGGACCAGCTCGGACTGCAGCACTTCATGGGGATTGGTGCGCTGGGTGGGTCTGCGCAAGGCGATGGAGATTGCCCTGCTCAACGACACACTTGACGCGGACGAGGCCCTGCGCATCGGGCTGATCAACCGAGTGGTTGCGGCCGATGAATTGACTGCCCAGACGGCATTGCTGGCACAGCGTCTGGAGCGCTCCGCTCCGATCGCGCTGGGCAACCTCAAGCAACTCATGCGTCAGTGCGATCAAAACGACCTGCACGCCCAACTCGAGCTGGAGGCGCGCCTGTTTCGCCAATGTGCGCAAACAGCCGATTTCGCAGAAGGACTCGATGCCTTTTTGGGCAAGCGGGAAGCCAAATTTCAAGGGCGTTGAGTTTTCAGCGCCGCATGCTGCAGGAGTTTTAAATGTCTGAAACGTGTTTGCGTCTTGAGCGGCCCCAAGAGGGTCTGGTGGTTCTGACTTTGCAGCGTGCTTCTCGCATGAACGCCATGGACGTGCCCTCCATGCGCCAACTCAAAACCACGCTCGATCAATTGGCTGCCGATCGCAGCGTGCGTGTTCTCCTGCTCACCGGCGAGGGCCGCGGCTTTTGCGCCGGATTGGATCTCAAATCCGTGCTCGATGGGCAGGGCCGCTACGGACTCAATGCCACCGAATCCTATGAGCTGCAGATGGTCTTTGACGCCGTCATGCGGCGACTGCGCTCCATGGATGCGGCGGTGATCGCAGCTATCAACGGCGTGGCTGTGGGCGCCGGGTTTGGTTTGGCGCTGTGTGCCGACGTGCGCTTTGCCAGCACCGAGGCCACTTTTCATGTGGGCGCGGTCAAGGTCGGCCTGTCCGCCGGCGAGTGCGGCATCAGCTACCACCTGCCGCGGCTGATCGGCGCGGGCCGCGCCTTCGAACTCATGCTCACGGGCCGGCCGGTCGATGCGCAGGAGGCCGAGCGCATCGGCTTGGTGGCCGGCATCACGCAGCCTGAAAACCTCCTATCGCATGCTCTGGCGTGTGCTCGGCAGATTCTGGCCAACAGTCCCTACAGCACCCTGCACACCAAGCGCGTGATGTGGAGCAACCTCGATGCCCCCGGACTGGAAGCAGCGCTTGATCTGGAAAACCATGTGCAGGTGCTGGCCCTCATGACCCAGGATTTTGGCGAAGCGGCACTGGCTTTTAGCCAGAAGCGATCGCCCCAGTGGTGCGGCCGCTGAGCCCACGCCCGGGCACTTTTTTTCCGGGGCAGGCCTAAAACGCCGCTTTGGCCGCTGCTTTGTTTTGAGCGGCAAGGCGAGCGAATTCTTCGCGCAGTGCGCGCAACTTTTCGCGCGGATCTTCTTTGACCGTCGCCTTGTCCAGCGCCATCTCGGCAATGAAGCGGCTGGGCGCGGCTGCCACGGTGTCGCGGCCCTTTTTGCGGCGTCGGGTCCAGCTCACTGCCAGCGTGCGCTGGGCGCGGGTAATGCCCACGTACATCAGGCGACGCTCCTCCTGCAGGCGCATCGCCAGGTCTTCGTTGCTGTCCTCATCGTCCATCTTGAACGGCAACAGCCCTTCAATACAGCCCACCAGCGTGACATGCGGCCACTCCAGGCCCTTGGCAGCATGCAGGGTTGAGAGCGTAACCACGTTTTGTTCGCCCTCACGCTCACTGATGGTCGACAGCAGCGCGATGGTCTGCACCACTTCGAGCAGGGTTTTGGATTCGCGCTCGAGCACCAGGCCCGCAACATCTTCCATCTGACCGCCGCAGCGCTGGGCCATCCACTGGCAAAAATCCATCACGTTGGACCAGCGCGCAGCCGCCGCTTGTTCGCTGTCTTCGCCGTCATACAGATGCTGCTCGTAGCCGATGTCCTTGAGCCAATCCATCAAGAAGGTCAGTGCCGCCTGAGCCCCTGTCGTGTGGCGGGCGCGGTACTCCAGGTCGTTGATGCAGCGGCCAAATTCCTGCAGCGAGCCCACCGCCTTGCCCTTCAACACCGCGACCAGGCTGTGGCTGTGCAGGGCCTCAAACAGGCTGAGCCGGTACTGGCTGGCAAAGCCGCCCAGAGCAGCCAGCGTGGTGTGTCCGATGCCGCGCTTGGGGCTGGTGATGGCCCGCAAGAAGGCTGGGTCATCGTCGTTGTTGACCAGCAGGCGCAGCCAGGCGCACAGATCTTTGACTTCGGCGCGGTCGAAAAAACTCTGGCCTCCTGAAACCTTGTAGGGGATTTGCGCTTTGCGCAGGGCTTTTTCAAAGGGCTTGGCCTGGTGGTTGGCGCGGTAGAGCACGGCAAAGTCTTTCCATTCGCGGTGGCGCTGGCCTTGATCAGCGCGCAGGCTCTGTATGCGTGCAACCACCCGCTCGGCTTCATGCTCTTCGTTGTCGCAGTCCATCACGCGTACCGGCTCGCCCTCGCCCAGTTCGGAAAACAGCGTCTTGGGAAACAGCTTGGGGTTGGGTCCGATCACGTTGTTGGCCGCGCGCAAGATCGCACCGGTGGAGCGATAGTTCTGTTCGAGCTTGATGACCCGCAGTTGTGCAAAGTCGATCGGCAGTTTCTTGAGGTTCTCCAGTGTGGCGCCGCGCCAGCCATAGATGCTTTGGTCGTCGTCGCCCACGGCGGTGAAGCGTCCGCGCTCGCCCACCAGGTGCTTGAGCACTTCATACTGCGTGGCATTGGTGTCCTGGTATTCGTCCACCAGTACATGGCCCAGGGCCGCCTGCCATTTGTCGCGCACCGCGGCGTGCTCTTGCAGCAGCTT
>SXGQ01439016.1_pt1 | contig 11251 bp, 6 predicted proteins | sample 3178371 | NCBI WGS metagenome assembly SXGQ01 (sample SAMN11356859, study PRJNA531348) | freshwater metagenome | isolation source: freshwater sample F1-20 | place: China: Fuxian Lake, Yuxi | collected 2017-12-25 | reverse complement strand
TACCTTCCACATCGGCGGCGTCGCGTCAGGCGGCTTCAAGACCCCCGAAATCCGCGTCCGCTCGAGAGGCCGGGTGAAATACCGGGGCCTTCGCCTCGTGGAAACGGCCGACGGTGGATCAATCGTGCTGAACAAGACCGGCACCATTCAGATCCTCGACGCCGAAGAGAAGGAGTTGGAGGTCTACAACATCGTGGTGGGCTCGTACCTCCATGTGGCCGACGGCGGCAAGATCGACAAGGGGGCCGTGCTCGCGCAGTGGGATCCCTACAACATCCCTGTCCTGTCGGAGAAGGGCGGCTCGCTGCACTTCAAGGACATGATTCCCGGGGTGACCGTGAAGCGTGAGCTTGACGAGTCCTCGGGTCGCATCGCCACCGTGGTCATCGAGCACAAGGAGGATCTCAATCCTCAGATCGAGGTCCGCGATTCGAGGAACAAGCCCCTCGCGGCCTATTCCATTCCAGTCGGGGCGCAGATTGCGGTTAACGAGGGCGACACGATCGCTCCGGGCGCGCTCTTGGCCAAGACTCCCCGGCAGGCGTCCAAAACCAAGGACATCACCGGCGGTCTTCCGCGGGTCGCCGAGTTGTTCGAGGCGCGTCGTCCCAAGGACGCCGCCGAGATGTCACGGATCGACGGTATCGTCTCGTTCGAGGGCACCGTGCGAGGCAAGCGCAAGCTCGTCGTCAAGAACGAGGAGACTGGGCAGGAGGAGGAACACCTCATCGCGACCGGCAAGCACATCATCGTCCAGCCAGGCGACGTCGTGCACAAGGGCCAGCACCTGACGGAAGGCGCGGCTGATCCGCATGAGATCCTCGAGATCCTCGGGCCCTCGGCGCTCTATGACTTCCTGATCTCTCAGGTTCAAGAGGTGTACCGCCTCCAAGGCGTGACGATCAACGACAAGCATATCGAGATCATCATCCGGCAAATGCTTCGGAAGGTACGGATCACCGATCCGGGTGACTCCGAGTACTTCTGGGGTGAGCAGGTCGATCGATCGGCGTTCCTGGCTAACAACCGTCGCATTGAGGAGGCCGGTGGTAAGCCCGCCGAAGCCGAGCCAATCCTGCTGGGCATCACCAAGGCATCGCTTGAGACGGAAAGTTTCATCTCGGCCGCTTCGTTCCAAGAGACCACCCGGGTCCTCACTGACGCCTCGACTCTGGGGAAGGTCGATCTCCTCCGCGGTTTCAAGGAGAACGTGATCATGGGTCACCTCATCCCGGCGGGCACGGGTCTGCCGCGTTACAAGCATCTCAAGATCACGTTGCCGTTTGGGGCTGAGCTCCCTCTGGACGAGGATAAACCAGCCGAAGCTTCGGCGGGCTAGGGAGTTAGCGCATTCCTGCGATTCTGAGGCCGCGATTCTTCGCGGCCTCTTTCTTTTTACGGGCTGAAAAACCCCTTGATCCTGAAGGGGCTATTGTCATTTTCGGAATTCCTCCCGCCAAAAATCGAACGTCGAGCCTAGCTCCGTTCGGTTTTAAACGCCCGCTCGCAAGAGCGGGCGTTTTTTTTATCGTGAAAACTAGCCGGCTCGGCGTCGGGTTGGCGGAAGTTTGAGCCGGCCTCCACCGCGAAATAGCTCGCAACGGAGTGAGTGATTTTCGTCTTGGAGGTTGCCTTTCGGCGCGCCCCCCCAGCATGAATTTTCTTCAAGGCGCAATGCGCCGACCCCTTACCGTCGTCGTGGCTGTTTTGGCCGTCGTGCTGGCCGCCATGCTGGCCATCCAGCGCATGTCGCGGGATATTTTTCCACCCCTCGGCATTCCCACAATCTATGTGGCGCAACCGTACGGCGGCATGGACCCGGCCCAGATGGAGGGTTATCTGACCTACCGGTACGAGTATCACTTCCTCTACATCGCCGGCATCTCCCACGTGGAGTCGAAGTCGATCCAAGGAGCCTCGATCATGAAGCTCCAGTTTCACCCGGGCACCGACATGTCTCAGGCGATGTCGGAGACGATCGCGCAGGTGAACCGGTCCCGGGCCTTCATGCCGCCTGGCACCGTGGCGCCATTCGTGATGCGGTTCGATGCGGGTAGTGTGGCGGTGGGTTACCTCGTTTTCTCGAGCGACAATCCCAACCGCACGCTGGGTGAAATGCAGGACCAGGCGCTGAACCGCGTCCGTCCGGCCTTCGCCACCCTCCCTGGAGTTTCGGCCCCGCCCCCGTTCGGCGGTAGTTCCCGTGGCATCATCGTCAACGTGAACCCCGACCGCATGCGCTCCTACGGGTTGTCGCCCGACGACATCGTAAAGGCGCTGGCCGATTCGAATCCCATCAGTCCCTCGGGTAATCTTAACTTGGGGGATAAGTACCCGATCGTGGAGTTGAACTCGATCGTGAAGAACCCGAAGGATCTGGAGGCGACTCCGATCCGCCGGACCGACCAGGGCGCGGTTTACATGCGGGATGTCGCCACGATCGAGGATGCGGCTGATGTGACGACCTCGTATGCCTTGGCGAACGGTCGTCGGACGGTCTACCTGCCCGTCACCAAGCGCGCCGATGCCTCCACTCTCGAGGTGGTGCGGCTCGTGAAGGGAAACATCCCCGAGTTCCAGAAGATCCTGCCGGAGGATATCAAGGTGAGCTACGTCTTCGACCAGTCTCCGGTGGTGGAGCGGTCGATCCGTGATCTGGTGAAGGAGGGGGGGCTTGGCGCCCTTTTGACGGGCCTCATGGTGCTGCTCTTCCTCCGCGACTGGCGAAGCGCGTTCATCGTGGTGATCAACATCCCGATCGCCCTGCTGGCGGCGTTGTTCGCGCTTTGGATCTCCGGGCAATCGATCCACCTCATGACACTGGGCGGTCTTGCTCTCGCGGTGGGGATTCTGGTGGATGAGGCCACGGTGGCGGTGGAGAACATCCACGCTCATCTCGCACGCGGGGCTTCTCTCCCGCGGGCGGCGCTCGAAGGCACGCGGGAGACCGCCGGTCCTCGTTTGCTCGCGCTGCTGTGCATCCTCAGCGTCTTCATCCCGGCCTTCTTCATGGAGGGAGCGGCCAAGGCGCTCTTCGTGCCCGTGGCGCTCTCGGTGGGATTCGCGATGGTCGCATCCTACCTGCTCTCCAGCACTCTGGTGCCGGTGCTCTCGGTTTGGTTTCTCCGGGGGCAGGGCGGGACGGTCCACGATGCCTCCTCCTTCGCCCGCCTGCAGAACGCCTACGCCGGCCTGATGCGCGGGCTCGTGGCCGCCCGTTGGCCCCTGACCGTGGCCTACCTCGGAATTTGCCTCGGGGTGGTGTGGATGGTGGGCGCACGATTGGGCACGGAGATTTTCCCGAAGGCCGACAACGGCCAGTTTGCGATCCGTTTCCGTCTGCCCAGCGGCACGCAGGTGGCGATCACCGAGGCGGCTTCAGCGCGTCTACTGCGCACGATCGAGCGGGAGGCCGGCGGCGCGGACCGGGTCGATATTTCGATCGGGATGGTTGGCGTCCACAACTCTAGCTTCCCGGTCAACCTCGTGCACTTGTGGAACGGCGGCCCGGAGGAGGGCTGGCTCGCGGTGCAGTTGAAGGCCGGCTCTGGCGTCCGCATCGAGCCGCTGAAGGAGCGCCTCCGGGCGGCCCTGGCGAAGGAAATGCCCGATCTGCGGGTCTCCTTTGAGCCGCAGGACATCGTCACGCGGGTGATGAGCTTCGGTTCCCCCACGCCGATCGAAATCGCGGTGAGCGGCTCCGCCTTACCCGTCAGCAAAGCCCATGCGGATCATATCATCGAAAAGCTGCGCGAGATCCCGTTCCTGCGTGATATCCAGATCGCGCAGACGCTGGATTACCCGAGTGTGGCCGTGAACGTCGACCGTGAGCGCGCGGGACTTCTGGGCGTGCAGATGAGCGATGTTACCCGATCCGTCGTGGCCGCGACCACCTCGAGCCGCTTCACGGTTCCCGTCTACTGGGCCGACCCCGGATCAGGCATCAGCATCAACGTCCAAGTGCAGATCCCGGAGGCGCGCACTGCCTCCATCGAGGACCTGCAGAACGTGCCCATTTCATCCAGCACCGGGCAGCCCGTTCTGCTGCGGAACATCGCATCGTTCACCACCGGAACCTCGGTGGGCACCTATGAACGCTACAACCTGGCGCGACTGGTCAGCATCACGGCCAACATCCACGGCTCCGACCTCGGACCGGCGACCCGCGCGATCCGCGCGGCCATCGCGGCCGCCGGACCTCCGCCCGATGCGAAGACCAGGGTCGACCTTCGCGGGCAGATCGTCCCGCTGGAGCAACTTAACGCCGGCTTCCGATCCGGTCTCGTGATCGCCATCGTGGTGATAATCCTGCTGCTTATCGCCCATTTCCAGTCGGTCCGGCTCGCCGTGGCCGTTGTCTCCACGGTTCCCGCCGTTCTGGCCGGAGTCGTGGTGGCGCTGGTCGCCACCGGGACGACGTTGAACGTCCAGTCGGCGATGGGTGCCATCATGGCGGTCGGCGTGGCGGTCGCGAACGCGATCCTCCTAGTCACCTTTGCGGAAAAGGCGCGGTTGGCGTCGGCTGATCCCGCCGGTGCGGCGATCGAGGGAGGCCGGACCCGGCTGAGGCCCATCCTGATGACCAGCTGCGCCATGATCGCTGGCATGCTTCCGCTTGCCCTCGGGCTGGGGGAAGGAGGCGATCAAACCGCTCCGCTCGGCCGCGCAGTGGTGGGCGGCCTCGTCTTCGCCACCTTCGCCACCTTGTTCTTCCTGCCGCCGGTTTTCGCCGTCCTGACGGGACGCAAGGTGGGCTCGGCCTCCCTCGATCCCGACGATCCGGCCAGCAGCCATTTCAACCGCCCCCGCAACAACTGACCCCGATCCTTTTTACCGCCATGCTCCGTTTCCGAATTCTATTATGCGGCGCGCTCCTGAGTTCCGCCTCGCTCCTTTCCGCGGCCCAGCCGGCGCCGGAAGTGCAGGTCACCAGTACCCGCCGGGGCGATATTCACCGTTTCGTCGCCCTGCCGGGCTCCTTGCGCGCCAATCAGCAGGTCACTCTCCACGCCAAGGTGGCGGGATACCTTCGCACCATTTCGGTCGACCGCGGCGACGCGGTGAAGGCCGGACAGGTGATCGCGGAATTGGATCTTCCGGAACTAGCCGCTGAGCGCGCCCGCCACGAGGCGGAGGTGCGAGTCGCCCGCTCCGAGGTCGATCGTCTGCAGGCCTCCCAGGCGAAGGCGCCGGATCTGATCACCCCTCAGGCGGTGGACGCCGCCGCCGCCCGGCTGGCGGTCGCCGAGGCCGCCTTGCGCCAGAACGCTGCTCTGCTGGCCTACGGGCGTATCACGGCTCCCTTCGCGGGAGTCGTCACCAGCCGGCACGTGGATCCCGGAGCTTTCGTCCCCGCCGCCACAGCCGGAGCCAATCCCGCGGCCGCGGCGATCGTGTCGATCGCGGACTTTTCCGTGGTTCGAGCGGTGGTTCCGGTACCCGAAGCCGAGGCGGCTCGGATCGCGGTCGGGCAGCCCGTGGTGCTGGTAGCCGAAGCGCTGCCCGGTCGCGTGATGCGCGGCAAGGTCAGCCGGCACGCTGGATCGTTCGACGAACGCACCCGCACTTTGGCGGTCGAGGCTGACCTGCCCAACGCCGACGGGTCGCTCCGCCCGGGAATGTATGTCAGCGCTCGAATCGGAGTGGAGCTTCACCGCGACGCCCTGCTCGTGCCAGCCGCCGCGCTGGTGCGGGAAAAGGCCGCGGGGTTCGTTTTCCTGCTGTCGGACGGCAAGGCGAACCGCGTTCCTGTGAAGTATGGATTCAACGATGGGACCCAGGTGGAAATCCTCGATGGCCTGCCGGTCGGCGCGCGGGTTCTGATCCCGGGCAAGGTTGCCCTCGCTCCGGGGCAGGCGGTCACGGCCGTGGAGGCGAAATGAAAGCGCCACCGCGCCATCACCTGCTCCTCGCGGGCCTGTTCGTCGGCGGCTTGGTGCGCGCGCAGGCGCCTGCCGGGCCGATTGATCTCCCCACCGCGCTCCGCCTCGCGGGCGCCGACAATATCGAAGTCGGAATCGCCCGTGAAAAGGTGGCCGAGGCCAAGGCTTCGGGTGACGGGGCCAAAGCCCGCTACTTCCCATGGATCGCCCCCTCGGTTGTGTGGCGCCGGCACGACGCCAACATCCAAGCCGTCAACGGACCGGTCATCGACGCCGACCGGCAATCCTTTGCCGCCGGGGTGGCGCTGAACGCCCAGGTGGATCTGGGCGAGGCCCGCTTCCAGGAGCTTGCTTCGCGCCAGCAGGTGAAGGCGGCCGAGGCCGCGTTGGCCGGCCGTCAGCGGGAGGCGGTGCTCCGTGCCGCGGTCGCTTACTTCGAACTGGCCCGCCTGCGGGCGACGGTCGCGGTTGCCGAGGAGTCGGCGCGCGTCGCCGCACGGCATGCGGAACAGATCGGCGCCACCACCTCCGCCGGCCTCACGTTCAAGGGTGACGCTTCCCGGGTACAGGCGGCGGCGGAGCGCGCCAACCTTGCGGTCTCACGCGCCCGCGCCGAGCAGCGGATGGCGGCGGCCCGTCTGGCGGAGATCCTCCGGCTCGATCCCTCGATCGAGCTGCTGCCTGCCGACGCCGAGCTGGCGCCGGTATCAGTGGTGGAGGTCGGCGAGTCCGCGGGTCCCTTGGTGGCCAAGGCGCTGGCCGCGCGTCCGGAACTTGACGAGGCGGCGGGGCGCCTTGAGGCGGCTCGCACCCTGCGCCGCGGATCCGAAGTGGCCCCCTGGGTGCCGACGGTGGGAGCGCAGGCAAGTTTCGGCGGTCTCGGCGGAGGCCCGTCCGGCTCCGGCGTGACTCGTGATTGGGGATACAGCGGCGATTACGCTCTTGGACTCAGCTGGCGGGTAGGTCCCGGCGGCCTTTTTGACTCCAACCGTCAACGCGAAGCGGCCGCCCGGGAACGCCAGGGCTCCCTCGAGCAGGAGAGGGTGCGGGACCTGATACGTCGGCAGGTGGTGGAACAGCACGTGCGGGCACGCTCCCTGTCCGTGCAGGTGGAGTTGGCCCGCAAGGCCCTCGAGGCGGCGGACCAGACGGCCCGGCTGTCACGGCAGCGCCGTGACACCGGAGTCAGCGCGGTGTTGGAGGACCTGCAGGCCGAGGAGGAGCTGGCCCGGGCCCGCCGCGATTACCTCTCGATCGTGGCCGAGCACAACCAGGCGCAATATGCGCTGAAGCACGCCGTGGGCAGTTGAGGCGCCGCGGTTCAGGATTTGGGGAGTGCGCCCCGCCAACCAGCTCGCCACTGTTTCATCAGGTTCTCCACGAGCGCGGCGTTCTCGGGCCGCCCGGCGAGGTTTTGATTTTCCTGCGGATCGGCGGTGTGGTCGTAAAGCTCCTTAGTCTCGACTTTCGAAGGATCGTTCCGGGCCACCCAGACGGTGAAACGGTGCCGCTCGGTGCGCATGGAGTAGCCCATCAGCTGTCCCGCTCCGGAACGTCCACTGGAGCGCGGATACTGGCTGAAGGCCGCTTGCTTCCACGGCCGGTCCGGTTTCTCGAGGACCGGCTTGAAGCTGAGGCCTTCGAGGTGGGAGGGCAGCGGTAGGCCCGCGAGGTCGGCGAGCGTGGGGTAAATATCGACAAACTCCACCAATGCCCGGGAGTGGGCTCCCGCCGTTTTCAGTCCGGGCGCGGAAAGGAGCAGCGCGCCATTGGTGTCATTCTCGCAGTTGCTGTGTTTGCACCAGGCGTCGTGCTCGCCGAGTTTCCAGCCGTGGTCGCCCCAAAGGACCACGATCGTGTTTTCGCGCAGCTTGAGGCGCTCAAGCTCGTCAAGGACCCGTCCCAACTGCGCGTCCATGTAGCTGATGGCGGCGAAATACCCGTGCTTCAGTTGCCGGGCGAGATCGTCGGGGATCGATGACTCCGGGATATCCTTGTAGTTCCGGAGCTCCCCGCCGGATTGGATCGCGTAGTCCGGGGCGTCCTTGGGCCGGTATTTGTTGGGAGCCAGCTGGATTTTCGCGGGGTCGTAGAGGTCCCAGTATTTCTTGGGGGCTACGAACGGCAGGTGCGGCTTCACGAAGCCCAACGCGAGGAAGAAGGGCTGCGATTTGGCCTTCAGCTCTCCCAGCGTCCGGATTGCGAGGTCGGCGACCTGGCCGTCTTGAAATGTGTTGTCGGGTACGTCGGCGCCCTCGAAAGCGGGGCCGCGGGAGTTGAGCTTCTTTTCGGAGGATTTCTTCTTTGACCCGCTCTTGCCGTCGTTCACCTCCGGCGCCGGGCGGCCGTAGCGGTTGTTCTCGGGCAGCCCGTAGGTCTGGGCCCGGGGCGACTGCCACGGAACGGACCAGGTGGGGGCGTCATCGAAGCCGCCGTGGTAGATCTTGCCCATCCCTTGGACGAAATAGCCGTGGTTCTTAAAGTGCTGGCCGAGGGTCACGACCCCGGGCATCGCATCGCGGAAATGGGTCACGAGATCCCACACCTTTGTGGTGTCGGGCCGCGCTCCGGTCATGACGCTGGTGCGCGAAGGGGAGCACACCGCCTGCTGGCAGTAAGCACGGTGGAAGGTCACGCCGGACCTGGCGAGGCGGTCGAGATTCGGGCTCTTGACGTGGCTGGCGCCGTAGGCGCCGAACTCGGGCCTGAGGTCGTCGACCGCGATGAAGAGCACGTTGGGGCGTTCGGCCGCTTGCGAGGTCGCGAGGCCGGCGGCCCAAAGGAGCAGCGGGAGGATGCGGGGTGTTTTCATGGGCAAAGTCGCTTTAGTTTTTCGGCGCCTTCTGTTTCGCGCGGTTCTCCTCCCGCTTCGCGTGGCGGCCGGTCCCGTCGCCGTCGTCGAGGACTCCGCCCGCCGGATTCAGCCGGTTGAGCGCGGACTGCAGGCGGGCACGCGCTACGCGGGCGGCGGGTGAAGTTTCGGAGGGGGCCACGATTTTTTCGGTGAAGGGGGCGTCGGAGAGATCGAATAACTCCCCGGCGTGGTTTAGTTTCCATTGCCGGTCGGCGACGTACCACATGCGGGCGAGTTGGATGAAGATCCAATCCCGGCCGGGCTCGTTCCGCCCTCGTAATTGTGACGCGAAACTCCGGCCGTCGATCACCCTGCCGGCAGGCAGTGGCGCCCCGGCGAGTTCCGCGAAGGTGGGTAAGAAGTCGCTGCAATCGATCAGGTCGGTCGAGATCCGCCCCACCGGCACGACACCGGGCCAGTTAACCACCAGAGGTACGCGGCTGCCTCCCTCCAGCATTGAACCCTTGGCGCCGTTGAGGCGTCGTCCATCGACGGTGGATGTTTCGGCTTTCCCCTCCGAGGTGCCGTTGTCGCCGAAAAACACGATCAGCGTGCGTTCCCGCAAGCGGAGCCGTTCGAGCTCCACGGCCAGCTTTCCGACCAGCTTGTCCATGTACGCGATGTTATCGGCGTAAAGCGTGGTGCTGCCCGGCGCACTGTCGGGAGTGGGTAGGATGTCGGTGTGGACGTGCGACAGGGAGTAGTAGACGAAAAACGGGCGGTCGCGGTGCCGGGTCATGAAATCGACCAGATGCGTGTGCATCAGGTCGGGGATGTACTCCTGGTCGCCTACGGGTACGCGGCGGCCATTGATATTCACGGACTCTCCCTTTCTGCCTTGTGACTTCCAGTACGCGCCGCTGCCGGAGAACCGGAAGTAATCGTCGAAGCCGAAATCCTTGGGCCCGAGGGGCAGCTGTCCCCATTTTCCGATGGAGGAGGAGACGTAGCCCGCCTGCTTCAGCACGGACGGTGTCATCGTCTCGGCCTGCGGCGTGAAGCGGCTGGTGGCGTCCTGATTGGTTGCTCCGGTACGGAAGAGGTAGCGACCGGTCATGATCGTGGCCCGCGAGGGGCCGCAAAGCGGGACCGCGTAGGCGTGGCTAAAAATCGTGCCGCCCCGCGCCAGCGCGTCGATGTGAGGCGTCCGGTATCGGTCCGACCCCGCGCACGCGATGTCGCCGAGACCCAGATCGTCGGCGAGGCTGAAGATGATGTTCGGCCGTTCCGGTGCGGCGGCATGGAGTGCTCCGGCGAGAACGAGGAGCAGGGTGACCAGGCGGGAAAGCATACGGGCAAGACGGGAGGTGCGGCCGGGGGTTACCATGCGGCGAGGCGTCCGCCGGAAGTTCCGCCGCCCGTGAAGCGGTAGGTGGTGTTGAAGATCAATTCTATGCTCTCCGAGACGCGGACGCGCACTTTGATGCGTCCCGATGTCGCGTCCGAAGGCGAGGCGCGTCCAGAGATGGCGCGCGGCTCCCCGGCCTGATTGGCGGCGTGGCCGGTGAAATCAATGGAATCACCGCGCGCCAACTTTTGCAGCGCGTCCTCCGTCACCGCGATGATGAGCCGACCATTCTCACTTTGGAAAAACCACGGCAGGACGCGCGCTGAATAGGACGACTCGAACTCCCCGGCGGCATTGCGGGTGAATTCCGGCATCCGCAGGGAGACCGTGCCGACATAAATGGAAGTCCAGGTTGGCTCGATCACCACCCTTCGCCACGAGGTGCCCGAGGAGATTCCGGACAACGGTATGGCGGCGGCCAGCAAGAGGAGGGCGGCGAGTGCGCGCCGGAGCATGGCCGACAGTGGCGCTCGCGCCGCCCCCTCGGCAAGCGTGGAGGCGGCATCTTTCCCGTTGCGCGGGTTTCGGGCGCGCCGCATCAGTTGCGATCATGGCGAAGGCTTCTCAAGCGACCTGGGGCGGGCGATTTTCGGCCGGTCCCGCCGAGCTCATGTTGCGGTTCAGCGAGTCGGTCTCTTTCGACCACCGTCTGGCGACGTTCGACATCGCCGGAAGCAAGGCCCACTCGGCGATGCTGGCGCACGTCGGCCTGATCACGAAGCGCGAGCGCGACGCGATCCACGGCGGGCTCGACGCCATCGCGGCGGATATCGCGGCCGGCCGTTTCCGCTGGGATCCGAAGCTCGAGGACGTGCACATGAACATCGAGCAGGCGCTGACGCGGCGCGTGCCAGCCGCGGCCAAGCTGCACACCGCGCGGAGCCGGAATGACCAGGTGGCGACCGACATGCGGCTGTTCTTCAAACACGCCTGCTCGACTCTCGCGGAGGCGGTGCTCGGCGCACAGCGGGCCCTTCTGAAGTCGGCCGAGGTGGGCCAGGATGTGCTCATTCCCGGCTACACCCACCTGCAGCGGGCCCAGCCGGTTTACCTGGCGCACCACCTCTTTGCCTGGATGGAAATGCTCGATCGCGATCGCGCGCGTTTCGCGGCGGTGGCCGAGAATGCCAATTGGTGCCCGCTCGGAGCCGGCGCGATCGCAGGCAC